>Ga0209254_10007219_pt1 | contig 10242 bp, 9 predicted proteins | sample FrelakmetDIP11DI_FD_187148 | JGI IMG/M metagenome (GOLD analysis project Ga0209254, IMG submission 187148) | Freshwater lake sediment microbial communities from the University of Notre Dame, USA, for methane emissions studies - DIP11 DI (SPAdes)... | ecosystem: Environmental > Aquatic >...
CGGTCCTGATCTTCGACAACGCCCGCCACACCCTGCTGGTGGCGGCCCTCACCTTCCCCGAAGGCGACCCGGGGCGCGATTGGGCCGAGGCCGGCCAACGCCTGGAGCAGGTGCTCGCCCGGATCGCCGCGCCCCTGCCGCGCGCCCCGGCCGCCGCCAACGGCCGGCCGGAGCTGAGACCGGAGATGGATGCGGAGGACTTCCGCGGCCGCGTAGCCTCCGTCAAGGAGCACATCCGCGCCGGCGACATCATCCAGGCGGTCATCTCGCAGCCCTTCCGCAGCAGCCAGACACCGGACCCCTGGCGGCTCTACCGGGCCATGCGCCACGTGAACCCGTCGCCGTACCTCTTCTTCCTGCACCTGGACGACACGGTGCTGGTCGGCTCCTCGCCCGAGACCATGGTGCGGCTCGAGAACGGCATCGCCACCCTGCGCCCGATCGCCGGCACCCGGCCGCGCGGTTGCAACGAGCAGGAGGACCGCCGGCTCGCCGACGAGCTGCTCAAGGACGAAAAAGAGCGCGCCGAGCACATCATGCTGGTGGACCTCGGCCGCAACGACCTCGGCCGCGTGGCCGAAATCGGCTCCGTACAGGTGACCGACCTGATGGTGGTCGAACGCTACTCGCACGTGATGCATCTGGTGTCCAACATCCGCTGCGAACTGCGCTCGGGCCTGGACGCCTGGGACCTGCTCGCCGCCACCTTTCCGGCCGGCACGCTCTCGGGGGCCCCCAAGGTGCGCGCCATGGAGATCATCGCCGCACTCGAAGACGAGCCCCGCGGACCTTACGGCGGCGCGGCCGGCTACCTGTCCTTCAGCGGCAACATGGACATGGCCATCACCATCCGCACGGCCAACATCATGGACGGCCGCCTGACGGTGCGGGCCGGCGCCGGCATCGTGGCCGATTCCGACCCCGAGCGCGAGCGGCTGGAAACGGTCAGCAAGGCGATGGCGTTCCAGAAGGCCCTCGAACTCACCGCTCAAGGAGTATTTTGATGCTTGCGCAAGAAGGCCAAGTCAACCAAACTCCAGCCAAACCAAGGAGGCATTATGCTGGTCATGATCGACAACTTCGATTCCTTCACCTACAACCTCTACCAGTACCTGATGCAGATGGGCGCCGAGGTGCGCGTGGCCCGCAACAACCGCCTGACCCTGGAAGAGCTTGAAGCCCTGGAGCCCCGGGGCCTGGTCATCTCCCCAGGCCCCGGCCGGCCGGAGGACGCCGGCATCACCCTTGCGGCCATCGAGCGTTTTTCGGGCCGCATCCCGGTCCTGGGCGTCTGCCTGGGGCACCAGGCCATCGCGCTGGCATTCGGCGGCCGGGTCGTGCCGGCGCGGCGGCTGATGCACGGCAAGACCTCGGCGGTCACCTCCGACGGCCGCGAGCTCTTCCAGGGCGTGCAGAGCCCGTTCGAGGCCATGCGCTATCACTCGCTGGCGGTCGCGCGCGAGTCGCTGCCCGCCTGCCTGGAGGTGACCGCCGAGGCCGAAGACGGCGAGGTCATGGGCCTGCGCCACCGCAGCCACCCGACCGAAGGCGTCCAGTTTCACCCCGAATCCATCATGACCACCGTGGGCAAGCGGCTGCTGCGCAATTTTCTCAAGATGACTCATCAGACGCTCTACGTCTAATGGTTTGGGTTGAACGGCTCACGGGTGATCGGCACCTGTATCAGATAAACCGCCGAACCGCTGAATCTTGTAGGAGGATCACATGTTTCGCGACAGCTTGCGCAAGATCGTCCAGCGACGGAACCTGACCGAGAAGGAAACCTCCGAGCTGATGGCCGAGATCTTTTCGGGCACCCTCTCGGACACGCTGATCGGCGCCTTCATGGCGGCGCTCGCCACCAAGGGCGAGACGTTCGAGGAACTGGCCGGCGCGGCCAAGGCCATGCGCCGCAAGGCCGCGCGCATCCAGGCGGGCGGCGGCCTGGTCGTCGACACCTGCGGCACGGGAGGAGACGGAACCGGTACGTTCAACATCTCCACCGTGACGGCCTTCGTCGTGGCCGGCTGCGGGGTCACCGTCGCCAAGCACGGCAACCGCTCGGTCTCGAGCCGCTGCGGGAGCGCCGACCTGATCGAAGCGCTCGGGGTCGACCTCGCCGCCTCGCCCGACCTCGTCGAGGAGGCCGTGCGCGAGATCGGCATCGGCTTCCTCTTCGCGCCCCTCTACCACGGCGCCATGAAACACGCGGCCGGGGCGCGCAAAGAGCTCGGACTGCGCAGCATCTTCAACATGCTCGGTCCGCTCACCAACCCGGCCGGCGCCGGCGCCCAGCTGCTCGGGGTCTACGCGCCCCAGCTGACCGAGATGTTCGCCGAAGCGCTGCGGCTGCTCGGTTCGAAGCGCGCCTTCATCGTGCACGGCCACGACGGCCTGGACGAGATTTCGGCCTGCGCGCCCACGCGCGTGACCGAGCTCCGCGACGGGCTCATCCGCACCTACGACATCGCGCCCGAGCAGCTGATCGGCCGCCGCGCGGACCCCGCGGAGCTCGCGGGCGGCGACCCGGCGCACAACGCCGCCATCGCCCGGCGCATCCTGGCCGGCGAGCCGGGCGGCGCACGCGAGGTGGTGCTGCTGAACGCGGCCGCGGCGCTCGTTGCGGCCGGAACGGCCGAACGCCTGGAGGACGGGCTGCGCCTCGCAGCCCGATCGATCGACAGCGGCGCCGCGCGGCAGAAGCTCGAGCGGCTGGTCGAATTCACCCGCACTGCGCGCTGAGGGCGGAGATCCGCCGCAACGCGCACCCCGAAGGGAGCCGTCATGGCCAACGACATCTTGGACCGCATCGTCGCCGCCAGGAAGGAGGAGGTGGCGGCCGCCGAACGCGCGCTGCCGCTCGCGCGCCTGCGCGCCGCGGCCGAGGCCCGATCCGACCGTCGCCCCTTCGCCGCGGCTTTAGAGCGGCCGGGCCCCGCGCGGGTCAACGTCATCGCCGAAATCAAGCGTGCCTCCCCGTCCAAGGGGATGATCCGCGGCGACCTCGACCCGGCGGCGCTCGCCCGGGCCTACGCCGCGGGCGGCGCCGCGGCGCTTTCGGTCCTGACCGAGGGCCGCTTCTTCCGCGGCTCGGCCGACGACCTGCGGCGGGCGCGCGCGGCCTGCGCGCTGCCGGTGCTGCGCAAGGACTTCCTCTTCTGCGACTACCAGCTCTACGAGTCCGCGGCCATGGGCGCGGACGCCGTGCTGTTGATCGTACGCATCCTCGACCGCGCACAGCTCTCCGGGCTTCTCGCGACCGCCGCGGCGCTCGGACTGGCCGCATTGGTCGAGGTCTACACGGCCGCCGAGGCCGCGACCGCGGCGCGGGCCGGCGCGCGCCTGGTCGGGATCAACAACCGCGACCTGAGCTCCTTCGACACCGACCTTGACCGCACGCTCGCCGTGCTGCCCGCCCTCGCCCCCGGCCAGACGGCGGTGGCGGCCAGCGGCATCCGCAACCGCGCGGACATCCTGCGCTACCGCGAGACCCCGGTCTTCAACTTCCTGGTCGGCGAGAGCCTGGTGCGTTCAGAAAACCCTGCGGGTTTTCTGAAATGGCTGAGGGGGGAAACAGATCATGCCGCATCCTGAACCGGTATCGGAAACGCAACGGCCGATGGAAGCACCGACCGTGCAAGTCAAGATTTGCGGGCTGACGCGGGTGGACGAGGCCGTGGCCTGCGCCGCGGCCGGGGCCCGCGCGATCGGGCTGGTCTTCTACCCGCGCAGCCGCCGCTGCATCAGCGCGGAGACCGCGCGGGAGATCCGCCGGGCGCTGCCGCCCGCCGTCGCCTGCGTCGGAGTCTTCGTGGACGCGCCGCCGGAGACCGTCCTGCAGGTCGCCCGCACGGCCGGACTCGACGCGGTCCAGCTCCACGGCTGCGAGCCGCCGGAGGTGGTCGAACAACTGCGCCGCGAGGGGCTTTTCGTCATCAAAGCGCTCTTTGCCGAACGCGCGCCCGCGTTCGAAGACGCGCCGCGCTACCCGGCGTCGGCGTTCCTCGTGGAATGCGGCCAAGGCGCGCTCCCGGGCGGCAACGCACTCGCCTGGGACTGGAGCGCGGCTTCCGGCATCGGCCTGGAGTCCGCCCTGATTCTGGCAGGGGGGCTCACTCCTTTAAATGCCGGCCAGGCGATCTGCGCGGCATCGCCGGATGCACTCGACGTCAGCTCTGGCGTCGAGACCGCCCCCGGCCGCAAGGACATCCGCAAAGTAGAGGCTTTCATCCGGGCCGCGACCGCGGCCCCCTGCCGAAGGAGGGTATTCGCATGAACGCACCCCAGTTTCCCGCGCCGGCGGCGGCCGCCGTCCCGGACGCCGCCGGCCACTTCGGGCGCTACGGCGGCCGCTACGTCGCCGAGACGCTGATGCCGGCCGTGCTCGAGCTCGAGGCCGCCTATCGGCGCATCGCCCCGGACCCGCGTTTCCGCTCCGAGCTCGGCCGCCTGCTGCGCGACTTCGCCGGCCGGCCGACGCCGCTGTTCCCGGCCGAACGGCTGACCGCCCACCTCGGCGGGGCCGCGGTCTACCTCAAGCGCGAGGACCTGGCCCACACCGGCGCCCACAAGATCAACAACACGGTCGGACAGGGGCTGCTGGCGCGCTGGATGGGCAAGCGCAAGCTCATCGCCGAGACCGGGGCGGGCCAGCACGGGGTCGCCACGGCCACGACCGCCGCGCTTTTCGGGATGGAGTGCCGGGTCTTCATGGGGGTGGAGGACATCCGCCGCCAGGCGCCCAACGTCCAGCGCATGCGCCTGCTGGGCGCGCAGGTGGTGCCGGTCGCCTCGGGCACGGGGACGCTCAAGGACGCCATGAACGAGGCGCTGCGCTACTGGGTCGAAGCCGTCGAGGACACCTTCTACGTCATCGGCTCGGTCGCCGGGCCGCACCCCTACCCCATGATGGTGCGCGACTTCCAGCAGGTCATCGGGCGGGAGGTGAAGGAACAGATGCCCGACCGCCGGCCGGACGCCCTGATCGCCTGCGTCGGCGGGGGCAGCAACGCCATGGGCCTGTTCTACCCCTTCGTGGACGACGCGGCGGTCGAGCTGATCGGGGTCGAGGCGGCCGGCAGCGGCATCGCGACCGGCAAGCACGCGGCCGCCCTCGGGGCGGGCTCGGTCGGGGTGCTGCACGGCTCCAAGTCCTATCTGCTTCAGGACGCGGACGGCCAGGTGCTGGAAGCGCACTCGATTTCCGCCGGGCTGGACTACCCGGGGGTGGGGCCCGAGCACGCCTGGCTCAAGGACATCGGCCGCGCGCGCTACGTCGCGGTCACCGACGACGAGGCGCTGCACGCCTTCCAGACCCTCTGCCGCCTGGAGGGGATCATCCCCGCGCTGGAGAGCGCGCACGCGCTGGCCTGGGCCATGCAGGAGGCGCCGCGGCGCCCGAAGGGGGACCGTCTCGTGGTCAACCTCTCGGGCCGCGGGGACAAGGACCTGGACATCGTGGCGCCGCGGCTGATCGAGCCGCCGGCGGGAAAGGAGGCACGCCGATGAACCGCATCGCAACGACGTTCGAACGGCTGCGCCGCGGCGGCGAAAAGGCGCTCGTGGGCTTCGTCACGGCCGGGGACCCGGACCCCGACCGCTCGCTGGCGATCCTGCGCGCCATGTGCGCGGCCGGGCTGGACGTGCTCGAGCTCGGGGTGCCCTTCTCCGACCCGACCGCGGACGGCCCGGTCATCCAGCGCGCCTCGGCCCGCGCGCTCGCCGCCGGCGCCAGCCTGCGCCGCACGCTCGCCATGGTCGCGGCCCTGCGGCGCGAAACCGGGATCCCGACCATCGTCTTCAGCTACTACAACCCGGTCCTCGCCTACGGCGCTCAGCTCTTTCACCGGGATGCCGTCGCCGCCGGGGCGGACGGGCTGCTGCTCGTGGACCTGCCGCCCGAGGAGTCGGACGAGCTCACGGCCGGCTGGCCTGCGGACGGGCTGGCCCTCATCCGGCTGACGACCCCGACCACCCCGATAGAGCGCATGCGCCGCATCGCCGCCTCCGCCTCGGGCTTCATCTACCACGTCTCCAAGCTCGGGGTCACCGGCAGCGACGGGCTGAACGTCGACGCGGTCGCCGCGAAGGTGCGCGAGCTGCGCACGGTCACGCGCCTGCCGGTCTGCGCCGGGTTCGGCATCGCAACCCCCGCGGACGTCGCCGCGGTGGCCGCGGTCTGCGACGGGGTCGTCGTCGGCAGCGCCTTCGAACGCCTGATCGAGGAGAACCTCGGCCGGGCGGACCTGCCCGGGATCCTCGCCGAGCGGGTCGCCGAGCTGAAGCGCGCCACCCGCCGGCTTTGATGGCCTCCCCTTGATCGCTTGTGCGCCATGCTTTAGGATTATGCGCACTCATCCTCTTGCGGATACCGGTGATGACGAAACCCTGGCACACCCAAGCAGTCGAAGACGTTCTAACGCATTGGTCCTCCTCCGAGAGCGGTCTTGCCGCGACCGAGGCTGCCGCGCGGCTGAAGGCCGACGGCCCCAACGAACTCGAGGAGCGCCGCGGCAAGGGCCCCCTGGGGATGCTCTGGGAGCAGTTCACCGAAACCATGGTGCTGATCCTGATCGCCGCCGCGGCCATCTCGGCCTTCCTGGGCAAGGGCACCGAGACCATCGCCATCCTCGCCATCGTGGTGCTCTTCGCGGTCCTGGGCTTCATCCAGGAATACCGCGCCGAGCGGGCCATGGCGGCCTTGCGGCAGATGGCCGCACCGGCCGTCCGCGTGCGCCGCGACGGGCGGGTGAGCGAGATCCCCGCCCGGGAGCTCGTCGCCGGCGACATCGTCCTGCTGGAAGCCGGCAATTCGGTGCCGGCCGACCTGCGCCTGCTGGAGTCCGCTCAACTGAAGATCCAGGAAGCGGCCTTGACCGGCGAGTCGGAGCCGACCGAAAAATCGGTGGAGCCGATCGCCGATGTGGTACTGCCCCTGGGCGACCGCCGCAACATGGCCTACCTCGGCACCTCGGTCACCTACGGCCGCGGCCGCGGTGTGGTCGTGGCCACCGGCATGCATACCGAGCTCGGCCGGATCGCCGCCCTCATCCAGGACGTGCCCCCTCAGCGCACGCCCCTGCAGCGGCGGCTCGACCAGCTGGCCAAGACGCTCGCGGCTGCAGGCGGGCTGGCAGCGGTGCTGGTGGCGGTCGTCGGCTGGTGGAGCGGCGAGCCGCTGGCCGACATGCTGCTCACGGCGGTCAGCGTGGCGGTCGCGGTGGTTCCCGAGGGGCTTCCGGCCGTGGTCACCATCACGCTGGCGCTCGGCGCCCAGCGCATGCTGCGGCGCAACGCCCTGATCCGCAAGCTGCCCGCCGTGGAGACGCTCGGGGCGGTCACCGTGATCTGCTCGGACAAAACCGGCACGCTCACCGAAAACCGCATGACGGTCACGGTGATCGACGCGGCCGGTGAACGCCTGGACCTGATGGAGACCTTGCGGCGTCACCGGCCGGCGGTGACAGAGGACGAATGCCGCATCTCCGCCGCCTGGGACGTGCCGCTGCCCATCCGTCTGACCCTGGCCGCGGGCGCCCTGTGCAACGATGCCGTGCTCAGGCCCGATCCCGGCCCAGGCTGTTTCAGCGCTATCGGCGACCCGACCGAGGGGGCGCTGCTGGTCGCGGCCGCGCGCACCGGCATGTTCCCGGACCGACTGCAGGCGGCGGCCCCGCGTGTGGCCGAACTGCCCTTTGATTCCAATCGCAAACGCATGACCACGGTGCACCGGCTGGCCAGCGACCTCCCCGAGGCTCTGCTGCCCTTTAAAGGCACGGGCCACGTCGCCTTTACCAAAGGCGCCGCGGACGGCCTGCTGGCGCTGACCGCGCAGGTGTGGGACGGCGAGCGCCCCGAGCCGCTCACCGACGCCTGGCGGAAGCGGATCCGCGCAGCGAGCGAGCACATGGCCCGGGAGGGGATGCGGGTGCTGGGCGTGGCCTGCCGGCGGTTCAAAGCGGCGCCCGTATCCGCCGATGCTGGCCGGATCGAAGATGACCTCACCTTTCTGGGCCTGATCGGCCTGATGGACCCCCCGCGGGCCGCGGTCCGGCCGGCCGTGGCCACCTGCAAGGCCGCCGGCATCCGCCCCGTGATGATCACCGGCGACCATCCGCTCACCGCCGTCGCCATCGCCCGCGACCTCGGCATCGCCGACCAACCGGGAGCGATCACGGGCGAGGCCCTCAACCGCATGGGGCCCTCGGAACTGGCCGCGATCGTCGGCCAGGTCGCGGTCTGGGCGCGGGTCTCGCCCGAGGACAAGCTGCGCATCGTGGACGCCCTGAAGCAGCGCGGCCAGGTGGTGGCCATGACCGGCGACGGCGTCAACGATGCGCCGGCCCTCAAAAAGTCGGACATCGGCGTGGCCATGGGCATCACGGGCACGGACGTGGCCAAGGAAGCGGCCGACATGGTGCTGCTCGACGACAACTTCGCCACCATCGTCGCGGCGGTGGAGGAAGGCCGCGTGATCTACGCCAACCTGATGCGCTTCATCAAGTTCTCGCTCGGCGGCAACCTCGGTAAGGTGCTGGTCATGCTGGCGGCGCCGCTGCTCGGCATCAACGTGGCGCTGCGGCCGCTGCAGCTTTTATGGCTGAACCTGCTGACCGACGGACTGATGGGCCTGGGGCTCGGGGTCGAGCCGGCCGAGGCCGACGCCATGCGCCGGCCGCCGCGGCCGCCGGCCGCCCCGGTACTGGACACGGCCGCCCGGCTGCATATCAGCTGGGTTGGAGTCGTGATCGCCGTCGCCACGCTCTGGCTGGGGGCCGCCTACTTCGACCCGCTGCGGCCGGAGGACACCACCTGGCAGACCATGATCTTCGCGGCCCTGGGGTTCACCCAGATCGGCCACGCCCTCGGCTTGAGGGCCTCCGGCCGATCGAGCGTTTCGGTCAGGTCCAATCCGCTGATGGCGCTTTTGACGCTGGCCACTCTGGCGCTGCAGCTGGCGGTGATCTATATCCCCTTCCTGGATCGCTTTTTCGGCTTGACGCCTCTTCCCCTCGAAGATTTGGGCCTGGCCTGCACGATGGGAGTTCTGACCTGGGCCGGTGTAAGAATTGAAAAAGCATTGCTCGGCAGTAGAGCGAAATAAAGTTGAGCCCATCGATTCATGGCCGCCGCAGCCTCAGGCGAGGACCGGCTGGGGTCAGGATCGCGGCTGGAAGCCGCTCCCACAAAAAAAACCGCCGCCAGCATCGCGGGCGGCGGCTTTTTTGATATTCAGAAACCGGAGACTCAGCCTTTTTTCAGCTCCTGAAGCTTTCCGTGCCAGGCGCACTTGTTGCAGAAGGTCTCGGTCGCATCCGTGACCTCAGGCGCGGGCGCGTCCTCAGCCTCCGTTCTAAAGCGCACGGCTCCCGACACCACACTGAACTCGTAGGTCTCGAACTCGTCCTCCGGGTCCTTAACGAAAAACTCCTGGCACCCACAAATCGGGCATTCCATCCTTTTTCCCCTTTATAATTTTTCCGCCCCCGGCGGAAAAATTCAGCTGATTTTCATAAACGCCTTTTTCTTGGCCTTGCAGACCGGGCACTCTTCCGGGGCCTCCATCTCGACGGTGTAGCCGCAGACCGAACAGACATAGTAGTCCACGTCCGCCTGCGGTTTGCCCAGGCTGTCGATCGCCTTCTGGTAGAGCGCAGCGTGCACTTTCTCCACCTCGTTGGCATAGGTGAAGGTGCGCACGGCAGCCTCGTTGCCTTCGGCCTTGGCGGCTTCGATCATCGGCGGATACATGGACTGGAACTCGTAGGTTTCTCCGCCCAGGGATTCCTTGAGATTCTCCAGGGTGCTCTTGACCCCTTTAAGGGTGCGCAGATGGGTGTGGGCATGCACGGTCTCGGCCTCCGCCGCCGCGCGAAACAGCTTGGCCACCTGGGGATGGCCTTCGGTCTGGGCTTTCTGCGCGAAGGCCAGATACTTCCGGTTGGCCTGGGATTCACCGGCGAAGGCGTCTTTCAGGTTTTTTTCGGTCTTGCTCATTTCGTTCCTCCTTTTATTTAGGTTCATGGGCGATTAGTACGGAAATCACGTTTCACAGCGGAAGACCAACAGTGAATCAAAACCCGTGCCAGGAAACGCAAGGGTTGAAGCAATCAATACATACTTATGATAACAATTAACAATAAAATAAGTATTCTCAAGCTTATTTTATCACCTTCTCCTTAAGTGCCGCATGCGCTGCCGCCAGGCGGGCGACCGGCACCCGGAACGGCGAGCAGGAGACAT
>Ga0209254_10007220_pt1 | contig 10242 bp, 6 predicted proteins | sample FrelakmetDIP11DI_FD_187148 | JGI IMG/M metagenome (GOLD analysis project Ga0209254, IMG submission 187148) | Freshwater lake sediment microbial communities from the University of Notre Dame, USA, for methane emissions studies - DIP11 DI (SPAdes)... | ecosystem: Environmental > Aquatic >...
CTAGTAACTGCCATCAGAGCAACATTAGGCCAATCACGAGCGAAATCGTCAGTTAACAGATTGGCATATGCTAAAGACCTTTGATAGATGTCTGCTGCCAAAAAGAAAGTTTCTGTCGTAATCGCCAATTTCATAGCTAGCCGTGTCATAAAATCAAAACCATAGTAATATATAACATCACATTTGCGAGGCGGATACGGTCTTCTATACATTCTCGATCCATTTGAAATTGTTTTAGGAATGCGTTTGAACAAAGGTGCAGCGAGAATTTCATCAGTATTAGGTCTAAATCTGGGATCGAAATTTAGCATACGCTTTATTAATTCAATAGCATCCTTTTTAATATCGGGAGGGAGTTGAGATAGATTACTATTGAGCGTATGATCAATCGAATTAGGTTTGAGAAATTTATTAATAGCTGCTTTGACATGAGTTTTAGAAAAATCGTTAAACAATGTTTTTCCTCCTGACAATACTTCTAAAAAAATCATTCCTAATGCCCAGATATCTCCAGCTCTAGTATACATTCGATCCCCTTGTATTATTTCTGGAGCTCTATGGGTGATTGTAACTAGTTCCACCGGATAATACTTAAAATTATTCTTCCCCAGTAACAGTGAAATACCAAAATCGGTCAATTTTCCGGACATATTATCACCTTCTCCAAAAATTAATATATTCATTGGTTTTAAATCCATATGTAATACACCATTCTCGTGAAGATAGTCTAAAGCTTTGGTAATATCGTATAGAATTTTGAGACGTTGAAATATTGTAAAAGTTGCTAATCGCATCTGTCGTTGTAGGTCAGATTGAGCTAAAGGCATGATAATTCCTAATGTAACCATTTCTTTTACTGGTGATGGGGGCAGAATGGGAGGTAAATCAGGGAGTCCGGGAATTTTTGGAGGGGTAACAGACGCTGCGGGATTAGACCTATCAATACCGACGATGATACCTTCAGCACGAACTATATTTGGATGTACTATCCTACTCATTATATCTATTTCGCGTAGAGATTTTATTCCTTCTTTACCTGGATTGGTAATGATTTTAATAGCTTTCTTTACACCACCCATGTCAATTAAATAAACCGAACCATATGTTCCCTTACCCAATGCGGATAGCAATTCTATATTGCGTCCACCAATTGTTACTTTACGTTGAGTCATGGTTTAATATGATATGGAAAAAATATATATAAAATATATAAAATCAATTTGTAGATAAGGTTTAAAAATATAAGTATACCGATCATAACAAAATATACTATAAAAAACTACAAATAACAAGAATTTACAAAGATAAATATAATAATATATACAAAAATGTTAGAAGGTAAGTAGTCACAATTGAAAATATCGGATAATACATCTTATATTTTAATATGTATTATGTATGAATTTTTATTTTAATTTTACTTTTTCGGATATTTTTAAATATTTTTTTTTAAAAATACGTTTTATCTAAAACGTATAAAAATAATAGTATAAAATCATCTCTATATTAGGTATAAATAAATGTTAAATATTTATCAGATTTTTAATGATAACATACATAAACATTTAATAAAGAATATTAAATGCTATCGAATCCTGACAGCAAAAAACCGTCTGATAAGATAGAAATTAAAAGAAAAGATGATGACAAGTACGATGATTATCATAGAGATAGAGATAGAAAAAATAAGGACAAAAAAACCTTTCAACATCAATCTGATAATTATAAGTTAGAAAAAACAGAAAAATCTGAGAAATCTGATAAATACAAAATGGAAAAATATGAGAAATCGGATAGAGCGAAGAAAGTAGAAAAAGATAAAACGGAGATAAATAAATCAGCTAAAGACCGATCAAGCAAAAATAAAACAGACGAAACTAGCAAAGTAAACAAAGACCAATCTGATAAAACCAAATCAGACAAAACCAAAACAGATAAGGAAAGGTCAGATAAACCCAAAACAGATAAGGAAAGGTCAGATAAACCCAAAACAGATAAGGAAAGGTCAGATAAACCCAAAACAGATAAGGAAAGGTCAGATAAAACCAAAACAGATAAGGAAAGGTCAGATAAAACCAAAACAGATAAGGAAAAGTCAGATAAGGAAAAGTCAGATAAGGAAAAGTCAGATAAGGAAAAGTCAGATAAAGATAAATTAAAGAAAGATGTAATCGATAGCGATGTTCCATTAAAAGAAACATTATCTACAGAAAATTCACAAAATATAGAAGAGTTATCTAGTATTAACGAAGAAAACGATGACGATACTGACAATGAAGAAAATCCAAATGATATCGTAACTCATGGTTTTATCTTCATTTATGAAGCGTCTGGTCTATTTTATTCTAATATCAACGATATTGATAAGACTGATGGAAGAATGGTCGTCATTCATCCAGTTCATTACGATGGGTACAATAATAACCTAGAATCTGAAGAAGTTGTTTTTGATATAGAAAAAGATAGATATATATCTGGATCTACAGATGGATCTTGGTTAGATGTACTATACAACATGTCTGAGATGGTCTTTTACATGGATTTAAAGAAAGTCACAATGTATGAAGATGCTTATTATCACTGTGACGGCTGTTTAATAAATAAATTAACTAATAACACAGTAAGTACTGTAGAATTATTATAAATTAGGTTTTTGATTTGTGTTCTTAAACAAATCAAAGTTCACTTGCGTTCACTCTGAATAAGACCGTTATATAGATCATTTGGTGCTACATTTTTATAATGATTACGTATATTCCCATATCTATCTAACAAATCACAAGTTTGATGTTCATCTAATGGGCTTCCATTGATATTACATGCTATATCGTATACAGTACTACGATAAACTTTTAATTGTAAAACTTCTTTTAACATCTTTTGTTCAAATTGTTCTGCCTCTAGCATTGCTCTATCTGTTTTATAATCATCCGTAGCCAATTCGGTAAAAGAAATCGGAATATGAAGTGTAGTGAAATATTTAATACACATATATAGACATACGATATAATGTAATTCTGTGTGATAACGTGTTAAGTATTTACCTTGTGTTTTTGATTCTGTTAATCTACTTGTTGTAGTACTATCAATATAAGAAAGATATCGATCAAACATATCAATAGATTGAAATAATATATTGTGCGTATACCATGTTAAATACCCTCGTCCATTGAAAATGAGAAATGCGACTTTGCAAGCCCACGCTCTTTCTCTGCAACAAATAACATTAATATTATCGGGCATCGTCGAAATAGGAGGATAAGACTTTCTGCACCATACTATTATTTCCCGATAAGGATTAAAAAATGGATGATCTAATATTTCAGTAGCAGTATACCTTTTATCAGGATCCAAAATCAAAATATGTCCTATTAGATCTAAAAATTGGTCATAAGTAGCTCCATCTTGAGGTAGACTATTAAAATCCTCAATTTCTTCATCTGATAAATCGATTAGTTTTTTAAATGTGCCTCTTTGCCTAGGACTCGCATCAGCCGTTAGTGTTATTTTATGACCTTTAGTTAATTTATAAATTTCATCATAAGAGGGATCTGGAATCAATCCAATTATTTTACTTAATAACTTAACGTCGTCATCTACACTGTTTATCAAGAGAGCTCGCTTAGATACCATTTCAAATATTACACATCCAGCTGACCATATATCACTAGGATATCCATATTGAGTGTCTTTAACGCAGATTTCCGGAGCTCGATACCAACTAGTTACAACTCTAGGAGTCATAGGACCATGAGGAGTATAAACTTTACCTAATCCGAAATCGCATAGTTTAATAGCAGCTTTATTGTCTGATGTAACAAACCAAAGTAAGTTAGCTGGTTTGATATCTCGATGAATCACACCTTGAGAATGCATATACTCTATACCTAAGAACATCTGAACCATTGATAATTTAAGGTAACACATAGGAATACCTTTAGTATATATTAAAGAATGACCGTTATTATTGGCTTGTTCAAAAATAAAATGAAGATAATCCTCTCTATAATTATAATTTCCAACTCTACCGATAGGCGAATTGGGAGATGTAAATGGATTAGTAAATGATACAGATAATAGCTTAACTATATACGGATGACCTTTTAACCGATTCAATAGATCCAATTCTTTGATCGACCCGGAGAAACTAACAGACTCGTCAACTATGTTTCTCTTGACGGCAACCTTTCTTTTCTGATTTCCCAACGTTTCAGCATTATATACAATTCCATATGTTCCACTTCCAGCTTTGCCAGTCCGGATCATTTGGTAAATCTATTTAAGATTTATATTAAGGGTTTAAATATAGTAATTCCTACAAAATATTATTATCTTCTTTCTAAGAATCTATTGAGATGAATAACTAAGTGGAACAACTAAAATATATTTGATTTTAGCAATGTTAGACATCATATTGTCATCTGTAGTAATACTCATATGGTAGTCATGTTTATTAAACTCTTGTTTATTTATCTTCATACCCTTATTAAAATCGATTAAAATGTTGCTCCCGATATTACAATCAAAGATTAATGTAATAGGTATGTTTAATTTCCCATTGATAATTAATTCTCGAGCAAATTTATACGAACATCTCAAACTCTTGACCAACGCATCTACCAAACATTCTAACCCCGTTCCATATTTATAATCTTTATAGTTAACTAAATTAACAGATAAAAAATCGTTAGACCATTCAGGATATGTACATTCAATAGGAATCCATAATGGGTATAACGATACTTTTAAATCTGTAAAATGAAGGGGATGAGAAATAAACCGATATTTTCCTAGACTCTTATCTGTAAATATAATTATAGGGCTTTTAAGTTTAAGATTTAGTAAATATTCTCGTGAATCCAGATTTGAGAGATCTTTTTTAAGTCTTTCGATTTCATCTTTTATCTCCTGCTTCTCCTTAGAAATCTCCGAAATATCTTCCATTGTTTTTATAAAATCGTCCGGTTGTAGAATATTCATTAAATATTGTTTATCTATGTAAAACAATATTTATGTATTTAGTGTTAATTTAATTTTTACTATCGTTAATACGGTGTTCTAAGTTTTGCAGTATGAATGATCGAACTTGTTGTATAACCGGATGTGTTTTGATATCTGTATGATCGGGAGAAACCTCAATTGGCTCGCCAATAACTATTTCGATATTGGCTAACCCGCATAATCCACCAACTGGAAGAGCTTCCCCCGTTCCTTTGATCGTGATAGGTAAGATCGGTATTTCGGCTTTTTGTGCTAGACGAAAAGATCCTGTTTTAAAAGGTAATAATTTATAGGGATCTTCGGATCTCATCCCTTCAGGAAAAATAACAATACAAGATCCGTCCTGTATAGTATTATAAGCTTTGTCAACAGCATCAACGGTAGTGTTAGGATTAAATCGATCAACAAAAATGTGTCCACAAGCTTTACATATTTTCCCGAAGATAGGAATTTTAGTGAATTTTTCAGCCATTATAAATTTTTTATAAAATGGTAGCTGCCACATGACTAAAGTATCGACATATGATCCGTGATTAGCTACTAATACATATTGCTTATCGTAATCTTTCTCTTTACGTAAATCGGTAATCTTGATCGACCAGAATCCTAGAACTGACATTGCTTTGAACGAGATAGATCCTAAATGTTCGTTTAGTCTAGCAAACTTTTTTTGCTCAAGAAATGGATATGCAATGATTAAAATAGGTAGAGAAACCAAAAATGTTATTACTATCGTCGTTAATAAAAATATAGTAAGCAATAGCTTGTGTAATATCATATTCCAATTTTTCAAACAAACAACATTGAACAGTTTAATTCATTTTTTGATTCATCTTAATGAAAGTATCATATTTTATTCGAAGTGAATAAAATATAATGATTATATATCAAATATAGGTAGGTCTCGGCGGGGATCGAACCCGCGACCCCGGCGTTACTATCGTTTAACGAATATAAGCACCGTGCTCTGCCAACTGAGCTACGAGACCAAAAGTGTGGGCAGGATTCGAACCTGCGAACCCGAAGGAAAAGATCTTAAGTCTCCCGCATTTGACCACTTTGCTACCACACCTGGAGCCATCGAAGGGGATCGAACCCGCGACCACAGGATTAAAAGTCCCGTGCTCTGCCACTGAGCTACGAAGGCAAATGCACTCTGTGGGGATCGAACCCACGACTACCCCTGCTCTACCAGTTGAGCTAAAGAACCTTAGAGGTTCTTGTGGGACTTGAACCCACAACCATAGGGTGCTCTACCTAACTGAGCTAAGAGTGCGAGAGTCTCCTGAGGGACTTGAACCCCCAACCACTCGATTAAGAGTCGAGTACTCTTCCTTGGAGCTAAGGAGACTAACAAGATAGAGAAGCCTCCTGCGGGGATCGAACCCGCGACCTCAGCGTTACTATCGTTAGACGAATATAAGCACCGCGCTCTGCCAACTGAGCTAAGGAGGCGTCTAGTCTTTCCCAGTGTCACTCCACATTAAAAACACAAGTAGTCGGAGAATTACTTGCGTGTCCCCGTTGTTATTAACATCCTCCGGAAGACATTAGGATGAAACCTCCTGCGGGGATCGAACCCGCGACCTTGGGATTAGAAGTCCCACGCTCTACCAACTGAGCTAAGGAGGCTAAACGGAAAGGCTGGGACTCGAAACCAGAATTCAAGATAGACAGTCAAGTATGGTTACATTACTACCACCTTTCCTTGTACCGAGTCGAAGAATTTCCTCCGACGACTCCGATACGATATATTTAGGATAAAATTTATTTTATGACTCATTTTTGTCTCGGCGCTGTTATGCGATATTAATAATTAAATTTTAATAATATATAACATATAAATTTTATTTTTATGAGTATTAGACCTAATTATGAGTGTATTCAATATTTTGATTTCTTAATACTTCCAAATGATGTAGCTCGTTAATTATTTTAAAGTCCATGTTTATCTATTAAATAATAGATAAAAATATATCAATTGGGGTTTTTATTTATTTTAGTTTATATTTTTTAATTTAATTATTTTTGTTTCTGTTTCTTTCCCCAGGAGGAATAGGATATATAGAAAAACTAATCCTGTGGTTCAATAAATCTACTGATGATGTATTAAACAAGCCTTCCAATGATTTCATTATGGTTTTATAGACAGTTAGATATATTTTTTTCTCTAGTATATCTGGAACAAGGCCTAGATTAGCGTCTGTATCGATAATTTCTGTTTGGATATATTCTTTTAGAGCTTCAGACGAGATGTTTGATTCTGCTATTATCTTTTCTTTAGAACGTAATTTGTCTAATAATTTTTCATAATTATTATGAAGAGTCTCGTAAGATGATTTCCATTTTTCAACTTCTTCTTGACCTGTTTTGATTTGCGTATTGACATACCATTCTAATTCGCTGCGGGTAATTATACCATCAGAATTTTTATCTATTTTATCAGTCAGTTGAGAAAAATAATTGTGTAGTTCATCTTTTGTAACAATATTATTACGATCTCGATCTAAGAGTTGTTCCAACTGCTGTAAACGTGTTTCTAGCTCTTGAGGTTGATTTTTATTTTCTGTTGTTTGTGGTGATTGAGGTTCGTAACCTATTATTTGACTGTATATGTTTCCCATTTTATATATCCTATAATTAAAATTATTACCAAGTTTTGATCATATTCCATCCATGTTCTATCATATCACATCTTAATCCAAATCCTGCTAAAAATCGTAATACCTTGTCCACCCTAGTAACTGGATCAGGAGAATTGTGAAGTTTTTGTATTTTATCTTGTACCATTTCAAAATCTTCCGGTAACCACATACTTCTCCATAATAAATACATAGAATCATCATTCATTACTGTTACATAAAATGATCTATCTGCCATCAATGATATCATAAATCCGTAAGCATCGAAACTAGATTGATATATTGGAAGACCTAGATGTTTAATATACATAAACAATAACGCTTCTTGTACATGATTGCTCGGATCTTTCAAGCGGTAGATTGTTATTTTATTAGCTTCTTTATTTCGATCGAAAGAAAAGGGTGTTATGCTAATCGTATCAATAATCGGGTGAAAAGGTTTCTTTAATATCTCTTCTTCTGATATTACCGATTTGTTATATAACCTATTATTACCAACAGTAATTCCTGCCTGATATAAATCGCATATCTTAACTGTTAATGGACCTTCTACGTGGACACCATCGTAAAGATAACTGCAAGGATCTTTCTTAAATAATATTGCTCGAGAAGATGGACCGCCATGAGAAAAATCATACTTTCTCAAACTACTTAGCACTGCAAATAGTTGCATGATAATACCTTTAACAGTTGTTTTTGCTATTGGTACTTTATCATCCGCTTTAGCAGTGGGACTGGGACGCTCTTTATATTCAAGATATTCGGGATATTCCTGAATATGTCTCAACCTTCCAATATCCGGATATTCATATACAGAATATCCTTTTCCATTACATACATATCCAATATGCATTTTTATAATATTAGGTATACCTAATTCAGATAATTTATTATTAAGATACCAGTTAATCAATAAATTATTAGTATAAGGGTCAGAACCAATATAATTCATCTTCCCGTAATTTCTAACATTACAAACGTCTCTTTCATTACAACCAGCAGAGCATTTATTAAGACCGGTGATATATGGATTTTTCAAAGCTCTAGCAACAGCTGGAGAAGGTGATTCTTTTAAGATAAATAATTTTGACAGTTCTGTTTCCGTGATAACTAATTGTTGTCCAGCTGACGAACCACATTCAATATAAAAAGGTTCTCCAAGTTGGGTTTTGGTATAATCTATCAATCTTGTCATATTTTTACACTGTGGGCAAGTGTAATAATTTATAAAACCTTCATTAACAACAATATTGCCTTCTATTCTTTCCTCTAAAGTTCGATCTTGAAGAGTTCGACCCATATTGAATAAACATTTATCGTCTACACAAACTGGAGAAGAAGGAGACCATAATTCCACGATTAAACGGTTGATGTCACCGTCGAGTAAATGAACAATATAATTACGATCCTTTTTGAATTGTTCTAGCATATTATCAATATTCCTAGTAGTATCTAGATAGTCCATTGTCTTACAGTTACCGTAAGTTTCTTTTTTAAGATTTTCTGTAAAATCGGACATTCCTTTTACAATTTTATATAAAAAATAAACATTTATTGCAATTAAATACTATTAAATGAAATTTACATTAAATCGTCAGGTCGCAATAGAGTGTGAATCATATTGCAAATAAAAGTAATTTAGATAAATTTACTTTAATATCTTCTCAAATTATTAAAGTTATACTTAATTATATATTTTCATATCTACCATTATTATGATATCGGAGATAATTTGTTGTCGAGGATGATTTATCGATTGTAGATTGACAATTATTTAGTTGGATTGTTATTATAGAGTTGTTATTATCTATTATAATATTAATATTATTATGATCTGGTTTACTGAACCATCCCCATAACATTTTAATGTCTGGATACGATCCGTAGATATATATTCCATCGATATTATTATACATATCTGTTAGTAATATATATTGATTATAATTATTAGATAAATATTTGCATAACAATCTAGTAAATAAAGAACCACTCTTTGTTGCGGTTGAATCTTCTTCCAAATGAGACGAGGATATGCATAAAATTTGTTGTGAAGTAAAATCACGACTATGCAGTTTCCAGTTACCATCGATATTGTATTGATATGGTAGATTTAAACCGTTACTCTCACAACAATCTAGAATTAATATAATTTGACAATCATGATTCACATTCTCGCATATTAATTGTTTCAAATAAATTAAAGAAACATGAGTGTCATCGGGTAGAATTATATCTCCACCTTTTCCATGTCCGGTGTAGTAAATAGTCAGACGATCTAATTTATTAATAAAATTGGATATCGTTTGATCAAAATTATTAATCGAATAACCGTTCTTACGATTTGATGTATATTGAGAATATTGCTTTCTCTCCTTAACATCTTCGATAAAGGATAATAATCCCGAATCTACATAACCATCCAATATAGCTCGTTGTAGGATGGATGTATTATAATCTCGATCTATGTCTGTAAATAATAGTATGTTTTTGGTTATATTTTTGGTATATTTATAAACTTGGTATAAATCAGCAGGTATACCAGGTAATTTTTTCCATCGGGTAGATTGGATATATTCAAACCCGATCAGTAAAATTCCGT
>Ga0209254_10007221_pt1 | contig 10241 bp, 9 predicted proteins | sample FrelakmetDIP11DI_FD_187148 | JGI IMG/M metagenome (GOLD analysis project Ga0209254, IMG submission 187148) | Freshwater lake sediment microbial communities from the University of Notre Dame, USA, for methane emissions studies - DIP11 DI (SPAdes)... | ecosystem: Environmental > Aquatic >...
TTCTTGTTCCGCAGATTGTGCTTTTTTACTGCTTTTAGAAGCCTTGGCTTTTTTGGGAGCAGGTTTCGCTGCAGCTGTCCTTTCCTGCTGCAGCGCTTTTTCCCATTGCCGACGTTCCTGGATTCGTCCTTGAAACTCAATCGATGTTTCAGTCTCTTCACCGTTTTTCCACCGAATCACCATATCTTCTTGTTCCATAGATATGACCGAGAATTGTCCTTTTTCATTTTCGTACGTATCCCCGACCGTGAATTCAAATTCATACGCCGGATTCATATCCTCTCCTTAATTTTAATGGTCATGTCGATGTTCCAGGGTCAAGCTTCTTCTTTGGATTGTCTTTCAGTCGTATTTAGTGGTGAATGGCAGGCTATTTGTTGATTCCATAAAAGAAGAAAGACTATTTTTCATCATGTCTTTATCGTCAAAGATCAGCTCAATTTTACCATTGTCTCTTGAAGCGTATAGGTGTACAACGGCTTCGGCTATCTTGGTTGCGTATCTGTGGTTAGGGAAAAAGTTGGTAGTACGCAGAGTGGTGACCAAATCTACGATTCCGACAGCGATAGAATTTTTAATGGTATCGTTATCGTAAGTCTCCTCACAAAGCAGGCAAAAACTCTTATCTTCAAGCATCGCGGACTCGACACGATTCAAGTGATTATCGATAATCGCCAACTCCTTGATGTTCAGCTGGGTCCCTGCACCGTTCAAATAGATCTGGTATTTTTGGCGCATACGCTATCCTTCTCTATATAAAGCAGCTGCCGTTTAGACAAATTTAATCCCTAAACCATAGGACCAGGGTGATCCAAATCCGCACAGCAACTTGCGCCACTCGATCACAGCCAGGCAAGCGCAAAGCCCAGCGCACCGCCCTCGGTTATCAAGAAAAATGCGCAGCCTTGAGCCTGGCCGAGGCGCATAATTTGATTCAAGATACATTCCGCCTTTGCGGCATTTATGCATGGATGCTGGATACCGGTACCCAGTTCGACCATCTTCTATCGTAACGGCTGACTCTTGATTGGAAGCCGCGTCCCGTATTTTTCGAAACGTGCTCATCTATGGTTGCCAGTTGATCAGATTAAAATAGCCCGCCTAAGCCCATCTTCGGTTTCCATCTCAATCAAAGCGAGTCCTTTGCTTGATTTGGAATACCTGCCTCAAAGGATTGCAACCGAAGTAACTTTGCCAGCTATGGAAAAGTGCTGATTCAATTCGGCTTCGTTGGTGTCGATAGACAAATTACTTATGTACAAATTTGTTCTCAAATATGATTCTTGAGAGGGTTATCTCCCGAACATGATCAGGCTCTTCGAGCCTAAATCAAAACTTCCGAAGAATACCTGAGTCTGATGAACAAATAGAGAGGATAAGGCACCTCCTCGTTAAGTTCTCAGAGGTGCCGATTTGGGTGTGGAGATTTAGACTGCCTTTACGTTGGATGCCGACTTGCCCTTCGGGCCTTCTTGAACATCAAAGCTGACGGCTTGACCTTCTTGTAGGCTTTTGAAACCGGTATCCTGGATCGCACTGAAATGCACGAATACGTCGGTCCCGTTTTCAGCCGCGATAAAGCCGAAGCCCTTGTGCTCATTGAACCACTTAACTTTTCCTTGCATGGTCGCTTTTATCCTCCTTTCATAGATTTTATTTCAAGTCGGATTACGGCGACGCCATAAAAAAACCACCGCACCTTGAAGAGTGTGGTGGTTAGGCCCTACGCTGCAAAATGTTTTAATCCAACTTTAAAGGCAATCGCTTCCCGCAGGGGATTTTACGATGCCATGTTGTATTTCACAGTATGCCTGTTATTTTATCGTGTCAACATAATTATTTTCACATAATTATTTTCAGAACCATTTGCCGGGCTCATAAAGATCATTAAATCAATCCGAGCCGACCGCGGCGGCCAGGGTCGGCCCGATCTCGGTGTTCAGCACCAGATCCGCGAGGGCATCGAGCGGGGTGGGGTCGCGGTTGAGGATGACGAGGCGGGCGCCGCTGCGCCGGGCGAGCTCGGGAAAGCCGGCGGCGGGGTAGACCACCAGCGAGGAGCCGACCGCCAGGAAGAGGTCGCAGGCGAGGGTGGCTTCCTCGGCCCGGCGCATGGCGTCCGGCGGCATGGCCTGACCGAAGGAGATGGTGGCGGTCTTGACGATCCCGCGGCAGCGGTCGCAGACCGGCAGGCTTTCGTCGCGCTCGAAAGCCGTGCGGATCGGGCCCAGCTCGAAGCGCTTGCCGCAGTCCAGGCAGGTTGCATAGGTGGTGTTGCCGTGGAGCTCGATCACCAGCCCCTCGGGGATGCCGGAGGCCTGGTGCAGGCCGTCCACGTTCTGGGTGATCACGTGCCCCACCTTGCCGGAGCGGACGAGCTTGGCGACCGCCAGGTGCCCGGCGTTCGGCTTGGCCTCGCGGATGTCCCGGTCCACCAGGAATTTGAGACGCCAGTAGTCGCGGCGACGGGCCTCGCTCGCCATGAAGTCGTCGAAATAGATCGGTTTGTGACGGCTCCAGATCCCTCCGGGACTGCGGAAGTCCGGGATCCCGGATTCGGTGCTGATGCCGGCGCCGGTGAAGACCACCGCCCGGCGGCTTGCGGCGATCAGCTCGCGCAGGCGGCCGGCGCCCTTCATACCGCGTGCCTCGCGCCCCGGTCCAGGCTGCGGTACTGGATCGCCTCGGAGATGTGGGCCGCGCCGACGTCGGCCGCGCCCTCCAGGTCGGCGATGGTGCGGGCGATCTTGAGCACCCGGTTGAAGGCCCGCGCCGAGAGACCGAACTTGTCGATGGCGGCCTCCAATAGACGCCGGGAGGCCTCATCGATCCGGCAATGTGCACGGATGTGGCGGCTGCTCATCTGGGCGTTGCAGAAGATGCGGCTGCGGCTGAAGCGCTCGGACTGGATCTCCCGGGCGCGGGTCACCCGCCGGCGGATCTCGGCCGATGGTTCGCTCTGGGCATCCTGCAGGAGGTCCGCATGCGGCACCGCCGGCACCTCCACGTGGATGTCGATGCGGTCTAGCAGGGGTCCGGAGATCCTGGTTCGATAGCGGTGAATCTGCGGCGGGCTGCAGCGGCAGGCGTGCTTGCGGTCGCCGTAATAGCCGCACGGGCAGGGGTTCATGGCCGCCACCAGCATAAAGCTCGACGGGTAGGTCAGGGCCGAGGCGGCACGGGAGATGGTCACCTTCCTGTCTTCCAAGGGCTGGCGCAGGACTTCCAAGACGTGCTTCTTGAACTCGGGCAGCTCGTCGAGAAAAAGCACGCCGTGATGCGCCAGGCTGACTTCCCCCGGCCGGGGGATGTGGCCGCCGCCGATCAGGCCGGCATCGGAGATGGTATGGTGCGGCGAACGGAACGGGCGGCGCGTGATCAGCGCCTGGTCCTTCGCGAGCATGCCGACCACGCTGAACACCTTCGTGGTCTCGATGGCTTCGGCGAAGGTGATCGGCGGCAGGATCGTCGGCAGGCGCTTGGCGAGCATGGTCTTGCCTGAGCCCGGCGGCCCCACCATCAGCAGGTTGTGGCTTCCGGCCGCCGCGATCTCGAGCGCGCGCTTGACGTGCTCCTGCCCGCGCACCTCGGCGTAGTCGACCTCGAACTCGCCGTCGCGCTCGAAAATGGCCTGGATGTCCGCCTGCACCGCGGGGACGGCGACCTGGCCGCGCAGCATCTCCACGGTCTCGGAGAGCGTGCGCACCGGCAGTACGTCGATGCCGTCGACGACCGAGGCCTCCAGTCCGTTTTCATGGGGCACGATGATCGCCGGATGCCCGCACTGGCGCGCCGTGATCGCCATCGGCAGCGAGCCTCTTACCGGCTTGACCCGCCCGTCGAGCGAAAGCTCGCCCAGCACGAGGTAGCGCGAAACCGCCGCCTGGGGGACAATGCCTGTTGCCGCAAGGATCCCCAGGGCGATGGGCAGGTCGAAGCCCGTGCCTTCTTTTTTAATATCGGCGGGCGCCAGGTTGACGGTGATGCGGTCGTCCGGGAAGCGGTATCCGGAGTTGGAAATGGCCGATTTGACCCGCTCGCGGCTCTCCTTGACCGCCGCCTCCGGCAGCCCGACCGTGGCGAAGGCGGGCAGGCCGGAGCTGATGTCCACCTCCACTTCCACCCGATAGGCATCGATCCCGAGCACCGCACTGCTGAGAACTTTGGCGAGCAAGCAGCCTCCTTGCAGGCGCACGGCCCGGACGGCCGCGCGAACCACTGCCAAGATCATATCAGAACGCCGCAGGAGCGACAATCCTCGGCAACGGGGCGGTTCCGGGGCCGTCACGGACCCAGGCGGGCGTAGATGTCTCCCGAAACGACGACGGAGCCCAGGCCGTCGAGCATGCGCGCAGCGCGGGCCGCGTCGACCCAGCCCGGGTTTTCCAGTCGCAGGCGCTCCCGCAGGCTCCAGTTGAAGCGATAGGCGCCCAGGGACGTCAGCCGCTCGATGCAGGCCAGCGCTCCGGCTTTATCGATGCTGATGAACTCGAACGAAAGCGCCGGCAGCGCACGCGAAAGGCCGGCCAGGGCCTGGGCTTCGAACCCTTCCACATCGAGCTTGCAGAAATCGGGCACCCCGTAGGCGTCGATCAGCCGGTCGAGCGTGGTCACCTCCACTTCCAGGTGAAGGTCCCAGTGCTCGGACTGCCGCGCGGCCGCGGCCATCGCGGCCCTCCAGCCGCCCGGCGACAGGGTGCTGATGGTGGGGTTCAGGCGGTTGACATGCAGCCCGGCCCGGCCCGGCTGCGCGCTGACGGCGCTGGTTACCAGCCTAAACCGCCGTTCGCCGGCCCAGCGTCGGCGGAGATAGGCGGCGCACTGCGGCTGCGGCTCCACGGCGACGACCCGCGCGCCGAGGTCCAGGAACGCCCGGCTGCGGCTGCCCAGGTGCGCGCCGACATCGAAGGCCAACTCGCCCGGCCGGACGAACTGCCCGTAGAATCGGCGCAGCCGGCGGCGGGTAAAAGGCTTCCAGAAGTAGATCGCCTCGGACCGCAGCAGCCCGAGCCGGCTTTTGAAATCGCTCATCGCCCGGCATCCGCAGACTGGTTCTCGAACATCAGGAACAGGTAGCGGATCAGACCCTCCCGATAGCATTGCTGCTTGGCGTCCCCGCCCGCCAGTGCCCGGAGATAGGCCGTGCGCTCCACCCGTGGCCCCAGCAGCCGGACCAGGAGCGCGATGGCGCGGTCCCGCGGCCGGCCGAGGCGCAGATGGGGGGTCAGGTCGCGCTGCTCGATGAGGTGAAACCCCGCATCGCACGCGACCGATTCCAGCGTCTCCGGATCCCGCAGCCCCGGCAGCAGCCAATTCCGCCGATACGCGTCCAGCAGCCGCGCCGGCCGGCCGGGAAGAGTCGCGGCCCCTGCGCGGCCGCACAGGCAGTCGTCGATGATGACGAGCCGGCCGCCGCGGGGCAGCCCCCGCGCCTGCAGCGCGAAGAAGCGGCCAGGATCCGGGCCGTGCGTGAAGGCCTCGATGGCGAAGGAGAAATCCGCGGCGAAGCGCTCGGCCGCCAGTTCCAGGAAGGAGCCCTCTTCGAAATGAAAACGGCCGCGCTGGTCTGCGGGAATCCGCGCGCGCGCCTGCTCGACCTGGACCGGGCTCAGGCTGATGCCGAGAAAACGCTGGACCCGCGGCAGCCTCCGGCCGAGATAGAAAACGCTACCGCCCACCCCGCAGCCCAGATCGAGCACCCGGTCGACCGCATACGGGCAGCCTTCGATTTCGCGCGCGACCATCTCGTTGGAATGGTTCATGGCCGCGGCCAGGGACCCAACCTCGGGCGGCCACAGCGCCGCGTGGATGTTGCGCGTGCCCTCGTCCTTGCCCCAGCGCAGGAAGCGCCCGGTGTTGAGATCGTAGTACTCCCTTACCTGCCGGGCATGTTCCGGCTCGTCTGCGTAGTTCATCGCGGCAGCTCTTGTCCAGCGGAGATGGAGTTAACCTGCGGAGCCCCTGTCCGAACGGCAGGATAATCGGCCGAACCGTTTTTCACAATTGTTTTTCGCCGGAACAATACCGTTCGACCGCATGGCGACTGCGCCCTACGGCGCATGCAACGAAACCGCCCTTCCGAATCCAGGCGCAAAACAGCTCGCTTGACATCCGGCTCATTCTGGTTAACTTTGATGCCGATGAAATTTAGACTTGACTAACTTTCAGTGTCATGAAATAATGCCCGACATGCTGGATCGGCCGCTGTACCGACACATATGGAAGGAACTGACCCGGGAAAAGCGCATGGTGTTCATGGCCGGCGCCCGGCGGGTCGGGAAGACCACCCTGGCGGAGATGATCGGGCAGTCGTATCCGAACCGCGTGTACGTGAACTGGGAGATCCCGGAAGACCGCACGCGCATGATCCGCAATCCCGCGTTCTTTGAAGAGACCGAGCGCAGGGACGAGTCGGCGCCCCTGGTGATGTTCGACGAGATCAACCGCCAGCGCGGCTGGCGCCGCTACCTCAAGGGCGCCTGCGACCGGGTCGAGGGCCGCTACCAGTTCCTGGCGGCCGGCAGCAGCCGGCTGGATCAGCCCCAGCGCCGGGGGGACTCGCTGGCCGGGCGCTACTACCTGCTGCACCTGTGGCCGTTCACCCAGGCGGAGCTGGGCCGTGCCAATCTGAAGGCGGAAGCGTTCTTCAGCAATCCCCAGCAGGTCAGCATGGAACGGCATTCCGAGCTGAAGGCCCTGTGGCATGCGCTCGCGGAGCAAAGCGGCTTTCCGGAGCCCTTCATCGCCGGCCGCAAGACCTCCTATCGGCGCTGGTCGCGGGCTTATGCCGAGCAGCTGATCCGGGAGGACATCCGGGACCTGACCGGCGTCAAGGGCATCGGGGAGATGGAAACGCTCTACCACCTGCTGCCGGCTCACGTGGGGCGGCTGCTGTCGGTGCCGGCCCTGGCCCAGGGGCTGCAGGTGGCCTACAACACGATCCGCAGCTGGCTGGCGATCCTGCAGCGGTTTTTCGCGGTCCTCAGCCTCGCACCCTGGTCGCAGGGGGTGCCCCGGGCGATCCGGGAAGGGCAGAAGATCTATCTGTACGATTTTCCCCGGGTGCCGGACCCCGAGGCGCGCTTTGAGAACATGGTGGCCTTGGAGCTTTACCGCGCGGTGTCGAACTGGAACGAAACGGGCTACGGCCGCTTCAGCCTCCATTTCATTCGCACCAAGGACCAGCAGGAGGTCGATTTCCTCCTGAGCGACGACGGCCGACCGGTCCTTCTGGTGGACGCCCGGCCGCAGGAGCAGCAGCCCTCGGCCGCCCTGCTCAAGTTCCAGGCCGCTTTGAGGGTGCCCGCCGTCCATCTCGTTCAGGCGGCGGAAGGCTATCGACGGGTTGCGAACGACGGGCACAGCGTTCTGGTTGCACCGGCCTGCCAGTACCTGGCCGGGCTTCCGTGACTTCGGACCGGAAAGGAGGAAAAGGCGCCGAAATTGGACATCGCTAAAACTTACTGAAATAATTCAAAATAAATATTATTGCAAAAAAGATTTTTGATGTTATTTTTACGCCTCTTTTAATCGCGGGAATCCCCCGAAATCGGGGAGCGTCCGCGAACGGCGGGAGCGGGCTTCCGATGACCACCGGCGCCTTTGCAGCGCGCTGCATCGAAGTCCAGGGGTAAACCTCGAATCAGGATTCTTTATGATACCGAAGGGGAACACAGGGAGTGGAAAAAGAAGATATCTTGCACGTGGAAGGTCGTTTGGGTGAGTTGATCATTGGTAACCGCATTCCCAAGGATTACTTCGTTACCAAGGGAACGGGTCAAAGCGACCTCACCGTTCATGCGGGTTCCTATCATCTCGCCCTCAAGGCGGCAGGCGTCGAGATGTGCAACATCATGACGTACTCCTCCATTCTGCCGGGTATTGCCAACGAAATTCCAAAGCCGGCGCGCCTCGTTCACGGCTCCGTCATGGAGTCCATTTTCTCCGTCTGCACGGTGGAGAAGGGTGAACGCGCCACCGCCGGGATCATCTACGGTTGGCTCTACGACAAGAAGACGCACCAGAAATACGGCGGGCTCGTGTGCGAGCTTTACGGCGACCACTCGATCCAGGAGATCGAGCGCCGGCTGCACGCCAGCGTCGAGGAGCTGTATTACAACGGCTACTCGGACGAGTTCGACCTGAAGGATCGGCGCCTCATTACCGAGAGCTTCGTGCCCGCCAAGAAATACGGCACGGCGCTCGCGGCCCTGTGCTTCGTGAATTACCATTACCCGATCCTGCGGGTGAACCTGAACGCCTGATGTCCGATTTCGGTGCGATCCCAGCCGAATATGCCGAGGAGGAATCGGCACACATCGTCGTGCTGCCGGTTCCCTACGACGATACCTCCACGTGGATAAAGGGCGCCGACCGCGGCCCCGAGGCGATCATCGCCGCCTCGGCCAACATGGAGCTCTTCGACATCGAAACCGGCAGCGAGGTCTTCCGCCGGGGCATCTTCACGGCCCCGGCGGTCACCGAAACGTCGTCGCCGGAGGCCATGGTGGCCGCCGTGCGCGAGCGGGTTGGCGGCTACCTCGACCGCGGCAAATTCACGGTCCTGGTGGGCGGCGAGCACTCGGTCAGCGTGGGCAGCATCCAGGCCCACGCCGCGCGCCATCCGGGCATGGCCGTGCTGCAGCTGGACGCCCACGCGGACCTGCGCGAGGAATACGAAGGCAGCCGCTTCAACCACGCCTGCGTCATGGCGCGCGTGCGCGAGAGCTGCCCTATCGTCCAGGTCGGGATTCGCAGCATGGACCGCGCCGAACAGGCCGGCCTGACGCCCGGCAGCGTCTTCTGGGCCCACGACATCGCCGGCAATTCCGGCTGGATCGAGCCCGTGCTCGCGCGGCTGCCGGACGTGTGCTATGTCACCATCGACCTGGACGTCTTCGACCCGGCCGTCATGCCCTCCACCGGCACGCCGGAACCCGGCGGGCTTTTCTGGTACGATGTGACCCGGCTGATTAAGGCGGTCTGCCGCCGCTGCCGGGTGGTGGGGTTCGACGTGGTCGAACTCTGCCCCAGCGACTCCAACCGCGCGCCGGATTTCCTGGCCGCCAAGCTGATCTATAAATTTCTAAGCTGGTGTTTCGAGCAAACACCGCGCCCATGATGGGACGAACCTTTGCCTGAAGCGCAGACTCAGATCCCCCCCTCAAATAAAGGTGGAACGTGATTTAGAATATTCGAATTTCGGAAGAAGTGAAGGGTTTGGACAAAAACTAAGGACTTTGTCGGATGAAAAAGAAAGCCCTGCTCAAGAACCCCGTCCAGCACGTCGACATCGCCTCGTTCGACGCCACCCCCATCATCGACGCCATGCGCGAGATGTCCTTCACCTCGCGGGACACCGCCGCCGCGGCCGACATCTTCGACCGCATGCTGCGGGACCCGGGCTGCACCATCGTGCTGTCGCTGGCCGGCAGCACCAGCGCGGCCGGTTGCATGCAGATCTATGCGGACATGGTCCGGTACAACATGGTGGACGCCGTGGTCGCCACCGGAGCGTCGATCGTGGACATGGATTTCTTCGAGGCCCTGGGCTTCAAGCACTATAAAGGCTCGCCGTTCGCGGACGACCGCAAGCTGCGCGAGCTCTACATCGACCGCATCTACGACACCTACATCGACGAGGAACAGCTGCAGGCCTGCGATCTGACGGTCAAGAAAATCGCCGATTCCCTGCCTCCCAAGCCCTATTCCTCGCGCGAGTTCATCCAGGAGATGGGCCGCTACCTGACGGAGCACGCCGTCAAGAAAGGCTCGCTGGTCGAGCTCGCCTACCGCCACCACGTGCCCATCTTCTGCCCGGCCTTCACCGACTCGAGCGCCGGCTTCGGCCTGGTCAAGCACCAGGTGGACCGCCCCGACCGGCATCTGACCCTGGACTCCATCCGCGACTTCTACGAGCTCACCCGGATCAAGATGGAGGCCAAGACCACCGGCATCTTCATGATCGGCGGCGGCGTGCCCAAGAACTTCATCCAGGACACGGTCATCTGTGCGGAGGTGCTGGGCCGCGACGTGCCCATGCACACGTACGCGGTGCAGATCACCGTGGCCGACGCGCGCGACGGCGCCTGCTCGAGCTCGACCCTCAAGGAGGCCTCCTCCTGGGGCAAGGTGGATACGGCCTACGAGCAGATGGTCTTCGCCGAGGCGGGTTCGGTGCTGCCGCTCATCGTGAGCTACCTCTACCACAGGAAGAATTGGCGCAAGCGCAAGCGGCGCGA
>Ga0209254_10007222_pt1 | contig 10241 bp, 9 predicted proteins | sample FrelakmetDIP11DI_FD_187148 | JGI IMG/M metagenome (GOLD analysis project Ga0209254, IMG submission 187148) | Freshwater lake sediment microbial communities from the University of Notre Dame, USA, for methane emissions studies - DIP11 DI (SPAdes)... | ecosystem: Environmental > Aquatic >...
GGTGTAGGTGTCTGGTTTCACATTGCAACGGATATCATAATCTACCTTAACGTAGGCGATTTTTTTACCGGTTTCAATAACTTTTCCATATGTATAGTTGCGATAGTATCTTATTCTGAATATTAAGAAAACTGCAATTACTGCTATAATTGCAAATATTAGGATGGTTAATGAAGGAAGGAACTGGAAAGAAAATGCCAAGACGAAATTGGGGTTACTCCCCACCAGAACCAGGATAATCCCCACAGCAATGTACATCAGAAAGAAGTCCCGGTAGGCGGGGAAATCAGGTCCATACATTACTCTGACTCGATTGAAGAGGGTATAAAGAATATAAATTATCACTGCTGCGCCTATGATTGCATAGAGGATAATGGAAAGAAAATTGAACAGGAATAATATTGAAAAAACTAAAAAAGCAGCTGATAATATTTGCAGACTAAAGATGGTATTTTCTTTTTCTTTAGAGGTAAAATGAGCAGACATGAAGATAATTTCAGATTCAGAGTCTTCAGAAGAGGTTTCTACTTTTTTAGGTTTTTCTGTTCTTGCCACTTTAGATGAATTTGATTCAGTTTTTTGAGGAGTGATTTTTGAGATGTTATATTTTATTTTATCAGAATCAATTTTTTGTCTTAATTCTTCACTATTAATGTTCCGGACCTTTTTAGGAATTTTAGGTATGAAAAGAATTAATGCTCCCAAAAAAGATAAAAATTTGATTATTATAGTCCCAAACCTATTAAAAAATCCCATGGAAGTACCTCATCAGGGTAAAGTTATCGTTATATATGGATTATTAAGTACCCATTCCACTGTAACAGTGTGCCATCCTTTACTTACGTTAGGGTTAATCAGATTAACGTTGTAATTGGTGCTTGCATTTATAAATTTTGTAGTTCCGTTCGAGAGGGTAGTATTCATCCCAATTACCTTCAAAGTGTTATCTGCAGTTATTGTGCCTTGAGGCGTGTAGATGTTTATGGTCCTCTTTGAACCCGGTCCATTGGCATAAACTAAATTCACTGCATTGGCAATGTTACTGACTGCATTTTTAATATCTGAAGCCCCGGAAACATCCATGGTGCTGCTTATGGAAGTTCCTATTAGTGGTATGGTAACTGCTCCCATGATGATCAGGATCGCCAATATCAATAACAAGTACTCAGCAGAAAGTTGTCCTTTACTATCCATTTTTACCACTACTATCCATTTTTACCTCAAATATATATTATGGATTCTAGTTCATATAAATATTAGTACATAATTCCATAAATAATCTTCAACAAAATAAAGGCTAAATCACCCACAAAAAGGGATATTATAAGACCTATTAATATAGAAGGGGCAAAGGGCACTCCTTTTTTCACTCGAAACTCATTTGATATTTTCGCTTCCTTGGCGAGGTTTTTCAATAGTTCAATATCCTCTTTGGTTAGGCCGGCTGCCAATGATCCCACCACTAGTTTTCCTTTTGGTGCTGTGATTAGAGATATGTCAGTTGTCTTAATGGCTTTTTTAATCTTCTGGAAGAAACTCTCATCATCCACAAAAATTTCATGATCAGTCTGATACAATTTGTATGCAGGTATCATTCCCTCCTTGAGATCACTAACCGGATAGTCATTCTGTAGAGCTTCCTTGCTCACGGTAGTTAAAAGCTTTCTCACCATCTCGATGAAAACTATTGAGATAAATAATATGATTATACTGCTGATTGTGACCTGAAAGCTGTAGAAAAGGGCGAAAGCAGTGACAACTGATACCAGCACTGCTTTAACTCGGTTAGGAAACTTTGATATCAGCAAGGAGAATAAGTATATCATTATTAGGGACACTATAATTACTTGATAGTTTAGCTGTTTGGTAATGAAATATGTCAGGGTTACTGCCGATGTGATAACTAGGGTAAGTACCAGATTTTTTCTATAATCCTTTACCGGTGATAATAGTTCGCCTACTAAGTGAGGTTTAGTCTTAATCGCCACGTAAAATACATAAATTAGAAGAAAAGGTAGCATTGAAAGGATGCTGTTGATTATAAGGGTGAGGGGGAAAGGGTAATTGCTCTCGACTGGGAATGTAACCTGAAATATTTGGTATGTAATCAGTGCAGGGTAGAATGGTAACAATGCTGCCAGGGCAGTGAAGAGTTTCACGTCACCTCCTGCCCAGGCACCCAGCTTCCAGAATAGATAACCGAGAACAAAAATCACACCAGTAATTAAAAGGCAGCCGATGATGATCCATAAATTGCCAGTCTGGAGGGCATAAAATCCGTTAAGTATAATTCCAATTCCTATAAGGGGAAAAGTTAATTTATTGGGGATTATTCCGTGTTTAAGATCAGAATAACTGGCGTAAAGGCAGGCTGAGATGGCTATGGTTGCGCTTATTAAGGGGATAGTTATGATCATTATAATTCCTCTATTAATCTCTTATTTCCCGGCCTTCTGGTGATGGTGTTCCAGTGCAGCAGTGAGGAATGATACAAATATTGGATGGGCATTATTTGGTCTGGATTTGAATTCAGGATGGAATTGGCAGCCCAAAAACCATGGATGGTCCTTTAACTCAATCATTTCTACCAGAAAGTTATCTGGTGACGTTCCTGAGATTGATAGTCCTTTTTCCTCCAGAATATCTCGGTATTCATTGTTTAATTCATAGCGGTGTCGGTGGCGTTCACTCACCTCATCCTTGCCATAGGCTTCCTGAGCTATGGTTTCCTTCTGAAGCTTACAAGGATATGAACCTAACCTCATTGTACCACCCATGTTTTTAATCTTCTTCTGCTCTAACATGAGGTCAATGACAGGATGTTCAGTTTTTGGATCGAATTCTGTGCTGTGAGCTCCTTCAAATCCTTTCAAACGGGCGAATTCTATGACCATGCATTGCATTCCTAGGCAGATGCCGAAGAGGGGTACCTGATTTTTTAGGGAGTAACGCACGGTTTCCAACTTCCCGGCTATCCCTCGTTCTCCGAATCCTCCAGGTATAAGCAAAGAGTCCAGATGGTCGATTTTCTCATTATCCAGGGTTTCTTCGGCTTGAATATATTCAATATTAACTTTGACTCCCAGATCAGCCGCGGCATGTTTCAGAGATTCCCTAATGCTGATATAAGCATCTTCTAGTTGCACGTATTTGCCTACAATGCCCACACTGATCTGATGATCATCTTGTTTAAGGGCTTCCACCACCCTTTCCCATTCAGAGAGATCCAGAGCACCTGCATTAATTCTTATCCGATTTACAATGTATTCTCCTACCTTTTCCTGATTAAGGATTAGGGGTACCTCATAAATGGAGCTTACATCTGGGGCATTAATAACAGCTTCTTTTTCCACGTCACAGAAATGGGCTATCTTGTTCTTCAGGGGTTGAGTTATTGGTAGTTCAGATCGACAAATGATCATATCCGGATTAATACCCATACTGCGTAGTTCTTTGGTGCTGTGTTGAGTGGGTTTGGTCTTAAACTCTCCTGCGGCTCTTAAATAAGGCACGTAAGTCACATGGACGAACATAACATTGTCATGGCCTTCTTCATTACGCAGTTGCCTTAAGGCCTCTAGGAAAGGTTGGCCCTCTATATCCCCTACCGTACCACCCAATTCCACCAGCACCACCTGGGCACTGCTATTCTGGGCAATCTGACGGATCATAGATTTTATCTGGTCAGTTATATGGGGGATGATCTGCACGCAGGAGCCTAAGTAATCTCCCTTCCTCTCCCGGTTGATCACAGATTCATAAACTTTACCGGTTGTGATATTTGACTCCCCTGAAAGATCTACATCTAAAAAACGTTCGTAATGACCAAGATCTAGGTCAGTTTCCATACCATCATATGTCACGTAGACCTCACCGTGTTGATAGGGACTCATGGTTCCGGAATCCCAGTTGAGGTAAGGATCAATCTTTATGGCAGTCACGTCCACTCCATAGGATCTTAAGATCCTTCCAATTGACGCGGCTGTTATACCTTTTCCAATGGAACTAACCACACCGCCAGTAACCACAATATATTTAGACAGATAAACCAACTCCTCAAAAAGATTTACAATTACTATTAACAATATGAAATATGCTCCAAATGGAACATCTAACTATTGGTAGAAGTTATTAAAAAAGATACCGAAGGGATGATGATTTTTGAGTAACGCATCACAGGGAGTGGTTTTGGGCCATCCATAGTATCATTTTATGGAGAGTATAATTTCAGTACCTTTTCATGAGCAGAGTATTCGATGCTGTCATCAAGCTCTATCAATTCATGATGACCATATTTCCTTTCTAAAGCTTTTAAAATAAGATGATCAGCCAGATGGGGATTTTTAGGTAATATGGGTCCGTGTAGATAGGTTCCAATACAGTTTTTATATACCATACCCTCACCTCCATCCTTGCCATTATTACCATGTCCAACTATCACCTGTCCGAGAGGATGATGATCATGATAGGTACGACCTCCATGGTTTTCGAAACCAACCAAGGTCTTTGGAATAAGACCTAAATTATTTTTAATAATGATATTGCCAATGAGCCTTCCCTCTTCGCTTTGGGTGTGGTAATCGAAGATACCCAGTCCAGAAACATCATTACCTTGAGCATCAATGTATTTCTCACCAAGCAGTTGATAACCACCACAAATAGAAAGCATAACTGCACGGTCTTCTATAAGTTGTTCCATTTCTTCCCGGTGCTTTAAAAGGTGGGAGTAAACGATGTTCTGACCCCGATCAGATCCGCCGCCAATGAAAAATATGTCACCTTCTTCTAATGGGACTTCATGATTCATACTGAATCCTACTACCTTAGCTTGGATTCCCCTCCATTCACATCTCTGGCGGAGACAAGTAATGTTACCCAGATCTCCATAGAGATTTAAAAGATCAGGATACATATGAAAGATTTTGAGTTGCATAACAATCATTTAATACTTAGATTTTATTTAGATTTTTTTTATAAAAGTTTCAGAACTTTCGAGAACCTGGAAACTTCACATTCTTCAAAAATTCACGCAGATAAGACATTTTCTTGCCGGAACCTTCCAACCTAGCTAATATCAATTCTCGAGCATGGAAAACTGCAGTATAAGTGGGTAGTAGGTAAATGATTTCCACTTTATCAGCCAGCACTTTTTCAATGGCTTGATCCAGGTTATCATCCACCTGAACCAAGTTCACAGGAACACCAGCGTATTTCAGTCTTAAAGCAATGTCCTCTGCACGCCGACCTGAACAATAGATTGATCTGACGTTTTTTATATTCCTAGTTTTTTCTACCTCAGCATCCCAAATCCACGAAACATCCCGTCCATCAGCAGGATTATCGTTCAAGATAAACAGCAGGGATTTCCTCCTATCATCAAGACTAATACTGCTTATAACTTCACTTAGACCTATAGGATTCTTAACTAGGGCGATTTTAACTATTTTATCTGTGAATTCGAAGTTTTCCATTCTCCCCAGATGATACTGGAATTCTGCTATTTCCTCGGCAATCCTGTTCAGATCCAAACCAATTTCTAAGGCAGTGGTAAGTGCAGCGCAGCAATTGTAGGCATTATATATGCCTTCATAGTCAAATTGGATGTCCTTAGTGGGCTGATTTTTGCCCTGAAATTTAAAATGATATTTATGTCCTCTGTAATCTATCTCCTCAATTCGGTAATCATATGAGGGGTTTTCAAACCCGCAGTCCGGGCACTGGTATCCTCCCAGCTGTCCGTAATTGTAGTAGTCATAATCAAGGTAGCTATTACATGCCGGACAGAATCGGGATTCCACTATGCGTTGCTCACGGCTACTGTACTTGTTCTGGGCTACTCCGTAATATACATTCTTCTTTTGGAGTTTTTTGAAGTTAGATACCAGGGGATCATCGGCATTGAGGATTAAAGTCGTATCTATGGGTTCAAGAGCCTCCAGGATGTCCTGGAAGGCTTTTTCTATCTCTCCGTAACGGTCCAACTGGTCTCGAAAGAAGTTAGTGACCAGCACATAATCTGGTTTTAAATGATCCACTACCCTCTGGAAGGAGCCTTCATCCACTTCAAAGACCCCCCAATCGTATTCTTTCTTGATATTATTTAGAAAGGCACTAACCAGGCCTTGTGGCATGTTAGCACCCCTCAAGTTCGAGAGAAGGGTCAAATTTTCTTGCTCTAGGATGTAGGACAAGAGATTGTTGGTGGTGGTCTTGCCATTGGTTCCAGTAATAAGTATCTTTTTTCGGCAGCGCTCATTAACCACCTCCAAGATGGAGGGATAGATTTTCATAGCCACTTTTCCGGGCATGGCACTTGCACTACTCTTTAAGATATTCTGGAGGATTAAAGAGGTTAAATTACCAGCTGCAACAGCCAGATAATACCTTAATCTTGAATAACTTATATTAAGTCCCACCTATTCATTCATAAAAATTATATTGTTTATGCATATTCTGCATGAATTAATTGTAGATTTACATATCTAAAGTATAATCAATGAAAAATTTGAGAAATTGATAACCTTCCATTGGTCCACGGGAACCCTTTTGCACAGATAATTCATCGTATGAGTCAGTTTGGTCACCTTTTCGTCCAGGAGAATAGATCGCATAAGGAACTGGCTCTGAAGTATGCGTTCGCACATCTATAGGTGTGGGATGGTCTGGTAAAATTGAAATGGCATAATCATCGATTGAGGGAAGTTCGTCCAAAAGTTTTCCCAGTATGCGATTGTCAATGCGCTCAATGGCCCTGATTTTTTCCTGGATATCACCTGCATGACCTGCTTCGTCAGGTGCTTCCACATGGATGAAGACCAAGTCATGATCCTCAAGGGATTTCAGTGCGTAACGCGCTTTCCCACAGTAATCTGTATCATAAAAACCAGTAGCTCCGGGAACCTTAACATTGGTTAGTCCCAAATAGGTTCCGATCCCTTTAATAAGATCAACACCAGTGATTGTGGCGGCTTTGAGGCCATATTTCTCTGTGAATGGTGTCATTTGGGGTTTGGGTCCTTGTCCCCATAGCCAAATCATGTTAGCTGGTTTTTTATTGGATTCTATTCTTTTAAGATTAACCGGATGATCAAAAAGCACGTCCATAGACTTATACATTAATTCGTTGATTCTAATAGCCAATTCATCTTCTGATGGCAATATTAGATGTTCAGATATCTGTTCTCCTACCACATCATGAGGAGGTGTTGATATAAGGGCCGCTGCGCTTTTATCTCGCACTACAAATAAATGCCGGTAACTGGTGCCCAGATAAAACTTACCGTAACTGGGGAAAGCCTGTTTTAGGGTTTCTATAAGTTCAGATGCTTCAGCGGTGCTGATGTGCCCTGCGTTGAAATCTGCAAGAATACCCTCTTCTTGAGTTATAAGGTTACAACGAAATGCAATGTCGTCTTTTTGTAGTTCAGCCCCCACACTCGCGGCTTCCAGGGGGCCACGGCCTGTGTAATATTTTTTAGGGTTATAACCCATTATAGATAAATTGGCTACATCAGAACCCGCTTCCATCCCTGGAGGCACGGTTTGAAGCATACCACATTTACCATTTTTGGCAATGAAGTCCATGTTAGGGATTTCTGCACATTTAAGTGGAGTTTCACCATTCAGTTCTCCCAGAGGATGGTCGCTCATTCCATCTCCAATTACAACTACACGTATCATCTAATTCTCCAATAATTACCCTTAGCTAAGTGTATAAATTTGGAATATGGTCTAAATAATAAAAATAGATCTATTTATTAGTTTTCCAAATGCTTAGAAGGTCACTTAGAATGGCAGATGCGGTTTCTACCGATCCTGCTCCTTTTCCTGCCACGGTTACGTCTTCTGCTAGGTCAGTTTTTAATGTTGCCAGATTCATGGTGCCTTCCACTGCTAAGGGGGAACCTTGCCTTACTAAACGGGGGGAAACCTCCAATACATCATGGGAAGCCTCACCAATGAGTTTGATTAAGTAACCTTCTTTCTTAGCCAAGGTTATGGATTCTGATGTTATTCTAGATATACCTTCCACTTCCACTTCTTTAAGGGTTACATCTCTGTTTAATACTGAATTTGCAAGTATGGCAATTTTACAAGCTGCATCAATACCCTCCACATCCTGATAAGGGTCAGTCTCAGCTATTCCCATTTCTTGGGCTTCTTTGAGGGTTTGATCATAGGATGAACCTTCTTTTGCCATCCTTGATAATATGTAATTGGTAGTTCCATTGAGGATGCCATAGATGGATTCTATATTGCAACCTGCTAGGTTTTCATGAGCGAAATTAATGATAGGCATGGCTCCTCCCACAGAAGCCTCAAAACGAAACTGAACGTCATTAAAACGGGCAGCATCATCGAGTTCCCGGAAAGAAAGGGCTAATGGGCCTTTATTAGATGTTACGACATCTTTACCATTTTCCATAGCAGTTAATAAATGACTAAGGGCGGGTTGACCATCTTCAATATTGGTGGGAGTAACTTCCACCAGACAGTCATAATCAACCTCTTCAAGGATTTTAAGGCTGTTAAGACCGGAAACGCCATATTCAGGATAATCAGATACCTTTCCTTTTTCTTTCTTTGTATTCAGCAGTAAATTTGGATCCAGACCTTCGTTACTTATAACTCCACCTGAACTATCGGCAACAGCTACTATTTCCAGGTTCAAGCCATATTTATCCTTCAAATAATTTTTTTTCATGGCTATGACCCGAGCTACTCCCTTTCCCACCGCACCAAAGCCTAAAATAGCTATTTTCATATATTCACCTGTTAAAATATATTAAACTTCGTTAATAACCAGGAGTCCTTTTTGATTCCCGATTTCTTTGATTTTCTTTAAAATGTTTCTTTTCTGGCCATAGTCGGCTTCTATTACTATCTTGGTGGCGGAGTTCTCAGGCGGATCTGACATTTTAAGATCCAAATCCGCCACTTGCACCCCTTCCAATTGATTTAGACGGGCCAAAGTATCCTTTACATCTTCACCAACTATGTTCCCTACCAATATTGTGATAATCTGTTCTTTACGCAGCACATCATCTACAGCTATTAACTGGATACCACGCTTTTCAATGGATTCCATAACCCGATCCAGGATTTCTTTATCCCCTTCGATGGTAATTTGAACTGGTATAGTTCCTCTCTCAGTTTTAACATCTCTTTGATGGATAACTGCTACAATATTCGCTCCTAACTTACCTATAGGACTCAATGCTTCTAAAAGCTGACCGGGAACATCCAAAAGTTCTAAAACTAGATTTAATCTCATTTATCGCACCCATTTACCCTTTTCCACGATTAAATTGCCATTTTCATCTACATTTGCATTTCTCATAATTTTATCAGGGTCCTTATCCTCAGCACAGTCTTCACGACTAAGATTAACATTATCAACAATATAATGAGTCTCTTCAAGATCAGGTATATTTTCTAAGGCCTTGGAAAACTTTTGTAATATCTCCTCAGCTTCTTTTTCTATTTTCAATCCCATAACCTCCCAAACAACCATTTAAAGGGTTGAATAAATTTCATTAATAATAAAAATATCATTTATTCAATACAATTATATTCCCACTCTAAATTTAACTAATTAAGCCTTAAATTCAGTTTTTCAAAAAATTTAATGAATTTTTAAGCCCATCCACATATTTTTGATCCTTCAAAACTTGCTTCACCAGAATTTTATGTATTCCGGATCCATACTGGGCTGCTTTTTTGGGTCGCATCAAAACTTCGGATTTAACCCCAACTTCAGCTGCAACCTCCCTAAGTATGCACTTACGCAGCCGATCATGATCATCCTTGATTTTATATGACATAGGTATATTCATGGCCATACTTATAATTGGGAGGTCCAAGTAGGGCACCCTCATTTCCACGCCATGGGCCATAGTAACCGCATCATCTCGCTCAAGGTTCACATGGTATAAATTCTCCACATCATTCCACAGATCTTCTTGAGCATCCTCACCCTTTTCTTGATAAAGACCTAGGTATCGGTGATAGCCAGCGAAAAGTTCGTCGGCACCTTGGCCTGAAAGCATCACCCTAAGACCATTTTCATGGGCCATCTCTGCTGCCAAGTAAGCAGTCATTCCCACTCCTAATTTCATAAGGTTCCACTCTTCAATGGCATTTAATACCAGCGGCGTGCATTCTCTGACCAACTCCACATCTACACATTTAATGTGCAATCGAAGACCCATATCATCAGCCATCATTTGGGCGAACTTAAC
>Ga0209254_10007223_pt1 | contig 10241 bp, 6 predicted proteins | sample FrelakmetDIP11DI_FD_187148 | JGI IMG/M metagenome (GOLD analysis project Ga0209254, IMG submission 187148) | Freshwater lake sediment microbial communities from the University of Notre Dame, USA, for methane emissions studies - DIP11 DI (SPAdes)... | ecosystem: Environmental > Aquatic >...
CCTCGCCGAGTTGAACGCCGCCGCCGCCGCGCTCGACCTCGGCTTCGTGATCGCCCCATGAATGGGGACAGATCTATTTTTTTGCGAACACGAGAATAGATCGGTCGCGGATGAGAACTTCAAAGCACCTTCCATGCCTGGTCGATTCGTGGAGCGGACGCCAGGGCGAGCCCGAGACTGCCGCCGTCAGGCTTTGCTCGGCATGCCCGGCGGCCCGAATGCCCCGCCGTTCACTGCGCCGGCGGCTGATGCACTCCACCCGCAATTCCCAATCCGCCCCTCCGTGCCCCTGAGCTGAACCCCGGCGCGCACCGACCCACGCCCACCGCGTCAGCGGCCAGCGCCATGGGCTATTGCTGCGAGTTCACAGCGGGCGGGCCTGCCCCGACGGCGCCCGCGCACCGAGCGCTCGCTCGCGGTGATGTCCACGCCGGCGTGCAGCGAGAACTCGCCCGCGCGGGCCGTGCCGTTCGCATCGCCTTCCAGCCCCTGCAAACGGGGCAGTACCGTCTGAGGCGTGAACAGCTTCTGCCCCACCCTCGGCCCCACCGCAGTCCGATAGGTGATGGAGTGACCGGCCGACGATCTGCTGGACGACCTGCGGCAGGCACTCCAGCGCTGCGGATCGTGAACGGCCCGCTCGACTGATTGCTTGCGCGGCGCTCTGCTATCCTCGATCGCACGAGAGGGCGGACGGTCGAAGGGGACATGGACGCCGACGACCTTCGGGGCGGATTCCGACTGGGGGAATGGCTGGTCGAGCCAGGGGAGTCGAAAGCGACGGGTCCCGGCGGCCGGCACGACCTGACACGCGAGCACCTTGCACTGCTGCTTGCGCTCGCCGAGCGGGTCGGCACACCGGTCAGCCGCCGCGAGCTGCGCGAGCGCGCCTGGCCGGGACGGTCCGGCACGGATGCCGCGCTGCGCGACGCCATCCGCTTGCTGCGCGAGCTGCTCGGCGGCAGCGCGGCGGACCGCCGCTACATCGTCCCCATCGAGCACTCCGGGTTCGTGCTCGTGGCGCCGGTGACGCCCGTCGCTTCGACCGGGCCGCCCGCGGGAGCAGGGGTTCCGCCGTCGCCCGAAGCGCCGGCCGCCGGGGGTATCGGCCGGCTGCAGGCGCTGCTCGTGGAACTGCACCGCCGCAGCGTGCTCAGGGTTCTCGGCGCCTACCTCGTCGGGATGTGGGTCGTGCTGCAGGTGGCCGAGACCACCTTCGAGCCGCTGCGCCTCCCGGACTGGTGGATGACAGCGCTTACCATCATCGCCGTGGTAGGCGTGCCGATCGTGGCGGTGCTCGCGTGGTCGTACGAGATCACTCCCGGCGGCATCGTGCTCGATCCGGGCGTGCCTCGCGGCGTGAAGCTGCCGCGGGCGCGGCGCGCGGTCGCACCGGCCCTGGTGGCGGGCGTCTCGCTCATGGCACTCGTCACCGGCTACGCGTGGTGGCGCTCCCTCGACCAGCCGGACGCGGCGATCCGGCCCCCCCGGGCCGAGACCGAACGGCGCTCGATTGCGGTCCTGCCGTTCACAGACATGAGCGCGGCGGGCGACAGCGGATACCTCGGCGACGGCCTGAGCGAGGAACTCTCCTGGCGCCTCGCGCAGATCCCGGGACTGCGCGTCGCGGCGCGCACCTCGGCCTTCGAGTTCAAGGGCCGCAACGTGGACGTACGCCGAATCGGCGAGTCACTCGGCGTGCGCTACGTGCTCGAGGGCAGCGTCCGTCGCGACGGCGACAACTTGCGCGTGACCGTGCAGCTCGTGGACGCGAGCAACGGGTTTCACGTCTGGACGGAGTCCTACGATCGCAGCTGGCGCGACGTGATCGCGATCCAGGACGATATCGCGCGTGCCGTCACGAACGCGCTGAGGGTGGTGCTGGCGCCGCAGAACGCGGCGGAGCGCGGCCAGGTCCCGGCCCCGGATGCCCGTGCCTACGACCCATACTTCGCGGGACTCGCGATGCTGCAGCAGTCCGGGGACACGAGCCGCCTGCGCGAGGCCGAGCGACTGTTCGGCGAGGCCGTCGCCATCGACCCGTCGTTCGCGCGCGCGCATGCCTGGCTGTGCGAGGTCGGCGTGCGGCTCTATCGTCGCACGCGGGACCCGGCGGATGTGGCGCGGGCCGAGCAGGCCTGCCGCCGGGCACTGGACCTGGACCCGGCGCTGGTCGAGACCGAGAAGGCGCTCGCGGGGCTGTACGAGGCGAGCGGGCGGCTCGGCGAAGCCGAGTCGATCTACCGCGGGCTCATCGCGCGCAACCCCGGCGATGCCGACGGCCAGATCGGGCTCGGCCGCACCCTCGAAGCCGCGGGCCGGTTCGAGGAGGCCGAGACGAGTTACCGCGCCGCCGTGCAGGTGGAACCGACGTACTGGGGCGCCTACGGCAACCTCGGGGCATTCCTCGCGGGGCGCGGCCGGACCGCCGAGGCCGTCGAAGCGTTCCGCGAGGTGACGGAGATCACCCCGTCCAGCGCCAATGCCTACACGAACTATGGCGCCGCACTGCAGCTGGGCGGTGACTTCGAGGGGTCGGCGGCCGCCTACCGCCGCTCGCTCGCCATCGAGCCCTCGGCCAGCGCCTATTCCAATGTCGGTACCGCCTACTACTTCCTGCGCAAGTTCCCGGAGGCGGTGGCCAGCTACGAGCGCGCGACGGCGCTCGCCGAGCACGACCAGGTTTACTGGGGCAATCTCGGCGATGCCGCGTGGCAGATTCTTGAGCGCCGCGCGGAGGCCCTCGGGCATTACCGGCGTGCGATCGCACTTGCGGAGCGGGAACTCGAGGCGACCAAGGGAGGCGACGCGGCCCTGCTGGCTCAGCTCGCCTACTACTACCGGCGTGTCGGCGACACGAAGCGCTCGGAGCAGTACCTGCAGCGGGCCGTCGGGATAAAGGACCCGTCACCGTACTTCGCCTACTACGCCGCGCTGACCGAGACCGTGGCGGGAAATGCTGCGGCCGCGAAACGATATGCCTCGGCGGCAATCGAAAGCGGCTATTCTCGGTACCTGATCGACGCGGACCCGGTGCTTGGGGCAGCGGCGTCGCGGTGAGGTGACCCGAAATCAACAGGGGAGAAAGCTCATGACCGAGGACATGCTTGCGCCGAAGGTGTGGACGATCGAGCTGGGGGGTAACTTTACGCTGCCGAGTGGTGGGACCGGTCCGGCCGTCGTGATCCCGGAGCCGGGTGGAGGCAGCATTCGCCTGAAGAACAAGAGAAGGATCCGCTGGAACAACGAATCGGGCCGCGTCGTACGACTCGAGTTCAAGGAGTGGCCCGACGAGGCCGACAACGATCCCGATCCGGTGTGGCCATTCAACATCTACGCGGGCGGGCAATCCGTTGCCCCGCAGACGGGATCGGTGACGATTCCTGTAGGCGGCAGCTTCGAGGGCAAGGTGGCCGGCACCGGCCGGATCCTGGTCAAGTACACGGTGTCCGTGCTCACCGGAGACGTCGTCGACGGCAGTGTGCTGCCGCTCGACCCGATGATCGTCATCGAGCGCTGACGGACGCAGCGGGACCGGGTGGAAGTGCAGAATCGAGCTCGGTGACCAGTCCGGCCTGAGTCCGTTCGAGCGCCTGCTCACCCTCTTGATGCGCGCGCCCCGGCGAGGGGCGCCGCGCGTTCCTGATTCTTCCTGCACGGCGTCCCCGCTGCTCTTCTCTTATCAGGTCCTGAAGGCGCTGCGCGAGGCCTTCTTGCTGGTGAAGTTTTCGGCCGAGGCGTGTCGTGCCGTCCCGATACGGCGTCTTCAGCGTGTAGCGCACCTGGCCCGTTGGGGCCAATGCTAGGCGATCTCCCGCCACCGGCTGGCGACTCACGTAACGGCATAGCCGCTCGAGCTTCTCGCGCTGCCGGGGCGCGATGTCCAACCCGGCGTGCAGCGAGAATCCGCCCGCGCGGGCCGCACCGTTCGGATCCAATTCCAGTCCCGGCAGCCGGGGCGGAACCGTCTGCAGCGTGAACAACTTCTGCCCCGCCCTCGGCCCCACGCGGGCCGGTTCGACCGGGTGGCGTGAGGGTGAACATCCGATTTCTCACGCATGGATGCACTCACCGGCGGCGCTCGGCCACCGTTCCGCGGTCCACTCACCTGCGCAAGTTGTCGAGCAACCGCTCCGCCATTCCCGCGATGATCGGATGCTGCTGTACCTTCGCCTCGTCGCGCGCGTCGGTGGCGCAGGCGATCGCCAGATTGTCGTCGAAGTAGCTCGAGACCAGCGCGATCTCATACTTCACGAGCGGGCGCACTCCGGGCGCTCTTTCCAAGGAGAACCGTTGGAGGCCCTCGTTGAGCTCGTCGAAGTCGCCTGCAGTGACGGTTCCGGACGTGATGCCTGCCCCGATCAGGGCGCGAAGGCGCTCCCGTCGCGCAAGGAACATTCCCCATTCGTCCTCGAGGCGCTCGAAAATGGTCTCCGCGCCCCGCGCTCCCGTGCGAGCTTCGTCCCACTGCATTCGCGCCGCAGCCGCTATCGAGCGTGCGAGCGCCGCTCCGGCATCGGATTCGCGGATATCGAGGCGCCCGGCTATCGCGATACTCTCGGTGGCGAGATCGACGATCTTCGCCGGCACATCGGGGGAGTCGGCGGGCGCGTACGCGAGCGCCCGTGCCCACCTCCACGCGGCCTCGGCGCGGCGGAATTCGTCGCCCAGCTGCACGGCCGATCGGTGAGCGGCCTCGTGCATTAGCGGCGTGCCCTGCGCCACGCCGAGAAGCTCCATCAGCTCCGTTAGAGAAAAGGCAGCGTCGATTTGCGCCGTCGACATGGGCTCGCCGCGGCGAACGGGCTCCATAAGGCGGTCCCAGAGATCGGCGGCTTCGTCGACCAGCGTGGACACCGTTTCCCCGGCGAGGAACCTGCAAAGCAGCAGGCGCGCAAACGCGTCGTCGGAGTGATCGATGTGTACCGCGCGGAAGAAGAACTGTCTCGGATCCACATCGGCGGCGCCCTTCCACGATGCGAAGTCCGTTCCGCGATCATGGGGATTCAGGAACCGGGCCCTGCGAAAGAGCGTTTCGCCGTAGTTGTATAGGTAGCGCGCATAGGCCCGTCCGGAGCAGTCCGCTGGCTCGCGGTCGAAGTTCCACATGCGCTCGAGCATGTAGTCCGCGTAGTCTCGATGCCCGGCCGAGGCGAGCAACGACGTCGCGGCGTTGACGACCTCCATGCGGCTCAGGGAGTCTGCCCATACTGCGAGCGCCGCCTCGAGCCTCCCGAGCGCATCCCGCCGGAGAGTCGCGATCTCTGCCTCGCCGAAGGAGCCTGGAACGTCGATGTCGTGCCGGATACGCGCCTCGCTCGCCACGTCGAAGAGCCACTCCGGCAGGTTCCCGTGGCAGACTACCGTGGAGCCTGGAAAGTCGGAGGCGAGGCTCGCGAGGGGCTTCGAAGGCTCCGAGCCCTCGCGTACCAGGAACACGAACTTGGCGCCGTCCTTAGAAGCCGGGCGGATCATGAGGTAGTCCGGGTGATACTCGAGGTCCTCGCACGAGAAGCCCACGGCGATAGTGGGGTGGTTGACGAACCGGTTGTGCATCCAGCTCTCGAGCGCGGCCGGACGGCCGCGTAATCGCTGACGAAGTGTGTCGACCATCGTCTCAGGTCGCGTGGCGGAGCCATGCACCTTGATCACCTTGAGTGACGCGGACGATCCGGCCAATCCTTCGAAGTCCTCCGGTGATTCGAACAACGCGTAAGGAACTCCGGCCAAGTCGAGCGCTCGTTCGATCACGCAGTCGAAATTCGTCGTCACGATGGCGCCCACGCGGCCCAGGCGGGCGAGTTCCGCCAGCAAGCTGTTCGCCGCATTCGCGCAGTCGGAGTTGACGGCCGCGAGCGCCTTGAAATATGCGGCGCCGATCTCGTCCTCGATCAGCTGCGCCTGGAGGTCCGGCTTCAAAAAGGGCGTTGAATCTCTCCTGCCCTGTATCGCGCCGGCGAACTCCGCGGGCAACAGTTTACGATTCGTCTTCGCCGCGATTGCCTCTCCGAGCGCCGTGAGCACGGCATCGTTGAGCGTCCACCAGCCTGGCAGGCAAGTCGGCGCCGGAGCGGAGAGCCCGGCGCCAGCGAGAATCGTGACGCCGCCGGATGCGAGCATGGACGCGGGATCGTGCATGTGCGCGCTATCCGGCCAGGCGATGCGTCTGCGAGCGATGACGTAGTGCGGTCACGGAATGACTCCGCCTCCTGTTGCGGAAATCCGAACCATCTGCCCGTGCCAAGGCTATTCGCGTGATGGGCCATGTGTCGAGCCGGACCCTGCGGCCGGCGGCCCTCGTCCGCCAACTCTGGCCACCAAGAGACCCGATCGGCGCGTCGCGCGAGCGGCCGACGCCATCGCCTCTCCTCTTCGAGTTCACGGCAGCCTGGACGGCACCGGCGGCGCCCGCGCCCCGAGCTGAACCTCGGGCTGCTTAGGCCGCGGCGGCGATGTGCGCTCGAGGTGCGCGAGGATCTTCGCGATGACCTCGGGCTGCTCGATGCTAGCGATGATCCTGAGCGTGCCGCCGCAGCGCTGGCAGGTGTCGATCTCGATGCCGAACACGCGCTTCAACCGCTTTAGCCAGTTCATCGCCACGTGCCGCGGTAGCGGCGGCGGTACCAGCGCCCCCAGGCGCGCCATCAGCTCCAGCGGCTCGAGCACGAGGTGCGTCGTGCCATCGCGGTACGGCGTCTTGAGCGTATGGCGGACCTGGCCCGAGGCGCCGAGTGCCAGGCGCTCGCTGGCCACGGGCTGGCGACTCACGTAACGGCATAGCCGCTCGAGCTTCTCGCGCTGCCGGGGCGCGATGTCCGCGCCGGCATGCAATGAGAACCCGCCGGTGCGGGCCGCGCCGTTCGCATCGCCTTCCGACCCCTGCAACCGGGGCCGAACCGTCTGCAACGTGAACAGTATCTGTCCGGCTCTGGGGCCTACGGCGATCCGGTAGGTGATCGAATGCCCGATCAGGTCGTCGAGCGGGCCGCCCTCGAAATCAGTAGCCAGCCACGCGTTGTCGATGTCGCGCTCGATCAGGCCACGGCGCTCCAGCGCCTAGCCCACTTGTGCGCCGACCTGCTCGACCAACTGCCGCAGCTCGTTCGCGCTGGGTCCTGCCACGGGGCGGAACAGCGGCGGGTGGGCGCCCTTGAACAGATACACCCCGTCCAGAAACAGCATGTAAAAGTGGATGTTCAGATTCAGCGCCGAGCCGAAGCGCTGAATCAGCGTCACGGCCCCGGTCGCGGCGCGGGTGCGCGTGAGGCCGGCCTGGCTGATGAGGTAGCGCGCGATGGTCCGGTACACCATGCCGAGCACCTACGTGAGTGCGGCAGGGTTCGTGGCCAGCAGGAACCGCAGCACGTGTGACCCGCTGTTCGTGCTCGCGCTGCGCCTCGAGCAGATCGCCCTCAAAGACGAGTACTTCATCGCGCGCAAGCCTGGCCCGAACGTCGATTTCTACTCGGGCGTGAACTACGGGGCGCCCGGCATACCGCGCTCCCTGTTCACGGTGATGTTCGCGATCGCGCAACGCATGCTGGATCGCCCACTGGCAGGAAATGATCGCGGAACCCGCGGCGAGGATCGGCCGGCCCCGCCAGCTCTACACGGGGCCGGTGCACCGCGACTACCTGGACGTCGACAAGCGCTAGAACCGCGCCGCCAGCCTCACGTACCAGAGTCCGCCGTTGAAGCCGAACGGCGACGTCAGTGCGTGCTTGACGCCGAGGAACTGCAGCGTTCCGTCCTCCTCCTTGTCCGGGTAGGTGTCGAACACGTTCTCGCCGCCCACCGCGATGGTGTAGTTCTCGGCGAACGTGTAGCTCGCCTCGAGGTCCAAGAGGACCGCGCCACCGTAGGAGTACGGGCCGGTCGGGCTCGACGGGTCGTAGAACAGGCCCGCCGACGTGGACCAGTCGTCGAAGTAGTTCAGGCGCATCATCGTGCCGAACCCGTTGCCCTGCGAATAGTCGAGCGTCAGCACGGCCCTGTTCTTCGGGATCTGGTTCTCCAGGTCGTAGACCCGATTCTGGTCGATCGAGCCGGACTTGACGTTGGAGATGGACGAGTCGTTGTAGGTGTACCTCAGGTCGACCAGCAGGTTGCCGGGACCGACGTCGTACGCGCTGGTCAGCACGATGTCCACGCCGCTGACCCTCGAGTCGAAGCCGTTCACGAAGTAGCCAACGTTGCTGTTCAGGAGCAGCGCGGCGTTCGGGATGCCCGCGGCGACCAGCTCGGCGACCTCGGCCGGACCCACCGTGATGTTAACGAGCGCCAGCCGATCGTCGATGCTGATGTAGTACCAGTCGAGCGACAGGCTGGTCCGGTCGGTGAGTTCCCACACGAGTCCCGCCGTGTAGCTGACGGACTCCTCCGGATCGAGCGGCTGCGCGCCGAGCGCCACCGCGATCGGGTTGTTCACCGGGAAGGTGCCGTTCGGAATCAGGTTGCCGGCGCTGTCGGAGGTGGTCGTGACGTTGAGCGTGTTCACCTGGCCGGGCGTGGGCGAACGGAAGCCCGAGTTGGCCGTCGCGCGGATCGCGAATGTGTCGGTGAACTCGTAGCGCGCTGAGACCTTCCAGTCGAAAGTGTCCCCCCACTCCTGGTAGTCCTCGTAGCGGAACGCCACGCCACCCGAAAGCTTGTCCGTGAGGTCCGTCTCTGAATCCACGTACAGCGCCCAGCTGTCACTGTCGAAGTCACCGGCCGACTCCTCCGGGAACCCCTGGAAGCCGTCCGAGCCGACGCCGAACACGGCCGCGGTCGGGCCCGCCTGGATCGACGCCGCGTCTCCAGCCTCGATCTTGTAGGTCTCGTTTCGCCACTCGCCGCCGAACGCGATGTTCAGGGGCGAGCCTTCGAACGACTTCACGAAGTCGAGGTTCACGCCGCTCTCTTCCTGCTTGAGCGTGCCCGGGTGGAATTTGAGCGGCGAGAGGCCGCCGATACTCGGGTTGATCGAGCCCGAGAGCGTGTAGTCGATCTCGTTCTCCGCCCACCGTGCCGCGAGATCCCAGGTGAGCGTGGGCGAGATCTCCCCGCGCACGCCTCCGGCCACGTAGAAGTCCTTCATGTCGGCGCCGAAGCTCGGGTTGTAGCCCCCGGGAAAATTCGTGTAGATCGGATTGCGCTTCACGTAGCCGCTCGGGCTGAGCGGATCCGCGACGAGGTAGTCGGCGGGATTTAGGCCCAGCCCAGCGATGCTGTTGACCAGCGACTGCTCCGCCGCGGGTCCGGCAGTCCGTCGCCGTCGTTGTCGATCTGAAGGGTCGTCCTCGCCGACAGCGCCTGCTGATCGGCCGGGTTCGCGAGCACCGGCCGCCGGTAGAAGAAGTCCGACTTCGTCGTGTTGTCCATGTACGTCGCGAAGCCGTATCGCTCGACGTTTTCGCCGATGCCGACGCTCGCGTTGGCGAGCACCTTCAGGACGTCCGAGTCGGGGTCGCCCCAGCGCTGACCGAGTCCGCGCAGCGGCACGAGATCCTCGCCGACGATGGATGCGATGGCGTCGGCGTCCGGGCGCGCCACGCCTCGCCAGGTGATGTCCGAGGTCGAGTACTCCGCCGTCAGGTTGAGGAATCCGTCGGCCGTGAGCGGCAGGCCGAGATTGCCGCTGGCGGTCAGCCGTTCACCGTCGTTCTCGTAGTACTCGCCGTACTGCGCCTGGAACGCCAGGCCCTCGTTCGCGTCCTTCAGGATGATGTTGATCACGCCGGCGATGGCGTCCGAGCCGTACTGGGCCGCCGCTCCGTCCCGCAGCACTTCCACGCGCTGGATCGCGAATGCCGGGAATGCGGCCCAGTCCACGGCCTGCGCGCCCTGGTTGACGGTGCCCAGCGGCGGGAGCTGCAGGTTGACGAGCGCGGAGCGATGTCGGCGCATGCCGTTCATCAGCACCAGGGTGTGGTCCGGCGACAGGCTGCGCAGCGATACCGGCCGGATCAGTGCCGTGCCGTCGGCGATCGGAAATCGTTGCGTGTTCAGTGCCGGGCTGATGCGGGTCAGCCCATCGGTCAGGTTGAAGGCCGGCTGCGCGGACAGCGTATCGCCGGAGATCAGGTCGACAGGAGACATCGTGTCGGTCACCAGCTGGCCCGCCTTGCGGGTGCCCGTCACCACGATCTCTTCGAGGCCGCTGTCGTCCGCTCCTGCGGCTGCCGAGGCATGGAGCACAATCGAGATGGCTGCCGCCAGGGCGCAGCCGGATCGGAACCCAGAAGTCCGCAGCATGGCTC
>Ga0209254_10007224_pt1 | contig 10240 bp, 1 predicted proteins | sample FrelakmetDIP11DI_FD_187148 | JGI IMG/M metagenome (GOLD analysis project Ga0209254, IMG submission 187148) | Freshwater lake sediment microbial communities from the University of Notre Dame, USA, for methane emissions studies - DIP11 DI (SPAdes)... | ecosystem: Environmental > Aquatic >...
TTAGCCAGGAAATGTTCCAATAAAATATTTAATTCTTCCACATCTTTGGATGAACCCGGTTCATAATCTTTAGTCCACAATGCATGAACTATATTTTCCGTAGGGCTGGATTCGTCCGGCAACCTGGAGAGCAGGTAATTGGTTGAATGAATACCCTTTGTTTTTCCAGCCAGTTTGATAAAGTCTGGGGCACTATTTTGTTGGTCAGCTTCGGGAATATCTTTCAGGTGTAGAAAAAGGTCATCGCCATATTGTTGTAAACCCTGCAGGGCCAGGTACTTTTCGGAAGGCTGATTTAACTGCTTTACAATAAACGGTAGCAACTTTCTCGTTTTTAATTTGCAGGCAGCCATAATAGCACTCTTTTTCACGCCTGGCTGCGGATCGTGTATCAGCCATTCGATGGCATCTGTAAAACGTACATTTTTTAATTCGGTGGTTATTTCAATTGCCAGGGAACGTTCTTTTGGATTGGTAGAATAAATCAGTTCATTTAATGAATTGCCAGCCTGAAAAAGAAATTTGAATTCTTTCTGGTTCAGCATATTGATGATAATTACTTTCCTGGTATCATAGTCCGCTTGTTTCAGGTTGTCGGCCGCCTCCGCCAGGTAATCGGGATCTGATTTACACAGGAGGTTTATTATCCGCTGCTTCATTTCTGTATCGATTTCTGTTGGAAGCAACCCGCGTAACTGTTTAATATTGATTTCCCCTTTTTCTTCCAGCCTGTTTATAACATATTTACGGACCTCCTTATGCTTGCTGTTCAGTTGTTCCTGGAATAAGGCGTTCAGTTTATGATAGGCTGCCCCCTCCAGCAGCCGGAGTGCATAAATAATATCCGTATCCCTGCCATTTTTAATTTTATTCAGGAGGATATCAATAGTTTGCTGGTCGTAGATATGCGCTCCCTCCAGGCTGAAAAAGCCTTTCTGGATAGATTGACGAAGGGTCCTGAGATAAGAATTCCGGACAAGGAAAATGATCAGGCCCCAAATAAAAAGATTAACGAGCAGGATGTTGATGATGGACTGAATTGTGATATTAATCTCTAATTTGTTCAATACCATCAGTGAGCCCCCAACAATGATTAGCGATGGTGCAAGCATATAGCCCTTGGAAATGAGGTGGCCCTTGAGCCTGAGTTGTTCTTTGAGTGGCTGGAAAAGAATGAAAAAAACCGGCTCCTGCATGGTGGATCTCAATACTTCTGTCAGCAAGGCCATTATACCAAATATATAGATCGTATAGGTTGAAGAACTACCAACTAAAAAGAAAAGCATACAGAAGGCGAATAATGCTATTGGCGTGATAAAAAGGGTATAAATGATACCTAAACGTTCAATTACGCGACTGGTAAACACCAGTTTCATGATCAAAGCAACCAGGCGGCCAAGGGCAAAGAATACCGAGATGAAAATATACAATGATGGCAGGTCTTCGAATTTCTGTTTGATCTGCACCAGGAATGTGTAATCGATAAGGTTGAATACATTATAACTTATCAGGGATAATAACGAAATAGCAAAAATGAGTTCATTTTTGAAAAAGAAAGCCAGAAAGTCTTTCTTGCGAAGGGTTAACGCTTCATGATGATGGCTATGGTTCTCTTTATTTTTTATGTGTTCCCATCTTTTTTTATGGATCACCCCGTTAAATAAATAGAAGCCGATTCCCAGAGATAAGATGGCAAGCCAGATCAGATTATCATAGCCAATGACATGCCCGAGCGTTGGTGCAATAATATAACCCAGCAGTTTAGCGGGGATATCACCCGAACCAACAATTGAAAAAACACGTTTGCTTTCCCTGATATTATATAGAAGGGACACTAATCCCCAAAACGCATAACTGGTGATCATGTAGATCAGGAAACTGAAAACCACCAAAATAAAAACCACATTGTGATTATCTTCTTTTTTGAGGCCAAGCCATAACAAGGCCAGGACGCCGGCCGATGCAGCAATAATTACTTTTAACAGTTGCAGGGGTGAGAAAAAATGCTCCAGTTTTTCATAAATCAGGTTCAGTATCAATAAAGAAAACGCAATCACCAGGTAAGCCAATGGAATTTCTCTTACAGTAAGCGTATTGATAAACAGGGTAATTGCCAGGTAATTTACAAGTGCGTTGCTAATGCCGATAAAAAACTGTACGGTCAGCAGGTCCGTAACGTGCCTGGACTCAGAGTGCTTTAGGTTGAGAAGCCGGAGGATTTTAGTCTTCATTGCGATAAATATACGAAAAGGGAATTTTGTTCAGTCAATTCGATGTTTTGAAAATGAATGTAACTGGGATAATTTATTAAGTATAACGTGTTGTGTTATTAAATTAAATCAAATAAAATCAAATATTTTTATCAAAAAGATCCTTTCTTCGTACCAATGAAACACCACTTATCTAATTGAATATCAAATTGATAAAAACTGGTTGAAATGTGCTACAAGAATGTCGCTCCGCCGCGGCGGACTCTAATACAAAATGATCATTGTGCTACAAGAATGTCGCTCCGCTGGGACTCTGATACGCAATGATCATCGTGCTACAAGAATGTCGCTCCGCCGCGGCGGACTCCAATACAAAATGATCATTGTGCTACAAGAATGTCGCTCCGCCGCGGCGGACTCTGATACGCATTGATCATCGTGCTACAGGAATGTCGCTCCGCCGCGGCGGACTCTAATACAAAATGATCATTGTGCTACAAGAATGTCGCCCCGCTGGGACTCTAGTACAAAATGATCATTGTGCTACAAGAATGTCGCCCCGCTGGGACTCTAGTACAAAATGATCATTGTGCTACAAGAATGTCGCTCCGCCGCGGCGGACTCTGATACGCAATGATCATCGTGCTACAGGAATGTCGCCCCGCTGGGACTCTGATACAAAATGCATTCATGTAGTTGTTTTTTTTCAGCTCCAGAGGAGCTGAATTCTTGTAGAAAACAATTGATTGTTCAATAGAGTCCGCCGCGGCGGAGCGACATTCTTTTAAATCGATAAAGTTCCTTCTGAATGTGTCATCTTCAAAGAACTTCTACCCGAAACTGGAAATATCTACTCGGATGGCAGGTGAAAGAGCGGTAACAATCACTGCTATCCCGAATGACTGATCTTCCCCCAACCTGTCATCCTGGTCCCGCAAGAGCGGTTGAATTTTTTTTAGATACTACATAATATCTCGCGTTATTTGGAATCAATTATTGATTAATTCGTACAATTTAATGGTCATTTCAATAGCACAACACGTTAAGAATACTGAAATTCTAAAATTAACCAAAGGGAGAAAATGAAATATTAATTAAGATTTGCAATCGCGGTCATATCGCAATTGTTACTTTTTGCCATCAATAAACTAAAAAATCAAAAAATTAATACTGCTTTAAGTCAATTCACTAAACAATTGAAAACAGCCTCAAAAAAGACAGTTTATCAACCGTAAAATCAGGGTGAACTAATTGAATCTGTTTTATTTATAACTGTTGTTTATCATCCGTTTATCCGGTTTTACATTGAAAAGTGCTATGGCCGGACAGGTATTTTCTCTTTTTCCCTACTTAAATGATAGATAATATTAATATTATATATTATAAATAACTTTTATTTATAATCTTTTTTGGGGTCAAAAAATGAAAATAATTTAATAATATTTCCCAATAATTATTTTTTGATAAATTTGGATTACAGTCTAAAGAGAGTATTTTTACTTTCGTTTTAATACGAACCTTTGTTTCCGCTTCCCAGCCGACCCCTTGAAATACCTCATTGATTCACTTAAGCTCTGATTAAAGTACTTGATTTCAATTCTATGATTACCTCATCCTGGTCATCCATGTATTTCCATGGCAATGACTGGTATTTTAATTCAACAGAGCATTTTCCCGCGTAAATTAAAAATACTGTTCATGAAAAAATTGAGTAACCTCCAGCTATACAAAACCGTTGTAAAGTCATTGTTCCTTTCATTGGTTTTATTTTTCCATGGTAAAGTCTCGGCACAGGTAATCACTACCACGAAGATTTCAGATTATGTGATTTTTGGTGGCTGGAGCAGTGCCTCCGGAACCAATGCTGTAGATTTGAAAACGGCAAATATAACAGGCGGCGGTTTGGTAGGCAGCAGGCAATCGGTCAGAACAACGGGCAGCCTGAATTTAACTGGTAGTATTTTCAGTGCGGGGAAAGTTGTTTTATCTAATAACAATGTCATCAGCGGCCGTGTATCTGTAGCAAGCGGAACCAATCCCATTCTGCAGGCAGGAACTGGTACAAAAATAACCGGCAACCTCGATGTAAATGGGAATATCAGTATTGGAAAAAGCAGTAGCGTGATATCGGGAAAAGTAAAACAGCCCGCAGGAGCAACTTATGCCGGACCAACATTGACGGCATCACAAAAAGTAACCGGCACCCCGGATAATCCCGTACTTCCTGCAATTCCTGCGATCACTGATTTTACAAACTTCCCATTTGGAACCGCAAGTGTTAAAAACACTCAGACAATTACGCCGGGTAAATTCCTGGAATTAACACCCGATGGTGAGGATATCATTACTTTTTCAGGTACCGGAGTTTATGTGTTCAACCTCGTCAATATTTCAGGTAATAATAATATTTTGAAGTTCGATTTTAAAAATAACCCAAGCGGCAAAATAACTATATATGTTCATGGAAAAGTTCAAATAGAAAAGCTTGATATTCAGATTGTAAATGGAGGAGATGCATCACGGATCTTTTTAGAAACACATGGTGTAGAAGGATGGAAACATGCAAACGGAACTTCCGGTGCTCCCAATGCCCAGTGGAAAGGCACTATCTGGGCTCCTTATGGTAACATCGTTGTCGATTTTAAAAATAACTCACTTTATGAAGGTGCATTATGGAGTGGGAAGCAGGTAATTGTGGTAAATCAACTGAATTTGAAATATGTCCCGCTTGCGCCCGATGTATCACAACCCCAGGTTATCCTTCCTCAATATCCTTTCCCTGTTAATGGAAAGACCAATGCAAGGAAGTTGAGTACAGAACTATTGGCATTCATCGACCCGGGCGCTCCCTGCCCAAATCCAGGGAACTCAACGTTACAGAATTTACTTAATGCAGCGCAACCTGGTGACCCGTTGCTGGATATTTATATTGTTGATGGTATATATGTGTGGATTGAAGTGGTTGCTTTAAGATTAGCAGATGTTCCCGCATTAAAATCGTATTTAACAAGCACCTATACAATGGGAGGTGGGTCACCCTCGGGGTTCATTAATAATGGAAGCAGTTCATTAAAAATAACGGGTAAATTCCCAATTGGCAGATTGTGCCAACTTGAGACAGATACAAGAATTATTAGTGATGTCGATGATATCATTGCGCTTTCGCCGCCAGCCAGAAATGGTGGATTCACTACAACTGTTGGCGACACTGCTCTCGGAACCTATAACCTGCGTAATGGTTATGGCCTAACAGGTGATGGCGTTAAAATTGGCGTTTTATCAGATAGTTATAATAAGAAGGGATCTGCTCCTTTTGCTATTGATGATATTAACTCCGGTGATCTTCCGGCAGATGTTACTGTTGTAGGTGCAGACTATCCTTTTCAAGGCAGCGATGAGGGCAGGGCCATGATGCAGATCATTTATGATATTGCACCAAAAGCAAAATTATTTTTCCGTACCGGGTTTAGAAATGCCGATGATTTTGCTCAGGGAATTAAAGAGCTTGAACAAGCCGGATGTAAGGTTATTGTGGACGATATTACTTATTATACACAGCCTTATTACAGGGATGGCGTTGTGGCACAGGCGGTGGATAATGCTGCGCTTAATGGAGTTTCTTATTTTTCTGCTGCAGGTAATTTCGGTAATAAAGCATATGATGGCACCTTTAATGCATCTACACCTCCCCCCGGAATCAGTAATCTGAATTCTGCTGCAAAGGCACATAATTTTAGTTCCGGGACAGCTGATATTTATCAAAAAATCAGTCTTAAAAAAGGAGCGTATACAATCGTTCTGCAATGGGATGATGATGTATACTCACTGAATAACAATTCAGGCTTAAACCCAGGCGCAAAAAAAGACCTTGATATTTATCTGACTGATGAAAACGGCAATACTCTTTTTGGTTTCAATAAGGACAATACTGGCAGGGATCCTATCGAGGTGCTTCCTTTCACTGTAACAGAAGATAATTCCATTACCAATGTTATGATTGTTGATGCCAAAGGCAATGCCACAAATACAAGATTTAAATATATTGTATTCAGGGGCAGGACTGGCTTCACTTTTGTTGATGATCAATTCACAGGAACCAATGCTTCAACCCTTGTGGGGCACCCAAATGCAAAAGGCGCTATGACAGTTGGTGCCGTGCGTTATTTAAAGAATGGCTCCTATCAAATTGAAGACTTTTCCTCTACAGGCGGTACGGCGGTAACAACTGCTAGTGATACAAGAAATAAACCTGATTTTGCTGCACCTAATGGCGGTAATAATACCTTTTTGGGAAATGTTGTTAATATACCGGGCTTTGATGTAGATGGTTTCCCCAATTTCTTTGGTACTTCCGCCGCTGCTCCACATGCTGCCGCAACGGCTGCTTTAATTCTGGAAGCCCAGGCCCTGTTTTATAATAATACAAATTATACACCTGCCCAGATTAGGGCCCTTTTTAAGAGTACGGCGTTGAACGTTACTTCTTTTGTAACACCAACATCAACAGTGACGCCGGCATCGGCAATCGGATCAGGTACTATCCAGGCAGAAGCGGCCATTAAAACTTTCGCCAATGCGAAACCTAAAATTGCATCCGATGGTATTTCCATCAGTGCGCCTAATTCAAATGGAAAAGTTACCATTACCGTTACCGGGGAATTTATTGACCCCTCAACAAAAATATTTATCGTCACAAAAACTAATCAGTATCCAACCACATGGATAAATGCAACAACCATTGCTGCGATTAACGTAGATCCGATAGTTGGTGATCCAAACTTTTGGTTGTTTACGGCACCATTGACAAACGGAACAGATGGCGGATTCTCAGATCCGGTGAAGTTGTCGGATTCTAAAAACAGGAAAACAATAACCATTACAGCGCAAAATGCTACCAAGAAATTTGGTGAGGTTTTACCTGCATTTTCCGCAAAAATTTCGGTTTCCCAGAAATTGGCAGATAATAGTGTCGTGACAACTGGATATACATTCCCATCCACAGCCACACTTATTGCTGGAACAACACCCGTAACTCCGGCGATACTTACTTCGCTGGGTCTTTCTAATTTTTCGGTGGGAACTATAGCCAATAATTTGTCATCCGTTGGTGATTATCCCATTGCACCTAATGTGCCGAATAATTCGAATGAACTTATTTATGTGAGAACTGATGGAAAACTCACCATTACCAAGATGCAGCTTCGGATTTCTGCTTACAGGCCGGTAGATCCAAGCAATCCTTTGACGTATGGCGAACCCATTAATAATATTCGGTTTGTCTATTATATGGATGATTCCAAATTGGGTACTCCCGCACAAAAGAGTTTGTTCAGGCAGGCCTTGATAATCAAGCACCAGTTGCCGGTCAATAGGGATGCTTATGCGCTGTTAAATGATAAAGATTTGGCAACCCGGAAAGGAGCTACAAGCCAAAGCGCCTTAACAGCCGCGGATTTAAAAGATTTGGCAGCCATGGCTAGTGCAGAGGCCATCATCAACAGTGAAGCCATTATTAATGGTGAAGCAATCATCAATAATGAAGCCATTATCAACAATGAGGCTATCATTAATGAAGCAGCCATCAAAAATTCAGTGAATGATTTACCAGCGGCAGCAAAGAATGATTTCCAACTCCTTAAATTGGAGCTCCAATCTTTCTTCAATTACCTCGATAAGCCTAATATTGGTTCCGCTTTATATAATAACGAAGCGATTATTAATGGGGAAGCCATCATTAATAATGAAGCAATTATTAATGCTGAAGCGATAATTAATAATGAGGCGATCATCAATAGTGAGGCTATTATCAATAACGAGGCCATTATCAATAATGAAGCAATTATTAATAATGAGGCCATCATCAATAGCGAGGCCATCATCAATAATGAAGCGATCATAAATTTGAATGGCATTTTCCTCAATGAGGCGATAATCAATAATGAAGCCATCATTAATAATGAAGCCATCATAAATGAGGCTATTATTAATGCTGAGGCGATTATTAATAATGAAGCCATCATTAATAGTGAAGCCATCATCAATATTACCAGGGGTACAAATAATGAAGCGATCATTAACAGTGAAGCGATCATTAACGGCGAGGCGATCATTAATGGTGAAGCGATCATCAACACAAACACCGTTGGAACAGGGAATAATGAAAATGTATTGATTGCCTTCAGCGCCAAAGACCTTGTAGCTCAAAAACCCTCCCTATTACGCCCGGTTATTATGTTAACAGGAATCACTGCCGGTCGGCATTTCGTGGTACCACCTGCATTCTTTAATGAGAACTTTGAGGTTACCTATGGATTGGGTGAACTGATCATTGAAAAGTCAAAAATCAATGTCAAAGTCACAAAAGTGCTGGCAGGGCCGGATGCGCCTTTGCCTTATGGTACAACTGTACAGAGTTTGAAAGGCCAGGGTACCAAAGTGAAAGTTGAATTAACCAGTAACTGGTATACCAGGAACTTGCCTGTTGATATTATTAAAGACGGGAAGTTGAATACGATATTTGATCCGGTTCCAACCAATGGAATTTTCAATGTAGGAACTTATGCGATCAAACCTGATTTTACCTTGAATGCGGCAAATACCAATTACGAATTGGGAACTATTGTAAACAGTGAATTGATAATTAACAAGGCTGTTCTCACCGCCAAGGCCAATAATGCGACAAAAGTATATGGAGATGCAAATCCTCCATTCACTATTGGCTATACCGGTTTTGTAAATGGAGAAGGAGTTTCCGCCATTCAAGCAGCCCCATCAACCTCAACGGCAGCGGTAATTGGATCTGATGTGGGAGACTATCCGATAACACTATCAGGAGGTGCTTCCAATAATTATAGTTTTGCCTATGATAATACAGGCAAACTGACGGTTACCAAGGCTAATTTGACTGTGCAGGCGGATAATAAGTATGTAAGGCAGGGAGATGCTTTATCTACAATTACATTTAGCTCAACCATTACCGGGTATAAAAACTCGGATGCATCCCTTGCTAAAACAGGTCCGGTGCATACGCTTTCCCCAACTTATTCTACGACTAAGCCCGGACAATACACAATAACACCGTCTGCATTTACATTTACGAATAATGCGACTAAAACCAATAATTATACCATAGTGTATAAGACCGGTACGTTAATCGCAACACCTTATGGTGGTACTGCGGATGATGTGGATGTTCAATCAGTTTGTGTTTTTGATAAAGGCGCGGGTGCAGTTGGATTCAGGTATGTAGCCAGATTCACCTATAAAAATGCAAATGTTACACCTGTTTATGTTGCGCTTGGAACTAATAATAAGTTGGTAAGTGTAAGTGGTGCAGCAGGCTTCAGTGGCCAACCTCCTGTTGTATTTGTTGGCGGAACCCCTGGATACGGTTCTTTTGATATTCCGTTTGACGGGAAAAAGTTGACCTGGTCTGTTACAAGTTGGGAAGGAACTCATCTTAAAACAGAATCCGGATTCGCCAATGTTCTTACTAGTGGTGTTGCGAAGAGCCCAACCTGCTCCGGACCAGCACCAGCCGGCATTCAAATGAACGGCCTTGCAAATTTGACCGATGCACCGTCAGAAGCCAATTACAATGTGTATCCTAATCCTGTGAGCAACAGGCTTACAGTTACCAGCGCTTTACAGTCCATAAAAGCATCAGACATTAGCATTTATGACCTGCAGGGCAAGCAGTATCGGGTGTCTATTTCAAGACAGGTAACAGCGAATAGAGTAGAACTGGATATTTCAACATTGGCAACCGGCGTTTATATGGTAAAACTGAATACCGGAACAGAGAATAAGATATTCAGGGTCATCAAACAGTAATTGTTTAGTACTATAGGTTTTAAAGCATAAGGGAACTGTGAGGTTCCCTTATGCTTTTCTGGTAATTTCATTATATTTATGCTCATAAGGTAGCGTAATTCTGTATCGATGATGAGAATAGTCTTCCTATATTTTATCTGCATGATCCTATATGTTGGCAGTTTTGGACAATTGTCTAAAACTGACAGCCTGCAAAC
>Ga0209254_10007225_pt1 | contig 10239 bp, 11 predicted proteins | sample FrelakmetDIP11DI_FD_187148 | JGI IMG/M metagenome (GOLD analysis project Ga0209254, IMG submission 187148) | Freshwater lake sediment microbial communities from the University of Notre Dame, USA, for methane emissions studies - DIP11 DI (SPAdes)... | ecosystem: Environmental > Aquatic >...
AATCGAATCAAGTAGTTATCGAAGGGGACGCACCCCTTCACGAATATGAAGGGGTGCGTCCCCTTCGATAAGCGATTGATTTGCCCGCCGCCCACCGTCCAATACGAAACCGTTGCGGCGGGAGGGTCGATTGCGCGTTACCGGTTTCCTGTTTGCCTTGCTGGTTGCCATGTCAACCGCCAGCGTCGGCGCGGCCTCAACCCCCCTCCCGCAGGCCGCGCCGCGCTGGCCGGTGCTCGACAGCCTCCAGGGCAAGGTCGTGCTGGTCGACTTCTGGGCCTCCTGGTGCGGCCCCTGCCTGCAGTCCTTCCCCTGGATGAACGGCCTGCACGCGAAGCACGCGGACGACGGCCTGGTCATCCTCGCCGTCAACGTCGACCAGGATCGCGCGCTCGCCGACGCCTTCATGAAGAAAGTCCCGCCGCAGTTCCGCGTCGAGTACGACGCCAAGGGCGCCCTCGCGACCCAGTTCGGCGTCGAAGCCATGCCCACCAGCTTCCTGATCGGCCGCGACGGCAAAGTCCGCGCACGCCACGCGGGCTTCCGCGACAAGCAGCGCGAAGGCCGCGAGCAGGAAATCGAGCAATTACTGAAGGAGCGTGCACCGTGAGAATCCGTCCCGCCGCCACCATCATCCGCCTCGCGAAGCTGGCATCGCTCGCATCACTCACCGCGCTCGCCGCCGCGACCGGCGCCTGCACCAACGTCCAGCCCTGGGAGCGCGACCTGCACGCGCGCGTCGACATGCAGCCGAACGCGCACGACGCCGCGATCGACGACCACATCTACTTCAGCAAGGAAGCCTCCAGCGGCGGCCGCGGCTTCGCCGGCGGAGGCTGCGGATGCAACTGAAGAAAAAGCCGATCGGGGGCAAGCTCGCGGCCGCGACCTGCAGCCTGCTCGGCGCGCTGCCGTCCACGCCCGTCGTCGCGCAGGAAGCGGGCGACTGGGACATCGACACCTCGCTCCTCTATTACGGCGAGAGCGACGGCCGCGTGACCGACGTCAGCCTGGACGCCAGCGTCCGCCGCGCGTTCGACGAAGACCGCGCGCTCAACTTCAGCCTGACGGTCGACTCGCTGACCGGCGCGACGCCGAACGGCGCCGTCCCCGCGAACACGCTGCAGACCTTCACCGGCGCCTCGGGCAACAACTCGTACACGGCCCAGCCAGGCGAGTTGCCGCTCGACCCGACCTTCCTCGACACGCGCGTCGCGCTCTCCGGCGGCTGGCAGCAGCCGATCGGCGAGAACTCGCGCTGGAACGTCGGGTTCTCGACCTCGCACGAGTACGACTACCTGCACCTCGGCGTGAACACGCGCTACGAGCACGATTTCAACCTCAAGAACACGACCGCCTACGTCGGCCTTGCCTTCGCCCAGGACGACATCGAGCCGGTCGGCGGGGCGCCGATCGGCCTCACGCCGATGCTGGCCGAACGCGATGACGATGATGACGACGGCGACGACTTCCGCGGCGGCGGCGACCAGTCGAAGGACGTCATCGACGCGCTCATCGGCGTCACGCAGCTGCTCGGTCGGCGCGACCTGATCGAGGTCAGCTACACCTACGGCCAGAGCGATGGTTATCTCACAGACCCGTACAAGATCCTCTCGGTCGTCGATCCCGTCACCGGCGTGCCGGTGGCTGGGCCGGTGGGCGGCACGCCGTACCTCTACCTCTGGGAGCACCGGCCGGACTCGCGCACCAAGCAGACCGGCTTCGTCGAGTGGCGCCACGCCTTCGACCGCGACTCGCTGGCGCTCTCCGCGCGCTACATGACCGACGACTGGGGCGTCGATTCGCAAACGGTCGAGACGCGCTACCGCTGGAACATCAACGAGCGCTCGTATCTCGAGCCGCACCTGCGCTGGTACACGCAGAGCGCAGCCGACTTCTATCGCACCGTGCTGTTCGACGGCGATCAGCTCCCCGAGTACGCCTCGGCCGACCAGCGGCTCGCCGACTTCGACGCCTACACGGTCGGTGCCAAGTACGGCCGGCGCACCGATTACGGCGAGTTCTCGCTGAGGGTGGAGTACTATCGACAGGAGGGTGACCCCTCGCCGGGCTCGGCGGTCGGGGATCTCGCCGGGTTCGAACTCCTGCCCCCACTCACGGCCTATATCGTCCAGTTTGGATACAAATTTCGCCTTTGAGGACTCAAAACAGCGCGGCTTGTGGCGCACCGTTTTCACGTCCATGGGCAGCCCCTGCGAGGTGCTCTGCGAGACGGCCGACCCGCGCCTGGCGAAGCGCCTGGGGAATTTCGCGCGCGGCGAAGCGCGCCGTGTCGACCTCAAGTACAGCCGCTACCAGCCGGGCAGCGTGGTCAACGCGATGCAAGCGAGCCACGGCAAGCGCTACCACGTCGATGACGAGACCGCGCGGATGCTCGACTTCGGCGCGGCGCTCTGGCGGCTGAGCAACAAGGCCTTCGACCTGACGTCAGGCGTACTGCGTTACGCCTGGAGCTTCGACCAGGGCAAGGTACGCTCAGATATCTCGCGCATCCCGGAGCTGCTCAAGCGGATCGGCTGGGACCGCGTCGGCTGGCAGCCGGCGGACATCATCCTGCCGGAAGGCATGGAGATCGACTTCGGCGGCATCGGCAAGGAATACGCCGTGGACCGCGTCGCGGACTGGGCGGCGTCGCAAACCAAGTGCCCGGTGCTGATCAACTTCGGCGGCGACCTGCGCTGCGTCGGCGCGCCGCCGGCGAGCGGCGCCTGGCAGGTCGGCATCGAGTCGATCGAGAATTTCGGCAAGGCCACCAAGCGGATCGAGCTGAAGTCCGGTGCGCTCGCGACCAGCGGCGACGCGCGGCGGCACATCGAGATCGACGGCAAGCGCTACGGTCACATCTTCGATGCCCGCACCGGCTGGCCCGTGGCTAACGCGCCGCGCTCCATCACCGTCGCGGCGCCGACCTGCTCGCAGGCGGGCAGCTACTCCACGCTCGCGATGCTGAAGGGGGAGGGCGCCGAGGCATTCCTCGACGCCGAGGACGCGCGCTACTGGTGCCTCCGCTAATTGGGACGTTCACCATTTCGAAATGGTGAACGTCCCAATTAAAGTCCCGCGACGCGCCGCGCGAGCTCCCACATGGCCAGCACGGCCAGCGCGAACACGGCCAGCCAGCCGATGGTGAACGTGTGCCGCCGCGGCGGCACGGCGTTGATGCTGAGGTGGATCCCCGCGTGGATGATGCGGCTCACTACGAAAACGGTCGCCGCGACGATCGCGACGTCGTGCACGGCGTCGAGCAGCCACAGCACGATCGAGAGCACGTAGAACAGCACCGGCAGCTCGAACTGGTTGCGGATGTTGTTGTTCACCTGCACCACGTAGTCCGGCCAGGCGTTGTCGTGCAGCGCGACGCGCGTGCGGTCCACCTGCCCGGCGGCGGCCGCGCGCTTCTTCATCTGCAGCAGGCGCAGGTAGACGAGCAGCGTCAGCAGCACCTGGAAGATGGCGGGGACGAAGATCCAGTCGCGGGTCATGATGGCGATCCTTGCGGTGTGGGCCGTGCTCTTTTTTGCCGAATGAGCGTAACGCGTTACGGTCAAGGCAGCAAAAGAAGGGGCAGTTACCCTGAAAGGCGAGCTCAGGGCCCCGCGAGACCGGTGATGATCCTGTGCCAGATATCAAGTCCGACCGGCACGCTTGCGACCGGAATGCGTTCGTTCAGTCCGTGGTAGAAGATGTCCTCTTCCTTGATGAAACTTGCGAAAAACCCGTAACTCGGCATTCCCGCCGAGCGGAAGTAGGCGCCGTCGGTTCCACCCGATTCCATCTCCGGAAAAATCCTGACCTCCGGATAGCTGGCATGGACGGCCTCTGCCACTGCTGCCATGACTTCCTGGTTCACCGGCGATGCGGGTGCGTCCGGATAGTCGCCCTTCATGGTCCACTGGATCGCGTCGTTGCCGACCACAGCCTTCAGGGTGTCCAGGGTCCTGGCCGCCCCGACGCCAGGGAAAATGCGGCAATTGATATTGGCGCTGGCCCGCTGCGGCAGGGCGTTCTCGCCATGTCCGCCATTCAGCATCGTGGCGACGCAGGTCGTGCCGGTCGTGCCGACATACGCCGGATCGGCGCGCAGCGCGGCCACCGCCGACTTGTCGTCCGGGTTTTTCGCGAACGCGGTCATCGCCGCACCCACACTGCCGCCCTTCAGCGGGCCGAGCTGGGCGAAGTAGTTGCGCGTGATGTCGTCGCTCATCACGGGGAATTCATAGGCTTGGATCGCCTGGAGCGCGGCAGCGAGCTCGTAGATCGCATTGTCTTTCCGTGGTCGTGAACTGTGGCCGCCGGCGTTCCTGACCGTAAGCTCGAAGTCGGCATAACTTTTCTCGGCGTGCTGGACCGGAAAGCTGATCGGTTTTCCGGCTGAGTCGAGCTTGCCACCGGCAGCGTCGGCGACCAGTACATACTCGGCGTCGATGAGTTCGCGGTGCTGTTCGGCCAATGCCTTGGCGGTCGCACCGGTTGTCTCTTCGTCGCCCGTGAAGACCAGGATCAGGTCGCGGGTCGGCACGAAGCCTTCGGACTTCAGCCGGAAGAAAGTGGTTGCCCCCAGTGCGACCTCGAACTTGTCGTCGTAGACGCCGCGTCCAAACAGGAAGCCGTCTTCCTCGACCAGGGTAAAGGGGTCGCGCGTCCAGTCCTCCGGGTCGGCCCCGACCACATCCAGGTGCGTCGCGAACAGGATGGGCTTCTTGCCCGACGTGCCGTCACCGCGATAGCGCACGACCATCGCTGCCGTTTCGCCCAGCGGCAGGATCGTGATGTCCCGGTCGGAGAATCCGTTCGCGAGGAACTCACCGCGGAGCCACTCGATCATCTTCGGCACTTCGCCGCGGCCTGCGACAGTCTGGAAGGACACGGCCGTGGCGAGCAGGGCCTTCATCCGGGCGCTCCAGTCGGTCTGGTCAGCGCCGATCGCAAGCGAGGGCGCGGTCGCCAGGATCGCCATGAATGCAAGAGCGCGGAGAGTGACTCGCGGCATCGATAGCACCTGGATGATGACGGGGACGAAGATCCAGTCGCGGGTCATGGGTTACTTCCTTCGATACGTCCGACTCGGCTCACGGACGGCCATCGTCCAGGGCCGGATACTGGCGAGGCTCGCACCGATCTTGCGCTCGGCGACTTCCGTATCATGCGCCGCCTGCGACCGCATCCAGTAGCCGTTCGACAGTCCGAAGAACCGGCACAACCGCAGGTCCGTATCCGCTGTGATCGACCGCTTGCCGGCCACGATATCCCCAATCCGCTGCGCCGGCACGCCGATCTCCTTGGCGAGGCGGTACTGGGTGATCTTCATCGGCTTCAGGAACTCCTCGGACAGGAGCTCGCCGGGGGTGACGGGGGAGTGCTTGCTCATGATCGATCTCTCAATGGTAATCCACGATTTCGACGTCCTCTGCCGCGCCACGCGCCCACCGAAAACAGATTCGCCACTGGTCATTGATCCGGACGCTGTATTGACCTTGCCGGTCGCCCCGCAGGGCCTCGAGTCTGTTCCCCGGCGGGACCCTCATGTCATCGAGGCGAGCGGCGATCTCGAGCTGCCGCAACTTGCGTCGAGCCACGGTAGAACAACTCTCGAAGCGTCTGACCCGGTCACCTCGTGCGAGCGATTCGGTATCGGCGCACCGGAAAGAGCGAATCATGCACGATAGTAACGTATGTCGTTAATAACGTCAAACGTTAGCACCCGCGAGATGAAGGGGACGCACCCCTTCATTGATGGCTGGAGCCATGGCGGGGGCTGTTTTAGTGCGTTTTCGGCGTAACGCGTTACGCCTAAGACGAGAAAAAGGCAGAAACCCGTGACGTTCCCTGTGCGGTAGAGGCTATCGCCGACGCGTCTCCGCCAATGCCTTGGCATTACGTGTCAGGTGGACCACAGTGAAGGCGAGCGTCCGCCTCAATCAGGCACTTAGCAAAGGGGTGCGTCCCCTTCAAGGTGCGCGGAACGCCACCGCCACGTAGTTTGCCGCCAGCGTCACGGTCGGCACGTCGTAGACGCCGCGCGCGGTGAGCGCGCGCATCCGCGAGCCGCCGTTCAGCAGGCCGTTCACGCGCGACGCGAAGTCCGCGAAGTCTCCGTACAGTTCGACCCGCAGCCCGCGCGTGACGGAGTAGACCGCCCGGCCTTCCGCCACCGGCTCGATCGTGATCGGCGATGGCAGGTCGGAGGTGATGTCGAACACCCGCGGCCCGATCTGCAGGAACTGTCGCTGGCCGAGGTCCACGTTCGTCACGTCCACGACGAAGCCGCTCTGGCCCATGGACATGAACGGCGCCTCGGTGCCGTTGAACCCCCAGCCGACGCCGAGCAGCGCGCGCAGCTCCTCGAAGTCCACGATCGCCGTCGCCTCGAAGTCCGGCGGCGCGAACCCGAACGGCGCGACGAAGCCGAAGGCTGCGGCGCCGTCGCCAATGTCGAAGTCGCCGACGGCGAGCGTGCCCGTGTCGACCTGGTAGTTGCGCGGATCCGCCTCGGTGATCAGCGAGGTGCCGGTGCGGTCGAAGTCGAAGAACTGAGGATCGCGGCCGGCGATCGAGAACAGGTCGAGCACCAGCTCCCCGGTCACCGCGCTGACGACCAGGCCGGTCAGCTGCGTGCGGTGCAGGCGTACGCGGCCGCTGCGTGCATCCAGCGTCGGCTCGAAGTCCGAGCTCGACGCCGTGCCGAAGGCGTGCACGCGCTGGCCGACAGAAATGTCGCCGATGCCGAGCGGCGTCGGGCTGCCGCCGTCGCGGGTCACGTCCGTCCCCGGCCCGAGCGTCACGTCGATGTTGCCGCGCGCATAGACGACCTCGCCGTCCTGGCGCACGATCGTCGCGCCCTGCAGCGTGATGACGTCGAAGTTCCGCGCGGCCACGACGCCGATCGCGGAGTCGAAGTCCGCCCCCGGTACGCTCGAGCCCGCGAGCACGCGGTCGGCCGTGAACGTACGCGCGGCGACGGCATAGACGCCGTAGGCGGCGGTCAGGGTGTCGTCGGCGAGGTCCGCAAGCGCGGCAACGCAGGCCGTGCCCTCGAGCTCGTCGCCGTCCACCTCGCAGGTCGTGTCGGCATCCGTGCGCACGGTGAACTCGCCGTTGCGCGCCGTGCGGTGGTTGAAGGGCCGCAGGTCCACGACGTAGCTGCCATTCACCTCATTGACCGAGACCAGCGGGCCGCGCACGCGGAACTCGCGCGTGTCCACGGGCTCGAGCGAGGCGACCAGGAAAGGCGCGGCGGTGACGGTCACCGGCGTGGTGCTGATGTTCACCTCGTGCGCGGCCTCGAGGTCGAAGTCGAGCTGGAGCAGGGCGGGCGTGCCCGTGGCGATGACCACCGGGGTCGCGCCGTCGAGCGTCAACTCGACGTCGACGACCTCGAGCGCGTCGCCGTTGGCGTCCACGACTTCGGCCGCGACCGGGATGCCGTCCACCTCGACGCTCACCGCCGCATCCCGGTAGTCCAGGCGCAGCGTCGCGGCGACGTAGTTGCCGTTCGGGATGCTCGCGGCCGTGACGAACTCGGTCACGTCCACCAGGTCCGCGAAGTCCACCCGCTGGCGCGTGGGCAGGGTCTCGACCGTGTCGCCGTTGGCCTTCTCGAGCCGGATCGAGACGACGTCCACGGTATAGGAGAGGAAGTCGCCGTCCGCGTCGGTCAGGGCGATGCGGACCTCGCCGCAGGTGGCGGCGGTGCAGGCTACGGGTGGCGGATCGTCGTCGGGCGGCGTGATGATCGCGCCGCCGCCGTCGCCGCAGGCGGAGAGGACGAGGAGGGCCGCGGCAAGGAGCGCGGCCTTGAGTTCACATAAGTTCATACGATCTCGCACCGTGGCCAGTATGGGACAAGTAACGGGCGGGTTAGTGCGGGGTTGACGGCGCTCAGCCGGCGGCGCTCGCCCGGGGGGGTGTGGGTTGCGGAAATTGGGAAGGAAACCTTCGCATCTCGTAGAGAAGCGAAGGTTACCTTCCCAATTCCTGCGACCTGCTCAAGCAGCGACCTCGACGTAATGGACCCGGCTGGACGGTAGCGGAACAGCCTGACCATCCTGCCGCATCCCTTCCAGATGCAGCTCGATTGCCGCACGGATGTTCTGCTCGACCTCCGCGACGGTACCGCCCGTCGCCACGCAGCCAGGCAGGTCCAGGACGTAAGCGGAGTAATTGTCGCCGGCCTGCTCAATCACGATCGCGTATCGCACGGCTGTCACCTTGGTCTCTTGAGTCCGGACTGTTTGAGAATACTCTTCAGGGTACCCGGCGCCAAATCGTCGCTGGGCTTTCCGTGGACCGTCACGCGGCCCGGTCTGGTTGGATGCCTGAACTGGCGATGACTGCCCCGAGTAGTGACCTGGTACCAGCCGTTCTCGTGGAGCAGGCGCAGCACGGCAGCCACTTTCATCGCATGAAAGTAGTTGTCGCTACCTAAGGGCGCCCGCCGCTTATCTTCGGCGAAGCGCCAGTTTTCGGAAGTTCACCCGAACCGATGGAAGATCACAGCGATAGGTGACTCTCGATGGAGCCCCCTTCTTCACGCGGCATAAGACAGCTGCTCGCCGCTCAGGGACGTCAGCATGTTCCAAGGTGCGTAGATTCACGTGTTGAGTGCCTGCTACCAGGAGCGCGATTTCTGCCAGAGGACCCTGACGCGCCAGGTCACCGCCGACCGCGCCAGTAGCCGGGGCGCCGGGAATGGTGTGCTATTGCCAGTACGAGCGTCTTGCTCTGGTAGTCGAAGACGACGATGTCGTAGGGGAACCGCTTGAGCACCAGCCGCATTGCACCTCGTGTCCCGGCGGTGCCGGGCATAGGCGTCAATGGGACGATTTCCTGCTCAAGCAGATCGAGTGCAGCCTGTATGGCCGCGTCAAACCCCCTGCCAAGTCCAGGTTTTTGGAGCTCGTACCATGCGGCGGCCTCGACCGCCTCCTCTGCGGCCGCCTGGTGGATACGGACAATCCGCATCAGAGTCGGGCCAGACGCTCACGCATGCGCCGTGCGAAATCGGCGCGATCAACGATTCCGGCGCTTCCGGAGGTGACTTGCTCGAGTCGGCGCAGGATCTCGGCATCCCATTCGCTCGCGGCGTCTGTGTCGGCTGGACCATCCAGACTCTGCACCAGCTCGCAGGCGAGCTCAGCGCGGTCTGCGCGAGGAAGGTTCAGGGCCTCGTTACGAAGTCGATCCATGATTCTGTTGGCCATGGCGCGTAAGCTACCCCCGCTTCAGCTCGGCGAATACCACGCCAATCAGATCCAGAGGCGCAGAGCGCCAATTGTAAGACCGACGCCCGCAGCAATCAGGGAGCCGAGCTTTAGGAACAGCTTGAGTTCGAGGTTCTCTAACTTCTGATCGACCAGTGCGAAGCGACCCTCCATGGCCTGCCGAAGCAAGTCCACGTCCTGCTTGGTCGCAAGGCGGACTTTCTCGAGGTCCTGCTTGGTGGCCAGCTGGAGCAACTCGAGGTCTTGCTTGGTCGCCAGCGTCGTGCCCATGTCGCGCTCCATCGCATCGACGACGGCCCGCGCCTTGTCGGTGGGGACGTTGATGCTGACGAGGGCATCATACAGCGAGTACAGGTAGTCCATGGCGCGCCTCGCACAGGTGGCGAATAGACGCCAGTGTCGTGGTGATCAGCGACAACTGTCTGACGCTAATCTGCTCACATAGTTGAGATTCCGGGTCGCCAAGCAGCCGAGATCGGCCAGAAACTAAGCGCTCGCCCGAGGGGGTGTGGGTTGGGGAAATTGGGAAGGGAGCCTTCGCATCTCAGGAGAAGCGAAGGTTACCTTCCCATTTCCTGCGAACAGCAAGCAGCCGGTGGGAAAGACCGCACGGATGTTTAACGCTTAGGGCCCCTTCCTTTCTCCACCGGGCGCCTTCCCCTGCGCCGTCTTGCGGCGGAGGAACGCCGGCATGTCGGTCGCCTCGTCGAGGCTTGCGCGCTCGGCGCAGGCCGCCACGCGACTCGACATGCTGCGCGCGCTGTACAGCGCCTCGCGCGCGAGCAGGGGTGCATCGCGCCGCGCGGCGAGTCCGCGCAGTTCCGCAAGCACGCCCTCGATCCACGCGTGGTCGCGCGCGAGCACTTCGAGCTCGCCGAGCAGGCGCTCGACCTCGGCCCAGTCATTGGCCTGCGCCGCCTGCCGCGCGCGGCGCTGGATGTGCGCGGCCTCGATCTCCTTTGCGCGCCGCGCGACGAGCTCGTCCTCGGCGACGGCG
>Ga0209254_10007226_pt1 | contig 10236 bp, 11 predicted proteins | sample FrelakmetDIP11DI_FD_187148 | JGI IMG/M metagenome (GOLD analysis project Ga0209254, IMG submission 187148) | Freshwater lake sediment microbial communities from the University of Notre Dame, USA, for methane emissions studies - DIP11 DI (SPAdes)... | ecosystem: Environmental > Aquatic >...
GGCCTTCACCGACCCCGCCCTGGCCCGGCTCGCGGCGACGCACGTGTACGACCTGATCGCGCTGGCGATCGGTGGCACCGGCGAAGGCGGGGCGCCGGCACATCGGCCCAGCGTACGCGCCGCGCGGCTCGAGGCCATCAAGGCGGATCTGACCCGGGACGCCACGATCGGCATAGCCGAGTCCGCCGCGCGTCACGCGATCTCGCCCCGCTATATTCAGATGCTGTTCGAGGAAGCGGGCACGACGTTCTCGGAGTTCGTGCTCGAACGGCGACTCGACGCCGCCCGCGCGATGCTGGTCAGCCCCCGCTACACGGCGTGGTCCATCGCGACCATCGCCCTCGAAGCGGGCTTCGGCGATCTGTCGCACTTCAATCGGCGCTTCAAGCAGCGTTATGCGATGACCCCCAGGGAACTGCGCGCGCAGATGCGTGCGCACGACGCCGGGAACTGAACCGTCAGGCGGACTGCATCGTCGTCAGGAGGCGTACGGCATGGGACAGCTCGAAGGCAAGGTCGCGGTCGTCACGGGAGCCTCGCAGGGCATCGGCAGGGCGATCGCGGACGGGCTCGCCGCGCAGGGCGCGCGCATCGTCGTCGCCGACCTGCGCGGGGCCGAGGAGGCGGCGGCCGCGTATCCGGGCGGCATCGGCCTCACCGTGGACGTCGCCGACGAGCAGGCCGTGCAGCGCCTGGTGGACGAGACCGTTGCGCGCTGCGGCTCGCTCGACGTACTGGTCAACAACGCGGGGCTCTACGCGACGCTCGCCATGCGCCCGTTCACCGAAATCCCGCTCGAGGAATGGCGCCGCGTGATGGACGTGAACGTCGCCTCGATGTTCCTCACCTGCCGCGCGGTGGTGCCGGTGATGCGCGCCCAGGGCGGCGGCGCGATTGTCAACATCTCCTCCGGGACGCCCTTCCGCGGCGTGCCGTTCCTGCTCCACTACGTCACGAGCAAGGGCGCGATCGTCGCGTTCACGCGCGCGCTGGCGAAGGAGCTGGGCAAGGACGCCGTGCGGGTGAACTGCGTCGCGCCGGGGTTCACCATGTCGCAGGGCGTGCTCGACAACCCCGAGGTGGTGAAAAAGCTGCGCGACGTCTCGGTGTCGGCCCGCACGATCCAGCGCGACCAGGAGCCGGAGGACGTGGTCGGCGCCGTCGTGTATCTCGCCGGCGCGTCGGCCTCGTTCGTCACTGGGCAGACGATCGTCATCGACGGCGGGCAGTACTTCCATTGAAGCTCACCCTCTACGAGTTCAGGCAGGGCGTGGCGACGAGCGGCGGCAATCGCGTCGTCTACGACGTCGCGGCCGGCGTGGCGCACTTCGGAGCGGCCAGCGTGCCCGGGCATACGCTGGTCTGGGAGATCGAGGATGACGGGCACGACAGCGCGGGCGCGCTGCTCTCCGCCCGTGTGCAGCTCGACACCGCCTCCGAGTGGATCATGCGCTGCGATCGCGTGGACTTCCCGCCCGGCGGCATCGCGTACCGTCACGTCCACCCGGGCCCCGGCATCCGCTACCTCCTCGCCGGCGGGATCGCGATCGAGACCGAGGGGCACACGACGAGCTACGTGCCGGGCGGCGCATGGTTCGAGAGCGGCCCGGACCCGGTGCTCGCGCGTGCTGCGCCGGATCGCGACACCGCGTTCGTGCGCGTGATGCTGCTGCCGGCCGAGTGGACGGGCAAGCGCACCATCCGCTACGTCGACCCCGCCGACGCCGATCTGCCGCGACTGCAGCGGGCGACGGTGTACTTCGACCAGCCGGTCGCGCTGCGGCGGACGTAGCCACCGAACGTAGGCGAAGACCCTACGGCAGGTACGCGATTTATCTCCCTATAATCGCGTTCGATCCGGCCGACGCTGCACCGGCCGCCCGCCCGTCCCACCCCTTTTCCGGAGCCCTCCATGATCTCGTTCGCCACATCCCGCACCATGAAGACGCTGGCCACGGTGGCCTTTGCCGTACTGGCCAACCTCGCGCCGGCGCACGCACAGACGACACTCAAGGTCACCACCATCCCCGAGGAAGCCGCGACCGAGCAGGTGCGCAAGTTCGGCCCGCTGGTGAAGTACCTGGAGCGGGTGCTGGGCACGAAGGTGGAGTTCACGCCGGTCAACGACTATCCGGCGGCAGTCGAGGCGCTCGTCAACAAGCAGGTCGATCTGGTCTGGTTCGGCGGCTTCACGCACGTGCAGGCGCAGATCCGCTCCGGCGGCAAGATCATCCCGATCGCGCAGCGCGAAGAGGACACGCAGTTCCGGTCGGTGTTCATCACCCAGACCGACTCGGGCATCAAGCAGCTCTCCGATCTGAAGGGCAAGCAGGTGAGCTTCGGCTCCCAGTCCTCGACCTCGGGGCATCTGATGCCGCGCAACTTCCTGCTCGAAGCCGGCATCGATCCGGACAAGGACTTCAAGCGCGTGGCCTACAGCGGCGCGCACGACGCCACCATCGCCTCGGTGGTCAGCGGGCGCGTGGACGCCGCGGCGCTGGACATCACGGTGTGGCGCAAGTTCGTGGACGAGAAGCGGGTGGACACGAGCAAGGTCAACGTGTTCTACACGACGCCGCCGTACTTCAACTACAACTGGTCGGTGCACGCCGACATGCCGGCAGCGCAGCGCGAGCGCATCACCAAGGCGCTCCTCGATCTGTCGATGGACAATCCCGAGGGCAAGGAGATCCTGACCCTCAACCGCGCTACCAAGTACATCCCCACCAAGGCGGAAAACTACAAGGGCCTGGAGACCGCCGGCCGCAGCGCGGGCCTCATCAAGTAAACCGGTGGACCGCCTCCCCGGCATGCGCGTCGAGCTCGACGCGCTCGCGGCGCGCCATCCGGCCGCCGCGAAGACTGCGCCTCCGGCGCTGCAGCCGCTCACGCTGGAGATCGCGCCGGGCGAGCAGCTGGCGGTGATCGGGCCGTCCGGCGCCGGCAAGACCACGCTGCTGCATGCGCTTGCCTGCGCGCTGAAGCCGGATGGCGGTGCGCTGCGGCTCGACGGCGTCGATCCGTGGTCGCTGTCGGTGCGCGAGCTGCACAAGCTGCGCGGGCGGCTCTTCCTCGCGCCGCAGACGCCGCCGCTGCCGCCGCGCCAGCGCGTGATCACCGCCGTGCTGGCGGCGCGGCTGCCGGCGCAATCGCTGGGGGCCAGCCTGCGCTCGCTGGTGTATCCGAACGACATCGGCGCGGCGCATGCGGCGCTCACGCGCTTCGATCTCGCGCACAAGCTGTGGGAGCGCGTCGATCGGCTTTCCGGCGGCGAGCGCCAGCGCGTGGGGCTGGCGCGCGGCCTGCTCGCCCCCGCGTCCCTGTGGCTGGTGGACGAGCCGTTGTCGGCGCTCGACCCGACGCGCGCGCGCCAGGCCGTCGATACGCTGATCCAGGTCGCCGCCGAGCGCGGCGCCACGCTGGTCGCCACGCTGCATCAGGTGGACGTGGCGACCCGTTTCCCGCGCGTGGTCGGCCTGCGCGACGGCGTCCTCGCGTTCGACCTGCCCGGCCGCGAGGTCACGCGGGAGCGGCTGGCGCAGCTGTACGCGCAGTACGAGCACGAGCTTGCCAGCGCCGCGCCCGCCATCGACGCGGCGCCTGCCGCGCCGGCGTCGCTCACCGTGGTCTGCCGCTAGGGCCGCGCCGGATGGCCGCGACCGCGCTTCCCGCGCCGGCGCTGCGCGACCCCGCGTGGACACGCCGCGTCTTCTGGGCGGGCGTGGCGGCGGTGCTGCTGGTGCCGATGGTGGTGGCCACCGAGTTCAAGCCCTGGATCCTCCTCGCCCCCGACAACCTCAAGGTGACGCTGCGTTTCCTCGGCGACTTCCTGCCGCCCAAGGTGGCGCCCGACTTCCTGGCGATGGTCGCGCGCGAGGCCTGGCGCACGGTGGCGATCGCCACCGCCGGCATCGTGCTCGCGCTGGTGCTGGCGATCCCGCTCACGCTGGCGTCCACCGCGGCGCTGTCGGTCTCGTCGCTGTCGGGCCGCATGCATGCGCTGCCGTTCGTGGTGCGGCAGGCGGTGCGCTGGCTGCTGATCGTGCTGCGCAGCGTGCCCGAGCTGGTGTGGGCACTGGTATTCGTTCGCGTGGTCGGCCTCGGGCCCACGGCCGGTGTGCTGGCAATCGCGCTGACCTACAGTGGCATGCTCGGCAAGGTCTACGGCGAGATCCTCGAAAGCGGCGAGACCCACGCCACCACCAGCCTGCTGCGCAACGGCGCCGGCCGGCTGCAGGCGTTCTTCTACGGGCTGCTGCCGCAGAACGCCGGCGAGCTGACGAGCTACACGGTGTACCGCTGGGAATGCGCGATCCGCTCGTCGGCGGTGCTGGGCTTCGTCGGCGCCGGCGGGCTCGGCCAGCAGATGGACACCTCGATGAAGATGTTCGCCGGAGCCGAGGTGAGCACCATGCTGCTGGTGTTCATCTTCCTCGTGTGGCTGGCGGATCTCGCCAGCAGCGGACTGCGCAAGGCGATCGGGTGAGCACGCGCGCCTTTCCTCCCGAGCCAGGCGGCGTCGACCCTGCCGCCAACGCGCCGTTCAAGGCGCCGCCGCCGATCTTCCACGCGCGCTGCATGGCGTGCTGGATCGTCCTCGGCACATTCGCACTGGTGGTGGCGAGCTTCGCCACGCTCGACCTGCAGTGGGCGAAGTTCTTCTCGCTCGAGGCCGCGCAGCGGATGGGCAAGTTCGTCGGCGAGCTGCTGGTGCCGGCCACCGACCCGGGCTTCCTGGCGAAGCTCGGCGTGGCGAGCCTGGAGACGCTGGCGATGTCGGCGTTCGGCACGCTGCTGGCCGCCGTCTTCGGCCTGCTGCTGGCGCTGCCGGCGAGCCGCACGCACGCAGACGATCGCGCGCTGGCGCGTGCGCCGACGCGCCTGCTGCTCAACGCGCTGCGCTCGATCCCCGAACTGGTGTGGGCGGTGTTGCTGTTGATCGCCGCCGGCCTGGGGCCCTTCGCCGGCACGCTGGCGCTGGCGATGCACACGACCGGCGTGCTCGGCCGCCTGTTCGCCGAGGCGATCGAGAACGCGCCGGCGGGGCCCGGCTTCGCGCTGCGCACGCAGGGCGTGGCCGAGGGCCGCGTATTCCTCTACGCCACGCTGCCGCAGATCCTGCCGCAGCTGATGTCCTACACGCTGTACCGCTGGGAGAACAACATCCGTGCCGCCGCCGTGCTCGGCGTGGTCGGCGCCGGTGGCCTCGGCCAGATGCTCGCCTTCCATATGGGCCTGTTCCAGATGAGCGAGACGAGCTCGATCCTGATCGCGATGATGCTGCTGGTCGCGCTGGTCGACGTGCTGTCGTATGCGCTGCGGCGCGGGATGTCGCGCTAGCGGACGCAGCGCACGGAGCCGGCCTCCCCGAGCGAGGCACAGTCGTGGTGCCGCGTGCACCGCCGTGGATTGCGGCGATTCGCGGAAATATGACACGGACGTTGCGCCTTCGGATGCACCGGTTTGCGCTGCCTCAAAGACTGCGCCCGCCGTCGCGGGATGATTGGAGCTGTCACCGTTTCCGGTACAGCGCGTGTCCCTGCCCGTCGCCGCCGCCAATCGCCGCCCTCGCATCGCCGTCCACAAGTTCAGTTCTTGCGACGGGTGCCAGCTCGCGCTGCTCAATCTCGGCGAGCGGCTGCTCGATCTCGCCGCGCAGGTGGACTTCGTGCACTTCGCGGAAATGGGGCCGGTGGACGAGGACGCGGAGGTCGACATCGCCATCGTCGAGGGCAGCGTCGCAACGCCTCACGAGATCGAGCGCATCGCGAAGATCCGCAAGCTGTCGAAGTACGTCATCGCCATCGGCGCGTGCGCCACCAGCGGCGGCATCCAGGCGTTGCGCAACGTCGCCGACGCGCCCGCGTGGACACGCGCGGTGTACGCCAGCCCCGAGCACATCGAGACGCTGGACCGCACGGAGCCGCTGTCGGCGCATGCGCGCGTGGACCTCGAACTGTGGGGTTGCCCGGTGAACGCGCGGCAGGTGCTGGGCGCGCTGCGCGACCTGCTCTCCGGCGTCGCGCCGGTGCAGGACCGCGACAAGCTCTGCCTGGAGTGCAAGCGCGCCGGCACGGTGTGCGTCGTGGTGGCCAAGGGCCTGCCGTGCATGGGCCCGGTGACCCGCACGGGCTGCGGCGTGCTGTGCCCGCAGCAGGGCCGCGACTGCTACGGGTGCTACGGGCCCGCGGAGCACACCAACGCAGCGGCGCTCGCGGCGCAGTTCGCCGCGCTCGGCCTCGCGCCAGCGGACGTGGCGCGGCGCTTCGGCTCGATCAACAGTGGCGCCGAGGCGTTCGCGCCGCTGGCGGCGGGGCTGCGCCATGAGTGAGGGCCGCTCGCTCGCCATCCGGGTGCCGGTGCTCGCCCGCGTCGAGGGAGAAGGCGCGCTCGACCTCGACATCGTCGATGGCCGGCTGGAGACGGTGCGGCTGCGCATCTTCGAGCCGCCGCGCTTTTTCGAGAAGCTGATCGAGGGGCGCCGGTACGACGAGGTCCCGGATATGGTGGCGCGCATCTGCGGCATCTGCCCGGTCGCCTACCAGATGAGTGCGATCCACGCGATCGAGGCCATCTTCGGCGTGCAGCCCGGCCCATGGGTGCGCGAGATGCGCCGCCTGTTCTACTGCGGCGAGTGGATCGAGAGCCACTGCCTGCACGTGCACCTGCTCGCGGCGCCGGACTTCCTCGGCTTTCCGAATGCGGTGGCGATGGCGCGCGAGTACCCGGACGAGGTGCGCCGCGGCGTGCGCCTGCAGGCGCTGGGCAACGAGATCGTGAAGCTGCTCGGCGCGCGCTCGGTGCATCCGGTGGGCGCGCGGATCGGCGGGTTCTGGCGCGCGCCGCCTCCGGCCGAAGTCTCGGCGCTGCGCGCCAAGCTGCACGACGCGGTGCCGCTGGCGGAAGCGCTGGTGCAGTGGACGGCCTCGCTCGCGCTGCCGCACGTCAAGCAGGATTTCATCAACGTCGCGCTCCGCCACCCCGACGAGTACCCGTTCAACGAGGGGCGCATCGCGGCCTCCGACGGGCTGGACATCGGCATCGGCGAGTACGAGGCGCACTTTGCCGAGTCGCACGTGCCGCATTCGACCGCGCTGTACTCGCACTACCGCGGGCAGCCGTACCTCGTCGGCCCGCTCGCGCGCCTCAACCTCAACCTCGACCGGCTGCCGAACGCGGTGCGTCGAACGCTGGAACGCACGGGCGTGCCGTTCCCGAGCGCGAATCCGTATCACGCGATCGTCGCGCGCGCGGTGGAAGTGCACTACGCGCTGCTGGAGGCGCTGCGCATCCTCGACGACTACCGAGTGCCGGACGCGCCGTCGGTCACGGTGGAGCCGCGCGCCGGCATCGGCTACGGCTGCACGGAGGCGCCGCGTGGCCTGCTGTGGACGAAATGGGAAACCGATGCGGAGGGCAGCATCGTCGCCGCGCGCATCGTGCCGCCCACCAGCCAGAACCAGGCGCGTATCGAGGAGGACCTGCGTCTATCTGTCGAGGCCGCCGGGCTCGACACGCCCGCCGAAGCGCTGCGCGCGCGCTGCGAGCGCGTCATCCGCAGCTACGACCCGTGCATCTCCTGCGCGACGCACTTCCTGAAGCTCAACGTGAACCGGCGGGAGGCGACATGAGCGCAGTGCGCATACTGGGCATCGGCTCGCCGCACGGCGACGATCGCGTGGGCTGGGCCGTGCTGGACGCCCTGCGCGAAGTCCCGATGCCCGCGGGCACGGAGCTGCATCGCATCGCGGCGCCGGCCGCGGAGCTGCTGCCGCTGCTGCTCGATGCGCGCCGCGTGATCATCGTGGACGCGATCGCGAGCGGCGCTGCGCCCGGGCGCGTCGTGCGCTGCGACCCGCGCGAGCTGCGCCGCGCCGATGGCGGGGTCTCCGGCCACGGGCTGTCGGTGGACAGCGCGCTCGATCTCGCGGCAGCGCTGGGCGGGCTGCCCGAGGAGGTCGTGCTGATCGGGCTTTCGGTCGACCCGGCGACGTCCCTCCCGGCCGGCGAGATGACGCGCCCGGTGGTGCAGGGCCTGCCGTTGCTGGTCGCCGAGGTCGCGCGCGAGGCTGGCGCGGAGGCCGTTCCCGCATGACCGACGGCTTCCTCCCCCGCACGGCGCTGCAGGCGCTGATCGACGCGCTCGGCCGGCGCTACAAGCGCGTGATCGGGCCGGTGGTCCGCGACGGCGCGATCGTTTACGAACCGATCGAACGCGCCGCGCAGCTTCCCGCGGGCTGGCACGACGAGCAGGCGCCGGGGCGCTACCGGCTCGCCCAGGGCCACGACGCGCGCTGCTTCGCCTGGGCCAACGGTCCGCAGGCGCTCAAGCCGCTCACCTTCGCGCCGCGCGAGGTGTTGTGGCGCGCGGAGCGCAACGATCGCGGCGAGCTTGCCTTCGCGGAGCCGCCGGTGGAGGCGATCACCACCGCGGTCATCGGCGCGCGGGCGTGCGATCTCGCCGCGCTGCATCTGCACGACCAGCATTTCGCCTATGGCGCCTATGCCGACGCGCCGTACAACCGGCGGCGCCGCGCGATGTTCATCGTGGCGGTGGATTGCGCACATCCGGCGTCCACGTGCTTCTGCCATTCGACCGGGGACGGGCCGGCAGCCACCTCCGGCTTCGACCTGGCGCTGACGGAGCTCGACGAGGGCTTCCTGGTGCGGGCCAAGAGCGACGCGGGCCGCACGCTGGCCGAAGCGCTGCCACTCGAGCCGGCGACGCCGGCACAGCGCGCGCGCGCGGACGACGAGCAGCGCGCGGCAATCGAAGCGCAGACGCGCACCCTGCCCGGCCGCAACCTGCGCGACGCCCTGCTCGCCCGCCTTGCGCATCCGCGCTGGAAGGACGTCGCGGCGCGCTGCCTCGCGTGCGGGAACTGCACCGCGGTGTGCCCGACGTGCTTCTGCCACCAGGAGGGCGATGTGACCGCGATGGATGCCGCGTCCGCCGAGCACTACCGCGAGTGGGACTCGTGCTTCACCGAGGGCCACAGCTACATCCACGGGTGGGTGGTGCGCGGCACGACGGAACTGCGCTACCGCCAGTGGCTGGTGCACAAGCTCGGCACGTGGCATGACCAGTACGGGCGCTCGGGCTGCGTCGGCTGCGGGCGCTGCATCGCCTGGTGCCCGGTCGGCATCGACATCACCGCAGAAGCGCATGCCCTCGTGAAGGAGCCCGACGATGCGCGGCCATAGCCTCACGCGCGTGCGGCCCAATCCGTACCTGCCGCAGGAAGCGGAGATCGTGCGGCGGGTGCAGGAGTCGAGCACGATCTTCACTTACTACCTGCGCTTCACCGATCCGGCTGCGCATGCCGCGTACGCCTACGATCCCGGCCAGTTCAACATGCTGTACCTGCACGGCGTGGGCGAGGTGCCGATCTCCATCGTCTCCGATCCGGAGCACGAGGACCTGCTGGTGCACACCATCAACCGCGTGGGCCGCGTGACGCGGGGCCTGGAGCAACTGAAGGAAGGCGACCGCCTCGGCATCCGCGGGCCCTACGGCCGCGGCTGGCCGCTGCGTGAGGCCGAGGGCCGCGACGTGATCATCGTCTCCGGCGGGCTGGGCTGCGCGCCGGTGGTGAGCGTGATCAACCACATGATCCGGCGCCGCGAGCGCTTCGGGCACTTCACCATCGTGCAGAAGGTGAAGCGCGTGGACGAGTTCATCTGGCCGGAGCGCTACGAGCGCTGGATGCAGGTGCCGGACACCACCGTGCTGGTCGCGGCCACGGAAGGTTCCGCGAACTGGCGCTGGCAGGTGAGCCCGCGCATCCAGGTGCTGGACCAGGTGCAGGTGAGGAGCGAACGCACCATCGCCTTCCTGTGCGGACCCGGGGGCTTCATGGGCTCGGCGGCGACGCACCTGGCGTCGAAGGGCGTGCCGGCCGAGTCGGTCTACCTCAGCATGGAGCGCAACATGCAGTGCGCCGTCGGCCATTGCGGACACTGTCAGTTCGGCCCGACGTTCATCTGCAAGGACGGGCCGATCTACGCCTATCCCAAGGTCAGGGAACTATTGCAGGTGGAGGGGTTCTAGATGACTATGCGAAGCCTGCTCACCGTGCTCCTGTGTCTGGTCGCCCTCCCGCTGCAAGCGGCGTTCGAGTTCGACTATCCGGCGCGCACCATGCGCGACACCTCGACCGGCCTGGTCTGGAGCGACCTCGCGCCACGCGGCGCCATGGACCCGGCGACGGGCGTCGTTGCGGGGCGCTGGCGTGT
>Ga0209254_10007227_pt1 | contig 10236 bp, 9 predicted proteins | sample FrelakmetDIP11DI_FD_187148 | JGI IMG/M metagenome (GOLD analysis project Ga0209254, IMG submission 187148) | Freshwater lake sediment microbial communities from the University of Notre Dame, USA, for methane emissions studies - DIP11 DI (SPAdes)... | ecosystem: Environmental > Aquatic >...
CTCGCGCTGCGCGAGCTCGATGAGCCGCTGGTGCCGTGGGCCTGGGGCATCAACGGTTGCGCCTCCGTCGTCAGCGCCGCGCTGGCGACGCTGCTCGCGATCGATTTCGGCTTCAGCGCCGTGCTGTGGATCGCACTCGCGCTCTACGTCCTCGTACTCATGGTCTTTCCACAACGGGGGACGGCACCATGAAGCCGCAGGCTCAACTCGGGGGATCGTCGCTACGATCTGGAGGTCGCGGATCGCCGACACCACCCGGCGCGATTTTCGTTGCGGCCCAGCGCCTGAGCTCACGCACCTTGTCCGGTCCCGTGCGCGGGTTACGGATCAGCGTCTCGATGCTGCGCATGACCGCATCGGCCTCTGATTGAGGCGCATCCACGCCGGGCGTCGCGACGCGCCACAGGTCGATCCGGTGTTCGCAGCGCTCTCCGAAGCGAAGAACGGCGTGGAACCATCGTGGCTGTCGCCAGTTACCCAGCACCAGGTCGAGCGCCGCCGCCGCGAGCGACACCGGGATGAGCGTGATGTCCAGCACCGCCTCCATACCCAGCTTGACCTGGAACACTACGACGTCACGCGCGAGTCGCCAGCGTGAACCTTGGTCGGACTTGTCGGTCATCGCGGTCCTCCGCCTGTTGTCTTCAGCGAGTGCAGTGGCTGCTTTGCGTGAACCGTGCAAGTCTAAGCGAGCGGGCCGGTCCCGGGGGTCGCCAGGGTGGGGTACACAAGGTCTACGAAGGCGACTGGTTGCAGCGACGAATCGTGTTGCTCGAGTTTCCGTCGCTCGAAGCATTCGAGAGCTTCTACTGCGGCGCGGCGTACCAGGGCATCAAGGCCATTCGCGATGGGTGCAGTTCCGCGCGGCTGAAACGTCGGTTTCTGGCGGAAGACCGCCGATTCTCGGGTTGCGTTCGTCAGGCCACTCGTCAATCGAGATGCCTGCGCGCGCGAAATCTGTTGTCGAGAGTTCCAGGCGCATTTCGGCAAGCCGAGTGGCCCGACGCATCCTGGAATTGCGAGGTCGTCGCGTCATCATCGATGCGGATCTCGCGGTCTTGTACGGAGTTTCGACCAAAGCCTTGAATCAGGCTGTAAAGCGCAATCGCGATCGGTTCCCCGCGGAATTCATGTTCGTACTCGATGTCAGCGAAAAGCTGGAGGTGGTAACAATTTGTGACCACCTCAGGCAGATCAAGCTCTGAAGGGCGCTACCGTCGGCATTTACCGAGCACGGCGCTATGATGGTTGCGACCGTCCTTAAGACGAAGCGTGCCGTGGAGATGAGCGTGTTTGTGGTCCGGGCATTCGTCGGCCGATCTCGGGGATTGAGGTGGTGGGTACTGGCACGGGGCCCTCACTGAGACGGCCTGCTCCCCGCATACCTGCGAACCAATGTCAGGACACTTTCGCCGACGACAGTCAGCGCTCGTCCTCGACCCCGAGTTCGCGCCACATCCAGGTGACGTCGTACGGCGCCACTTCGGTGCCCGCGGCCTGCCTCAGTTCGCCATTCTCGATTTCCTTGATCCAGTTCGCGAGCCGTTTGCGACCCTGCTTGCTGCGCGCGCATTCGCGCGGCGTGCGGTTGCCGAGCATGGGAACAGGCTCGTCGAGCGTGCGGCGGTAGTGCGCTTCCTTGATGCGATTCATCGCCTCGGTCATCGAGGCCGCGTCCATGGCGGGCGATGTCTCGGGCCCCCGCGCACCGCTGGAGACCTGCTTTGAGGCGGGCTCGCGCAGTGCGCGCGTGATGTCCTCGTGACTCACGAGGCCTTCGCCAACCAGTGCACCCAGTGCCGGTCGCAGCGTGGCGAGCGCGCGATCCATGCGCTCCCGCGAGTTGGTGTCGACGACGAGTGCATCCTTCGTGAGCCAGGCGCTGCCAAGCACGGTGCCCATCGGATCGTCCGGTGTCTCTTTCCACGTCCACTGGGGCTCTTCGTCGTCACGCTCCCAGCCCGCGAGAGCATCCATGCGACGCTCGATTTCCTTAGCGGCGCCGTCGGCAATCGGCAGCCGTGCGCTGGACGGCAGCAGCGGGTCGCCGTCGGTGTTGTGCAGCGACGGCAGTGGCCGGCGCGCGGCGTCCAGCAGTCCCTTCAGCCACCCGTGGAAGCACAAGCGGTCGGCGAACTGCATGGCCGCATCCTCGACGTCGCCGAAGCGCGCCGGGTCGATGCCAAGTTCTCTCGCGAGTGCTGCGAGGTCCTTCTTGCCCCGGCCGGCGGCGCGCTTGAATAGCTTCTCGATGTCATCGGCGGTCTTGCGGGTGAGCGACAGCACGCCACCGGTCAGCATGACTTCGTCGCGCGGACGCACGACGCGGGCGACGAAACAGTCCCAGCGCTGCAGGGTCTGGCTGCCGCTGTGTTCGACGATGCGCTGTGGAGGTCCACCGCGCATTCGGTCGCGCACTTCGATCCACTCGCCCCAGGCGACATCCCAGACCTCGTACAGCGCGGGCGGAGTCGTGCGGATGGCTTGCAGGTACTCACGCCCGCGCGGCGTTTCCTGCCAGCCCCGGCGGCGAAGGTAGTCGTCGGTCACATTGGCGCGATCTGGACCGTACTCCGCGGCCAGGAAAGACTCGTCGATGAAGGCAACCATAGAGGACAGGTGCCCCAGTTGACGAACCTCCTCGAACAGTCCCTCGAGGTCGAGGCCGAAGTGCTCCGGAATCCGGCCAAGCATCGCGGCGAGGTGTTCGCGCCGGTGGGCGGCCCACTCGTCGCGGCCGGCATAGCGGCCGATGTGCTCGACGGCGGCGTCGATGTCGGGGCGGCGAGGCATTGGGCGACGATATCAGATGGGCGGGCCGGACCGCCTGTGCGGCGGGGCATGACCTCGCCCTTGGGATCGGCGCACTGTTTCTCGATGTTTGCGTCAGTTTCTCGCCTCCTCCAGTCACTCCAGGACGACTATCGTGACTGCATGTCCATTGCGTCGCAGAGGAGCTTCCCGAACCAATTCCTCAATTCCAGTCGGACCCCGCTTCCCGCTCGTTCTCAATGTTGCGACAATCGAAGCGGATTTGAGAACAGACGAGCAATGGCCAAGCAATTCATGGACTTGCTGTTCAGCAGTTACCGCCGACAGGTGCTCGGGCTGCTGTTGCTACGCCCAGACGACAGCCTGTACGTTCGGCAGATCGCACGTCTGACCGGTGTGCCCGCAGGATCGTTGCACCGCGAACTTGCCGCGCTTGAAAGCGCCGGCCTCCTGCTGCGCGAGCCGTTTGGCAATCAAGTCCGGTATCGCGCCAACCGAGCGAATCCGATCTATGCACCGTTGGCCGAGATATTCAGGAAGACGTCGGGGCTCGCCGGCTTGATGCGCGACGCGCTCGCACCGCTTGCGGATCGCATTTCTACGGCATTCGTGTTCGGCTCCATCGCGAGCGAGACCGCGGCGGCAGACAGCGACGTCGATGTCTGCGTCCTCGGCGACGTAACGTTGGTGCAGGTCGTAGGTGTACTCGCCCCGTTGCATGAACGCCTGGGGCGGGTCGTAAACCCGGTTGTCATGACGCTGGCCGAGTTCCGCAAGCAACGGAAGACTGGCGATCGATTCATTCGACGACTGGTGAGCGAGCCTAAATTGTTCGTAATTGGCAGCGCCGATGACCTTGGATAACCTCGCGAAGATCGGCCGGCTGAAGCCTCATGTCACGAGCAAACCAGAGATTGCCGACCTGCTGACGGCCGCCCGCCGCGATCTTGAAGACTCTCGCGCCGAAAACATCAGTACCGAGAATCGATTTGACGCGGCCTATAAGTGCATCATGCAGGCAGCACTTGTGGCGTTGATGGCACAAGGCTTCAGGCCGGATACCAAGGCGCCTGGCCATCACCAGGCCGTGATCCAATCACTGCCGAAAACGATCGGTCTCGATGCAGAGCGCGTCATAGTGCTCGACGCGTTGCGCAATAAGCGAAATCTTTCGGACTATACAGGCCGTCCGATCGACCACGCATCGCTCCGTAGCTGCATCGACGAGGCGACGCGGCCGCTGAACGATGCGATGGCGTGGTTGGCAGCGAACCGCCCAGACTTGGTGTCTCAGGCATATCGGCGGCTTACGCCTCCGGCGGCTTCCTGTCCGCCTTGCCCTGGCTGCCTTTGCGCCGCAGGTACGCGGCCGAAGCCGGCGCGTCGTGCGCCGAGCTCATCTCATCCCGCGCCGCAAGCCGTGTGTTCATTGCCCGCGCGGAGAACGCCGACTCCTTCGCGAACATCACTTCATCCTTCCTCGCTGCAAGCTCGCGCAGCTCGTTGAGCGACTCCGCCACCCACGGGTTGTTCGCAGCGATGCGCTCGGCCCGCTTGAGCGATCTCGCCACACCGGCCCAGTCACCGCGCCGCGCCGCCGCCCGCGCCTTCGTCTGCAGGTACGCCGCCTCGAGTTCGTCGGTACGCCGCGCAACGAGTTCGTCCTCGGCAATCGCGCCGAAGGCGCAGGTCGGAAGTGCCGGCAGTGCGAGCGACATCGGCTGGATCGCGCGGGGCTCGCCGTCGAGCGTCGTGTAACGCAGCGAGAACGAGCACAGCGCAAGCGCAGCAGCCGCGGTGTCGCCAGCGACGGCAGGCGAGGGGACTCGCAACCGGATCACCGCCCATGCCTCGCCGCCGAACGCGAGGTTCGGCAGCAGCCACGCGTTTTCGCCGTCGGCAACATAGTCGTTCAGCATTTTCGCCTTCACGCCCGCGGCGGGAGCGATCTCGAGCCGCAGTCGACGCGCACACAGCGCATTCAGCAGTTCGAACTCCTCGCGGAACGGATCCATCAGGTCGTCCGCGGTCTGGCCGTAGTACGAGCTGCCCTGGCCGTGACGCGCCATGCCGATCATCAGCTCCTCGTTGAAGCCATGGCCGAGGCCATACGTCGAAGTCGAGACTCCGGCGCGCGCGAACTCGGCGCACTGCGCGTAGATCTGGTCGTGATCGAGCAGGCCGTGATTGGCGCAACCGTCCGACAGCAGGATCACGCGCGACGTGATGTTCTCCTTCGTGTGCGGTGCGAGCGTCTCGGCGCCCTGGAACCAGCCGCCGTGCAGGTCGGTCGAGCCGCCGGAGTCGATGTCGCGGATCGCACGACGCGCGAACTCCTTGTCGTGCAGCAGCATCGTCGGCACGAGCGTCTGCACCTGGTTGTCGTACACGACGAGCGAGAGACGGTCCGTGGCCTGCAATCCGTCGAGCACGAACTCGGCGCAGCGCTTCGCCTCGTCGAGCGGCTGGCCGGACATCGAGCCGGAGCGATCGATGACGAGCGCGAGGTGCAGCGGGTTGCGCTTCGGCAGATCTGCGGGGGCGTCGGGCGCCTGCACGCGGACGAGCACGTCGAGCTCGTTGTCGTGGCCGGCCAGCAGCGCGGGGCGGCGCGCAGTGATGATCATCGCAGGTGTCGTCATGGTTACTTTCCTTTTTGTATGCGCTCTTCCTGGAGCGCCTGGGTCAACGCGGCCCCGAGGATCGCGGGGGTCTCGTCGCTCATCTCGCTCAACTGCCGTGCGTCCACGTTGACGTGACACCACGGCGTGAGCTCGATGCGCACGATTCGGCTGCGCTCGGGCCGGCCGTCCGGGTTGCCGAGCGCCTTCAGGTTCTCTTCGAGCGACACGCGGCGGCGCGATATGTCGGCCGCGAGGGAGAGCGGCGTCTCGAGCTTCATTGCCTGCTGAACGGCTGCGCGACTGGACGCGACAGGCGGCGGCTCCGAGGCTGCGAGTACGAACGCTTCCGCGGAAACGCGTTTGCCGCGGTACTTCGCGGCTACTTCCTCGGCGCGCGTGCGCGGCCGCTCGGACGGGATCAGCTGTGCAAGGCCGGTGACGTCCGTGGTGCGGACGATCTCCGCGGCCTTGGCGAGCGGCCAGCCGTCCTTCAGCAGGTAGCGGGTGGCGAGGAACTCGACGATCTGCCGCAGCCCGAACAGCGCCTCGCGCCCCTCGCGCTCGGGGGCCGTGAGCACGCCGACCTGCACGTAGTGGCGGACCAGACGCTCATTTGCGGAGCCCGCGTCGTCGGTCAGCGAGGGGACGCCCGCCAGCACCTCGTTGCACTTGTCCGCGAGTTCGGCGGCCGTGCCACGCCAGTCGGCGAGTTCGTCGGGGAGGGAGAGGAGGATGGGGTTCATTGGGTGTCGGTGAGCGCTGTCAGTATCAGTGAATGTGAGTATACACGATGGTATGTGACTGACAAGGATCGTTGGGAGGTTTGGAGGCGAGTTAAGACTCGCAGGCGGCAGGCTCACCCGATGAGCCAGGTCCTGCTCAGACTCTCTTGACCATACCGGGTTTATTTTTGCGACTTAAAAGGCACTAATGATGGCTTAGCGCGCATCATTTCGAACGAAGTCTCGTATTAGGTTTGTTTTCATGCTTGTATATCGACTATGAGTAGCGAAACAGTCGGAAAAATAAACCACCTGCTGCAGTCTTGGCCGCGCGGTACGGTTGCCCTCCAGTCCTTCTTTGCGCAGCACGCGGTTTCCCAAAAGCTGGCCGCGCGATACCGGAAGAGCGGCTGGATCGATCCGGTCGGCCGGGGTGCTTTCGTCCGCCGCGGAGAGAAAGTGGGTTGGGAGGGCGCCGTCTATGCGTTGCAGCGGTATGCCGGCAAACCGATCCAGCCGGGCGGGCGAACGGCACTCGAATTGCACGGTCACGCCCATTTCCTGCGGATGGGGTCGCGACGCGAAGTGCACCTGTACGGCCCGCCGAGCGAGCGCCTGCCGCGCTGGATGACGGATCACGACTGGGGCGCAGATCTGCGGTACTTCGGGACGACTCTCTTCTCGCACCCGGTGGATGCTGGCGAAAAGATGATCGGCGAATTCACGTTGTCCGTCTCCTCGCCGGAGCGGGCGATCCTTGAGGTTCTCGATGGGGTGCCGCGCGTCACCAGTTTCGAGGAGGCTCGACTGCTGATGGAAGGCCTGCCTTCGCTGCGACCACGCCTCATGCAGCAACTCCTCGAGGCATGTACGTCAGTGAAGGTGAAGCGCTTGTGCCTGCACCTCGCCGACGCGACGCACATGCCCTGGCGTGGCGAGGTGAGCGAATCACGTATCGACCTCGGCTCCGGTAAACGGCAGGTCGTCGAAGGCGGACGACTGGACTCTCGCTACAACATCACCGTGCCGCGAGAATCGAAGCAGTGAGGGAGTCGCCGTACTTCGCCCAGGCGCACTTGCTGTTGCGCTACCTGCCCGCGCTCTCGGAGGCGGATTGCTTTGCGCTCAAGGGTGGCACGGCGATCAATCTCTTCGTACGCGACTTGCCGCGGCTGTCGGTGGACATTGATCTCGCGTATCTGCCGCTGTCGGATCGCGCGACCGCGCTCGATGACGTACGCGCCGCACTATCGCGGGTGGCGCTCAAGGCGGAGAAACTCGTCCCGGGATTGCGTGTCGTCGCGGCCGGAACGGCTGATGCTCCGAAGCAAGTCGCCTCGAACGGCGAGGCCCAGATCAAGATTGAGCCAAATCCCGTGACTCGCGGCACAGTGTTCCCGGTCGAGACGCGACGCCTGACGCCGACTTCAGAGGAAATCTTCGAGCTGTCTGCGTCGGCGACAGTCGTGTCGCATGCGGACTTGTACGCGGGCAAGCTGTGCGCCGCCCTGGATCGCAGCCATCCTCGCGACTGGTTCGACATCCGGCTATTGCTGCAACATGAGGGCTTCGACGACCGGCTGAGGCAGGCTTTCGTCGTGTATCTGGCCAGTCACCCCCGGCCCATGGCGGAGCTGCTGGCGCCGCATCTCAAAGCATTGGGTACGGCGTATTCCCGGGAATTCGCAGGTATGGCCCGGCAACCGGTCACCGTCGCGGACCTCGAGGCCACACAGCTGGAAGTGCCGGCGCTGCTACGTTCGATGTTGACCAACGCCGAGCGACGATTCCTGCTGTCCATCAAGCTCGGCGAGCCGGATTGGGCACTGCTGCCCATTCCTCATTTCGCGCAGCTGCCGGCCGTGCGATGGAAACTCGACAACATCGAGGCGCTGAAGCGCAACCCTGGCAAGCACGCCGATGCGGTGGAGCGATTGCGTCGGATTCTGGAGCTGTGATTCAGGCGTCCATGGCCCCCGATAGCAATCGGCCGGCCAGAATTTTCTTGACACAACCAGACCCGGTAGTAACCTGCGCGGTCCTGTTATCGCCGCGGGCGATGGATTTCGGACCGGAGAACTTGGATGCCCAAAGGGCCTTTGCAGTCTTCGTCGTGTAGGTGTGACTTGAACTGAATCGAGCGTTTCGGGCTGTCGGCTCGAAGCGCAAGCTTCGGGCCGTGCGGCCGGATCGCGTTGGCGATCGAGCCCCTGGCAGGTCATTGGCAGGGGCTCTTTCGTTCCAGACGTACGCTCATGAGAACTCTCAAGCTTGATGTCGAGTCGTCCAGTCTCGGGTCGTCTGCCGCCGCGGGCGACCTGCGCCTCGATGAACTCATGCCGTTTCGCGTTGCGCTCCGGGTGAGCGCAGACGAACTGGCCGATACGCTGCTCACGCTTCGAACGTTGCGGGCGATGGATATCGGAGCCGCGCGCTACCCGGTCCATCGCGTCGAGCGTTGCGCCGTTCGCAAGCCGGTCGCCGAACTACTGGATGACCTGGCGCTGCAATCCGGTCTGGCTGCGCATCGACCGTCGGAGTCCTCGCTTCTGCTGGACGACGTCGGCTCCCTCGTCAGCGTGCGCGCCATGCGCAAGGCCGAATACACGTCCTGCACATTTGCGATCTGGGCATCGGATCGTGAACGGCTGGCCGCCGTTCGCGACCGTCTGCTCGGGATTCTCGGTGAGCAGCGCATTCGGGACGAGACCTTCACGATCGACTGGTGCTTCATGGGCGGCGTTACGGGCCTCACGTACGCATCCTTCCAGGAAACGGTGGATCCCCCGCCGTTCGACGAGGCCTATCCGGGGCTCGGTGCGCCCGTGACCGACTTCATCGAGCGTTTCCTCGCGGCGCGGGAGACCGTGCTGATCCTTCAGGGCCCGCCAGGCACGGGTAAGACGCGACTCGTTCGGGCAATCCTTGCTGCAATCTCCCGTGGCAAGGAGGCCGGCGCACGCGTGCTCTACACGGCCGACAAGCGGGCGCTCGAGAACGACGAAATATTCGTCGACTTCATTACCGGTACGCACGATGCATTTGTCGTCGAGGATGCCGATCACATCCTTGCTTCGCGCTCCAAGGGCAATCTCGACCTGCACCGTTTCCTCGCGGTCGCGGACGGTGTCGTTCGCGCACAGGGCCGGAAGATCATCTTCACGACGAATCTTCCGAACGTCGGCGACATCGACGACGCATTACTGCGCCCCGGCCGCTGCTTTGCCGTGGTCCGCACCCGAGCGCTTGCCTGCGAAGAGACGGCTCGCTTGATCGAGCGCCTCCATCCGGATTCGACTGATCGTCGCGAACTTGCGCTGGGGGTTCTCTTCGACGCAGGCGAGCGCGGCGCGACGCTCGCGGCGATCTACCGCGCGGCGCAGTAACGAAAAAGGCCGGGCGTCGACTGAGCGCGCCCGGCCTTGCTGGCTCCGGCTTGCCACGCCCTGGTGCCGACGGCGACGAGGTCGCACATCATCGGCCAGCCACGGCCCCGGTCGCGTCGATGCGCGCCGGTCTGAGGGGCGGACCTCCAGCAGGGACGAAGCCTGCGGTCCGAACCCGCTCGGGCCCCGTGTCGCCGACCGCCAGCAGGCATCGACACGCGGGACTCACACTCTTTGTACGCCGCCCGGCTGTGGTGCGACAGTTCCAGATCTACGTATTGCCGCTTCAGGCCGGCTCGTCGCGCAGGTAGGCCTCGACCGTGCCGCTCAACTTGATCGTCATCGGATTGCCGCTGCGATCCAGCGCTTTGCCCGCCGACACCCGGATCCACCCTTCGCTCAGGCAGTACTCCTCGACGTTGTCCTTCTCCTGCCCGTTGAAGCGGATGCCGATGCCGCGCTGGAGTAGCTCGGCGTCGTAGAACTTGCTGCGCGGGTTGGTGCTCAGGCGGTCGGGGAGGGTGTCGGTCATAGTGGGGTGGCAGATAGGTCGGTTTGTAATCGCTAATGATATCGCGGAGCGCTTCATTGACGATGTCCGCGACGGTACTGGCCGGGTGACACGCCGGTCACCCTCCTGAAAGCGCGCCCGAAGTTGGCCGCGTCCCCGTAGCCGATCAGGCCCCCGACCTCGTTGACCGAGTAGCGGGCGTCCGCGAGCAGCCGCTGGGC
>Ga0209254_10007228_pt1 | contig 10235 bp, 7 predicted proteins | sample FrelakmetDIP11DI_FD_187148 | JGI IMG/M metagenome (GOLD analysis project Ga0209254, IMG submission 187148) | Freshwater lake sediment microbial communities from the University of Notre Dame, USA, for methane emissions studies - DIP11 DI (SPAdes)... | ecosystem: Environmental > Aquatic >...
AGAAGCCGCAAAAAATGGTGCAAAGAGGATTTTTGCTTGTGCTACTCATGGGCTTTTTGGTGGGAATGCCCTAGAAAAGATTGATAAGTCGCCGATACTTGAGTGCGTTGTCACAAACACTCTCCCTATTCCTTCTGAGAAACGTGGAGGAAAGATTAAAGTTCTTTCTGTTGCCCCCTTGATTGGAGAGGCAATTATCCGTATAAGAGACCATCGTTCATTATCCGAATTGTTCAACATGCCTTATGCTGAACGAAGGATACCTGGACTATAATAAAAGGAGTCAGAAATGGAGAAGGTTACTTTAAATGCAATACCAAGAGATAACAGCAAGGGAAAAAATGGTCAGTTAAGACGATCAGGAAATATCCCCGCAATTATCTACGGCAAGGGTTTTGAAAGCTCAATACCAATAACGGTTAATGAGAAGGATTTTGTTCTTCTTTCAAGAAAAGGCCTTTCAACGCTTCTTTTCAACATCAACCTCGAAGACAAAAAGTATTCAACTTTGGTAAAAGACTATCAAATGCATATCATCACTAGGAAAATGCAGCACATTGATTTTTATAGTGTTGATGAGAATACCCCAATCGAAGTCGAAATACCGTTTGTGCTCATTGGTGAATCCAAAGGCGTTAAACTAGGTGGAAATCTTGAGCAACACCTTTACAAGATCAAGGTCAAAGCTATTCCAGAGAACATACCACATGAGATAAAACTGGATATATCAGATTATGACATGGGTACTCATCTCCACATTAGAGACCTTAAAGCTCCTAAAGGCATTGAGTACACAACCAACTTGGATACTTCAATCATCAATATCAGGGTACCGCGTGCAGTTGTAGAGCCAACCGTTACCACGGCTACTGCTGCTCCAGCTGAGGGTGCTGCCACCCCAGCTCCAACAACTCCTGCAAAGAAGTAATGGTTTGGAAAATCACTGGAGATTTTCTTGCTCTAAAGCTTGATCCAGGTGACGATCTCTTGCTTTCGATTGCCAATGCATGCGAAGAATCAGGTTTCGGTTCAGCTTTTGTCATTTCCTGTATAGGTGCATTGAGAAAAGCCCGATTTACATCAGTAATCACGACATCAGAAGGTTTCAAGTATGCTCCGATGCGTGAATTAGACGGAGCCATTGAATTGCTTATTGCCTCTGGTAATTGCCAACCCAAAGAGTCTGGTGGATGGAAAGTCCACATGCATGGTGTTTTTTGCATTGAGGATAAGGAATTCACCGGTGGTCATCTTGATGACACAGGAAATATAATCGGTGTCACAGCAGAGATGCTATTGGCAAAATTCCCAGGTATGGTGCGTCAAAGCGTGCAGGGAGTTGCCCCCTCACTCAAACTCTAGCCCTTTTGCAACTTTTTTATATTGGTTTTGCTATTTTATCGGTGGAGTTAGGAAAAATAAGGTACCCAGTTTTTCTGCAAGTGTAGAAGTTCGAGAAAGTGCTGAGAGGAAAGCTCCTTGTCCTTCTATGAAAAATCCCCGATCTTTGGAATAAACAGGTGGGTTGAAACCTTGGTAACCTCGCTGGATGTTGTCTGCTGGCTCTGAAGAACCGAAGACAAGACCTGATGATGAAACTATTCTCTTCCATATCTCCCAAGCGCCGAGGATATGTTGCATTGAAGAATTCAATCCGCTTTCTTTCTGAATTTTTGGTGGAGAGATGGCATTGACAGAATTGGGATCGTGCCAAATAAAATCTGAAATACAAAGTGGTTGTAGACCTTCAGCCCTTTTTTTGAATTTTGTTGCTTGCCACTTTGATATGCCGGCAATTATGATGCAATTACCTACAGTGTCGTAGTCAGAAACCTGGCCAGCCAGGTCATCAAGCCAAAGGCCATTTTGTTGTTCACGGTCAATTAGCTCATCGCCAAGTTTTTCAGAACTTATGAGTTGGTCTATTTGCCTTAGAATATCATTGTTGCCTTGTGCTATCACCTCGCTTTCAAGCAAGGCGTAAAGTGCATATGCGCTGCCTCGAACCCAATAAACTGGATTTACCTCCTCATTGACACCAATAATTTGATAATGCCTGAATAGACCATTGCCATCTTGAAGATGATTTTTATGCGCTTTCCATTGGTCAAGGGCGAACTTGCCAAAATCACCACCAAAGTTTACTTGACTATGAATTAGCAAAGGCATTATTGCATAAATGTTTTCTGCCTTGACCATTTTAACTTGTTTGTCTGAGATAAATGGAGCTCTTATGGGTTTTGATAGTATTGCCCCTTTTTCGCTTTTCCCAAAAGGCAAACCAACAATCCAGTCAGAAATCTTTTTGGCGTTGGTCTTGTATTTGTCATCTTTGGAAATCTCACCTAACCTCATTAAAACCTCGCCAGATGATGCATCAGATATTTCATCCAACTTCAAGCCAGAGGATATCCAGCCATCAGCCCAAGCCTTAACATAATCGAAGCCGGTTTTGTTTTCTAATTTCTGTGAAGCATCGAGAACGCCCATTAGGAATATCCCATCGCTTAATGAATGACCAAGCTTTTCCTTAGGGATCAAAAGAGCTGCATTCAGGGCTACAGGCAATAAAGCCTTGTACTTGTTATCAAGAAAATATTTACATTCGTTCTCAAGCGCTTGAATATATGAACGTTCTTCGTCTGGTAACTCTTTGTTCGGTCGTTCAACCAGAGCTTCCATCAATGGTTTTCCGTCACTTGCAGAGGTTGCAAAACCCATGAGCTGACCAATGGTTGGCACAAAGTCAACTTGCAACTCCTCAGTTTTTATCTCAAGTCCTTTCTTGATGTCTGGGCCTATCATTACACCGAAAATATGACGGCAGCCCTCGCATGCGTCACCGTGACTTTTAAAACCATCCATCCAGCCATCTTTGTGACGACCATGGTCTGTGGCAATGACAAGAGTGGTTTTATCTTTGTAATCTGGACTTGTTTGGATTGTTTGCCAAACATCCCATATAAGTTCATCAGCATGCTTTATAGCATCAGTGTATTTATCATAATTCCCTGCATGGGCTACTCCATCTACCTCTGGCAAGATTGCATAGACAAGTTTTGGCTTGGTTGTCTCCATGAGAATTTTTAACTTTGCAACTATCTTGTCGTCATTATCACCAAGAGAGTAGATTGGAGCAGAGTATTCCCTTCCAAAACCGGGAAATGTTGAATAGTTGAGGTGCCAGCAATTGCCCTTGCCAGGGAGAATACAAACATCCTCAGGAGGTGCCTTAAACTGACGACGGTAATACTCAAACATTGTGGGTGTTGTTGGTCTTATTCGTCCATTGTTTGGCTCATACTGCCAAGCTCCAGTTATGCAACATGCATGGCCTGGGGCAGTGTATGTTGTGGTGTTGTTCCAACAGTTAGTAAGGATTATGCCATTTGGACGGATGTCATTCCAAATGTGGGGAAGGTTCTTTTCTTTTGCGCCAAGTCCATCAACAAACCTCATCCCATCAGTGTTTAAAAAGATGACGTTTTCTGTGATATACTTTCTGGGCTTGAATTGAACCTGATCAGATGATACAGGTTGGTTGATAAATGGCAGACATAAAACAACCAAAAGAGCAATTACAATAATCTTCTTCATTAAAGAGCCTCCTTGTTCAACTCTTTATACGAGTCAAGATAAAACAAAGTCAGCTATTTTGAAAACTCTCAAATGTTTAAATGACCTATTGCTTGCACAAACGCAATTTTATTAAAAACGAAATATTAACTATTGTTATCTAAGGACAAGTCTTGAGATTATCCGCATTTGCTGTATCCGCAAGCTTTGCAGATTACACAACCTTCAGCAAATTCAAGCATCGAACCACAGTCAGGGCATTGAGGATTGTGACCTAGTATGTTTTTACCAGATATTTCTGGATGTAAGTGGTCGTTTAACTCGTCTGAGACTTTAGGGACAATACCTGAAAGATGGCGCTCAAGCGCTTGAGAAATAGCATCCGGACAAGAGAGCACTGCGCCACCTTGACCCCAAGACGGTGCTGGACAACGAAGACCTCGAATCTGGCCAATCACAGCTTTTGTGTCAACGCCTGCACGAAGAGCTAGTGATATGAGGCGAGCAATAGCATCAGACTGGGCAGCAGCACAACCACCGGACTTGCCCATAGTGGCAAATACCTCGCACACACCTTTTTCATCATGGTTGATTGTCACAAATAGGTTGCCACAACCAGTTTTTATTCTATATGTCTTGCCAAAGGTTACCTCTGGTCGTTCTCTTGGCGCAACGATTGTAACTGTTGATTGTTCCTCAGCTTTAACTCCATTGTTTACTTCTTTGATGTTTAAAACTTGTTCCGATCTTGATCCATCTCGGTAGATTGTGACACCTTTGCATCCAAGCTCGTATGCAAGCTCGAAAACCTCACGCACTTCTTGTTTGGTGGCAGAGTTTGGGAAGTTGACCGTTTTTGAAACAGCATTGTCGGTTGCCACTTGGAATGCAGCTTGCATCCTGATATGCCAATAAGGTTTGATGTCGTGCGCGCAGACAAAAACTCTTTTCATATCCTCTGGCACACCATCAACATGGGCAACGCTACCATGTTGTGAAACCTTTGCCAAAAGCTCATCTGTTAGTAGTCCCCGCTTGTCTAATTCACTCTCAAAAATCTTATTTGTCTCAAATAGCTGTTTACCATCCAAAACATTGCGAACGTAAGAGACTGCAAAAACTGGTTCTATGCCTGATGAAGCGCCGGCAATAAGTGAAATAGTTCCAGTGGGCGCTATTGTTGTGATAGTGGCATTGCGAATTGGTTCTTCGCCATTTTGCGCATATGTTGAAATACCAAAATTCTGGAATGAACCGCGTTTTTTTGCCAGATCTCTTGACTGTTCACGTCCTTGCTCAAGCATAAAACCCATGATCTTGCTGCCAAGATCAACAGCTTCCTGAGAGTCGTAAGGGATGCCAAGAATGAACAACATGTCAGCAAAACCCATGATGCCAAGGCCAATCTTCCTGTTAGCTTTGCACATCCTGTCGATTTCTGGTAATGGGAATTTGTTTACATCAATTACATTATCTAAAAAATGAACGGATTTTTTGGTTAGATCAGCAAGCTTGTCCCAGTCAATTTGCCCGTTTTTGATGACCTTGATTAAGTTTACTGAACCAAGATTGCATGCTTCATAAGGCAATAAGGGCTGCTCGCCACAAGGATTGGTTGATTCAATTTCGCCAAGTGACGGAGTGGGATTGTCCTTGTTAAGGCGATCGAGGAAGATTATCCCTGGTTCGCCATTTTTCCAAGCTTGCTCAACAATTAGGTCGAAAACATCAGTTGCTTTAAGGTTTTCTACCGTCCTGCCATCTCGTGGATTTAAAAGGGGATATTCAAGATTGCTATCAACAGCACCCATGAATTCTTCAGTGATGCCAACAGAGATATTAAAATTCGATATGGTCTTATCCTGATCCTTGCACTTGATAAACTCGATTATATCTGGGTGGTTGACTTTGAGGATGCCCATGTTGGCACCACGTCTGGTTCCACCTTGCTTTATAGCTTCTGTGGCGGCATCAAAAACCTTGAGGAAAGAGACTGGACCTGATGAAACTCCATTTGTTGAGTTAACTATGTCATTTTTTGGTCGTATTTTTGAGAATGAGAAACCAGTTCCACCGCCCGATTTGTGAATCATGGCTGTGTGTTTGATAGAATCAAAGATAGATTCTATTGAATCTTTGATTGGCAGGACAAAGCATGCTGAAAGCTGACCTAGTTCACGACCAGCATTCATTAAAGTAGGTGAGTTTGGCATAAACTCAAGATCGAGCATCATTTCCAGAAAAATGTTGTATGTTTGCTCTATTTCCTCGTCCAAGGCTCCATAAAACCTGTCTGCTTCTGATATTGCAAGAGCTACTCGCTTGAACAGCTCGAGTGGAGTTTCAAGCGTCTTGCCATCCTCAGATTTTTTGAGGTATCGTTTCTCTAAAACAATCTTTGCGTTCTCCGAAATGTTTGGCTCTTTGATACTCACGCTTTTTCCTCAACATTTAGATTCTTGCAACCTGGGCAGAAACCATGAAGATCCATTAAGACTCGGTTTATAATAAAACCTGTCTTTTGTTCAATTTCCCTAATCTCGGATAATTCCTTTGGTTGCATCATTTCTCTTACTTGACCACACATATCACAAACCAGATGCAGGTGATTGTCAATATTCCCATCGTATCTTGATTGTCCAAGACCAAAATCGAGTTTTTGGATTAGACCGACTTTAGCAAGAATACCCAGATTCCTATAAACTGTACCAAGGCTCAAATTTTTCATCTGTCGCTTGGCTTTGGCATAAATCCAATCAGCTGTTGGGTGACTGTCAGTAGCTCGTAATATGTCAAGAATCGCTTTGCGTTGCTTGGTTAGCCTCATATTGTCGTTTAGTCCATAATCTCTTCTTGTCATCTGGCCTCTTTTTTCATGTAAAATAAACCTTATGAAAATTAGCACTTTTAACAGCAACCATCAACTAAAACCAAAACTACAGCATCGTTTCAATACTTAGCGATCTGGTTGAGGTTTTGTGTCAAAAACTTGATACAAAAAATTTACAATTTGGTAATAATAACTATTACTTCTTTTTTGCGCATGCTGGGAAATTAACTGTAGCCGTATTTGTGAAGCTGTCCCAGTCAACTTGCCCACCTAAAGCGTTTGATACAAAACGCAATGGGACCATTATGTTGCCTTTGATATTGGCTGGAGAAGCATTCATTGTGAGATATTTCTCAAAACCTGGCATGATGATACGAGCCTTATTGATGCCCTTCCGTAAAACAATCTTCTTGGGGCCTATTGTGTATGAAGCTTCATTGGTTGAGGCGTTCCAGTCAACCTTAGCTCCTATAAGTTCCCCTAGAACTCTGAATGGAATCATCATGTTTCCAGAGATTATCTGTGGTGGAGTCTTTGATATAACTTTATTTTCAGAAATAATCTTGGTTTGCACGCAATTTTCAAGGGATACTTCCTGCACAACAACAGGCTTTTCACCAGCTACGAAATGGGCTTTTAGTGGTTTGATAGACATAATATAAAGACTCCCCGAAGCGAGATTGACTCCATCTTTTGAGATCACCAAATCCGTCCTGGCTTCTTTGCTACCTTCAAATGTACTAGGCACATACAGTCTCATGTGACATTTAACTGTTTCGTTCTTAAGTGATTCTGGTGGCCCACCTGCATCCATGAAGCAGTAACCATTAACACATCCTTGAGCGGACCATGCAGGTTCCTTTGTTATTTCATCCAATAGCAATTGCCCTGTGATCTTTCCTTCAACAGGATTTGTGTACTCAAACCCCCAATCAACAATCATCCCATTTGAAACAAGGACAAGTTCCGAATCAACAATTGGGAGTATGTCCTGACAAAAAACTTGTGCTATCCACGATAAAATGCACACAATACTTACCACAAGAAATCTTTTCATCTATATTTTAAGCCTACATATTTTGAGCAAATCATCAAGTCCTCAAAATCAACTCGCTCATCACCGTTTACATCATATTTTGTATCAGCCTTGCTGCCTTTGTCAAAGTTGTAGGCTAGAGTATAGAGGTCTTCAAGCTCGATCTCACCATTTTTGTTTGCATCAAGGATAACAAAAATGTTTCTCAAAGTTAATTTGATAGGGAAGCGTTGATTTTCGGTCTCAAGGTAGAATACCTTTTCAATAAAAGCATCTTTCATGTTTTCTTCGGGGTAGGTCAACAACAGTGTGACATCAAAAAGTTCCTCTGGTGCAAGCTCAACCGTATCAGGTTCGATGTAACCTTCACCTGATGAGCTAATTTTTGCCACATCTTCTCCTTTATTGATGAGCATTATATCTAGTTTAGTCCAATGATAGGTGCCTGCTGTCAGAAAGTTTCTCATAATTGATATCTTGATGCTCTCGCGTGGTGTGTATGTTATTCTGATGGTTACAGTGTCACTCATTTGCGAGATTACCTCTATCTTAACTGTCTTTGTGAAACCATTGTTGTATGGGAGCGTGGAAGGATCAGTTTTTGCAGAGGCTATGTTATGGCCTGATTCAAGCGAGTAGCAAGCTTTGTTGTGCCAGAATGTTTTGGATGGGTTGAGAATCTGAACAGCAAAACGACCGTTTTTACCATCGTTGAAACGATAGCTGTATTCAATGGTAGGATCAACCTTGTAAATTAGGATACCCTCGCATGGGATTCCTCCCCAGAAAGCATCTATCCCAACACGTTTCCTGTACTCGACACCCAGGTATTCCTCTGTTCCAGGTATATGAACCTTGAGATAGCTTCCTAAAGCATTTGTTGTGATAGGGGGTAGTGTGTATTCACCAGATGTTTTGACCTCGATTGGCTTGACAAAGCCAAGCCTTTCACGGTGTAGACCACTAAAACCTCGTCCACCGTGACGCGCAACCATGATATCAAAATATGTAAAAGGATACGAACACTCACCTTTGAATGGCCCTCCACATTCGTAATCGTAAAGGTCAGCCAAACCCATGAGATGGCCAAACTCGTGCACAACAACACTTGCCGGGTTTGCATATTCGTTCTTGCCTTCAACTATGAGAATGTACCTTAGGATTATAACTTGTTTTTGCCACACTATTTCGATGGCGGATGCGTGTGGCCAAAAACCATCATTTTTTGGAAAATTCGTATATCCTTCTGCATCGCCTGATACAACGACGCACAGGCAAGGCATCTTACCCCAGTTTTTCCTGTATTCATCAATTTCTAGGCCGTCATCTAAGGCTTTTTTTATGACTGCCGCAATCATCGTCTGGCAATTGATGTCAAATCCATCTTTTGAATCCTGTGCATAAAATGTGATAGGTTCTGGCATACGTTCCCAGTCTTTGGTCTTAAACGAACCACCAGAGACTGTCACTGTGTCTGAGGAGGCTTGCTCGAAAAAAGCTGTTAAACTCTCCTTTTCAGGAGAAAAGATGTCATCATAGATTTTTCCAAATTCGTTTTTGTGTGGGGCATCTGGAAAGTCAGCCGCCAAGACGATGAGTTTGAGTTCTTTTTTGTCTTCAGCTTTGGCAAAGCTAAAAGTTGTGACTGCAAGAGCAAGAACAACAGAGACTATTAACAAACTCTTCGTGTTATTCATTGACAAAGAATATACACCTTTACGATTGTCCTCTCAAGAACACGAATAGTAAATTGCTATTCCCTAGTATTTGTGAGGTTGATTATTCCTGATATTCCTCCCACTTAGAAATCAAAATGGAGAAAATCAGTTTGTCATTCCAGTTTTCCCATGGATGATGATTTTTCTTTCCCAAGGGTAAGGACCTGAGGATGAGGAAGTTTTTTAAAAAAACAAAATTTAAAAAAACCCTCTTACCTAGCTAGGGAAGAGGGTTTTAGTTGTAGATTGTAAAGAGTACTAAACTAAATCAAACTAATCCAAATTTTTCGATGTTTGCATCGGCTATGATTTGGATTTTCTTTATTGCTTCAGCCCCTTCTGGTGTGCGGAAAAGATGTTTGAAGCGGTCTTGGGGTTTGAGGTAATCCTCAACCGGAATTTTCTTGATCTTCTGAGCTTTGACAAGTTGTCCATCTTCATACTCGATGACTGGGAAAAGACCAGTGTTGACAGCAAGCTTTGCAATCTCGACTGTCTTTGACATATCATAAGCCCAACCAAGAGGACATTGCGCATGGAAATGGATGTAGGAAGGACCCTTAACCTCTACAGCGCGCTTGACTTTACGCTCTAGATCCTTGGGGAATGCAAGTGAACAGGTTGCGACATACCTTACTTGATGAGCTAAAGCAATCGCCACCATGTCTTTTTTTAGAGTTGGGTTTCCAAGAGATTCTTTTCCAGATGGGGATGTTGTTGTGGATGCGTCAAACGGGGTAAGTGATGATCGTTGTATGCCTGTATTCATGTATGCTTCATTGTCAAGGCAGACGTAAAGGATATTATGGCCACGTTCCCACATGCCAGAGATGACACCCATGCCTATGTCGGCTGTTGCGCCGTCGCCACCAATGGCTACAACCTTTACTCCTTCACGCTTCCTTGCCTTTAGTGCAGCCTCTATTCCAGAGGCGACACCAGCGGCATTCTCAAAAAGCGAATGCACCCATGGAACTTCCCAAGCTGACTGGGGGAATTTTGAGGAAAATATTTCAGAGCAACCTGTGGCATTGGCTACAATGCAATTTGGTCCAATGGCATCAATAATCATTCT
>Ga0209254_10007229_pt1 | contig 10234 bp, 12 predicted proteins | sample FrelakmetDIP11DI_FD_187148 | JGI IMG/M metagenome (GOLD analysis project Ga0209254, IMG submission 187148) | Freshwater lake sediment microbial communities from the University of Notre Dame, USA, for methane emissions studies - DIP11 DI (SPAdes)... | ecosystem: Environmental > Aquatic >...
TCCGAACTGCGCCGTACTATAGCCGTTTAGCTTCAGGGTGTTGGCTAGCGGAGACATTGTGTTCGGTAGCACCGAGCAATAGCCAGGCGCTCCGGTTGCGAGTTCAGTTATCCCGCCCATTCCGCAGGAGTGATGATTACGACCAGTAAGCAAAGCTTGCCGCGTGGGCGAGCACAGCGCCGTAGTGTGGAAACGGTTGAACTTCAAGCCTCCTGCAGCGAGCCTTTCGGCATTCGGCGTTCGGCATGGGCCTCCGAAAGCGCTCGAGGAGCCGAATCCTGCGTCATCGATGAGCACAATCAGGATGTTGGGGGCACCTTTGGGCGGGCACAACTGCTCTATGGGCGGGAACTTAGTATCTGGATCCTTCGCATCATAGGTGATCGATTTTGGCCGAGCTGTATTGGCCATTGGCAAATTTGTCCGTTTGGCAATGTCTTCGCTATTCATTGAAGTTCCCCCTCATGACCTGAAATGATTTGTTTGATAGTCATCCAAATATTTGTTTCCTGTGAACAAATGAATCCAACACCAAACGATGACAAACTATGATTCTGGACACGAACCAAGCCGACCATAATTCGGACGTTAACGGGTTAAAGCTAAATAGGTTCAAGCAATTCATCGGCAGGAATGAGCAAGATCGATGTCGCCCCTGAGGTCATCGAGTACATCAAGAGGTCGGGCAGGGACTTCAGGGTGTCCACTGATTGCTCTGGGCCGGTCATCCTGCCCACGGATCTCAAACCACCCAAGGACTCTGACTTGCAAGTCCAAGTGGGAGAGAACACCCTCTTCATCAGCAGGGTGCAGGCAAGGTACATCGACCGAGTGACGATGGACATGCTTTATGACCCCTCAAGAAGGCTCAATTGCTTTCTGTACGATGAGATTTGAGCTCTTCAGCTTGGCTCGCCGCAGTCCTTACCATATCTTGGAAATCGACCTTCGCTTGCTGTGATAGAAGGTCGTCCAATTTGCACATCGTGATGGGGTGCTTAGGAACGATGGTGCATGGCGAAGGAATGCCTATGGATATCTCGTATGTGCCAATTCTCTTAGCAAGAGCCTCGATCTCGATCTTGTCCAGGCCGATCAAGGGCCGAAGGACGGGGAAGGAAAGCTCATGGGATTCGACCTTGAGATTGTGGAGGGTCTGTGAGGCCACCTGACCCAAGGACTCCCCGGTCGCAATGGCTTCCCCCTCTATCCTCAATGCCAGCTCTTTCGCCACGTGGAGCATGGTCCGCTTGCATAGAACGCATTGGTAGGGCGAGGAGCACTGCTTGGCGAAGATTTCCTGGTTGGGGCCGTGCGGAGCGACGAACAGCCTCATCCTCCTGCCTACGACCGACTCCAGCTGCTCTCGCAACCTAACGACCTTCTCATTTCCCGTCTCGTTCGTATAAGGGCGGTTGTCCATGTGCAGGAGCACGACCTCTGCGCCCCGTTCGGCTAGCATATAGGCCGCTACTGGAGAATCGATCCCACCGGAGAGGAGACAGACCGCCCTCATGCTAAGCCTCGGAAGTGAGCATGGTCGAGCTCTCTTAACTAACTTGATGAAAAGATTGGATGGGTTTCATCTTAGTTGTTGAACCGGAGATTCTCCGAGGAACCAAGTCCTGGATAGGGGGCATACTCCTCATCCTCCTCCTCGGACTCGATGATGATGCTGAAAAGCATGTTGACGATCTCACGCATCTGCCTGAGCTCGTTCTTCAGTTCCGTTATCTCCCGAGACAGGTCCTCGTTGCTCTTTGCCATCCTCTCTCCACCTTTCCATTCCATTTATTGCGATATAGACTTTATCTTCGGATTTTCGAGGTGAGAAATGAGTTCGTGGAACTCAGAACTCGACGTCACCGTAATCGTCAGCGATTTTGCGAGATTCGTTTCGCTCACAGTTGTTGCAGTAGAGCCCTTTCTCCTTGCGGATGAGGGGGGCGCGGCACCTCTTGCATAACGCCTTCACCACCCCGAGATGGGGGCCGGCAGTGGTCAGCTGCACTGAGGGCTTGGCCTGCAGCACCTTCGCCCTGATGAGGTCGCTCGGCCTTACCTCGCGACCAGCGTCCTGGACGTAATCGGACGATAACTTGGAAATGTGGATGGTGCCAGATGTGTCGCCGGCGACCTCCCTCTCCCTGCCCTCGATGGCGACCACCTCGCAGATGGCCATGACGCTCTTCACGTCGGTGACCGCGCAGAAAACGAAATCCCCGGGCTTCAGCTCGGACGTGGGATTGAACGGCTTGACTCTAGCCACCTTCTCCCCATGGTCCAATTCCAGCTCGCCCATGGTGGCAGCATACACCTTGCCGTCCTCCTCGTAAGTGCCCTCTGCGGGAAGGAACTCCTCAACCTCCGCTACCTCCTCGCCAGGTAAAACTGACCTTTTCTCTATCATAATCATTCACCGTGTGTCTGGATGCGGAGCAACAGCACCTCCACATCCCGCTTCGCCTTTTTATGGAACGCGAAGGTATGAGGGATTTCCAATTTATACCTTTTTAGTACTTCCCCCATCATACCAGCGGAGGAAACGAGCTCCAGGAGGAAGTCCTGGGTAATGGCATTGTGCAAGGAATAGCTGACTTCGGAGAGTTTCATTGCCTTTTCAAGGAAGGGTCGGTCCGCATGCCTCCTCTGCGACCCGAAAGGGGGGTTCATGACCACTGTGTCCACCTTCTCCAGGAAATCGCTCACGTCTCCTCGAACCAAGCAGATTTCCACTCCGACCGCCGTGGCGTTCTCCTTCGCCAGATCCAAGGCTGCCTGATCCTGGTCCAGACCTATGACCTCCCTCGCCCCCAAGAGCGCGGCCGCTATTCCGAGCATCCCCGTGCCGCATCCCAGGTCCGCCACCCTGAGCCCTGCGATGTCCCCTTGGGAATACGCCAGGAATATCATGTCGGCAGCGATGCTGGCGGGAGTGGGGTACTGCTCGTAAGTAGGGTTCGGCGCCTCGAACGGCTTGACCCTCTGCAGGGCCATTTCCAAGTCCTTCCTCTTCAGGCATACCACCAGATTCTAGAGTTTGAAGTCCACGGCGGCGCGTTGCTCCCGAACCTTCATTACGAGGTCCGCTACCTTGAGATGCTCCGGGTGAGTCAGATAAGTATCAAGCGCCTCATAGTCATCGAAGTCCACGATGAGGATCAGGTCGAAATTTGTACCGTTCTCCAGATCGTTGACGCCGACCTCGAGCTTTCGGATGACACCTGGCATCCTCAAGGGCAGTGCCTCGAGCTCCCCCTTGACCCTCTCCATGTTGGTCAGTCGGTCATAGCCATCGGCCTTTTCCTTGAGCTTCCATATCACCACGTGCCTTATCATGAAATAACCTCCAGACCTCTCGCGCTCATTGGTTCAGACCGAGATTGAGGAAGTCCGCACTGGTGAGGATCCCCACGATCTGACCCTTCCTTGAAACCAGTACCGCCTCTTCCCTCTGAAGGTGAACGGAGGCCAGCTCGATCGGGGTGTCCTCGGACAGGATGGGGAATGGGTCCATCATTACCTCCTCCACCTTGGTCTGCATGACCATGTCGTAGGTCTTGCGATTCGCCCTGGTCTCTTCGATGGTGTAATCGCGGATCCGGTCATCGGTTATCCCGCCCACCTCCTTATCGCCCACCATCACTGGTAGTTGGGTGAAGCGGCCCTTCATCATCCTCTCGACGCACTCGCCCACGGATTGCTCTGGTCCGACCAGGACCACCCCTCTTGTGGCCAGATCCCCAACGGTCAATTGAGCCCCGAGCTTCATGCCCTCGACCTTCCGCCGCCTGAGGACCTCCTCGAAGGCCATGAGTATCTTGCGTACGTTGCTGTAGGAAGGGTCTATGGACCCTCTCTCGATCTTAGCTATCAATGACTGGCTAACGCCTGCCAATGAGGCAAGTTCCCGCTGGGATAGGTTGAGCCGCTTTCGCATCTGCCTTATCTTGTCCAGGTCTGGCAATTGAGGAACAAGGGCCATCCTCTGAGTCGTCAAAAGATTCACCCCCCATGATTGATGATGATGAAAGGAATAAAGAATATTCCTATGCTACATGATGCGATTCCGAAATAACCTAGGATGGTGTAGCTAGGTAGATTAGGGATGAACAATGCAATATTGGAATGAGAACCTAATCCGCAATTTGTCTAATCATCGCATATATTATCTACGTTTATCGTAATTTTGCTCCTTTTTATAGCACTTAATTACTGATTTCGTAATAATATATTCTTTAACGATTCAAAAGAACAGAAATGCTTAAAACAACCATCTGAGGTCGGTCCGAGCATCATCAGCGCCGGTGAGCTGGACTTTCCAGAAGACCAGCCCATCATCGAGGATGAGCCCGGCTTCGATATGCCGGTAGAGGGCAAGGACCAAACATGCCAGGTTCGACGCGCGATCGGGGTTCCCTTCAGAAGAACGCATTCGATAATGCAGGAAACGATAGGCTCCCCACCCCCGAGAGATACGGTGCCACCAGACCTCCTGGTCTGACCTACCAGATGGGAGGTTGCGGCATCGCGGGCTGCATAAACATGGCGGGAGGGAGGATCTCGGGCGATGCCATCGGGAAGATGCTCGAGACCATGGGGGAGAGGGAGAACGGCCTGGGGGCGGGTTTCGCCTGCTACGGCCTGTTCCCTGAGCACCGCGACGACTATTGCATGCAGTTCTTCCTCGACCACGAGCATGCCAAGTCCACGGTGGAGGAGCTGCTGATGTCCTTGGGCTCCATCACCAAGGACGAGAAGGTCTACACCCACCGGGTAAAGACCATGCTTCCTCCGTTTCCCATGGTCTGGCGTTACTTCTTCCGTCCTAACCCAAGGCTGGAATGGCGTGGTCGCACCGACCTGTCCAACGATGACCTGATGGTCCAGCTGGCCATGCACATCAACTCGGATGTCCCTGGGGCCCTCTGCGTGTCCAGCGGAAAGGACATGGCCGTGTTCAAGGGGAACGGCTACTCCTACGAGATCTCCAAGTTCTTCGACCTTGGACGATACTCGGGCAAGATGTGGCTATCCCACTCGCGCTTCCCGACCAACTCCCCCGCATGGTGGGGAGGGGCTCATCCCATCAGCATCCTGGACTGGTCGGTCTGCCACAACGGCGAGATCACGTCCTATGGGGTGAACCGCAAGTTCGTGGAGATGTCGGGTTACCGCTGCTCGGTGCTCACGGATACAGAGGTGATCGCCCACACCTGGGACCTGCTGGTGCGCAAGCACGGGCTCCCGGTCCAAGCGGCCGCGTTCGTTATGGCACCGTGGTACCATCGGGACATCCTGCGCCTGGACCCGGAGAGCGCCCGCCTGGCCACCTGGTTGAGGCTGACCTACAAGGAGGCGCTGCTCAACGGTCCGTTCAGCATCATAGTGGGACGTAGGGAGCCAGAGGTGACGATGATCGCGCTCGCGGACCGGAAGAAGCTCAGGCCCCTGCTTTGCGGGCGTTCCCTGGACGGAAAGACCGCGTACGTGGCGAGCGAGGAGTGCGCGGTCCGGGTGGTCGAGCCGAACGCCGAGACCTGGACGCCGAACGCGGGAAGCCCCATGATAGCCCAGGTGGGCAAGGGCATCCTCCGCAATGGGACGGAGCATCCGTTCGTGGGGGTGGGGTGATTGGTCCAACATACATCTTCCAAGAGGCGCATGGAGCTGGAGGCCCCGGACCGCTTCCGTCCGGTGGTGGACCACGAGCTGTGCCGCAAGTGCAAGAAATGCGTCTCGGAATGCTCCTTCCGCGCCTTGGAGTTTGTGGATGGAACGGTCAAGTCCATCGGCGGATGCGTGGCCTGCGGGCGCTGCATCAACATCTGCCCGGTCCAATGCATCGAGGTCCGCCAGATCCAGTCGATGTTCCCGCCGCACGCCAACTTCAACGAGCACGTTCGCCGCGGGATAATGTCCCAGGCCACCACCGGGGGCGTCCTGCTCACCTCCTGCGGCACCGACATCCCCTATCCAGTGATGTTCGACGAGCTGCTCTTGGACGCGGCGCAGGTCACCAACCCGGCCATCGACCCCTTGCGGGAGACGGTGGAGACCGCCACCTTCGTGGGCGGGCGCAAGGGCATGCTGGAGGTCAAGGAGAATGGCCGCCTCTACATGGAGAAGGACCCCGGCCCCATGGTGGCGATGGACATGCCCATCATGATCGGGCACATCTCACTGGGCTCCGTCTCGTATAACGCGCAGAAGGCTCTCTTCGCGGCCGCCAAGGAGCTCAACATCCTCGCTGGCTCGGGCGAGGGCGGCCTGCACAAGGACTTCAACGTCTACTCGCAGAACGTGGTGAGCGAGGTCGCCTCTGGCAGGTTCGGCGTGACCGGGGAATACCTCAAGCGCACCGCGGCGGTCGAGATCAAGATCGGCCAGGGCGCCAAGCCTGGCCATGGCGGCCACCTTCCCGGGGAGAAGGTCAGCGCCCTGATCTCGCAGACCAGGATGATACCCCTGGGCACGGACGCGCTTTCCCCTTACCCTCACCATGACATCTATTCCATCGAGGACCTCCAGCAGCTGATCTCCGTGGTCAAGGAGGCCACCGAGTACAAGGTGCCCATCGGGGTCAAGATCGCGGCGGTGCACAACGTCGGCGCCATCGCCTCGGGCATCGTCCGGGCGGGCGCGGACTTCATCACCATCGATGGCTTCCGAGGCGGGACCGGCTCGACCCCGCGCATCATCCGCGACCACGTGGGCCTGCCCATCGAGGTGGCGATCTCGGTGGTCGACCAGCGCCTCACTAAGGAGGGGTTGAGGAACCGCGTGACCGTCTTCGCTGGGGGAAGCATCCGCTCCTCCGCGGACATGATCAAGGCCATCGCGCTCGGGGCCGACGCGGTCATGGTCTGCACCGCGGCCTTGGTGGCCATGGGCTGCCGGGTGTGCCAGCAATGCCATAGGGGGGTGTGCTCCTGGGGCATCGCCACCCAGAGGGAGGAATTGGTCTCTCGCCTCGATCCCGAGGTCGGGGCGGCTAGGGTCGTCCGCCTCTTCCGCTCCTGGAACGAGGAGCTGAAGGAGATCCTAGGGGCGATGGGCATCGATTCAGTGGAGAGCCTGGTGGGCAACCGCGACCGCCTGCGCTATTTCGGGCCGAACTCCAAGATCGCCGAGATCATGGGGGTCAAGCACGTAGGGGAGGGATGGGGATGACCGCCTTCGACGTTTGGGGCGAGAGGAAGAAGGTCGAGGCCTTCGACCCTATGACCGCCATCGAAAGGAAGGAGGGGTGCGTTGTCATCCATGCCGACCGCCGGGACGAGGACGGCCGCCTGATCCATTACAAGGTCCTCAACCAGCTCGTCCGCCAGATCATGCTCGAGGGGGAGAGGCACATAGTCCTGGATGGCGTAATGGGGCATCGATACATCGCCTCCACCGCCAACCGCAAGGACCTTTACCTAGAGATTCACGGCACCCCCGGAAACAACCTTGGCGCGTTCCTGGACGGGCCGACCATCGAAGTGTATGGCAACGCCCAGGACTTGACCGGCAACACCATGAACTCCGGCAAGATCATCGTCCATGGCAATGCCTGGGACGTGACCGGGCTGGCCGCGCGCGGCGGGACCCTCCTCATCAAGGGGAACACCGGGTACCGCGTCGGCATCCACATGAAGGAATATGGTGGCACAAAGCCCGCCATGGTCATCGGGGGCACCTCCAAGGACTACCTGGGAGAGTACATGGCCGGGGGGACGATAGTCGTGCTCAATCAAGGCGGCCAGATCGACCGGTCCCCGGTCGGGATGCATCTAGGGGCAGGGATACACGGTGGCAGGATCTTCATCCGCGGCAAGGTGGAAAAGCATCAACTTGGTCCTGGGGCGGTCATGAACCAGGTGAGCGGGGAGGACGCCCCGGAATTAGAGGCATTGATATCACAGTTCGAGCAGACCTTCAATACCAGGGTGCCTCGCGATTGGGAGAGTTGGGTGAGGATCTCTCCCGCCTCATCGAGGCCTTTCTCAGGGCATTACGACCCGACGTCGGTGTGATCAGGCCCCGGGGAAGCGCATAACGCTCTCCAGAACGATGCGGAGCTCGACGTCCTTGAGCCCGAGGGGCAAGATGTCCTGGTTGATCGTTTCCTCCAGCGAACGGTTGTCCTTGGCATTGATGCGGATCATGATCCTCCTGCGCCCGCTGACCTGAAGCACCTCGAGCACGCCGGGGACGTTTGCCAGGGTGCGCAGCCTTTCTGCGCTCGAGCCGTCGACCAGATTGCCCAGGAGGATGCCCTCCACCTTCATGCCCATGTGCTCGGCGCTGACCAGGGCGATGTAGCCCAGGATGACCTTGTCGTCCTCCAGCCTGCGGATGCGGTCGCGTATGGTCGAGGGCGACCTGCGCATCCTCTGAGCTACCTCGTTGTAGGTCATCTTGCCGTCGGTCATGAGGAGCTTCAGTATCTTCCTGTTCATCTCATCGATTTGGACCATTCGCTCCCACTTTCCAATTGAATCAATATCGGGAGAGTTTAAAAAAACACCGGCTTAATTCGTTCATTCTGCGGAAAATCAGCATTTGGATGCGTTTCAAGCGCTTTACTTAATCAAAGCCCTTCGATCCTTATGGTCTTCTTCAGGAAGGCGCATCCTTCGCATGGTATGCTGACCACGCACTTCTCCCCGCTGGGGATGCCCTTGAGCGCGCATAGAATGGCGTTATCCAACGGCTTGAAAGGTGATTTCCTCCCGTTCGCTTTCAGGATGGAAAGCTCGGCCTCGGAGGAGGGCTTGCCGCAGGAGCACCCCCTTTCCACATACTTCAGGCACTTGGCAGCTTCCTTGTCCGTGCAGACATCGCACCTCGTCCCCACCTTGGACAGGGGGCCGAAGAGATTGGCCAAGGGATCGAAGACGTAGAGCCTCTGTTCCTTCCCCAAGGCGATGAAGATAGTGTAAGGATTGCTGGGAGCGATGAGCTCCATCCTGGTTCCTCGGACCTTCTTCTCCTCCACCACGGTCCAGAAATCGCGTAGGTGGTTGTTGAGCTGATAGACCAGCTGATGGTAGTCCAGCTTGAGCCGGTCGGCGATGCTCTGCTTGGACACTGGGCCATCCAAGGCGACTCGGTAGAGAGTGCGGAGTATCTCCTTCCTCAAAGGATGGTTCACGACGCTGGAGTAGGTGACCGGATCGATGTAGGCGATCTCGATCCTGCATCCTGATGTGGCGATCACATTGCTTGATTGTAAACTCAAATATTTAACCGTGTCATCCGACTGATCAGATTCCTACTTATTCCTGCTCATGGCAAAAACTCCTATTAATTAATAATAGAATTAAATAATTGATTATTTTACAATCTGGCTGAGCAAGTTATTTCAACATTCAAGCCTCTCCTGAACTAGGTATAGAGTTGAGCGATGGTAGCAAGAAGCTGTCCTTCCTGAACCGCTATCTAACAGTTTGGATATTCCTGGCGATCGGCCTAGGCATTCTGCTTGGCGCTTTCGTCCCTGGGATCTCCGATTGGTTGAACTCACTTAGCATCGGGACGACATCGATCCCCATCGCGATCGGCCTTATTCTGATGATGTGGCCCCCGCTCTCGAAGGTCCGATATGAGAAGCTGCGAGGTGTCGCAGGACAACCTGAGGCCAAGAAGATGTTCGCCGTCTCGCTCACCCTCAATTACCTGGTCGGTCCATTCCTAATGTTCTTCCTCGCGTGGATATTCCTTCCCGACCAGCCAGAATTCCGCATCGGGCTAATCCTCACCGGGATCGCTCGCTGCATCGCCATGGTCATCGTATGGAACACTCTTGCGGAGGGAGACTCTGAGTATGCGGCCATATTGGTGGCCCTCAACTCCGTCTTCCAGATCCTCCTCTATGCATTCTACGCATACTTCCTGATCGCCGTCGCCTCCGAATGGATCTCGGCTGGGTCAGGGCAAGAAGTGGACATCAGCATATGGGACGTGGCGCAGAGCGTAATCATCTATCTGGGGATACCTTTCGCCTTGGGCGTGATCACCCGTTACACCCTCCTTCCCCGGAAGGGTGCGGATTGGTATGACAACAAGTTCATGCCGGCCTTCGGCAAGGTCTCGCTGCTGGCCCTCTTATTCACCATCGTTGTGATGTTCTCTCTCAAAGGCGAATACATACTGGAGCAGCCGTGGGACGTGGTGGCAATCGCGATCCCTCTCATCTTCTACTTCCTGATCATGTTCTTCCTCTCCTATGGACTGTCGATAAGACTGA
>Ga0209254_10007230_pt1 | contig 10234 bp, 10 predicted proteins | sample FrelakmetDIP11DI_FD_187148 | JGI IMG/M metagenome (GOLD analysis project Ga0209254, IMG submission 187148) | Freshwater lake sediment microbial communities from the University of Notre Dame, USA, for methane emissions studies - DIP11 DI (SPAdes)... | ecosystem: Environmental > Aquatic >...
CTCCTTTGAGGTCTTTTTCGCTAACCCACTGATGTGAGGGGCCGATCTCTTTTGCCTCGTTGAGGTAGACCAGTACCATGAGAGTGAAGAAGGGATGAAGTCCCTCCTCAACGGGTTCATCGTTACAATCCACCCTCAAGATCTCTCTTGTCTTTGGGAGGATCAGATGTCTGAGATGATAGACAGGGAGGATATATCCTCCTTTGGTCGGATGGTACAGGGCTTCGGTTCGATTGCAGACGTCCACGGGGTGAAACCGTGAGAGTTTATCCCAATGCAGAGGATCGACCGGTGGTTTTTGATAAGCGTCTTGGACCATTCTTTATGGGGGGAGATGGATGGAAGGATTTAATGGTGGAGCTGAACGGGATCGAACCGTCGGCCTCTTGAATGCCATTCAAGCGCTCTCCCAGCTGAGCTACAGCCCCACCTGAATTCTGAGATAAGGTAACACACAAAAAGAAAATTTGCCAGTTCAATTTGTTTTTAGGTTGCGAACACACTCTTTCGACAAGAGGTTGATTCCAATCCGGATTCGTGTTAATTCAAATTCTGAAGGTTAAGGAGAGATTTAGAAGATGGTTGAGAAGAACCTTCTTCCCAAAAGACCGCTGGGAAAGACTGGAGAGGAAATCTCCATTCTCGGACTGGGCGGAGAAGGGATCCTCAGGACTCATGATGAGGAGGAGAAGGCGGCCCCCCTGATTCGCCGCGCCCTCGACCTGGGAATCACCTACTTCGAATCGGCCCGGGCCTATGCGAGCAGTGAATCCTACTACGGAATGGCCCTCCAGGAAAGGCGGAGGGATATCTTCCTCACCAGCAAATCGCACGAACGAAGCGGAGACGGAGCCTTAAAACACCTCGAGGTCACTCTTCAAAATATGAAGACGGACTTTCTTGACCTCTGGATGGTCCACGATGTGAGGTCTCCAAAGGATGTCGAGCAGATCTTCGCACCGAGAGGGGCGATCAAAGCCTTTGAGGCGGCCAAACGAAATAAAGTAGCCCGATTTATCGGGATCTCCGGACACAGAAATCCGACCATTCTTTCGCGAGCCATCGATCTCTTTCCCTTCGATGTGGTGCTCATGCCCGTTAATCCGGCCGAGCCCCATTACTGGTCTTTTCTCGAAGCCGTCCTCCCAAAGGCTGTGGATAAAGGGATGGGAATTCTGGGGATGAAGACTCTCTCCCGCGGGGTCTGTGCCAGGATCTTCGGAGATGAATCAATCGAAACTTTTCTCCGCTTCGCCCTGACCCAATCGATTTCAGCAGCTGTGGTGGGATGCGAAACCATCGATCAACTGGAGATGAATGTCAGGATCGCCCGCTCTTTTCAACCAATGGACCAGCAGGAGCAGAACGTGCTCATCAGCAGGGTCAAGTCCTATTCTCGTGAACTGATGTATTACAAATTGTAAGGATATGCAAAAAGGCGGACGATTCGGAAAACCCTGTTAGAAATTCCAGCGGGCCTTTGCCGCGCCGATCTGCCGCGACGGTGCGCGAGCACGGCGGGAGTGGCTCCGGCCACGCAGGCGGTCCATTATTTCTAACGGGGTAAATATGGAGAGCAGAAGAGATTTGAACGATTGAGCCGAAAGAGGCGCCACCCCCTTCCATTAAAAACCACCTTGAAATTTCCCCGGGAAAAAACTCCTAAGGCTTGAAAGATTTCTGAAAAATCCAGAAATCTCTGATGACATCGATTGAAGGCCGATTACACAGATAGAGCGTGCCATCATTTTTCAGGACTCTCTTTGAAACGTTTGGGAATGAACACCGCAGGATTATAAACCCTTGAGCATCTCTTCGGCCGCATCCCGAAGGTCACTATGACTGGCGGTCATCGCCAGGATATCGAGCCTGGCCTTAAACCCCTGCTTCTCCATCGGGGACCTCCCCTCATAAAGAGGTTTCATTGCTTGGAGGGCCTCTAAAACCTTCTCCGGATCGGAGTAATCCAACAGAAGAGAGAGCGTGCGCCAATCATCGGGCAAATCATACTGATCCAAATAGTTCTTAACCGCTTCGTTGAACTGCTCTGTGCCATGGTAACGGTCGATATCTCCCTGAGCCTTCTTATGCTTCTTCGTTCCTTTTTTTCCCATGAAAAGTTTATCGGCCTCCTTTCGATACTTCTTCATCACCCACTCAGACCGACGAGACCTCTCCTGTTCTCGGGGAGGCTCTTTCGGGGCATGGGGGCTTCGGTCCCTTCTCCGGTCAATCTCCCTCCAGGAAATCTTTTCCCTCTCATCTTTGTCGTCATACTGCGGCATCTGCTTCCTTCCCTCCCTTGATCTCCTAATAAGGAAACCATGAAGCCATGAAAAAACCAGGACCAAAGGAATTAGAATTTTTCCTGCATTCCTGGCTTCCTTATCATCATCGGCCTTTTTCTCTTATGGTTTCCTCCTCTCCACTCCCTGAGGAGTGAAGACCAATATCACCACTTCGCCTGACTTGCCAAATCTCTCCATCATCCTTCCATTGAAGACCATGTCGAGGCCGCCGGCATTTCCAATCATGAGTTCGATCCGGTTGGTTGCCTGATAAGAACTCCCTTCTCCGGGCTTGAAGAGGGCTTCTGCCTGCGACTGGCCATTGACTCGAATCTGCACCCATGTCTCCTCAATTGCCTTGAGCTCGAGCGAGAAAGGTTTCCCTTCAACAGCGGGGGAGACCTCCATGGTTTGAGTGGTCGGAATGACGGGAAGGATCTCGCGGGCTTCCTGTTTTTTCGGAGGGGGCTCCACAGGGGGACCGGACAGATAAGGATGGAGGAAATAGGAAATTAGAAGGCTGATGGCGATGGCCCCTGAAACCATCCAGATCGGCTTCCGGTTCCATATGGCCTTCCTTAAAACCTTCCTTTCGGATTTGACTTCCGAAGGGATGATCTCCTCTCCTTTTAAAGAACGCTCATAACGGAGAAGGACATCATGGGGATCGAGCCCGATATATTTGGCATAGGCGGAAAGAAATCCTCTGATATAAATGGGAGAAGGAAGAAGCTCATGCCGGTCCTCCTCAATGGCCTTGAGGAGTTGTTCTCTCACTCTCGTATTCTTTGACAGCTCTCTCAGGGAGATCTTCTTCAGCTCTCGCTCTCTCTTGAGGAACTCTCCAAGGGTCTCTCTCTCCTTTACCAAACGATCACCTCCGGAGGGGCGAACCCCGTTAGAAAGTTTTCGACTTTCCAATGGAACAGTTCACATAGGACTCTAAGCCCAGTGTTCGCTATGCAGGGAATATTATCTTCTTTCCCCCAGCAGCCGCCGGCCCAGAGAGCGTTTAGTCCGGAGGGAGCTGCATGACTTTCTAACGGGGCGAATAACCCAACTCATCGAGGGCACGAGGGTCCCGGGTCCAATCCCTTTCGACCTTCACCCACAACTCCAGAAAAACCCTCTTCCCCAGGAAGGCCTCGATCTCCTTTCGTGCCCCCTCCCCGATCTTCTTCAATCTCTGACCGCCTTTGCCGATGAGGATCTTCTTTTGAGAATCCTTTTCGACATGGATCGTCCCCTGGATGACCACCAGGTTCTTCTCAGGATGTTCTTTAAACGATTCGATGGTCACGGCGGATGAATGAGGAACCTCCTGATAGGTTTGACGGATCACCTTCTCCCGGATCATCTCTGAAACGATAGACCTCTCCGTCTGGTCCGTAAAGATTTCCTCCGGATAGTAGGGCGGAGATTCGGGAAGGAACTTCAGGATTTCCTCCAGCAAGACTTCCATTCCTTCTCCTGTGACCGCCGAAACAGGAATGATCTTCTCGAAGGGATGGAGTTTCTGATACTGATCCATCAAAGGGAGGAGTCTCTCTTTCCGGACCAAATCGATCTTATTGATCACCAGAAAGGGAAGCCCCCTGCTCCCCTTGAGGGAGTTGACCATCCTCCGGTCCTCTTCCACAAGAGAGAATGAAGCTTCAATCATGAAGAGGAGGATATCCGCATCCCAACTTGAAGCAATAGCGGTCTGAACCATTCGCCTGTTCAATTCGGATCGGCCTTCATGGATGCCGGGTGTGTCGAGAAAGATGAGCTGGCCTCCTTCGACATTTTTTATGCCGAGGATTCGATTTCGTGTGGTCTGCGGCCTTTCGGTGACGATGGCAATCTTCTCTCCGATGATCCTGTTGAAGAGGGTCGATTTACCAACATTGGGTCTCCCTAAGATGGATATAAAACCGGATTTGAAGGTTTGCATTAGACAAAGCTTTAAGTTCGCAGTTGTTAGTTCAGAGTTTTAAATTCCAAATGTTTTTTCTCCGAACTCCCCGCCCCGATTCTATCGGGGCGAACTCATTACTCCTAACTTTTTATATCTATGAGGGTAAGGTAAAATCCAGAACCTCCTGGATGTGTTCGACCAGGTTGAATTGGCAGAGAAATAATATACGAAAAAGGAAAGGTTTGTCAACGAAGGCCTAAAAGCTCTCTGACGGCGGAAAGGGCCTCCGGTGCACACCAGTCCCTCTGACCAACGACCGTGCCTTCCACCCAGCCCTCTCTGTTGATCAGGAAAGCGGTGGGAATCATTCTGACCCCGTAGGTTCGTGCGACCTGTTCCTTTTTATCAAGGAGTACCGGCAGGGTGATCCGGTGATCCTTAACAACATTCTTCACCCTTTTCTCCTTCTCCCCATCAATCGCAATGGTCAGGATCTCAAACTGACCTCTGTTCCTTTCAAAAAATTTTTCCAGAAGACCGATATCCTCTTTGCAGGCCTGACACCAGGAACCCCAGAAAAAGAGCAAAAAGGGTTTCCCTTTATATTCATTCAGGGAGATTTGCTTTCCATTCACATCTTTGAGAGAGAAAGGGGGGGCTTCCTTCCTGGCCTCAAATCTCTGAACGCCAAAGGATTCGCAAACAGAAGCCTTCCCGAGTGCAGGCGAGGAATCCTTTGCTTGAAGGGGCTGTATCACCGTGATGGGAGTCCCCAGCACAATAAGAAAAAATATGCCGATCCATTTCATAAGCGCTCCGAAAACGGCTTTACCCCGTTAGAAATAACCCGCTGCGCCAGCGCTTGCGCGGCGAGTGCCCCGCTCGGTTTCGAGTCCCGCTATAGCGGAACTGGAATTTCTAACGGGGTTTACTAAAAGCCTAATATATAAATGAAGGGACGTCAATATTCCCTTGAAAACGGAATTGAGAAATGGTAAGGTGGCATATCATTATAAAGCTAAAGCGGTTTAAGTTTAACGTTGGAATGAATCTTGCTGGGTTTATTCCTTAAAGGAGGGGGCTATGGCTGGGGTAAACAAGGTGATTCTCGTCGGTAATTTGGGAGCAGACCCGGAGGTCAAATTCCTCGGAAGCGGCACCCAGGTCGCCAATTTCCGGATTGCAACGACCGAAAACCGGGTCAACCGATCCGGAGAAAAGATATCCCTCACGGAATGGCACCGGATCGTCGCCTTCGGCAAATTGGCAGAAATCTGCGGAAAGTTTCTGAGCAAAGGGAAACAGGTTTATATTGAGGGCCGGATCCAGACCCGCACATGGGAAGATAAGGACGGAAACCGGAGATATACCACGGAGATCATCGCCATGCAGATGCAGATGTTAGGGACAATGGGTGGACCTGTTGAAGCCTCTGCCTCGGAAAAGGAACTTGATATCGATCCCGGTGTTCCCGGACCCGATGACGATGTGCCCTTCTGATTTCGGATTTCTGAATGCGGAATTCGGAATTGGGATTTCAGATTTCATTCCGCAATTCGCAATCCGAAATCCGCATTTAGAAAAGATACCTTCTCATGCTTACATTGAGGAGGAGGCCGATCCCGATCAGTGTGGAGAGGAGGAAAGACCCTCCATAGCTGAGCAGGGGAAGAGGAATTCCCACCACAGGCATCAATCCCAGTACCATCCCAATATTAATGAAGGTATGCCAGAAGAGCATGGCCACCACGCCAAAACAAAGGATGGCGCCGAACCGGTCTTTCGACCCTACGGCGATGCGAAGGCCCCACAGAATCAGTAAAAAATAGAGCCCGATCACAATAAAGCATCCGACCAGGCCCCATTCCTCTCCCAGAGCGGAGAAGATAAAATCGGTGTGTTGTTCAGGCAGAAATCCCAGTTTGCATTGTGTTCCCTTCATAAAACCTTTCCCGAGGATCCCACCAGATCCGACGGCTATCTTCGATTGGATGAGGTGATAGCTGGCGCCCAGTGGGTCGAGGTCCGGATTGAAGAAGGTGAAGATTCGCCGCTTCTGATAATCCTTCAGGAATCTCCATACAAGGGGAAGGATGGAAACCCCGATCACCCCGAGGGCGATGAGGGAGGACCAGCGAACCTTAACAAAGATCAGAATCGAGAAGAAGACCATGAGAAGGATGATGGCAGTTCCCAGATCGGGCTGTTTAAGGATGAGAATCATCGGCAAAAAAAGGAGGAAAAAAGGGAAAGCAAGATGTTTCAGTGAGTAACCTTCCCGGCCCGGGTATCTTTGAAAAAATTTCGCCAGGGCTAGGATGAGTGAAATCTTAACAAATTCGGAAGGCTGAAAAGTGAGGGGGCCCATTTTCACCCACCGCTGGGCGCCTGAGGTGATGATACCGTAGCCCAGAACGAGTATTAAAAGGACTACGGCAGTGGTATAGACAATATAGGCGAAGTCCGTATAGAACCGGTATTCAACGAAAGCGATGACCAGCATGGCTCCCAGGCCGATGGCCAGCCAGAGGACCTGTTTCAGATAGAGGGGCGTGCCGGTCGTCTCTCCGTTCGAAGTGACGCTGTAAAGATTGAGAATCCCGATCGAAGCGATGAGGAGGACAATCCCCAGCAAACCCCAGTCAAAATGGATGAAGAGGCGTCGATCAATCATAGACAGAATCCGATGAAGCCTCCTCCTCCTTTGCCGGCGCAGAGGCTTCGAGATCGAAATATTTTTCGATCACCTTTTTGGCGATGGGAGCGGCGGCGGCACCGCCATAACCCCCATGTTCAACAAGGACGGCAACGGCGATCCGGGGATCTTCAAAAGGGGCGTAGGCGGCAAACCATGCATGATCTCGAAATTTGATTGGCATCCGGTTCATATCCCCTTTCTTAAAATCGGCTGCCATTCGAACGACCTGCGCGGTTCCCGTCTTTCCCGCCACTTTCACCTGCTTCAATGCGCAGACATATCCTGTTCCACGCGGCTCATTGACCGCTCCCATCAGGGCCTCCTGGATCACGCGGAGGGTCTTCTCTGAGATGTCCGCCCTGCTTGTCTCTTCAGGGGGATACTCTTTCAATTTTTCCCCATAAATATTTTCCACCCTCTCCACGACCCGTGGCAGATGGAGTCTGCCTCCATTGGCGACGGCTGAGATGAGCATCAGGATTTGAAGGGGGGTGGCATTCAGGTATCCCTGACCTACGGCAAAGGAGAGGGTCTCTCCGCTATACCACTGAACCCCGAGCCGTTTTTTCTTCCAGGAGGTGGAGGGAACAATCCCTGCCTTTTCATGGGACAGACCAATCCCTGTCTTTCTACCCAGACCGAGTTCGCCGGCATAATGGGCAATGGCATCCACTCCAACTTTCAATCCCACCTGATAGAAGTAAGTGTCACAGGATTCGACGAGGGCCTGGTGGAGATTGAGGGTTCCATGTCCTTTCTCTTTCCAGCACCGGAAATCCCGGTTCCCATAGGGGAAGAGACCTGTGCAGGTTATCTGTGTTTGGGGAGTGATGGCTCCCGTTTCCAGGCCTGCGATCGCCGTGACGATTTTAAATACCGACCCCGGAGGATACTGCCCCTGAATTCCCTTGTTCTGAAGGGGATGAAAAGGATGATCCATCAGCGCCCTCCACTCTTCTGCACTGACGCCTCTCGCAAAGATGGAAGGGTCGAAGGAGGGCTTGCTTACCATGGCGAGGATGCGTCCTGTTTTAGGATCCATGGCAATGAGGGCTCCGTTCTTATCTTGATAGGCCTCTTCAGCCACCTTCTGGAGATCGAGATCGATCGTCAGAACGACATTATTGCCGGGAAAAGGCTCCACGCTCCGGAGGGGCTTGATCTCCCTTCCCAGTGCATCCACTTCGATCTGACGGCCGCCGTCCACTCCTTTGAGTTCAGTCTCCCATTCGTTCTCCACTCCATACTTTCCGATCATGGACCCCATGCGGTAAGTCCTCTCCTTCGTCTGCCTCAGTTCATTTTCGTCCACCTCTCCGATGTAACCGATGAGATGGGAGGCAAGAGAGCCATAATGATAGGCCCTCCTCGGCCTCACATCCACGAGAATCCCCGGTAGATGAATCCGGTTCGACTCGAGCAGTGCAAGTCTGTCCCAGTCGATGTCCGATTTGAGCTTGACCGGTCTGAAGGCAGGCCGCCGTTTCAGCCCCCTTACCTTCTCGCCGATTTCTTCCTGGGGAAGATTGAGTATCTCGCCGATCTTCTCCAGCACTTCCGGATTTGATCGGATATCTTCCGGTACAAGAAAGACTTCAAAGGAGGGCCGATTATGGGCAAGGATCTGCCCCTTTCGGTCCAACAACATTCCACGGTCCGCAACCATTTCGCGGATCCGAATTCGATTATTTTCCGATAACCGCCGAAGATCGCTTCCCTTGATCACCTGGAGGTACCAGAGATAGACAAAGATCAGAAGAAAGGCCCCTGCCACAAAGAGCTTAAGGTATCGGAACCTCTCTTTGAAATCTTCCATCCTCTGGGTATTGAGCTCCATCATGACTTATCCCTTGCCTCCGATTCCTGTCCCGGGCTGAGCATATAACAGAGAAGATCCCTTCTTCAAAAGGGAGAAGAGAACCGAGGAGAGGAGGGCTGTGCTGAGAGACTGAGGAAGAAAAACGGTGAAGAACAGAGGATAGAGATTCGGAAGGTGTTCCGGATTGAGAGCCTTGAGAAGGATCAGGAGGATGAGTCCTTCCGCCATGGCAAAGAGGAAGACGAAAAGAGATCGGGAGGGAAAGCTTTCAAGATAGATACGGTCCTTCAAAAGCTGTGCGCAGTAAAAAAGAAAGGGCCTCGAAAAGGCATAGAGGCCGAAGCCATTTCCCGAGAAGAGGTCTATCAAATACCCTAAGAAAAAGACTAAAATCCCTCCGGAGATGGGGGGAGAGGAAAGGCCCAGGTAGAGGGTGAGGATCAGGACGATGTCCGGCCGGATCCTCCGGATCGGAAGAAAAGTGAACCAGGTCGTCTGAACAATCAAAAAAAGAACTCCTAAAAAAATGGGAATAAGGATTCGCTTCATCTGTTATTTTCAACCCTCTTGTTTTCTTTTCTTGAGTGCCTCCGAACTCCGAACTCCCTGCCCGCCGAAGCCTTGGCGTAGGCAGGCCAACTCCGAACTTACTTCCCCTTCTTTACCTTCTTGCCTTTCTCCTCGGCGGGTGGAGGAGGAGATTCCTTGATAATCAGGACTTCCTCCAACCTTGTGAAATCAACGCTGGGCACCAGTTCCGCATATTGAAAGATGCCATGGCCCTTCTTATCCACCTTCCTGATCTCTCCGATCATCAGCCCTTTAGGAAAATTTCCGCCCAGACCGGAGGTGACCACCCTATCTCCTGCAACCACATCTTCCGCACGGAGAAGGTATTTCAATTGACACCGGTTCTCGCCCCCTCCCTCCACAATCGCTTTGGCCCGGGTTCTCTGGATGATGGAGTCGATGGCGCTGTTGTAATCGGTGACGAGGAGGACGACCGAATGGGAAGGTGCGGTTTTAAGGATCTGGCCGATCACTCCTTCCGGAGAGATGACCGCCATCCCTTTCCGAACCCCATCCTTTTCCCCTTTATTGATGGTGACGCTCTTGAACCACGAGGAGGGGTCCCTGCCGACCACCTCGGCGGCAATGATCGTTGATGAAAGCGTTTCCCGGAACTGGAGGAGTTTCCGGAGACGCTCATGGGAAAGGACCATCTCCCTCATCCGATCGTTCTCCCTCTGGAGATCGGCTATCCTCTTTTTGAGCCTCTCATTCTCTCTGTGAAGATGGACCAGGAAGAGATACTCCTGGAAGACTCCCTGGACCTTCTTAATGGTAAAGGTGGAAGCCTTCTGGAAGGGCGAGCAGATCTCCATCAGGAGACCATCAAACAAGTCCACCCCCTTTCTCTCTTTAACTCTCAACGATATCAGAATCAGGGCAGATAACAGAAGGAGGATGACGACTGTGGGTATGGCATATCTTCGAAAGAGGAAGTCTCTTATCCTCATCAATCTTTA
>Ga0209254_10007231_pt1 | contig 10234 bp, 10 predicted proteins | sample FrelakmetDIP11DI_FD_187148 | JGI IMG/M metagenome (GOLD analysis project Ga0209254, IMG submission 187148) | Freshwater lake sediment microbial communities from the University of Notre Dame, USA, for methane emissions studies - DIP11 DI (SPAdes)... | ecosystem: Environmental > Aquatic >...
ATACTCGGAACTTCGCGGGAGAAACCTTTTAAAAGTGATGGCAAGGGTAAAAATGATCTAAGGAAACCTGCTCTCATTAAGGAACATTATGAGCAGCTGGGTCTCGATTGCCTGGTCTGCATCGGAGGAAACGGTACTTTAAAGACAGCATATCTTCTGTCGCAGGAGGGCCTGAATGTAGTCGGAATCCCGAAAACGATCGACAATGATGTATGGGGTACCGACCGCTCATTTGGATTCGACTCTGCAGTAAACATTGCTACTGAAGCTATCGACAGACTTCACTCAACTGCCAACTCGCATAAACGGATTATGATCATTGAGCTGATGGGTCATAATGCAGGCTGGATAGCATTGTATTCCGGTATGGCAGGTGGTGGTGATGTAATTCTGATCCCTGAGATCCAGTATGATGAAAACAAGATTGCAGAATATCTTATTAACCGGTTCAGGGAAAACAAAGCATATTCAATCATGGTTGTGGCCGAAGGCATAAAAACACCTGTTAAGGATGTATCGGCAGCTCTTTATCTGAGCCGGAGAATTTCGGAACTGACAGGAATCGAAACCAGGGAAACCGTTCTTGGGTATATCCAGCGCGGAGGTACCCCCTCTCCTATGGACCGGGTTCTGGCTACACGCTACGGATCGGCAACCGCTGATATGATTGCAAAACGGGAATTCGGCAAAATGGTAGCTTTGAGAAATAATGATATAACTTCTGTCCCTCTTGCTGATGTGGCAGGACGGCTGAATCTTGTGGATCGTGATAATACAATGGTTATTAAGGCAAAAAATATGGGAACCAGTTTCGGAGATTGATTTAGTAATCCTTTTCTCGTTCCTTTGCTTAAAATAGTAATACAAATGAAAAAGATAATTTTCGTCAGACACGGCAGGGCTGAAGAGACTTCTTCAATGATCTCCGATTTTGAAAGATCTCTTACCAACAAAGGAAAAAATATTTCGGAACAGATGGCCCTGAAACTTAAGGAAAGGGAAACAGGTAAAAGAATTCTTGTAACCAGCCCGGCCTTCAGAGCTTATGAGACGGCAGTGGTTTTTGCCAGAGTTCTTGAGTACGATCCGGATGATATTATACTGAAAAGCAATCTTTATTCCAGAGCTACGCTGAATTCTTTCTCCGAAATATTTGAAAATATATCCAATGATATAGACTCGGTCATTCTTTTTGGGCACAATCCTTCATTTACAGAGATCCCTGACAGGCTGTCAAAAAACGGTTGCGATTTCCTCCCAAAAAGCGGAATAGTCTGCCTCTCTTTTAAAACAGATGCCTGGAGGGGCATTGTGCGTGAAAAAGGAATAATTGAGTATTTTCTTAAACCTGAGAAACCATTATGAACAAGACTTATATACCAAAAGAGATCAGCTGGCTGTCGTTCAATGAACGTGTGCTGCAGGAAGCAGAAACTAAAGAGGTACCACTGATTGAGAGGTTTAAATTCCTGGGTATTTATTCAAACAACCTTGACGAGTATTTCAGGGTCAGGGTCGCAACTCTCAGAAGACTTGCCCAATATGGTCCAAAATCGAATGATGTTCTCGGTTACAGTCCTAAAGCAACATTAAAAAAGATCCATGAGATAGTCCTTGAACAGAACGCTAAGTTTGAAAAAATATACTCTGGTCTTTTTCAGGAGCTTGAAAAGCATAATATTCATATTATCAACGAGAAAGAGCTTAAAGGTGACCAGGCTGATTTCGTCAGGGATTATTTTATCAGGGAAGTCCGCAGCAGGCTTATGCCATTACTTATTGGTAAAGATACTGAGCTGCCCAACCTGAAAGATGATGCGATCTATCTGGCAATCTATCTGGCCAGAAAGAATGACCAGAAAAAGAGGTATGCCATTCTTGAAGTACCAGCAAATGTACTACCGCGATTTATTATACTTCCTGAAAAAGATGAAGGGAAATATGTGATTTTTCTGGATGACATAATAAGATATGGCTTAAAAGACATTTTCTTCATTTTTGATGCAGACGAGATATTTGCCTATACAATAAAACTGACAAAAGATGCAGAGTTTGAATTGGTTGATGACATCTCAGAAAGCTACATAGACAAGATTTCGAGAAGTCTCCAGCAGCGGCGGCATGGTACACCGGTTCGTTTCATTTACGACAGGGAAATGCCGCATGAGATGCTGAAGATGCTAACAAAGCTTCTCAATTTCGGACCCGATGATGTGATCATCCCGGGGGACAGGTATCACAATTTCAAGGATTTTATGAGGTTCCCCTTTCTTGGAAAAAAGAAGTTCTATTATGAGCCGCTTAAACCAATACCTCACAAGGATATTCAGCCGGGCAAAAGCATCCTTTCGGCAATTAACAGGAAGGATATTATGCTTTTCTTTCCTTATCATCCATTCGATCATTTCATCGACCTTCTCAGGGAAGCATCAATCGATCCTTATGTAACATCCGTGCAGATCACACTTTACAGACTGGCCAGGAATTCAAGCGTTATTAACGCACTGATGAATGCGGTGAGAAACGGCAAGAAAGTAACAACTGTTGTGGAACTGCAGGCGAGGTTTGATGAGGAAGCAAATATACTCTGGGCCAATAAGCTGATGGAGGAGGGTGTCAAAGTGATCTACGGTGTCCCCGGGTTGAAGGTCCACGCCAAATTGTGTCTTATCACCCGTACCAAAAACGATATCATTCAAAGATATGCCGCGATAGGTACAGGAAATTTCAATGAAGATACTGCAAGGGTCTATACCGATCACCTCCTTCTGACCAGCAACAAGAAAATCACAAATGAGATCTATAAGGCTTTTAACTTTTTTAACGTTAATTACAGGAAAGACAATTATTACCATATTGTCCTCTCTCCATACCTTCTGAGGAATAAGATGACGCTTCTTATTGACAATGAAATAAAAAATGCAAAAGCAGGTAAAAAAGCATATATATATTTGAAATTAAATAACATAACTGACAATGAAATAATTAATCAGCTCTACGAGGCAAGTCAGGCCGGCGTCACAATACGGATGATAGTAAGAGGCATGTTCTCGCTCGTTACAGGAATTAAAAATGTCAGTGAAAATATAAAGGCAATAGGGATTGTTGATCGTTTTCTCGAACATACCAGGTTTATGATCTTCTGTAACGGGGGCAACGATGAGGTTTATATTTCATCAGCTGACCTTATGACCCGTAATATCGAGCACCGTATTGAGGTTACCTGCCCTGTTTTTGACAAGAACTTAAAGAATGAACTCAAGCAGATTTTTGAGATCCAGTGGTCCGATAATGTTAAGGCAAGGAAACTCGATCCGGCACTGTCGAACAAGTTCGTAAAAAATGGTTCGGAATGTGTGCGTTCCCAGAAAGACGTATATGATTTTATCCTGAAAACCGGTTCAAAATTAACTTAAAAACAGGCAGGCAAATGAATCTCACGGCTCTGGTAGCAGGCACACTATTTATCATTGTTTTTTCGTGGTTTCTTTCCATCAGGCATAAGAGATACCACGGGATACCACGTTTCTTTGCTTTTGAGAGCATTTATCTACTCATACTTATTAACTTAAAAGTGTGGTTTCAGGATCCATTTTCGTTAAATCAGGTCATTTCATGGATCTTGTTGATCCTGTCAGCTTACGCTGCGATCGCAGGCTACCTGCTGCTTAAAGGAAAAGGGAAACCTTCAGGGAACTTTGAAAACACAACTGTCCTGGTGAAAGCAGGTATCTACAGCCTGATCAGACATCCTCTTTACCTTTCACTCTTTTTGCTTGGAACCGGTGTTATGATGAAGGACCCCTCGATCCCAACCCTGGCACTGGGAGTTGTAAACCTTGTCGCGGTCTATTTTACATCGCTTATTGAAGAAAAAGAGATGGAGGAGAGATTCGGACCTGAATACAGGCAGTACATTAAGGAGACGAAGATGTTTATCCCCTTTCTCTTATAATTGTTGTGCAGCTCTGCGGTTATGAGGTTATGAGGTTATGCAGTTATGCAGTTCTGCGGTTCAGAGGTTCTTGTTTTAAAAGACTGCAAGACCATAAATATTTGTTTCAAAATTAATGAACAAAATATTTTCAGCCATGTTTATATACTAAATCAAAAACATAAATCCATGACAAGAAGAGATTTAATCGGGAAAGTATTGATAGGAGGAACAACATTGTTAGTTATTCCATCCGTTCTCAGCGGTTGCTCAAAAGAAGAAGATCCCGGCGGTGATGGTGGTACAGGAGGCGATGTGATTACACTCGATCTGAATAATCCGGCATACACCGTACTTAACACTGCCGGAGGTTCAGTAATTGTTAAGTCAATTATTGTGGCATACACCGGAACGAGCTATGTTGCCATTGACAGTATCTGCACACATCAGGGTTGTACAATTGGATACAGTTTATCAGATAACAATTTCCCCTGCCCGTGCCATGGTTCAATCTATTCGCTTACAGGAAGTATAGTGAATGGCCCGACAACAGTTGCTTTAAAATCATATCCCGTTTCCAAATCAGGAAGTATCCTTACGATTTCACTATAGTTTTTCGAAAATCTGAAAACTGGCAGATTTTTGAATTAAGAAATTAAAAGCCGCATCGGATTATCTCCTTTGCGGCTTTTCACATAAACCCAATCAAATAATGAGTAATATTCTATTTAGCAGATAACCATGCCAAAGTTTTATCCGATCCCGGTTTTTCCTTTGGATTCAGCATATCAACCAGTTTCCCGTTTTCATCAATGAGGTACTTCTGAAAATTCCATGTAACATTAGAGTCCATCATACCATTCTCCGCTTTTGAAGTAAGCCACTTATAAAGCGGATGCATATCATCACCTTTTACTGATATTTTTTCCATCATAGGAAAAGTAACACCGTAATTCTGTGTGCAGAATTCACGTATTTCAGAGGCTGTACCTGGTTCCTGTCCACCAAAATTATTTGCAGGGAATCCTATAATTACAAGTTCTCCCTGATATTTTTCGTAGAGTTCCTCCAGATCTTTATACTGAGGGGTATTTCCGCATTTTGAGGCGACATTAACTACCATCACCTTTTTACCCTTTAATGATGAAAGGTCAAAATCAGCACCTTCAAGGGTTTTTACCTTAAAATCATAAAATCCAGAATTCTGTGCAAATAATGCAAAGGGCAGCATCATTGTAAACGCTGTAATAATATGTTTGTTTGTTTTCATATTTTTAATTGATTTAATTACTAAACAGAGCCTGATAGAAATTGTTCATTGAACCAACCGGTGACTTCTGACTTCCGTCTATTTCTTCACTTCATTCACCGATTTCATTTCAATCACAATCGGCATCGACATTCCCTGGGAAGTGATTTCAAGTTCTCCGGTCATTTTTGTGGAAGCCGTATTTTTAATAAAATATCCCTCCTTAACAGCAAACAGACATTCAGATGTTCCTGTATAAGGACCCTTTATAAAAATATCCATCCCCTGGTTCTGAAGAGCCATTGTCCACATGCCGGAATGCTGGCTCGAAATTTTTGCACATTCTATTCCGTCAGCCTTTTCAAAACCTTCCAGCTTATTAATGGTGTTATCAATAACCTTCATCGTCATAACGGATGATTGTGTTGTTATTGAATCGGTTAAATTCCATACATCACCCATTGACACGGGTTTGGAAGGAAGTAAAGGGAAGAGATCACTGACACTCTGCGACAGGTTTGATTCGCCGCTTCCTTCAATACTGTAAACAAGGCCTGCAGCTTCAGAGATATCAATAGCTTTTCCTTCGGGAGAGATGATTATATTACAGGTTTTACCCATAATACCAGCCATCGCTCCGCCAGAATTTCCCATCGGGGAATTGGTCGTTTGCCCTAGTGTGTCGACTGTTATTGCAATTTTAAGATTGTCATCCTGCTTCCCTGCTGCTTTGATCGTGAACCCAAAAGCAGACACTACATCAGTCTGCATTGTTTGTCCCTGGATATCCATTATCTGGGCCATTGTAGTCCTGGCTAAATAACTTACTGCTTTATCGGCCGGATAGTTATATTTCAGCTTCATTGGTCCGTCACTATTCTGGGACATTACATAAGGACAAATACCGGAAAAGGCTGCCACAAATACTGCCAAAATAAAATACTTTACAAAAAACTTTTCCATTGTTTTTAGAATTAATAAATAATATGGTTTTTAGAAATATTAAGGTCATAATTTAACACTATTTCTTTAATTTTAGAGTATGATAAACAAAATATTGTATTCAATCGGTCTGGTTCTGATCTCCGGTCTTATCAATGCCGGAATTAAACCGGCCGGATCAACTCCTTACATAACCTGTTAGCTTTTATTTCAATGTTATTTTAAGTACACCATTGGCAGCCATCGATCCATACATGGTTGCACCAACGTCTTCGACAAATTCAACCGATTTGACATAATTTGGACTAACATATGAAATATCCCTGACTATCTTTTCATCAACTACAAGCAAAACTTCGGGAGTTGAATCGAACGATTTTATTTTTTTATTCAGAATTACTGTACCGTTTACACTTACTTCATATATCTCACTGGCAATCAATTCATAGATTGATTTATAATTGGAATAGTCCTTCGTATTCTTCGATTCATTTTCAAAAATTGCATTTCTGAGGACTAAAGCAGATACATGACCGTTACTGACTGCAGCATCAAAATTTTTTACATTATCATTAAATAATAGATCAATTTTGTACGCAGATTCATTTCCGACCTTAAGCTTTCTGTCACCAAAACCTGAAGCTGTTACCTTCAGCACATCCTTATTCAGGCATTTAATTGAGAAATTACCCATAGAATCAGTTATTGCGACCTCTCCCGATTTCTCTGCAGAGATCCTTGCATTATTCAGCCCTATTTTTTTAAAAGAGGTAACAGTACCCACAACAGGCCTTAAATCCTGTGCATTTGATTCAATGAGAAATGAAAAAAGTATGATAATAATAAAAACAGGCAGGGCATATTTTGTCTTCACGGCGGCGTTTTAACTTATCAAAGATACAAAAACCAGACCATTGCAAATTGTCAAAAATCAACGGGGTCAGATTCGGGGCTGCAAATAACAGGCCCATCAGTTAAAAATCGTTTCAAGGTCGCTGTGATACAGCAGAATAAAATTTCAGGACCCTTTTAAAAGTTCTTCTGCTTTACGCCAGTCATCTATTGCGTTTCCGTTTTCCCAGCGTTCAATACGCCGGAGATAAATTTTGATACAGCTTCTTATTCTTTGAAAATCAGGATTAATTTTGTACCTTGATTTTTGCCATTCTGTGTTTTTCAATGACGAACACTATAATAAATTTGACTAACCCGCCATTTTTTGTGACAGCAAGAATTGATTTTGGGAGTCAGATATCCGAACTTTGGGTATACAATTCAATGACGCTTTTGGATAAGCAAATTAAAAAAAATTCGAAAGAAATGGCATTTAAATTAGACAGGAATCACAGGGATTATTTGTTTTGGATTTACCCTTTAATCATTCTTGGGCTATTAATTTTTGCAGTTAAACGGGATGAACTAAAGAGAGATTCTTCTGAACGAACCGGCGCCGATGTAAAGTTTGATACTTCTTTAACTATTAGTTTAAAAAACGAGGTCATCGACAGCCTCAAAGTACCGGAAAGGACAAAGCAGTCTCCATTTCTTTTGGTTCTAAGGTAAAACTAATTTAAAGCCTCCTGATCGTATCATAATTTCTTATGCTTATCGGGGTGAAAACCAGGAAGCAAAAAAAGTCAGCACTCTTATCACCTTTAATTAATACTGGATAAAACTTAAAAAGAGAGAGCTATATTGACTAAAGGAAGAATACTGACTTATAAATAAAACTTGTTTTTACTGAATTAATTGTTTTGCCCCCTATACATCCATCCTTTCATTTCCGCCTTTGATCAAAAATAGTTTTACCTTAGAAATGAATATATTAACTTTAGGTGATAAACTTATCCGGTCAAATAATATGAACTACCGATGAAAAAGCTGATTATTCTTTCACTGCTTATAGCCTGTTCACAATCTGCGGTAAGCACACAGGACACTCTTGCAATTGCTACTTCCGATACAATAGTGAACTCAAAGAACTTTATAAAGTTAAATATTACCTCCTTATTGATAAAGAACTACTCGCTTCAGTATGAAAGGATTCTTTCAAAAAACATCTCCATAGCGCTGAATTTCAGAATAATGCCAGAGACAACCATCCCATATACTGATAATATTTTCCGGTGGTTTGATATTACTGATCCGGATGACCAGGAGATGATAGAAAACCTTTTAATGAGCAACTATGCGATAACACCTGAGATGAGATTCTACACCGGAAAGAAAAGATATGGCAATGGATTTTATATTTCGCTTTTCTATCAGTATGGGAATTATTCGGTAAAAAACGTACTGAGAAAATATGAGCCTGATATGGGAGGAGAGGCAATCATGAATACAACAGGCGATGTAACATCGCATACGGGGGGATTTATGCTTGGAGCTCAGTGGGCACTTGGAAAGCATATATGTCTCGACTGGTGGATACTTGGACCTCACTTCGGTGTTAGCTCAGGGAATGTCCTTGGTTTGCCTTCAACTCCTCTTACCGAGGGAGACCAGCAAACCATCGAGAATGAGCTTAATGACATCGATATACCTATGTTTGAGCAGACTGTAAATGTGACTTCTGATAAAGTTACGATGATTTTTGACGGACCATGGGGAGGAATAAGAGCCGGATTGTCAATAGGTGTCAGGTTCTGATCACTGAGATTCCCTCAGTTTCGAATTCAAAACATATGCTAGCCTTGCTGTAAGGTCAGTGAATAAAGCCGGCAAATAATTCATAATTTATTATAGTAATAAGGTAATTACAAACGTTCAAATTGAGTATTCGAAAAAGGGACTGTCGGATATCGTCAGTTTTTAACTTGTTTTTAACTTTAGTCACTCCAAACCTTAGCTCACTCTAAGTACTGATTTGTCACAATATGTCAGATACAATGTCTTGTTTTCAAGTAATGGTACACAATTTGCATTAGCCGATGTGTACTAAAATCAGAGGTTATGAAAACAATTAAATTTAAAATGGTTAACCTCTTTTGGCTAATGGGATTATTATGTATTTCTCTCAATATCAATTCTCAGGAACGCAAATTAACCCGTGAAGAACTAAAAGAGGTAAGAAAGGCCCAGCTGGTAGCAAACTTCCAGGCTCTTGATTCTCTTCTGAATGCAAAGAGCTTTGTGCTTGAAGCAGATTTTCTTCAGAACAGGTATGGTGACAGGATTATCGTCAACCCGACGCTGAATTTTATAAAACTAAATGAGAATAAGGGGATTCTGCAGACCGGATCAAACTGGAGCATGGGATCAAACAATGTCGGCGGAGTAACAGCTGAAGGGTCAATAGGCAAATATGAGCTTTTTAAGGAACCGAAGAAAATGAACTTTACCCTGCAATTCAGTCTGCTTACAAACATCGGACACTATGATATTCTCATGACTGTAATGGCGGATGCTTCTGCCAGAGCTACCATAACAGGTCTGGGATCAGGGAAGCTAACATGGGAAGGTCGCCTGGAGACAATTGAGAACTCCAGGGTTTTCAAAGGGCAGAATACGATCTAAACCCGAATAAGAGTTTTTCTTTTAAGAAAAATAGCCCTCCATGGCTAATGCTTTGGAGGGCTTTCTGTGGAGCGTACTGGAGTCGAACCGGACCTAGCGTTAAAAAATGCCCGGTGGAAATTTTTAACAATTTTGATGTTTATTTTGATGGGGTTTATTCATGCCAGATTTAGTATAGTGAAATTTTTTCCTTATCTTTTGGTATGGAACAAAGATTGGAAATAAATAATTCCATTACTTTTTCAACCATAAGAAAAAACCGTTGTAAATCAACGGATTAAGTCTTGTAATGTCGGGGTGGCAGGATTGCCTTCGGCGATCCTGATTGGAGGAAACTAAAAGAAAAAGCCTTTTATTCGCTTCGCTCATTAAAGGGCTTTGTTTTTCATTTTGCTTATGCATGCAAGCTTGCAACGCTCAGAAAAACAAAACCCTTTCAGCTTCCGCTGAAAAGGCTTTTTCTTTTGTCGGGGTGGCAGGATTCGAACCTGCGACCCTCTGGTCCCAAACCAGATGCGCTAACCGGGCTGCGCTACACCCCGTTTCATCCGCCGAAGCCTTCTTTGGCCACCGTAGCTTTAGCGAAGGTGGTG
>Ga0209254_10007232_pt1 | contig 10233 bp, 7 predicted proteins | sample FrelakmetDIP11DI_FD_187148 | JGI IMG/M metagenome (GOLD analysis project Ga0209254, IMG submission 187148) | Freshwater lake sediment microbial communities from the University of Notre Dame, USA, for methane emissions studies - DIP11 DI (SPAdes)... | ecosystem: Environmental > Aquatic >...
GATGGTGACGTCCAGCGCCGTCGTCGGCTCGTCGGCGATCAGCAGCTTGGGGTTGCAGGCCAGCGCGATGGCGATCATCACGCGCTGGCGCATGCCGCCGCTGAACTGGTGCGGATAGTCCCTGACGCGACTTTCGGCAGTGGGGATGCGCACCAGCCGCAGCATCTCCACCGCGCGGTCCATCGCGTCCTTGCGCGACAGCCCTTCGTGCAGCCGCACGCTCTCGGCGATCTGCTCGCCGACCGTGTAGACCGGGTTCAGGCTCGTCATCGGCTCCTGGAAGATGATCGCGATCTCCTTGGCGCGGATGCGGCGCATGCCTGCGCTGTCCAGCGGCACGAGGTCGCGGCCCTGCCACAGCACCTGGCCGGCGACGATCTTCCCCGGTGGCATGTCGATCAGCTTCATCACCGTCTTGGCAGTGACGCTCTTGCCGCAACCGGACTCGCCGACCACGCCCAGCGTCTCACCGGCATCGATCGTCATGTCGACGCCGTCGACGGCGTGCAGCCAGCCGTCGTCGGTCTTGAAGTGGGTCTTGAGACCCTTGATCTCGAGCAGGGCCATGTCACTCGCCCCCAGGCGCGCGGCGCCGGGCATCGGCCGCTGGTCGATGACGGTCCAGCGCGCGTTTCACAGCACCTGCCTCGGGTCGAGCGCATCGCGCAGACCGTCGCCGATGAAGTTGATCGTCAGCACAGTGATGAAGATGGCCGTTCCGGGAAACAGGGCCCAGTGCACCGCCATGTCCATGTAGTCGCGGCCGTCGTAGAGGATGCGGCCCCAGGTGGGGATGTCGGGGGGGAAGCCCAGGCCCAGGAAGGACAGCGTGCTCTCGGCGATGATGGCCGCGGCGACATCGATCGACGCGGCGACGATCACCGGCCCCAGGCTGTTGGGCAGGATGTGTCGAACCACCTGCCGCGGCACGCTGGCGCCCAGCGCTCGTGCGGCCTCGACGAACTCCTTCTCGCGCAGGCTGAAGAATTGCGCCCGCACCAGCCTCGCCACCGGCATCCAGCGAAAGCCGCCGATGACAGCCACGATGAGGATGAAGATGCCGAGTTCCAGCCCGAACAGGTTCTTCAGCGGGTCGCGGAAGAGAAAGATCAGCAACAGCAGCAGCGGCAACTGCGGCAGGCTCAGGAACAGGTCCGTCACCCACATCAGCGCCGTGTCGACCCAGCCGCGCGCAATGCCGGCGATGCTGCCGACGATCACGCCGACGGTGATGGCCATCAGCATCGCCGCGAAGCCGACCGCCAGCGAGATGCGGCCGCCGTACAGCATGCGCGCCAGGATGTCGCGCCCCAGGTCGTCGGTGCCCATCGGGTGCTTCCCGCCCGGACCCGCAAGCCGCGCCTGAAAATCGATATCGTTGATGCCGACCTTGTAGAAGAGCGGGCCCACCAGCACGGCCAGCACCAGCGCGCCCAGGATCCACAGGCTCCAGTAGGCCAGGCGGTGACGCTTGAAGCGCCGCCAGGCTTCGGCCCACGGCGACACGCCGGTGACGGCCTTGCCCTGGCTGCGGTCAGCGGTAGCTGATGCGGGGGTCGAGCCAGCCATAGAGGATGTCGGCAATCAGGTTGAACACGATCACGAGGGCCGAGAAGACGAAGGTCACGGCCATGATCACCGGGGTGTCGTTGCGCAGGATGGCGTCGATGAGCAGGCTGCCGATGCCCGGGATGCGGAAGATCTGCTCGGTGACGATGGCGCCGCCGAAGACCGCCGGCATCTGCAGCGCCACCAGCGTCACCACCGGGATCAGCGCATTGCGCACCACGTGCTTGTTGATGACGACCCGCTCCGCCAGACCCTTGCTGCGCGCGGTGGTCACGTAGTCGAGGCGGATCACGTCGAGCACCGACGAGCGCACGTAGCGCATCCAGCTCGCCGCCTGAAACAGGCCCAGCACCATGATGGGCATGATCGACTGCTTGAAGTGGGCCCACCACCACTGCCATCCGGTTTCGGGCAGGTCGGCGCGGTAGACGAAGGGCAGCCAACCGAGGTAGATGCTGAAGAAGAGGATGAACAACACCCCGGTGAAGAAGGTCGGCAGCGAAAAGCCGATGAAGGCGAAGGTGCTGGCGATGCGGTCGAACCAGGAGTAGGGCTTGACCGCTGCCAGCACACCCACCGGCAGCGCCACCGCCAGGGCCAGCACCTGCGACATGCCGATGACCGCGATGGTCACGGGCAGGCGCTGCCCGACCAACTCGTCGACATTGATGCGGCTGACGAAGGAAAAGCCCCAGTCGCCACGCACCATGTTCAACAGCCAGTGGAAGTAGCGCTGCCAGATCGGGTCGTCCAGACCGAACTGGGCGCGCAGCGCGAGTCGTACCTCGGGCGGCACGTTCGGGTTCTGCGCCAGTTCCTCGAAGGGGTCGCCCGGCGCCAGCGCGAGCACCGTGAACAGGATCAGGCTGATGCCCAGCAAGCTGGGCAGCGCGATCAGCAGCCGACGCAGGATGTAGTTGAACAAGCTCTGCCGCCGGTCCGCTGCTCAGCCAGCTCGCTCGCTCATGCGTCCCGGCTCCAGAACCCCAGCGCCCAGGTGTCGTTGTCCCAGGCCGAGAGCGCCGGCACCAATTTGCTCGCGTAGCCGCGCGGCCGCGGCCGCGCGAACAGCGGGATGACGTGGTTGTCCCCGACGACCAGGTCGTTCATCCGGATGAACATTGCGGCGCGCTTGACCGGGTCGAACTCGCCCTGCGCGGCCTTGAAGGTGGCGTCGTACTCGGCGTTGCTCCAGCGCACCAGGTTGCGGCTGGCCCACTTGTTGGCCTTCTGCGAAATCTGGTCGGTGGTGAACTGCTCCATGAAGACCTGCGGGTCCGGCTGCGTCATCGTGGTCGTGTACATCTGCATGTCCGTCCAGAACTTCTGGTACGTGTCCGGGTTGGCCACGTCACTGCCGAAGAAGACCGCCGCCGTCACGCTCTTCAGCTCCAGCTCGATGCCGGCCTTGCTGCAGGCGTCCTTGACGATCGCCTGCGTCTTCTGGCGCGGCTGGCTGACGGAGGTCTGGAAGACGAATTTCAGCTTCACGTTGCCCTTGGCGCGGATGCCGTCGGCACCCTTCTTCCAGCCCGCAGCCTCAAGAATCTGATTGGCCTTGTCGACGTTGAACTCGAACTTCGTGTTCGGGCTGCGAAAGCGCGGCGGGTTGTTGAGGAAGTTCGACGTGGCGATGCCACCGCGGCCGTAGATGAAGTCCTGCACGCCCTTGCGGTCGATCAGCAGCACCATCGCGTCGCGCACGGCCTTGTCCTGGAACGCCGGGTGCTTGCTCTTGATGCTGCCGCGCTCGCCGTCGACCTCGTTCCACGGGTCGGTGACGTTCAGCGAGATGAATTCGATGTCGCTGCCCTCCAGGAAGACCAGCTTGCCCTTGCCGCCGGCCTCCAGGCGCTTGAGGATCTCGTCCTCCACCGCCAGGTTCCATGCGAAGTCGAATTCGCCGGTCTGCAGCACCGCGCGCGCGGCCGACAGCGCGTCGCCGCCGCCCTTGACCTCCAGCGAGTCGAAGAAGGGCTGGTTGGGCACGTGGTAGCTGGTATTGGCCACGGCGCGCAGCATGTCGCCCGGCTTGAAGTCGAGGAACTTGTAGGGCCCGGTACCCACCGGCTTGACGTTGGCCGGGTTCTCGCGCGACTTGGCGCCGATGAAGGGTTCGAAGACGTGCTTGGGCAGGATCATCCCGAAGCTGCCCGTGAAAGCCTCGGCCCAGAACGGCGTCGGCCGGGCGTAGGTCACGCGCACGGTGTGCGAATCGACCTTTTCGACCTTCAGGTCCTTGTAGGTCGCCACCGTGACGGTGGCGGTGGCCGGGTCGCCGGCATAGGCGGCGGTGAAGACCACGTCGTCGGCGCTGAAGGGCTGGCCGTCGTGCCAGGTCACGCCGCGCTTGAGCTTCCACGTCACCTGGCGGCTGTCGGCCGACAGGCCGCCGTTGGCGCGCGAAGGGATCTCCACCGCGAGCATCGGGATCAGGTTGCCTTCGGTGTCCCAGCCGGCCAGCGACTCGTAGAAGATGCGGGTGGCGTCCTGCTCCTTGGTGCCCCCGGCGAAATGCGGGTTCAGGTGCACCGCGCCTTGCCACCAGATCAGCTTCAGCACCCCGCCACCGCCGCGCTTGGTGCCCTTGTAAGGAATGGGCGGCACCTGCGCCTGCGCCACGCCGGCGTGCATCAGCATCATCGACGCCATCGGCGCCGTCAGGCCGAGGCCCACCATCTGCTGGATGAAACTGCGCCGGGGCAGTTCGCCGCGGCGGACGTCTTCGATCAGGCTGCGCAGTTCACGTTCTTGCATGTCAGACCTCCTGGCGACGGCGGGTGCAAGGTCCGCAGCGTCGCATGTGGTGAAAACCCTCAATGAGCCAGCAAATCCGGTCCGATGCTATCCGCTTGCCCGGCCGCAACCATTCGGGCAAGCCCCGTACCCCGCCGCGCGATACTCCGACCCATGAAAGATCCCGTCGTCATCGTGCACGGTCCGGCCGTGGCCGAGGTACCGCTGGTGCTGGACTCGCCCCATTCCGGTTTCTCGATGCCGGCGGACTTCGGCTCGGCGCGCACCGAGGCCGAATTGCGGGAGGGTGAAGACTGCTTCATTGACGAGCTCTACAGGCCTGCAACAGCAAGGGGCGTGCCGCTGCTGGCGGCGCTGTTCCCGCGCACGTACCTCGACCCCAACCGCGACGCCGGTGACATCGACCCGGAACTGCTGTCGGAGCCCTGGCCGCACCCGCTGGTGCCGAGCGAGAAGGCGCGCATCGGCAAAGCGCTGGTCTGGCGCACGATGGACGCCGACAAGCCCATCTACGATCGCCGGCTGACGGTGGCCGAGTTGCGCGCACGCGTCGAAGGCTATCACCGGCCATATCACGAAGCGCTGCGCGGGCTGCTCGACGGCGCGCATGCTCGCTTCGGTGCGGTGTGGCACATCAACTGCCACTCGATGGGCCCCGCGACCAGTGTCCTGATCGAAGGCGTGGACGGCCGGCCGCGCGCCGACATCGTGCTCGGCGACCGTGACGGCACCACCTGTGCGCCCGATTTCACCGCTTTCGTGCACGACGTGCTTGCTGGCCACGGCTACGACGTGAAGGTCAACGACCCGTTCAAGGGTGTTGAACTCGTGCGCGCCTACGCCGACCCCGCCGGCGGCCGCCACAGCCTGCAATTGGAGATCAACAAGCGGCTGTACATGGACACGACCACGCTGTGCAAGCATGCCGGCTTCGACCTGCTGCAGGGCCATCTGATGGATCTGGTCGACCGGATACTGGAGCGTTTCGGGGGCGAACCGACGTTACGCCACACTTGACGGCCGGGGCCGGTCTTCCGGTTTGACCGTCCTTCTTCCGAGGCATGTACCGATGACCGCTCCCCTTCCCGTCGAACTGACGCCACCCGACATCACACCCTGGCGCGCCGGCAACACCGGCTTGGCTTATGTGCACCGCTTCGAAGCGGCCGTGCCGGGCCCGAACGTGATGGTGCAGGCGCTGACCCACGGCAACGAAATCTGCGGCGCCATTGCGCTGGACTGGCTGCTGCAGCGCGGGTTCATGCCCCTGCGCGGGCAGCTGACGCTGGCCTTTGCGAACACCGAGGCCTACGCGCGCTTCGACGCCAACGATCCCTATCCGTCGCGCTGCGTCGACGAAGACCTGAACCGTGTCTGGGGCGACGATCAGCTTTTCGGCCCCCGCGACTCGGTCGAATTGCGCCGCGCACGGCAGTTGCAGCCCTTCGTCGACGCGGCCGATCTGCTGCTCGACATCCATTCCATGAGCGAGCCCTGCCGCCCGCTGATGGTGTGCGGCACGGTGGACAAGAACGCGGCGCTGGCCCGCGAACTCGGCGTGCCGGCCGACCTGCTCATCGACACCGGCCACGCGGCCGGGCTGCGCATGATCGAGCGCGGCGGCTTCGGCGACCCGGCCAACCCGCGGCGCGCCCTCCTCGTCGAGTGCGGTTACCACTGGGAGCGTGCCGCGGCCGAGGTCGCGATCGATACGCTGGTGCGCTTCCTGGGACTGGCCGGCATGGCCGATGCGGCCTGGGTGCAGGCCCAGGCGCGACTGCCGCTGCCGGCCGAGCAGCGCCTGGTGCGCGTGACCGAGGCCGTGGTGGCGCGCAGCAAGGACTTCCGCTTCCTGGTGCCCACGGTGGGGCTGTCGGTGGTGCCCCGCGCCGGCACGCCGATCGCGCAGGACGGCGACCACGTCTGGGTGACGCCCTACGACGACACCGTGCTGGTGATGCCGGGCACGCACAACCTCAAGCCGGGGGGCACGGCGGTGCGGCTGGGGCGCTTCGAGATGCTTTGAACGGCTCGGCGGCCGCGCCGGATCAGGCCAGCGCCCGCAGCACCGCCGCAGCCGTCGCGGCCGGCTTCTCCATCGGGAACAGGTGCGAGCCTTCGATCCATTCGATGCGGCCGTGCGCCAGCGCGCGCGTGGTGGCCAGCCCGGCCTGGTGGTTCTCGGTCGAACGCGTGCCGCCGATGAAGGCCACGGGGCAGCGCGGCGGGTGCCGTTGCAGCAGGCGGCCCATGTGGTGGGGCAGGGTGTTGTAGATGTGCGTCTCGACATCGCGCCGGAAGGCCAGCGTCACGCCGCCGTCGGGCGCCGGCTCGATGCCGCAGGCCATGTAGTCCTGCAGCACCCCGGGCGCCCAGCGCGCAAAGGCGTGCTTCGCGGCGTAGTGTTCGTACGCGGCCTCCGCCGAAGGCCAGTGGTAGCGCCGGCCGGCCGAAACACGCCCCGGTGAGACGCGCTTGAAGAGCCCGCCCAGCTTCATCGCCTGAACGCTGTGGGCGCGCCAGCCCGTCACGACCGGCGAGTCGACGAGCACCAGGCTGCGCGCCAGGGCAGGACGCTTGCAGGCCACCAGCAGCGCCAAGTAGCCCCCCAGGGAGTGCCCCACCAGATGCACCGCCTGGCCGGGGGCGGCCGACTCGATGAAGTCGATGAGCTGGTCGCGCAGGCGTGGCCAGTTGCTGGTGACGGGGTAGGCTGGATCGTGGCCGAACTTGTCGGGGGCCTCGACGTGCCAGCCGGCGGCCTGCCAGATCTCGAAGATCTGGCGGTAGGTGCCCGCCGGAAACCCGTTGGCGTGGCAGAAGACGATCGTGCCCGGCCCGGCGGCGGCGGCGGCCGGCGCGGCGGAGTCGTGCCGCACGGTCAGACGATCCGTTCGTCGGGCGTCGTGATCTTGCGCATCGGCTCGAAGCGCTTGCTCTTGACCATCAACGGGTGCGCGGCGTCGCCGCCGTCCCAGCGCGGGTCGTCGATGCCCTCGAAGACCTCCCGCAGGCGCTGGCCCCAGGTGCCGCGAATCATCGAGAAGTAGGGGTTGTGATCGTCGATGCAGATGTGCTCTTCGCTGCGGAAGGTGCCTTCGTGGTAGATCAGCAGGTCCAGCGGCAGGCCGACGCTGAGGTTGCTCTTGAGCGTGCTGTCCATGGAGACCAAGGCGCACTTGGCGGCTTCGTCCAGCTGCGTGGCGGGGGTGAGCACGCGGTCGAGGATGGGCTTGCCGTACTTGCTTTCGCCGACCTGGAAGAAACAGGTCTCGCGCGTGGCCTCGATAAAGTTTCCGGCTGAGTAAACCAGGAACAGGCGCATCGCCTCGCCCCTGATTTGGCCGCCGAAGATCATGCTGGCGTTGAAGTCGATGCCGGCGGCCTTGAGCGAGGGGCCGTCCTGGCCGTAGACGCGGCGCACGGCGCTGCCCAGCACCCGCGTGGCGTCGAACATGCTCTTGGCGTTCCAGATCGTCAGCGGCGGATCGTCGCCGTTGTCCAGCTTCTCCACCTGCAGGATCTCGCGCACGCTCTGGCTGATGCTCAGGTTGCCCGCCGACAGCAGCACCATGAAGCGGTCGCCGGCCTTCTCGTAGATCATCATCTTGCGGTAGGTGCTGATCTGGTCCAGGCCGGCGTTGGTGCGCGAATCGGACAGGAACACGAGGCCGGCGTTGAGGCGGATGCCGACGCAATAGGTCATGACGGGTTGTCTCTGGAAAGGGCCTTCAGGCGGTACAGCGCTTCGAGCGCTTCACGGGGTGTGAGCCTATCAGGGTCGATGGCGTCCAGCGCCGCGGTCACTGGCGCCGCGTCGGGCACCGTTACGGCGGCTGGCGGCGGCGCGAACAGGTCCACCTGGGCCTGGCCGGCCTGCGCCTTGGCCTCCAGCGCCTCGAGCGTGGCGCGCGCCTGGCGGATCAGTGCCGGCGGCATGCCGGCCAGCCGCGCCACCTGCACGCCGTAGCTGCGGCTGGCGGGACCGGGCTCGATCTGGTGCAGGAAGACGATGTCGTGCCCGCTCTCCACCGCGCCCACGTGGACGTTTATGGCGCGCTCGTGGCGCGTGGGGAACTCGGTGAGCTCGAAATAGTGCGTGGCAAAGAGCGTGAAGGCGCGGTTGCGGTCGTGCAGGTGCGTGGCGATGGCCGCGGCCAGCGCCAGGCCGTCGAAGGTACTGGTGCCGCGGCCGACCTCGTCCATCAGCACCAGGCTGTGCTCGGTGGCGGCGTGCACGATGGCGGCGGCCTCGGTCATCTCGACCATGAAGGTGCTCTGCGCATTGGCCAGGTCGTCGGCGGCGCCGATGCGGGTGTGGATGGCGTCGATGGGCCCCAGCCGGCAGGCGGCCGCCGGCACGTAGGAACCCATGGCTGCCAGCAGCACGGTGAGCGCCACCTGGCGCATGAAGGTGCTCTTGCCGCCCATGTTGGGACCGGTGATGACGAGCAGGCGTGTCTTCGCGTCGAGCCGGCAGTGGTTGGGGATGAAGGGGCTGCCGCCGGTTTCGGCCAGGCGCGCTTCCACCACCGGGTGGCGGCCGGCCTGGATGTCGATGCAGGGGTAGGGCAGGAATTCGGGGCGGCACCAGTTCAGCATGGCGGCGCGCTCGGCCAGGCAAGCCAGCGCGTCCAGTGCCGCCAGGGCACGGGCCAGCGCCGACAGCGGCGCCAGGTAGGCCTGCAGATGGTCGAGCAACTGGTCGTAGAGCCACTTCTCGCGCGCCAGCGCGCGTTCCTGCGCCGACAACGCCTTGTCCTCGAAGGTCTTGAGCTCGGGCGTGATGTAGCGCTCGGCGTTCTTCAGCGTCTGCCGGCGCTGGTAGTCGGCCGGCACCTTGTCCAGGCCCGAGCTGGTGACCTCGATGTAGAAGCCGTGCACCTTGTTGAACTGCACGCGCAGGTTGCCGATGCCGGTGCGCTCGCGCTCGCGGGCTTCCAGGTCCAGCAGGTAGGCGTCGCAGTTCTGGTTGATGCCACGCAGCTCGTCCAGGTCGGCATCGACCCCCGGCGCGATGACTCCGCCGTCGCGCAGCAGCACCGCAGGTTCTTCGGCGATGGCCTGCAGCGCTTGCGCCAGCGCGAGGTCGGGCGCCAGCGTGCCCTGCAGGCGGTCCAGCAGCGGCGTGCCCTGGGGTGCCACGCCGCGCAGCGCCGGCAGCGCGGCCAGCGTGGTGCGCAGGCCGGCGAGTTCACGCGGGCGCACCTGGCGCAAAGCGGTGCGCGAGGTGATGCGTTCGACATCGCTGACACCGCGCAGCACCTCGCGCAGCGGCTCGAAGCCCTGCGCGATGAGGGCAGCGATGGCCTCGTGGCGTTCGCCGGCCGGCCCGCGACTGCGGGCGGGGTTCGTGAGCCATAGCCGCAGCAGTCGGCTGCCCATGCCGGTGCGGCAGGTGTCCAGCAGCGACAGCAGGGTCGGACGGTCTTCGCCGCGCAGCGTCTGCACCAGTTCCAGGTTGCGGTGCGTGGCCGGCGGCAGCTCGAGCAGGTCGTTGGCACGCTCCACGCTGAGCGTGCGCACGTGCGCAAGTGCGCGGCCCTGGGTGTGTTCTGCAAAACTCAGCAGCGCAGCGGCGGCAGCGTGGGCCGCCGGTAGATCCTGTGCGTTGAAGCCGGCGAGGGACGCCACCTGCAGCTGTTCGCGCAGCTTGCGTTCGCCCAAGGTGCTGTCGAACTGCCATGCCGGGCGTGCCGTGCGCGCGGCACGGGCCTGGCGCAGCGGTTCGGCAAGGTCCCCGCCGTCGTGCAGGATTTCGGCCGGGTCCAGCCGCGCCAGCCAGGCGGCCAGGTCGCGCTCGCCGCATTCGGTGATGCCCAACTGGCCGCTGGCCAGGCCCAGCCAGGCCAGGCCGTAGACACTGCCATCGGGGGACACGGCACTGGGCCGGCCGCGCTGACGGTG
>Ga0209254_10007233_pt1 | contig 10233 bp, 8 predicted proteins | sample FrelakmetDIP11DI_FD_187148 | JGI IMG/M metagenome (GOLD analysis project Ga0209254, IMG submission 187148) | Freshwater lake sediment microbial communities from the University of Notre Dame, USA, for methane emissions studies - DIP11 DI (SPAdes)... | ecosystem: Environmental > Aquatic >...
CTCCTCCACGGACGTGAAACACCCGCACCCGATGGGGATGCCCCGCAGCAGCGTGATCACGATCGCCAGGCTGAACATCACCAGCATCCCCCCGATGGCGACCGCCGCGGATTTGGTGCGAACACCGAGAACCATCAGGATGCCGCTGACCAGCTCGGCCCACGGCATGACCAGGGCCATGAAGTTCACCGCCCAGTAAGGCACCAGCTGGTAACTTGCGATGGTTTCGGCAAACTCCCCGGGGTAGTTGATCTTGTACATGCTGGCGTAGATGAACACCCCGCCGACGTACACGCGCAGCAGCAGCCCCAGTACGGGGTGGGTGATCGATGCCTTCAGCCAGCCGGGCCATTTCATGGCGACACCGCAAATCCTTTCTCTTCCCAGGCCGCCAGGCCGCCTTCCATCACCCTGACCTGGTCGTGGCGCTGCAGCAGGCGCTGGGCCACTTCGTCGTCGTAGCGTTTGCTGAGAGTGCGACCGTAGATCAACACCACCTGCTCGGGCTTGAGCGCCGGGCCGAGTTTCATGGGAAAGATCACGTCGAACAGCGCCGCCGGGATGTTGACGGCCTCGGCGATGTGTTTTTGCTGGAACAGTTCGGACGGCCGGGCATCCACAAGAACCGCCTCGCTGCGGGACAGCATTCGATGTGCCGTGAGCGCATCGACCCGGGGGGCCTGGGCTTGGAAAACGGCTTCCGGCAGGACAGGGATGCCGTTCGGGCTGGTATGGTTGAACGCCAGCGCCAAAACAGTGGAGATGATCACCATTAAAATCACGTCGGCCGGGCGAAAGCGCCCCGCCCGTTCGACCTCGCGCTGGATGAGCTGCTTCAGGCGGATTTTGGCGACCTCCAGTATTCGGATCTGGTGGCGGGCCTCGGTCAGCTCAGCGATGGTGCGGCGCAGGTCGGCGATGGTGCGGCGCAGGTCCTCGTTGAGGGCCTGGATGGTTTCGAAGGCCCGCGCATTCTTTAGAAACGCCATCCAGTTGACCGTCAACCCCCGCAGAAGCTCCCGCGCTTCCGTGGACAACGCCGCTTGGCTCAGGGGTGGGCCGAGGGCGACCACGCCCAGCAGAGCGCCGTCCACCGTAAACAACGCTGCGGTGTGGACGGCAAAACCCAGCTCTGATTCGGGGAACACGGACGGCGGATCAAGGATGAACCCGGCCGACATGGGTGCAAGACGTCGCTCCTCGGTTGCCTGGTAAACTCGGTAGAGAAGTTTTTCAGCTTCTTCGAGGGTCCACTCCCGGGGACCCGGGATTCCGCGGGCGGCGAAACGGACTGCCCGCGCCTGCCGGTCGCAGAGCAGAACGCACCCACGGCTCGCCCCGAAGGTGCCCATCAGTGTCAGCAGGAAGGCGTCCACCAGCTTGTCGGTCGCGACGAGCGGGCTCAACTCGGCGGTGAACTCGTATAGCGTCTGCAGGTGAAAGATCTGACGGTCCAGGGTCTCGCGCGCCCTGCCGGCCTGGCGCTGGGCATCCTGAAGCTCATCGCCCTGGCGTATCAAGCCGGCGCTGAGATGCTGGATCTCACGGTGGAAGAGGTTCTGCGCCAGGGCGTTGGCTATTGTCTCGGTCAGGTTGAGCAGGGCGGTCATATCCGCCTCGCCGAATGGCTCCCCCGAAGGCCTGGGCCCGATGGCCGAAAGCAGCGCATAGCTGCCGTCCACCTTTTGTTTGAGAATGACCGCGGTGTCGGCCGGCAAAAGCCCCGGGGTCACGGTCTTCGCGGGCAGGACGAATTCGGCATGGAGGGGCAGGCTGTCCTCAGGCAGGTATTGCTCTGCCATCCGGGAAAGGTTCCGTTCGCAGTCCTCGGCCTCCGGTCCGCTGAGCCCCCGCTGGGCAAGGTGCCCCAGGCGTGTCCGAACATTCATGAAGACGGCCAGCCCGCGGTTGACCCCAAAAAGGCCCATGGCGGTGAGCAGGTAGATCTCCATGATCTTGCGAGGCTGGGTGAGGCCGGAGAGTTCGCAGGCAACGTCATGCAAGGTCTTCAGGTGGAACACCTGCCGGTCCAGGCCAGCCTGCGCCCGGGAGGCCCGTTCGATGGCCTTCTGTAGTGGCGATTCCGCAGGGGCCATGGTTTTCAGCGCGCCAACTCGTTGATCAGTTTGAGGAATGCGTCCAGATCCTCGACGATCCCCATGTGAGTGTGCAGGACCTTGCCTTTGGGGTCGACGAGCAGGGTGAAGGGGGTGCGGGGTTCCCCGAGCAGCTTGTGGACATCGAATTCCGGGTCCGGGACGACCGGGAAACTGTACTGGACCTGCTCGTACAAGTATTTGATCTCGTTTTCATTTCCCCCGGCGGCGAGCGCCAGCATTTTGACCTGGCCCTTCAGCTTGCCTTTTTCGATCCGGTTGAACAACGTATTGAACAGGGGCGCCTGCCGGTAGCACTGCGGGCAGTAAATGCCGATGACTTCAAGCAGCAGCAAGCGGCAGGAGATATCAGCCAGCCGAAAGCTTGCCTGGCTGATGCCGAGGTATTCCCGGGCCTTCTCCGCGACGGGCGCCTTGAGCTCGAACGCCGGAAGGGTGTCTCCCTTCTTGGGCAGGCCGGCGCACCAGGCCGGCCCCGCGGCAGCGGCAGCAAATAAAAAGGCGATTGCCAGGATGGTTTTCAGAGTGATTCGGAAGGGTTTCATCGTTTCCTCTTCGAACGAGTCCGCATCTGTACTGAAAGTTAATGGTTTGATGTCCGTAGTTGGTTCGTTTTTTGTTGTCCGAATTCCGGAAGTCTGCATATAATCCTCATGCCAGCGCCTTCTCCAGGGAGTCGACCACAGGCACAATTTTCGAGAGTCCCACGATCTCGAAGACTTTGCGCAAATTCTCGGACAACTCGGCCACCACGACATGGCGGCCTAGTTTCTGGCTTTCCAAAAGAAGCTGTGTCAGGACGGCGATCCCGGCGCCGTTGATGGCGGCGCTCTCCAGAAAGTGCAGCACGATGCGGGGCTTGTTGAGCGCCATGGCCTCCTGGAACAGCGCCTGGAACCGCGCCTCGGCTTTGGCCGTGACGTTGCCCTGAATAACAATCACGGCCGCCTGGTCGGTAGGCTGCAGGACCATTTCCGTCGCCTGCCCGCCGGCAAGGCGCCGGCGCTCCTGCGCGCGCCGAATCGCCTGCTCGAGCAGGTGGCGCTGGATGGGTTTGTTGATGAAATCGGTGGCATCCAGGTTAAGGGCCTGGATGGCAAGGTCCATGTCGCCGTGGCCGGTGATGACGATGACTTCGGTGGACGGGTCGAGCGCCTTGACCTGCTTGAGCACCTCGATGCCGTTCATACCGGGCATCTTGATGTCGGTCAGAACGATGGTGGGCCGTTCGCGGCCGAAAACCTCCAACCCCTCCTGACCGTTTTCCGCCGTAAGCACCTCGTAGCCGTAGGCGGCCAGCGTCAATCGAAACATCATTAACGTGGGTTTCTCATCGTCGATGACCAGAATCTTTTCCATGCTGTGACCTCATTTCCGAGTCTTGATCGCCTCGCAGTAAAGTCGGCGATAGCGCTTTACGCCATGCTTGTAGGTAACGAAGCCGGTCTTTGGGTGGGAGAGGCTTTCAGCCTCGATGATCGCGGCTGGAAAGCCGCTCCCACGGGGTTGGGAAAAAACATCGGTCTTGGGCGTCATCATCTTTGGCCCGCCGGCCACGGCGGTTCAAGTGGCGGAAAAACTGAGCTTGAACGTCGTACCGAATCCCTCCTGACTCGTCAGTTGAATGTCCCCCCCGTAATCTTTGACGATCCCGTAAGTGATGGCCAACCCGAGGCCCATGTCGATGCTGCTCTCCTTGGTGCTGAAAAACGGCTCGAAGATTTTGTCCCGGACCGTGTCGCTGATGCCGATGCCGTCGTCCTCGACCGCCGCGACCACCTGGTCGCCTTCCTGATAGGTGCGGATTAAAATCCGGCCGGCCGGCCGGCCGGGCAACCGCTCCTTCTTTTCGCTGATGGCATCCCGGGCATTGGCGACCAGGTTGAAAAAGACCTGCTGCAGCCGGTTGTCGTGCGCCATGATCGGCCGGATCCCCCGGCCGAGATCGAGCTCCATACGGATATTGTCCAGCTCGAACTGTCTGCCGACCAGGGAATAAACCGCCTGGATGGGTTTGTTGATGTCCACCCGCTCAATGACCAATTCGGCCTTGCGGCCGAAGGAGCGCAGGGTGTTGATGATCTCGGCCGCCCGATCGACCTGGGAGCTCATTTCGGCGACCACCTGTTGGAGGTCGGACGGCGGGATCTCGCGTTTCTGCTCGACCATCATGCCCAGGAAATCGCTGCCCATCTTGATGGCATTGAGCGGCTGGTTCAGCTCGTGAGCGATGCCGGCGGACATTTCACCCAACGACTTCATCTTGTTCGCCTGGATCAGCTGGGCGTCCTTCTCAACCATCTCGGTGATGTCGGTGGAGGCCAGCACGATGGCCGGCTGGCCCTTGTAGGTGGTGTTGGAGGCGTGCAGGTTGACATAAAAAGGCTTGTGCCCTTTTTTGTAATGGAGCGCCTTGGGGTAGGTGACCAACCCGTGGGTTTCCCCCTGGCCCTGGAGGGATTGAAAATACTCGTGCGTGTGCTCGGGGGCCAGCTCGGTGAAAGGCTTGCCGATCAGCTCGTCCCGGCTGTACCCGTAGACCTCCACCGCACGCGGGTTGGCGTCGATGATGTCGAAGGACTGGTGGTTGATGACGAAGATGGGGTCCGGGCCGCTGTCGAAAAGGGATCGGTATTTCTTTTCTGATTCGCGCAGGCGCCGCCGGTAAAGCCGGATGCCCCAGATCATATTGTAAAAGGCATCCGCCAGCTGCGCCACCTCGTCTCCCTTTTGCCGACGGTAGAACTGGCAGTCCCTGCAGACGGGGTTGCCGTGAGCCATCCCGTCGCCGTGCAAGTCGGCTCCCAGATTACCGTCCAGATGCCGGCAGGGCACATCGGGGTTGGCGAAAGCCGGGCATTCCAGCGGCTGCCCGCCCTTGGATACCTGCTCGGCATCCAGCTTCACGTCGAAGTTGCCCTTGCTCAATTCCTCGGAAATCTGGGTCAACTTGAAGATCGGCAGGGTGATGTATTTAGCCAGGCGGTGGGTAATGACAAAAATGATCACGACCACCAGGGAGAGGAACCCCAGAAACGTGGTCCGCAATTTGCCGACCAGCTGGTCGATGTGGTCTTTGTTGAGCCCCACGTGCACCGTACCGATGCGGTAGATTCCCTGCGTAACGGGGATGGCGATGTCGTAGGCCGTCTGTTCGCCTAGCCGGAACAGTCGCACGCTTTTGGTCTCATCAGACGGGACCCGGTTGGCCAGACGCAGGGACTCGGGGAAGGCTCGCGTCAGGGTATGGCTGAGGACCTGGTCCTCGCGGTCACTCACGAAAATGTAAGAAACCAGATGCTGGCGTTCCTTGAGCTTAGCCTCGTCGAAGATCAGGCTGAGCAGCTCGGGATAGTTCTTGTCGAGGATGTAGCCGCTGCTGCGCTCCGCGATCGTGCGGCCGATGGCTATGCCCCGCAGCTCTAATTCGTCGATCAGGTTGTCCACCAGGATCCAGCGCGCCAGCAGCGCAATAGCGGCGCTGATAATCAAAATGACCGCAAGAATGGAGAAAAAGATCTTGTTTTTTAGACTGATATCTCGGAAGCGTTTGGCGGCTTCCCGGATGACATTGCGGTTCATGGCCGGCTCAACGTGGTGCGACCAACTGGGCCTTGATTTCTGCCCAGTCTTTGATCAGAGCAAACTGCCCGTTTTCGAGTCGGGTGAAATGGACGCGATCCAGCCCCTGGTGATCATTTGCGCTGAAGGCAATGTTGATGTCCGGTCCCAGACCCATGTCATGAATCGATTCAATCGCGTCGATGAACCCGTCCCGGGTGAGATCCGTTCCGGCCCGCTTGAGGCCTTCGACCAGCACCCGCGCGTTGATGAACCCCTCGAAGCCGACGAAGTTGGGCTGGTCTTCCGGGTAGTAGCGCCTGAGCAGCGTGACATACCCGTCCGGCCCGGTCAGCAGCGGATTGGGATCCAGGCGGTCGGGGGGTGGGACCACTTGCGACATGACGACCGTGATGCCTTGCTGGTTTTCAAGCCGCCGTGCCAGCTCATCGGCCCCGACGAAGGACACCAGGTAGAACAGGGGCCGAAAGCCCTGCTCGTGAGCCAGCCGGATGAATTTGGCGCACGGGTCGTAGGTGCCGATCATCACCACGGCCTCGGCCCCGGAGGACATGATCTTGTTCAGGCCTTCCTGCACATCCAGCGTGCCGCGGTTATAGGAGCCCCCGGCGACCGGCGCCAGGTTGAACCGCTTGAGGGCCAGCTCCGTTCCCGTCAGGCCGTCAAAGCCGTAGGCGTCGTACTGGTAGAAAACGGCGATCTTTTTCAACCCCAGGTCGTCGACCAGGTGGCGGACGGCCGCGCCGGTCTCCTGGTAGTAGGAAGCCCGCACGTTGATCAGGAAGCGGCTGAACGGCTCGCGCAGGGCGTTGGCGCCGGTGAACATGCCCAGGAGCGGGATCCGGGCTTCCTCGATCAGCGGAAGGACCTTGACCGTCGTGGGCGTCCCCACGTAGCAAAACAGGGCAAACACCTGGTCTTCGATGATGAGCTTCTGGGTGTTGGCCAGGCACATGGGAGGATCGTAGCTGTCGTCGTAGGCCACCACTTTGATGCTGCGGCCATGAACCCCTCCCTGTTCGTTGACGTGGTTGAGGTAGCTCATCGCCCCGCGCAGGGTTTGGGTCCCCAGGAAGCTCGCGTGTCCCTTCAGCGCCAGGGAGGACCCCAAGAGAACCTCACCGGGCGCCACGCCCGGATCTCTGGTTTTGGGGGCGTAACTGTCATCCGGGGAATGGCAGCCGGTCGCCAGGACGGCCAAAAAGATAATCGCAATGAAGCCCAATTTGAGCGTCGACGGAAAAAAAACGACAGTGGCGCCGGGGCGTGCAGATAAAGAACGGGATGTGGTTGTCAGAAGTGGAAAGCCGAGGTCTGATTGAAGCCTGTTCATTTTTTTATCGTATACCCAAAAACTTTCTGAAAGTCCACAAAATTTCCTGTTCCGATGCGCGTCTTCTACACCGGCGAAGGGCCGGAGCTTTGATTTGACAAGACTATACGAGGCCCTTACTTTGGAACGGAAATACTGCTGCAAACTGATTGGAGGCTGCTTGAATGTCATTTGAAACCCGCGAGGAAGTTCTTGAAAAAGTAATGGCCATGCCGAAGCCCAAGTGCCCGCACTGCGGCGTCGAAATGAATTTGTGGGAGGAGCCGGCCATGCGCTTCGGCGACGGCCTGGGCTGGGGCACTCCTTACCTGTTTGTGTGCTTCAACGACGAATGCGAGTTGTACCAATCCGGCTGGAAGCATATCGAGGAAAACTATGCCCACCGGGCGTCCTACCGCTGCATGAACTACCCGGGCAGCGACGTTTACGAGTGCATCCCCGTGTTCAGCGACATGGGCATGCGGGGGCAGATTGTGGACGATGAGGCCATGGCGGAGCAGGAGAACCTGAAGGAAGCCATCAAGCGCGGGTTCAACCTGCTGGCCGACTACTACACCACCAAGGACGGACCTGCCATCGTGCAGCTGCTGCAGGACCCGCTCGAACCGGCGCGGGTGAGGCTCAAGGCGGCCGAGATGATCGGCGACATCGGGGAGTCCGAGGCCATCGAGCCGATGCGCAACATGCGTTTCCCCAACGAAATCCTCCAGAAAAAAGTCGAGGAGGCCATCGCCAAGATCCACGAACGGCATTTCACCCGGGAATGCCCTTTCTGCGCCGAGATCATCAAACGTCGGGCCAACGTTTGCAAGCATTGCGGCAAGGACGTTGCCGGCAAATAGAGGGGTCCACAGGTTTCGCGGATGATCCTTTCCTCACGGCTTAACCCGCGAGGATGCCGGCTTAAGCGCTGTGCGTCCTCGCTCTTTTCCCTGATAATCCCACCGCGGCAATGGATCATTGCCGCGGTGCTTTTTGCGTTCGTCATGGGGCCGGGGCCGTCGGGACTTGCGCGTGCAGCGGAAAACGAACGCTTCGGCCCGCTGATGCGGGCCAAAATAACGTCCGCTCAAGCCGAAAACCGCATGATCTGCCGGGGGGAGCTGGTTTGCGGGATTGCCGAGCTGCCTCGATTCTACGCGCTGCGGGACTATCGAGCGGCGTGGAGCGACGGTAACGGGTCGTTTGCGCCGGCCGAGGATCTCGTCCGCAGCATCGAAGCGGCCGGCGAGGACGGGCTGGACCCGCCGTCCTACCATCTGGAAACCATCCGGCAGCTTCTGGCAAAAGCCCGCCTGGACCATGACGCCGGCCGACCGCCGGACCCGGCGCTGATCTTGGATCTTGACTTCCTGCTGACGGATGCCTTTTTGCTGCTCGCCTCCCACCTGCGGGCAGGAAGGGTCAACCCGGAAACCTTTTACACCGAGTGGGTGGTCCGCATGGACCCGGAGGTCGATCTCGCCGGCATCCTTCAGGGCGCGATCGGATCCGGTCGCATCGGCGAGGCCCTCAATGGTTTCCGTCCGCCTCACCCGGAATACACCGCCCTCAAAACCGCCCTGCAAAGTTATCGCGGCCTCGGGCATGCCGGCGAATGGCCCCGGCTGCCGGAAAATGCCTCTTGGGACCGGGGACAAACCGGGGAGCTTGCCGATCGGCTGCGAGAGCGCCTGGGCCTGTCCGGCGATCTGAAGCAGACAGCGCACGGCGCGGGCGGTGATGCGGACCTCGAGCTTTTCGAGGGGCTGCGCCGGTTTCAGGCACGCCACGGCTTGGACGCCGACGGTCGGATGGGATCGCAAACCCTGCAGGCGTTGAACGTGTCCTTGCAGGAACGCATCCGGCAGATCGAGCTGAACATGGAGAGATGGCGCTGGCTCCCGCGCGATTTAGGGTCGCGCCACATCCGGGTCAACGTGCCGGCGTTTGGCTTAGCGGTCATCGAGGACGGGCAGGCCGTGATGAGCATGCGCGTGGTGGCGGGGCGCCACTACCGCCGCACCCCGGTGTTCAGCGGCCTGATGGACCACCTTGTTTTAAACCCGGATTGGAACATCCCCACCCGCATCGCCGTTCAGGACATCCTGCCCAAAGCCCGCAAAGACCCCGCTTACCTGAGCCGCGAGAAAATCCGCGTCTTCGAGAGCTGGAGCAGGGATGCGGCCGAGCTCGACCCGGGCAGCATCGACTGGAACCGGGTGACGGCCGAGAATTTCCGCTACAAGCTTAAAAAAGACCCCGGCTCCCACAACGATCTGGGCCGGGTCAAATTCATGTTCCCGAACAAATTCGATGTCTACCTGCACGACACCCCGTCCAGGAAGCTCTTCGAGCGCAGCGTGCGCGGGTTCAGCTCCGGGTGCATCCGCGTCGAAAAACCCCTGGACCTGGCCGAGTACGTCTTGAGGGATTCGCCCGGGTGGTCCCGCGACGCCGTGAGCGCCGCCATCGATACCGGGCAGCTTCGCACGATCGGCCTGGCCCGGAAAATCCCCGTGCACCTGATCTACATGACCGCCGGGGCGGACTCGGAAGGCCGGGTTCAATTTTGGCAGGATATCTACCAGCGGGATCCCGCTCTCGACCGCGCGCTGAAGGAAAAACCCCCTCGATTTCCTTAGAAGCGGGTTGCGGTGCGCTGCGCCGCCCTATCGGCAATGAAGCGTGGGAGGCTTTCAGCCTCGATGATCGCGGCTGGAAAGCCGCTCCCACAGGCTTTTCCCGGCCGCTACCAGGAACGCACCCGGCCGATGTCCACGTGCACGAAATCGGACGCGGGATAGTATCCGACCCCACCTGCCGCCAGCGCCAAGGCGATGCCCTTCAGCTCGCAGGTCTGGATGCCGGGAATGCGGATGTCGATCGCCTTCCCGTAGACATGCAGGCTCTGGGCCGCAACACCGCGGTTGCAGAGGTGAAGGGCGGCGTTGGTCGCGGGCGAGCGAAAGCCGGAGATGACGTGAAACGGGCGCGGGTTTTCAAAGCGGCGGGAGAGGGCGTGCAGCAGATCCAGCAGGCGTTCGTCGATGGGGCCGGCCTCGCCGCTGCGGTGGTCCCTCAGGATGTGGTTGACGGCCCTGAGTGCACTCGGGTCGTAGCATCCCGATTTAAAATAGCAGGCCTCGAGGGATTCCCCTGTGTGGGTGTTGAAAAAGGCCAGTCGGCGGTCAGGCGGGGTCTTCTCCTGCTGCATGGCAC
>Ga0209254_10007234_pt1 | contig 10232 bp, 5 predicted proteins | sample FrelakmetDIP11DI_FD_187148 | JGI IMG/M metagenome (GOLD analysis project Ga0209254, IMG submission 187148) | Freshwater lake sediment microbial communities from the University of Notre Dame, USA, for methane emissions studies - DIP11 DI (SPAdes)... | ecosystem: Environmental > Aquatic >...
GACCTTCCAGAGCATGAAGAAGGCCACGATGAAGGCGAAGATCACAATGGCCACCGGGTAGATCATGGCCTGCTTGACCTTGGCCTGCAGACGGACGTTCTTCTCGATGAACTCGGCCAGCCGGCGGAGCATGATGTCGAGCGAGCCCGACTGCTCGCCCGAAGCGATGAGGTTGCAGTACAGGTCGTCGAAGGCCTTGGGGTGCTTCCGCTTGGCCTGGTTCAGGGTCGAGCCCGCTTCGACGTCATCCTTGATCGTCTTGATGACGTTCTTGAAGTAGGTGTTCTTCTGCTGTTCCTCGAGGATGCCCAGGCTCTGGATCAGGGGCAGCTCGGCGTCGATGAGGACGGAGAGCTGGCGGCTGTAGATCGCCAGCTCCTTGAGCTTGACCTTTTCCCGCTTGAGGAACGGGAGCTTGAACCCGCCCTTGGCCGGGGCGACGCTCATGACCTGGATCTGGTCCTTCTGGAGCATACGGCTCAGCTCTTCCTTGGACGCGGCGACGCGCTCGCCGCCGACCATGTCACCGTAGCGGTTCTTGCCTTTCCATACATAAGTCGGCATGTTGTACCTCGCTTATTGGGGGCCGCCCCTATCGTTTCATCGACCCGGACGTGCCGCCGGTGGTGATCTTCACCCCATCGCGGCGCTGGATGATGTCGGTCAGCTCCTCGGGGAAGGAGGTCATGGCCATGGCCGTATCCAGGCTGACCAGCTTGCGGAAGTACAAGTTGGACAGGGACTGGTTGAACGTCTGCATCCCGAACTTCTCCTGGCCCATCTGCATGGACGAGTAGATCTGGTGGATCTTGTTCTCGCGGATGAGGTTGCGGATGGCCGGGTTGGGGATCATGATCTCCATGGCCAGGACGCGGCCTTTGCCGTCCATGCGCGGCAGGAGGGCCTGGGTGATGACGGCCTCGAGCGACATCGACAGCATGATCCGGATCTGGGTCTGATATTGGCTGGGGAAGATGTCGATGATGCGGCTGATCGATTCGACGGCCGAGTTCGTGTGCAGGGTGGAGAAGGTCAAATGACCCGTCTCCGCGACGCGGAGAGCGGCCTCGACCGTCTCGAAGTCGCGCATCTCGCCGATCAGCACGACGTCCGGGTCCTCGCGCAGGACCGAGCGCAGGGCGTTGCCGTAGGACATGGTGTCGGCGTAGAGCTCGCGCTGGTTGATGATGGCCTTGCGCGGCGTCAGGTAGTACTCGATGGGGTCCTCGATGGTGACGATGTGGACGGGGCGCTCCGAGTTGATGTGCTCGATCATGCAGGCCAGCGACGTCGACTTGCCGCAGCCGGTCGGCCCGGTGACGAGGATGAGGCCTCGCGGCAAGTAACAGAGCTGCTGGATGCGCTGAGGGATGCCCAGCTGGGCGAAGCTCCACATCGACGGCAGGAAGCGGCGGAAGGCGCCGGCCACGGCGCCCTTCTGCATGAAGACATTGGCCCGGAAGCGGCCGAGCTCCTTGACGCCGAAGGAAAAGTCGAGCTCGAGCTTCTCCTCGAAGAGCCGCTTCTGCTTGTCGGTCATGATGCTATAGATGACCTCTTTCGTCTCGGACGGGGTCAGCGGCGGGTGGTCCAGATCCTTGAGGATGCCGTGGACACGGATGCGCGGCGGGATGTAGGTCGTGACGTGAAGGTCGCTGGCGTCGCCCTCGACGCAGGCCTTCAGCAGCTCGAAGATGGGCTTAGCCATGGAAACCTCCGTTTCTCTCCCGATCCGGTCATTCGTCCCGGACCGTTTCGCGCACGACCTCTTCGACCGAGGTGACGCCGTTCTTGATCTTGACGAGGCCGCTCCGCCGCAGGGTCAACATGCCCTTTTCGATGGCCTTCCGCTTGATCTCCCGGGACTGGGCCCGGGTCAGGATCATGGTCCGGATGTCGTCGTCGACCTTCATGACCTCGAACAGGGCCGTCCGGCCCTTGTAGCCGGTCTTGTTGCAGGCGTCGCAGCCGCCGGGCTTCATGGGCTGGAGGCCCTTGAGCTCGCTCTTCAGAAAGCCCATCTCGAGCAGGGCGGCCTCCGGCAGCGCGTGGGGCTGGGCGCACTTCTTGCACAGCCGGCGGATGAGGCGCTGGGCCACGACCAGGATGAGCGAGTCGGCGATCAGGAAGGGCTCGATGTTCATGTTCTCCATGCGGGTGATGGAGCTGGCGGCGTCGTTGGTGTGGATGGTCGAGAAGACGAGATGGCCGGTCAGGGCGGCTTTGATGGCGATGTCGACCGTCTCCTGGTCGCGCATCTCGCCGACGAGCATGATGTCGGGGTCCTGCCGCAGGAAGCTCCGCAGGCAGGCCGCGAACGTCAGCCCGATCTCTTCCTTGATCTGGACCTGGTTGATGTTCGGGACGTTGAACTCGACCGGGTCCTCGGCCGTCATGATGTTCATGTCCGGGGAGTTGATGGTCGAGACGGCCGAGTAGAGCGTATTGGTCTTGCCGCTCCCGGTCGGGCCGGTCACCAGGACGATACCCCACGGCTTATGGATGGCCTCCTGGAAGACGGCCAGGGACTCCTCCTCGAACCCAAGCTGGGTCAGGTCGAGCTTGAGCATTTCTTTATCGAGGATTCGGGCGACGATCTTCTCCCCCCACAGCGTCGGCAGGGAGGAGACGCGCATGTCGACCTCCTTCTTCTTGCCGTTGTCCAGGCGCAGGCGCATCTTGATGCGGCCGTCCTGGGGCAGGCGCTTCTCGGCGATGTCCATGTTCGACAGGATCTTGACGCGCGAGATGACCGGGCTGCGGTACTTCAGGGGCAGATTGACGATCTCGTAGAGGTCGCCGTCCATGCGGTAGCGGACGCGGAAGCTCATCTCGTAGGGCTCGAAGTGGACGTCGCTGGCGCCCCGCTTGATGGCGTCGACGAAGGTCTGGTTGACCAGCTTGATGATCGGGGCTTCCTCGGCATCGTTGTCGTCGTCGGTCAGGACACCGCTCTCGGCCTCGTCCTCGATGATGTTGACCCGGCCGTCGTCGGCCAGGGCGATGTCCTCGATGATCTTCTTGACCCGGATGGCGTCGGCCGTGCCGTAGTACTTGTTGATGGCGTTGATGACCCCGGTCTCCGAGGCGATGACGGGCTGGATCGACAGGCCGGTCCGGAACTTGACGTCCTCGATGATCTCGAGGTCGGTCGGGTCGACCATGGCCAGGGTCAGGAAGTTTCGGATGCGGTGGATCGGCATGACCATGTATTTCTTGGCCACGTCGACCGGGATCAGGGTGATAACTTCGGCGTAGACGTCGAACTGGTCAAGGTCGATATAGGGGTAGCCGAGCTGGCGGCTGAGGGCCTGGGCGATGTCCTCTTCGGTCAGGAAGCCCAGCTGGACGACCGAGGTGCCGACGGGCAGGCTGTTCTTCTTCTGGAACTCGAGGGCGGATTTCAGCTGGTCGACCGAAAGGATCTTCTCCCGAAGAAGCAGCTCGCCCAGGTTGGATGCCATTTTTTATCCCGTAATCTTAATATCTTGGACAATTCCTGTCAATTTTTCGAGCCCGGACACCCTCTCATATAAGGACGGCTCGCCGCCGTTTTCTTCTCTTATTCCAGATATTCTCAGCGGGTCCAAGGCATTGCTCCCATGGCGCCTATTCTCTCTCATGGACAAAATGCGTCAATCACCGGGGGGGGGCATTGCCTGGGTGAAATAAACAAAAATTGTCTCATCGCGAGGGGTGACGGCCGGCGCGGCGCGGCCCATCCCGGCCTGGGCCGGCTTGCTGGCCGCCGTGGCCCTGGGCGACGGCCTCGTCCGGCTGGTGGCGGTCCTATCAACGGGCGAGCCGATCGGCAGCCTCTTCCTCGTCCTCCTTCGTTTTCGCCCAAGATCCGACACCCCCCCGCCCGCCATGGGGGACGAGGTCCTGGAGGTCGGAGAGGTCTTGAACATCTTTTCGCCCGTACCGAAGGTCTGGTGGGAGAGGGCGGGGGGCGTGACCTATAAAGGAGACCCCTATATCCTGGCCGGCTGGGACCGCAAGGCGGACCGGCATATCTACATCTTTCGCAGGGGCGGCGGGGGATTTCCGGTCCTGGACCCGGAGCTCGAAAAGGTCCGGAACAGGTCCTCTGACCACTCCTACGTCTTCGCCATTCTCTGGGGGTTCCTCCCCCGGGATCTCCAGGAGGCCCTCGAATTCTACGGGCGCTACAGGCCCCGGCCCAACGTCCTCGTCTCCATCGGGCTCACGGCCTCCTGGTCAGACCCCTTTATGGCCGGGCCTTCAAAGACAGGCCGGACCGCGTGTCCTGACCGGGAGATCCTCGTTAGAGCGGCCCCGGCCCGGTCCGGGCCCCTCCGAAAACGCTTCATAACCATCCCTTCAATCCAAAGGAGGCAGATCGATGCCCATTCGCCGGGCATCGGCGTTCACGACGTCCATCAGGGCTTTGAGCGAATCGTCCGGCAGCGGTTCCACGGCGTGGGAGCTCAAGATCCTCGCGACTTCCAGCCGCGCCCGATCCCAGGCGCTCATTTTCCCGCGATGGACCCAGGTGTCATAGGCATCGCGTTCGATCACGGGACCGGGAGTATAGACCTCTTTACGGAACCACCGCAGCGTCTCGGCCGAAGTCAGGAAATGGTCCCCCGCGTAGATATCCCCGTAGAGATCGCCGGCCAGCCGATCCTCCCGGGCTTCGATGCCTCTGACCATGCGGAGAGCCATGCCGCAGATCTCGTTATCCAGCACCAGCTTTTCCAGGCTCTGACAGCTCTCGAAATCCAGCATGCCCGGGCCGGAGATGACGTTCGCCCCGGCGAGAGCCGCGACGAGCGCCCCCATGCCCGTCTCCAAGCCCGCCTGGCCGTCGACGATCTTGGCATCGGAAAGCCCCATGTAGGAATGGGTGGGAAGCCCCAGATGCTTCCCGACCTGGATATGAGCGGCGTTGATCATCATGGTCTCCACGGCCCCCATGGGCGGCGTTCCCGTCCTCATATCGAACGCCGCGGGAGACCCTCCGAAGATGATGGGCGACCCCGGATGGGCCAATTGGTGAATGACGATGCCGCTCAGGTTCTCGGCCGTCAGCTGCACCAACGCTCCGGCCAGGGTGACCGGGGACGTGGCCCCCGTCAATGGCATCGAGATCAGCGCGGCGGGGATCCCCGCCCGGGCGGCGTCGATGAGGTTCTGGCAGGTCAGGTTGCTCCATTTCAAGGGCGGCGAGGGACAGCAATCGAAGATCGCCAGGGGTTTCTCCCTGAGCGCCCGTTCGCTCCCCCGGACGGCCACCAGCATGTCTGTCATGATCTTGAAGCTTTCCACGGCAAAGGTTCCCGTGACGATCGGCTTCGTGCAGAACCGCAGCCCGATGTAGAGCCGATACCTGTCCTGCATGGCCTCGGGCACGTCCATGGAGATCATTTCCGTGCTTTGCGCGGCGATGTTCGGAAGAGCGTCGGTCAGGATCGCGTAACGGACGAGGTCCCTGGTCACCGGCTTCCTTTCTTCCTGTGTCTCCGGATCCAGGAACTTCAGGGCTCCGGAGCCCGGATCGAAGTGGACCGCGTCCCCTTCCAGGGCCATCGTGAGAGCGCCGCCGCGGTCATACATGTGGATCGCGTGCGGCACAGTCTTGAGCGACGCTTCGACGAGGCTCGGCTTGAACGAAACGATCCGCCCCCGGCTGGGACATCCCGCGTCCGCCAGGAGGCGCATCGCTTCGTCGTTCTCGATGAGGACGCCCGTCTTTTCCAGGACATCCACGGCTTCCGAAACGATCTGATCCAGGAACGGCCGGGACAGCAGGTCGAGCTTGGGTCTCCGCGTCTCTAACATCGTGTCCTCCTTCATTATCGTAAATCATCCACTATTCGGTCTCGAAGGACAAGAATTTTCTTATTTCGCTCTAGCAGAAATCGCCGGTCTCAAGCTCAGGCGGATGGAACATTGCCCGTTCCTTTTGCGTATCCTCCAATGTCAGCCATCTTGCCCGGGGGCTGGCCGGAGAATCCATGAAATGGACGAAATCGTGGGTCCCGAGGCGTCCCGGGCCGAAAGGTGAAAGATCCATGAGAACCGCCGACCGTGCTTCAAAGCCCGACGTGAGTCGCCGCGCCGTCCTGGCCGCGGTCCTAGCCGTCTCGGTCCTGTCCCCCGGCGCTTCGGTACCGCGAAGCGCCCGACCGGCCGTCCGGCTCGCCTTCAAGGACGTCAGGGTCTTCGACGGCCGGAAGATCATTCCCCGATGCACGGTCGTCGTCGAAGGTCCGAAGATCATCGCCGTAGGGACAAAGGTGGCCGTTCCGGCCGGCGCCGAGATCGTCGAGGGAAAGGGCCTGACCCTCCTGCCGGGACTGATCGATTCCCACGTCCATGCCTTCGCCCCCGCCGAGCTGCGGCGCTCCCTCATGTTCGGCGTGACGACGGTCATGGACATGATGACCATCCCCGGCTTTATGCGCCCCGTCAAGGCCAGGCAAGCCGCGACCGGCACGCCCGATATGGCCGACCTCTTTTCGGCCGGACTGGCGGCGACCGCACCCGGCGGCCACGGCACCGAATACGGAGGCGACGTCCCGACCCTGACCAAGCCGGAGGAAGCGGCCGATTTCGTCGCCAAACGGAAGGCCGAAGGCTCCGACTACATCAAGATCATGTCCGGGGCGGGTCCGCATCTCCTGGGACCGGACGTCATCGCCGCCGTGGCCGCCGAGGCCCGCAAGCAGGGACTCCTGAGCGTCGTCCATATCAACACCAGAAAGTACGCCCGGGAGGCCATCGAAGCCGGGGTCGACGGCCTGGGCCACTGTTTCGCGGACGTCCCTCCGGAGCGCGATCTCATCGACCTGATGAAGGCGAAAGGCGCCTTCGTCATCCCCACGCTCTCGGTGATGAGCGAGCTCCCCGACGCCAAAGTCGTCGACCTCATCCACGACCGGCGCCTTGCCCCCTACCTGTCCCCCGACCTTCTGGCCGCTTTGGCCATACAGAAACCGAAGATGAAGGACACGGACTGGACTTTCCGGGCGGCCGAGGAAACCGCCAAGCGTTTCCACGAAGGGGGCGTCCGGGTCCTCGCCGGCACCGACGCGAGCAACCCCGGCACGGCGCACGGGCTGAGCATGCACGGCGAGCTGGAGCTCCTGGTCGGCGCGGGGATGAAGCCCCTCGACGCCCTGGCCGCGGCCACCTCGGTCCCGGCCGAGGTCTTCGGACTCGAGGATCGCGGGCGGATCGCCCCGGGCCTGAGGGCGGACCTCTTGCTCGTCAATGGGGATCCCGGCGAGGACATCACGGCCACCCGGGACATCGCCGGGATCTGGAAATTCGGGAAAAGGCTGGACCGGGACTCCTATCGGGCCAAGATGGAAGTTCTTCAGAGATCCTGGCGGGAGACGGGCAAGATCCCCGCTCCGGAAGGCTCCGAATCCGGTTTCATCAGCGACTTCGATTCCGGTGATACTTTCACCAATTTCGGCTTCACCTGGTTCGAAACGACGGATGCGATGATGGGCGGAAGATCCAGAGCGGCCATCGAGGCGGCCGCGGGCGGGGCCGAGGACACGCCCGGGTCCCTCGCTCTCAGGGGAGAATTGAAGCCGGGGAGCCCGCTTCCTTGGGCCGGCGCGGCCTTCTATCCCGGCGCGACGTACTGGACCTGCCCCAACCTCTCTTCGTGGAACGCGCTCTCCTTCTGGGCCAAGGGCGGCGCGGGAAAAGCGGTCGTCATGTTCGTCCTTCAGGGCCAGAAGATGCCGGCCTTCCAGTTCTTTACGATCGGCGAAGATTGGAAGAAGTACGAATTTCCATTTTCTGCCTTCGCTAATACCGACGGCACGAATATCATGAGCATCGTTATCGGTGTGGCCGAGCGGCTTGGGACGTACAGGATGCAGATCGACCAGGTCCGCCTGGTCCGCCTCCCGGCGACCGGGAGCTGATCCCCGGGGGCGCTCAACGGAGCCTGAACCGGTGCAAAGGCGTGCGAAATCGCGGATTTCCCGAGGAAACAGGGAGCGCACCTGGAGGGACTCGAACCCCAGACTCGCTGTCGCGAAAGCCGCTGGAGGGCCGCCCCCCGGCTTCGCCGGTGAAGACCTGAAACGTTCGCCCGCTAGAAGCTCAGCTGAACGCTGAGGCCCGCCCCCCTGCGGACCGCGAACGGGGCTACGGCGACCTTCAGGTTCCGTTTCGCGAGCCGCGCGGCGTTGTGCTTCCTGACCGCGGACTTGACTGTCGCGCATTCGTAAATGGTCGAGCCGATCAGCGTACTCAGCCAAAGGACCGCGACGGCCGTATTGTCCGATTCGTCGTGATACATGGTGTAGGCTATCACCGCCACGGAGGTCCCCACCCGGAGTCCGGTCAACAGCAGTCCCCGGCCCCACAAGCCGCCATAAAAATTGCCCAGGGATGGACCGATCATGATCCCGGCGAGACCGGCGTATCCCAGCACGGAGGCGATCGTTGACCCTCCCCCCTCCGCGCTCGACGCCACCGAATAGGCCAGCAACAGGCCATAAGAGCCCAGAGTCCCCCAGAGGGACAAGTTGTAGGCCGTTTTCTCCTTGGGCAAGCCGAGTGATTCCGCGGTGATCGGCGAGGGCGCCTGGGCTCCGGTGTCATCCTGGGCCGTGAGCGGCGCGGCCGGCAGGAACGCGACCAAGAACGCGGCGGCGATGATGCCGAGCCTTCCGGGTCTTGTCTCTTTTATCGGACTCTTTGTCGTCATCGGGCACCTCCCATCTCGATCTTCTCCTCTTTGACACCCCTATGTTAGGGATAGGCCGGGCCAGAGTTGTCAAGATTCCGTCATTTTTTTCTTCAAAGGACCTCACTTCACGGGACAACGCCTGGAGCGACTCGGACCTCCGACCTGCTGCCAAGAGGGAGAAGCCGCCTTGACACCCCATTTTCTTCTCCATATACTCCGATCACAGGAAATCAATGTCCGATCCGTCGAACGCGCCGGCGGGTTCCCTTGCAGCGAAAGCGGGAAGGGCGCCATAACCCGGCCGCGCCTTCATCAGGTCTTCCATCCCGCAGCGACAGCCCTGGAAAATGAAATGAAACAGGATCCTTTGTCATTCGACCGGGAGATGCTCTTCGAGGCCGTGTTGAACACCGTCAGCGATGCCATCACGGTGATCGACAGGGATTTGAAGGTCCTCTTCCAAAACGAGGCCGTCCAGAAGCTCTACGGGGTCAAGGTCGGCGCGACCTGCTATGAAGCCTATCGCGGGCGCCGGGAGCCTTGCGAGAATTGCATCATCCTGGATGTCATCAAGGACGGGAAGCCGAAGAGCGCGCTCCGGGACATCCAGTTGCCGAACGGAAACATCCTCTGGATGGAGGTCTATGCGGGGCCCTACAGAGATCAGGAAGGCAAGATCGTCGGCGCCGTCGAAGTCGTCCGCAACGTGACGGAGCAGATGCGGCTCTCGGAGACCTGCATGACCCTCCGCCGGGAGGTCGAGCGCCAGGCCCAGTTCCATAACATCGTCACCCAGTCCAAGAGGATGAAAGCGATCTTTCGCCTCATCGAGCGGGTGGCCTCCACGACGAGCTCGGTCCTGATCACCGGGGAGTCCGGGACGGGAAAAGAGCTCATCGCCCGGGCCATCGTCTTCAATTCGGACAGAAAAGACAGGCCTTATCAGACGGTCAATTGCGGGGCGATCCCGGAGAGCCTTCTGGAATCGGAGCTGTTCGGCCACGTCCGGGGGGCTTTCACCGGGGCCGTGAGGGACCATCCCGGCATCCTCGAGGCCGCCGACGGCGGCACGCTCTTCCTGGACGAGATCGGAGACGTCCCTCCGGCGGCCCAAGTCAAGCTGCTCCGCTTTCTCCAGGAGGGGGAAAGCCGCCGGGTCGGGGATACCAAGGTCAGGAAGTTCGATGTCCGGATCATCGCCGCCACGAACCGGGATCTCGAAGAGGCCGTACGGGACGGATCATTCCGCGAGGACCTCTTCTTCCGCCTGAACGTCATTCCCGTTCTTCTGCCTCCGCTCCGGGACAGGAAGGAAGACATCCCGCCGCTGGCCGCTCACCTTCTCCAGCGTCTCTGCGATGCCCATTCCCGCCACGTCACCGGGCTCTCGCCGGAGGCCCTGAGGGCGTTCATGAATTACCGCTGGCCGGGAAATGTGAGAGAGATGGAGAACGCGATCGAATACGCGTTGCACCTCACCGACGAAGGGAACCCCATCCGCCCCGAACAGCTTCCCCCCAAGCTGTTCGCGGACGCCGAAGCGTCGTGG
>Ga0209254_10007235_pt1 | contig 10232 bp, 10 predicted proteins | sample FrelakmetDIP11DI_FD_187148 | JGI IMG/M metagenome (GOLD analysis project Ga0209254, IMG submission 187148) | Freshwater lake sediment microbial communities from the University of Notre Dame, USA, for methane emissions studies - DIP11 DI (SPAdes)... | ecosystem: Environmental > Aquatic >...
GGCGCGGCAGGCGACTTCCAGCGGCGCCGACGATGTCGTGACCGTGACGCGGCCGGGCGTGCGTTCGAGTGTCCATTGGCCGCGATCGTTGCGCAGTTCGCAGGACGCCGAAGCGCAGTCGGGCGTTTCGATCCAGATCGACTGCTGCGGCGGTGGCCCGGTCGTGCCGCAGCCCTGCAGCGCGGCCAGCAGCGCGGCGACGCAGGACAGCCGGCGCAACGTCGAGGCCGGGCCGGGCATGGTGAACCTCGCTCCTGTACGCGCCGCGAGGACGCGCCTTAGGTCAGGCCTTGCGTTCGGCCTCGCGCGCCGCCTCGTACATCGACGGCGTCGCGCCGGCGCGGCCGAGGTACTCGCGCAGGTGCTTGATCGCCTGCACGTTCATCACGTTCGAGTGGTGCGGCCGGTGCAGGATGCCCTCGGCGCGGTTCAGCTTGACGCGCAGGCGCGCCCCCGACAGCGGCTCGACCTCCGCGCCGAGGTGGCTGAGCAGCGACTCGATCTCGCGCCAGTGGATGTTGCCGCTGATCGGGTCGTGGAAGATCAGCTTCAGCAGCTGTTCGTGCTTGTGGCTCATGGTGCCGGCCTCTCGCAGCCTTTGACCAAGCATACGCGGGGGCTACGCGGGCGGCCTCTGCGCTGCCTCAAGGGTTGGCGAGACAACGGCGGCGTCGGCGGCGACGTCGAGGCCGATCGGGTCGGTTCAGCTCTCGGTCGTCTCCAGGTCGCCCGGGTCCAGCGAGCCGGGCGCCGCCTCTTGCCAGCTTTGCACGTCGTCGCCAGCGAGCCGATCGACGGCCGGCGCTACCGGAACAACTCGCCCTCACTGCTTGCGGACGACCGGATCGCGGTGGTCGTGGCCCCATCGCTGCGCGCCAGCGCCCCCACCCGCACGCCGAGCAGCCGGATCCTTCGCGACAGCTCGATCCGCTTCAGGCACTGGCCGGCGGCGCGGCGGATCGCGGCCGCGTCGTCGGTCGGCGCCGGCAGCGTGAGGTCGCGGGTGACGGTGCGGAAGTCGTCGAAGCGCAGCTTGATGCCGATGGTCTTGCCGGCGTAGCGCTTGCGGCGCAGGTCCTCGGCGACGCGCACGCACAGTTCGGTGAAGATCTGCGACAGCGTGGCGCGATCGCGCACCGCGTGCAGGTCGCGCTCGAAGGTCGTCTCGCGGCTGATCGACTTCGGCTCGCTGAAGGTGACCACCGGTCGCTCGTCGCGGCCGTGCGCCACCGCATGCAGCCAGCCGCCGGTGCTGGCGCCGAAGTGCTGCACCAGCCAGGCCGGCTCGGCGGCAGCGAGTTCACCGATCGTCGCGATGCCGAGCCGGGCCAGCTTCGCCGCCGCCTTCGGCCCGATCCCGTTGACCCGCCGCACCGGCAGCGGCCAGATCCGCGTCGCGAGGTCGTGTTCGGTGACGACCGTCAGTCCGTCGGGCTTGTCCAGTTCCGAGGAGATCTTCGCCAGCAGCTTGTTCGGCGCCAGACCGACCGAGCACGACAGGCCGGTGGCGACGCGCACGGCCTGCTTGATCTCGCGCGCCACCTCGCGCGCGCACCACCACGCCTCGGTGGCGGGATCGGCGCCGGCCTCGCTTCCCGAATCGCCCAGTCGCGCGGCGACGACGTCGGTCAGGTCGATGTAGATCTCGTCGATGCCGCGGTCCTCGATCATCGGCGTGATCTCGCGCACGGCGGCCTTGAACAGCCGTGAGTAGCGGCGGTACTCGTCGAAGTCCACCGGCAGCAGCACGGCGTCGGGCGCCCGCTGCGCGGCGCGCATCAGGCCCATCGCCGAGTTCACGCCGAGCGCGCGCGCCTCGTAGGTGGCGGTGGTGATCACGCCGCGGCCGCTGTAGCCGGCCAGCCGCGCGAAGCGGCGCCGCTGTTCGCCGGTGGCCGGATCGTTCTCCCACGCCGGCTGGTGGCGGGCGCCACCGCCGATGACTACCGGCAGCCCGCGCAGCTCCGGGTAGCGCAGCAGTTCCACCGACGCATAGAACGCGTCCATGTCGAGATGCGCGATCAGGCGCGGAACGTGGTGCATCGGGGGAACGCGAGGCGATCTGCGCACCGGGCGCGTGCAGCATGCACTGAAGATCGGCAATCTACTGCGCTGCGGCGTTCGATGGCGGCAGTCGGCTGCCTCGCGCTTGTCGAAAGCGCGACACGCGCGCGGGCGGAACGGACTCGTCCCGTCGGCAAGGATTGATCGCGATCAAGGGCGGCTATGGAGTCGCTGGTTAGCGTTGGCAAACGTCAATCCGGCGATCGGGCCGGCCAGGCGCCTTTCCGCGCGGCGCAGAGCCCGACAAGAGAGGATGACGGGAGGTCATCGTGTTAAGTCAGCCGATCAGAAGCATCATGGAGCAGCACAAGTTCGTCACCGCGTCGCCGGCGACGTCCGTGCGCGAAGCTTCCGAACTGATGGTGAAGAAGCAGGTCGGCGCCGTGCTGGTGGTCGAGAAGGGCCGCCTGCTCGGCATCTTCAGCGAGCGCGACGCTGTGTTCCGCGTCATCGCCCGTGGCCTCGATCCGCTGGCAACGCCGCTGTCGAAGGTGATGACGCCCGATCCGAAGACCATCAAGCCGAACAACACCTTCGGCTACGCCATGACGCTGATGCACGAGGGCGGCTTCCGCCACCTGCCGGTGATCGACGACGGCAAGCCCGTCGGCATCGTCTCGGCGCGCAGCGCGCTCGACCCCGACCTCGAGGAATTCGTCTGCGAGGAGCGGCGGCGCAAGTACTTCAAGGAAGAACTGCTGTAGGCGCTGCCCCGGGCCGGCGCGGCGCGCCGGCGCAATGACCGCGGCCTTCAGTCCGGCGGCAACTGGCGCAGGGCCGGCAGGCCGATGCCGGTCGCGTCGAAACCGCCGTCGACCGCGAGCACCTGGCCATTGACGTAGGCCGCCTGCGGGCTGCACAGGAAGCCCACGGCGGCGGCGATTTCCTCCGGCGTGCCGTAGCGGGCCAGCGGAATCGCGTCGTGATAGGCGGCGCGGATCTCCGGCGTGTGCACCGCCTGGGCCATGGCGGTATCGACCGGGCCGGGCGCGATCGCGTTGACGCGGATGCCGACGTTGCCCAGTTCGACCGCCTGCTGCCGGGTCAGGTGCATCAGCGCCGCCTTGCTGGTGCCGTAGGCCACGCGCAGCGTGCTCGCGCGCAGGCCGGAGATCGAGGCGATGTTGACCACACTGCCGCCGCCGCTGCCGCGCATGTGCGGCACACAGGCCTGCGTGCAGAGGAACGGTCCGTCAAGGTTGACGGCCAGCACGCGCGCCCATTCCTCGTAGGTCGTCTCCAGCAGCGGCTTGAACACCGCCACGCCGGCATTGTTGACCAGCGCGTCGAGGCGTCCGAAGCGCGCCGCCACCTGCTCGATTGCCGGTCGTACCTGTGCCGGCAGTGCCACGTCGCAGACGATCGACAGCACGCGCTCGGCATCGGCCAGCTCCTGCCCGGTGCGCGCCAGGGTCTCGCCGTCGATGTCGAGCAGCGCGACGCGATGGCCGTGGTCGAGGAACCAGCGCGCGATCGCCAGACCGATGCCGCGGGCGCCGCCGGTGACCACAGCCACCGGCGCGGTGTCGGGGGTCGGATCCATGACCGCAATCTAATCTGTCGCGGCCGGTCGTGGCCGATCGGCCCGGCGGCTTCTTGCGCCGCGCGACACGCCCGGCGGCAAGGTGTGCGATAACGTCGGCTGACCCGACCCGGCGCATGGTGCGCGTTCAACCTCGACCTGCGCTGCTGCCACCCCCGATGACGCCCGGCCCCGACTCACGCTACGCCGTCATGCGCCTATTGGTCGCGCTGGTGCTGATGACCGTCGGCGCCAGCGGCATGTACGTCGTCGCCGTGGTGCTGCCCGCGGTGCAGGCCGAGTTCGGCGTCGCCCGCGCCGACGCCTCGATGCCATACACGTGGCTGCTGGTCGGCTTCGGCCTCGGCGGCATCCTGATGGGCCGCCTCGCCGACCGCTACGGGGTCACGGTGCCGATCCTGATCAGCGCCGCCGGGCTCGGGCTGGGCTACGCCCTTGCCGGCACGGCCGGCAGCATCTGGACGTTCTCGATCGCGCACGGCGTACTGATCGGGCTGCTGGGCGCATCGGCCACCTTCGCGCCGCTGATCGCCGACACCACGCTGTGGTTCGTCCGCCGCCGCGGCATCGCCGTGGCGGTGTGCGCCAGCGGCAATTACCTCGCCGGCACCGTGTGGCCGCCGATCGTGCAGCATTTCGTCGAGACCGCCGGCTGGCGCGACACCTACCTCGGCCTCGCCGCGGTCAGTGCCGTCGTCATGCTGTCGCTCGCGCCGCTGCTGCGCCAACGGCCGCCGCTGCCAATGCCCTCGGGCAAGACCGCCGCCGGCGCCGCCGATGGATCGCCGAGCCGGCCGTTCGGCCTGTCGCCCACCGCGGCGACGGTGCTGCTCGCCATCGCCGGCCTGGCCTGCTGCGTGGCGATGTCGATGCCGCAGGTCCACATCGTCGCCTACTGCGGCGACCTCGGTTACGGCGCGGCGCGCGGCGCCGAGATGCTGTCGCTGATGCTCGGCTTCGGCATCGTCAGCCGGCTGGTCTCCGGGGCGGTCTGCGACCGCATCGGCGGCCTGCGCACGCTGCTGCTCGGTTCGGCGCTGCAGGGCGTCGCGCTGCTGCTCTTCCTGCCCTTCGACAGCCTGGCGTCGCTGTACGTGATCTCGGCGCTGTTCGGCCTCTTCCAGGGCGGCATCGTGCCCTCCTACGCGATCATCGTCCGCGAACACTTCTCGCCGCGCGAAGCCGGCGCCCGCACCGGCACTGTGCTGATGTTCACGCTGCTCGGCATGGCGCTCGGTGGCTGGATGTCGGGCAAGGTCTTCGACCTGACCGGCTCCTACGACGCCGCCTTCGTCAACGGCATCGCCTGGAACCTGCTCAACCTCGCCATCGCGACCACGCTGCTCTTCCGCGTGCGGCGCCGGCTCGCTGCGGCCTGACCCGCTGCCTGCCGCGCCGCCGTCCGCTCAGCCGCCCTTCCGCCACACGCTCGCCAGCCACGGCTGCTGCGCGCGCGGCAGCCCCGGCGGGCGGAAGTAGTGGCCGATCTCCGCGAAGCCCGCTGCCACCATGTGCGCGCGCCAGGTCTCGAGCGAGTGGAACAGGCAGTAGCGGCTGCCGTTCCAGCCCTCTTCGTCGTTGCCGCGCGGGTTCGAGGCAAACAGCACGCCGCGCGGCTTCAGCGCCGCGGCCAGTTCGCGCAGCACGCGCGGCAGCTCCTGGCCCGGCACGTGGAACAGCGATGCATTGGCGAAGATGCCGTCGAAGCGCTCCGGCGGCAGGTCCAGCCTCAGGAAATCCTGCTGCCAGACCGCGCAGCCACTGTGGCGGCGCGCCATGGCCGCGAAGCGCGTCGAGCCCTCGAGCCCAATGGCCTCGTGGCCGCGCGCGGCGAAGGTCGCGAGGTCGCGGCCCGGCCCGCAGCCGAAGTCGAGGATCGCGAACGGCGGCGTGCCCTCGATGGCGCCGAGCAGCGCGTCGACGTTCTGGCTGACGTCGTGATCGTGCGTGCCGGCCCAGAAATCGTCGGCGCGCTGCTCGTAGTCGGCCAGCGTGCCGCGGCTGATCAGTTCGAGGTCGCGCCGGGACAGCGTCATCGCCTTTGCGCGTGCGCCGATGAGGGGTGCGCGGGCCGCGCGGGACGCAGGTGAGCGAGGCGGCCGCGGGCGAGCCCCGGCCGGCGGCCGCGGCCTACGGAATCGGCCGCAGCTTCAGTTCCTCTGCCGTGGCCTTGACGAAGCCGAAACTGCCGTACGCGTTCTGTGCCGCCGGCGTGGCCAGGAACGCCAGGTAACGTTGCGCGGCCGCCTGGCGCGGGCTGTTCGCCAGTGCGCCGATGGCGTACGAGACCTCGTCGCGCAGGCTGTCCTCCGGCGGCAGCTTGACGCTGTCGACCTTCGCCCCATCGCGTTTCGCCTCGATCGTCTCGGTCACCCAGACGAAGCCGGTATCAGACGTTCCGGCGCGGATCCGCTCGGGCGTTTCGCGATGGTGCACGGCGGTGAACCAGTTGTTCGGCGTCGTCTGGCACGAATAGCACTCCTTGCCGCCGGAAATGTGCTGCCACAGGCCGTGGCGCTGCAGCACCTTCCTGCCGTAGAACTGCATGATCCCCTCGTTGACCGGGTTCGGCATCGAGGTGTGGACATCGGCGCGCGCCAGGTCCTTGATGCCCTTGATCCCCTTGGGATTGCCGACCGCGACCATCAGCTCCATCTCGTTGTGCAGGTAGGTGAGGTAGGTGTCCATCAGCCCCTGCTTCTTCAGCCGCTTCAGGTGGTCGAGGTTCACCGACGCGTAAACGTCCGGCAGCCCGGGGTACTCCTTGCCCCCGTAGACCCAGCCGCCCTTCTCGATCGCCTCCAGCAGCAGGCCCGGCGGCAGCGTGACCAGTCCGACTCTCGTGCCCGGTGACTGTTTCTGGAACGCCTTGACGACATCGTCCATGGCGAAAAACTGGTTGCCCGCCAGCCACAGCACGACATCGGCCTCGGCGCGCATGCGGCCGAGCGCGTCGGCGCCGCTGACGATGCGGCCATCGGCGGTGTAGAGCTTCAGGTCGCTGTCCTTGTTCGGCGGGATGGTGGCGAACTTCGCGGCATCCTTCGGCGCCGCCGCGGGCGCCGGAGGCTCGCGGGTCGCGCATCCGGCGAGCAGGCTCGCGGCGAGCGCGCCGCCGATGAGCGTCGAAAGAATGCGCTTCATGTTCGTCTCCTTGGTGTTCGCCGCAATGGGCCGCGTATCTTGCGGCAAGGCGCGGCACGGCGCTTGGTGCGGTGCAGCGTCCGGGGAAGCGGCACCGCAGCCGGCCGATGTCACCGGTGCGCCGAGGCCGGCTCGGCCGCGCCGCACGGGTCGCTGACGCCGGCCTGGCCTTCGCGCCGGCGGCCCGCGATGTCGACGATGCCACACAGCCGTTAAAGTCTGTCCCATCCCGCGCGGCCACCCCGCCGCCGGGATCGCCAACGGAGCGCGCGCTTGAGCAAGCTGGAGCAACGACTGGAAGCCCTGCCCCCGGCCGTGCTGCGGGGCATCCTGCGCGGCATCGAGAAGGAAGGGCTGCGCGTGCGCCCCGACGGCGCGCTGGCCCAGACGCCGCATCCGGACGGGCTCGGCTCGGCGCTCACGCATCCGAGCATCACCACCGACTTCAGCGAGTCGCAGCTCGAGCTGATCACCGGCGCGCACGACACCGTCGAGGCGCTGCTGCAGGAGCTCACCGAGCTGCACCAGTTCGTCTACCGCAACCTCGGCGACGAACTGATCTGGTGCGCCAGCATGCCGTGCAAGCTGCCGCCCGAGGAGCAGATTCCGCTCGGCCGCTACGGCCGCTCGAACATGGGCCGGCTGAAGACCGTCTACCGGCAGGGCCTGGCGCACCGCTACGGCCGCCGCATGCAGACCATCTCCGGCATCCACTACAACTTCTCGCTGCCCGGCGAAGCCTGGCCGCTGCTGCAGCAGGTCGCCGGCGTCGGTGGGTCGGTCGATTGCTTCCAGGACGCCGGCTACTTCGCGCTGATCCGCAATTTCCGCCGCCACTCGTGGCTGCTGCTGCTGCTGCTCGGCGCGTCGCCCGCGGTGTGCGGCACCTTCGTCCGCGGCCACAGCCACGGCCTGTGCGGCTGGGACTCCGGCACCTATTTCGCGCCCTACGGCACCTCGCTGCGCATGGGCCGGCTCGGCTACCAGAGCGATGCCCAGGCCAGCCTCGCGGTGAGCTTCAACTGCCTCGGCGACTACGCGCAGACGCTGCACCGGGCGCTCTCCGAGACCTACCCCGCCTACGAGGCGATCGGCCTGCGCGACGGCGACCTCTACAAGCAGCTCGCCACCACGCTGCTGCAGATCGAGAACGAGTTCTACGGCACGATCCGGCCCAAGCGCCGCATCCGGCCGGGCGAGCGGCCGCTGAGTGCGCTGGGCCACCGCGGCGTCGAGTACGTCGAGGTGCGGCTGGTCGACATCGACCCGTTCAGTCCGGTCGGCATCGATCTCGAGAAGATGCGGCTGCTCGACATCTTCCTGCTGCACTGCCTGCTCGCCGACAGCCCGCCCGATTCGCCGCAGGAGATCGCCGCCATGACGCGCAACCAGCGCCGCGTCGCCGAGCGCGGCCGCGATCCGCAGCTGCGCCTGCACCGCACCGGCGCGCATCCGCCATCCGAGGCCGACGAGATGATCGGCGCGCTGGCCACCGCGCCGGTGCTGGCCGACGTGGCGCTCGCCGACCTGAGTCCGGCGGACCGCGTGCCGGCCGAGTGGGGCAAACGGATCCTGCGCGAATGCGAACCGATTGCCATCGCGCTCGACGGCGCGGGCGGAGGCGACGGCTACCGGGAGGCGCTGGCCGCCGCGCTGGCGGGATTGAGTGACTTCTGGACGCTGCCGTCGGCCCGCGTGCTGCAGGCAGTCGAGGAGCGCCACGGCCGCTCGTTTCCGGCCTTCGTGCTGGCGCAGTCGGAGAAACACCGGCGAACCATGCTCGCGCAGCCGCTGGCGCGCGAGGCTGCCGCGCGCTACGAACAGCAGCGGGCCGACTCGCTGCGCGAGCAGCGCAGCCGTGAGGCGGCCGACGACATGCCGTTCGAAGACTTCCGCCAGCAGTACCTGACGCAGGACCTGATGGGCGGCGAGCACTTTCGCCCGCCCGGCACTTGAGCCGGCGGCGGCCGCGTCAGGCCCGTGCCGTGGCGACCTGCGCGATCAGCGCCTCGAAGCGCTGCTGCGCCTCGGCGAAGTTCGCTGCCGGCGCAGCGCGCAGGCGATCGCGCGCGTCCTCCGGCCAGCCGTAGTCCTGCGCCAGCGGCGCGTAGGCGTCCGACAGCGGCTCGCCGTCGAGCAGGTCGTCGGGGGCCAGCAGCACGTAGCGACCGGACGCATCGGGCTCGCCCGGAAACAGCAGGAAGGCCAGGCTCGCCTGCGTGTCGCGCACGCGGTAGGAGATGTAGCGGTCGATGGCCATCCGGCCGTCCTTCATCGAGGCTCCGGCGCGCGCCGCGCCGCGCCTGTCGGTCAGCGTCTGCGGCTTGAACCCCTTGATGCCGCCGGACTGCTGCCGGGCGGTCTCGCTGCTCAGGTCGTAGCGGATCTCGAGCGCGGCGGCCAGCCCGCCCAGTTCCTCGGCGACCCGGCCTTCGAGCAGCACCTGGCTGCGCGCGCGCTTGCGGCGCGGCGCCAGCGCATTGGCCGGCAGGCGCTCGCCGATCAGGCGCGCCAGATCCTCGGCGGCCTGCGCGGTGACCCGCCCCGACTCGCGCTGCGTCTGCAGGTTCTCGAACAGCGTGATCAGCTGCTCCTTGCTCAGTGAGGCCAGCTTCTCGTCGGTCCAGTTCATCTGGCTCGGCGGCTGGAACACCTTGTTCACGGACTGGCTGGCTTTGCGCATCGATCGCGTCCTCTCGTGCAGTTGAGGCGTCGTCACACCCGCCCGGACCCCGAGTATGAGGCCTTTATCCCGTCGAGCCGGCAGGTCGTATCCTCTGTGGCGCCCGCCTGCGATCGCCCCGTTGCCGTGCAAGCCGTCGCCCACGCCGAAATCACGCTGCTGATGGACGCGCTCGCGTTCTCCGCCGCCAAGCACCGCAACCAGCGGCGCAAGGACGTCGACGCCTCGCCGTACATCAACCACCCGATCGCCCTGGCCCGCGTGCTGGCGGTCGAAGGCAACGTCACCGACCACAAGGCGCTGGCCGCCGCCATCCTGCACGACACCCTCGAGGACACCCGGACCACCTACGAGGAGCTGCAGGAACAGTTCGGCCGCACCATCGCCGAGGTGGTGCGCGAGGTCAGCGACGACAAGTCGCTGTCGAAGGACAAGCGCAAGCAGCTGCAGATCGAGCACGCCAGGCACCTGTCGCATCGCGCGCGGCTGGTCAAGCTCGCCGACAAGACCTGCAACGTGCGCGACATGGCGGCGCACCCGCCGCACGGCTGGGAGCTCTCGCGCCGCCGCGAGTACTTCGACTGGGCGAAGCAGGTCATCGACCAGATCCGCGGCACCAACGCCCGCCTGGAAGCCGCGTTCGACGAGGCGTTCGCCGCGCGGCCGTAGCTCGCGCCGGCGCCTGCCAGCGCGCGCTGTCGCTAGGAGTCTGCGCGGCAGAACGGGTCGAAGCGAAACGGGTGGGGCGAGAGCCCAATTTGCCCCGGTTTCGAGGCCGCGTACTGGTTCGTACGCAAC
>Ga0209254_10007236_pt1 | contig 10232 bp, 9 predicted proteins | sample FrelakmetDIP11DI_FD_187148 | JGI IMG/M metagenome (GOLD analysis project Ga0209254, IMG submission 187148) | Freshwater lake sediment microbial communities from the University of Notre Dame, USA, for methane emissions studies - DIP11 DI (SPAdes)... | ecosystem: Environmental > Aquatic >...
GGACATCCACATCCTCGCGGTGCAGGGCAACTTCCGCTTCTGATCCTCGCCGCGCACGGCGCGGAAACGTCAAAGGGCGCGGTCGAGACCGCGCCCTTTTTTCTTGCCGGAGCGCTCAGACCCAGTAGGTGGTGGTGGTCATGACCTTCGCGACCACCTTCATGGCGTGCCTGACCGGCAGGGGGAGATCAGCCGCGCCCAGGGCCACCGCCTTGTCGGCGTGGCCGGCCTCGTCGGCCTTCATCTGCGCCACGATGGCGCGCGTGCGCACGTCGAGCGGCGACAGGCGCTCCAGGTGGCCATGCAGGTGTGCCTCCACCTGGCGCTCCGTCTCGTTGAGAAATCCGAGGTTCCACTTGTCGCCGGCCTTGCCTGCCGCGAACCCGACGGCGAACGAGCCGGCATAGAAAAGCGGATTCAGCAGGCTGGTCTGGCCGCCGAGCTCCTTGATGCGCGCCTCGGACCACGCAAGGTGGTCCTCCTCCTCGCGCGCCGCCTCCGCGAGCTCGCGCTTGAGCGCGGGATTCGCGGACGCGGCGGCCTGTCCCTGATACAGCGCCTGGGCGCACACCTCGCCGCAGTGATTGATGCGCATCAGGGCGGCGGCGTCGCGGCGCTGCTCCGGCGTCAGGTCGGCCTCGGGCACGTCCGCCGCGGGATTCGGCCGGGTGCACTGGGTGCCGCCCGCGACGGTGCGTATCGCGCGATCGAAGCCGAGGATGAGCGAGTCGACTAACGAAGCCATGCCGGAATTCTAGTCCAAGGAAAACGGGCGCCCTGGGGCGCCCGTCTCCGGAACGTCCCGCAGCGTTCAGAACGCGTGGAAGACACCCAGCGCCCAGACTTCCGGATCCGCGCCGTACGGCGTGAGGACCGGGCCGTTGCCCGCAACGGAGGTGTAGGAGTCGCCCGTGTAGTCGGCGAACTGGTTCTGCTGGTTGTCGACCAGGTTGTACGACGCGAAGATCCAGGTGCGCTTGGACAGCAGATAGCGCGCGCCGACCATGTACGCCGTCGCCTTCGTGTCGCCGCAGGACACCGTCTCCGTGCCGTCGCAGCCCTTCATGCTGTCCAGCCAGCCGTACTGCGCCAGCACCTGGACGTTGCCGAAAGTGTGCTCCCAGTTCACCGTGTAGCCGTTCTGGGTCACTTCGTTGCCGCGACGCACGCCCAGGGCGTTGTTCGACTCACTGCGCACCCAGATGAAGCTCACGTTCGCGCCGGGCAGGTACTTCCAGCCAATGCCGGCCTTGTAGCCGGTGAACTCCGCCTGCGCCGCAGCGGCGATCGGTACGCCCAGGCCGTTTACACCGGCGATGGCCGAGTTGTTCTCGTTTTGCACGTAGTCGAACTGGCCGTGGAAGTTACCGAAGCGGCCGCGGACGGTGGCGCCCCAGATCTGGCCGTCGGCGTCCGAGCCGGAGCCCTGCGAGCACGCAGTACCCGTCGCGGTAACGTTGGACGAATTGACAGTCGCCAGCCCGGACACCGACGCGCTCTGCGTTCCGGAAAGTGTCGCCGGATTGAGCGTGGTGTTCAATGCCGGGACGCAGCTGTTGTGCTGCACGTTTTCCTGCGCGTTCGGCGAGTAGCTCAGCGTGGCGTTGAAGCCGGCGAACGTCGGGGTCGTGTACTGGACCGTGTTGCTGGTGCGCGCCACCGACCCCGCACCGGCTGTGGGGCGGGTGATGCGGCCGAGTTGGGTGCCGTTGGTCCAGGGAATCTCGGTGTTGATGTAATTGGAGGAGAACTGTGCAAGCTCGCCGTTGGCCCAGTAGATCGACTGGCGGCCGAAGGTCAGGCGGCCGAAGCCGCTGTCCAGGCCGACGAACGAGTCGCGCGACGCCCAGGTGCCCTTCGAAGAGTTCGCCGCACCGCCGGAGCCCTGCGAGCTGCCGCTGTCCACGGCGACGCCGGTCTCGATCTGGAAGATCGCCTTCAGGCCGTTGCCGAGGTCCTCGGTGCCGCGCAAGCCCACGCGCGAGCTGTTGTCGAACACCCGGATACGGTTCTGGTAATCCGTCGCACCGTTGGCCGCGCCTTCGGCGCCGTACGAGTCGATACCCAGCACCGCACGGCCGTACAACTGCACGTTGCTCGACTGCGCGTACGCCGCGGGCGCCGCCAGTACGCTCGCGATCGCGAGAGAAATCGCTTTACTGTTCATCCTTGTTTGCTCCCCCGGAAACATGACGATACACCCGTTACGCTATCACGCGGCCCGGGAGTTTTCTGTTACGGGTAGACGGCAAAAAAAAACGGGCGCCCGAAGGCGCCCGTTCCCTGAGCAAGTACCTGTTGTTCTTGGATGCTTAGAACGCGTGGAAGATGCCCAGCGCCCAGACTTCCGGATCCGCGCCATACGGCGTGAGGACCGGACCGTTGCCGGCCACGGAAGTGTAGGCGTCGCCCGTGAAGTCGGCGAACTGGTTCTGCTGGTTGTCGATGAGGTTGTAGGACGCGAACACCCAGGTGCGCTTGGAGAGCAGGTAGCGCGCGCCGAGCATGTAGGCCGATGCCTTGGTATCGCCACAGCTGAGGTTGGTTGCGGTGATCGCACCCGTGCAGCCCTTCATGCTGTCGGTCCAGCCGTACTGCGCCAGCACCTGGACGTTGCCGAAGGTGTGCTCCCAGTTCACCGTATAGCCGTTCTGGGTCACTTCCACGCCGCGCGTCACGCCGAGGGCGTTGTTCGACTCGCTGCGCACCCAGATGAAGCTCACGTTCGCGCCGGGCATGTACTTCCAGCCGATGCCGGCCTTGTAACCGGTGAACTCGGCCTGGGGCGCGGTGTTGATGGGTGCAAGGGTGGCCGGCGTGACCCCGGAGATCCCCGAGTTGTTCTCGTTCTTCACGTAGTCGAACTGGCCGTGGAAGTTGGCAAAGCGGCCACGAAGGGTGGCGCCCCAGATCTGGCCGTCCGCGTCCGATCCGGTACCGACCGCGCAGGACGTGCCGGTGGTGGTCACGTTGGACGAGGTCAGGGTCGTCAGGCCGGAGACCTGCGCGTTCTGCGTGCCTGCCACCGACGCCGGGTTCAGCGTGGTGTTGGTCGCCGCCACGCAGCTGTTGTGCTGCACGGATTCCTGCGCGTTCGGCGAGTAGCTCAGCGTCGCGTTGAAACCCGCGAAGGTCGGCGTCGTGTACTGCACGGTGTTGCTCTGCCGCGCGACCGGGCCGGCCCCGCCAGTGGCACGCGAGATGCGGCCCATCATCGTGCCGTTCGTCCAGGGAATTTCCGTGTTGATGTAGTTGGCCGAGAACTGCGCCAGCTCACCGTTGGCCCAGTAGATCGACTGGCGACCGAAGGTCAGGCGGCCGAAGCCGCTGTCCAGGCCGACGAACGAGTCGCGCGACGCCCAGGTGCCCTTGGAGGCGTTGCCCACGCCGCCGGAGCCCTGCGTCGAGCCGCTGTCTATCGCAACGCCGGTCTCGATCTGGAAGATCGCCTTCAGGCCGTTGCCGAGATCCTCGGTGCCGCGCAGGCCGACGCGCGAGCTGTTGTCGAACACGCGCAGGCGGTTCTGGTAGTCGGTCGCACCGTTGACCGAGCCTTCGGCGCCGTAGGAGTCGATACCCAGCACCGCACGGCCGTACAGCTGCACGTTGCTCGACTGTGCGAACGCCGCGGGGGCGGTCAGCACGCCGGCAACGGCCAGTGCCATGACTTTCTTGTTCATCAGGAAGTTCTCCTCTGAGTGATACGAACGAACGCGAGCGACCTTTGACCTTCGCCCGAACTCCTCCGAGAGACCGGGAAGCTGATTGGATTCTGCCAAACCGCTCTTCCCGGCGTCAGCAAAACCTCCTCAAAAGGGGAACAGCTGGGCTGCTTTTGTTGTCTTTCCGCAACAATCTGGATCGAATAGCAATATTGCTTGCTGATCAGGCAGATGCAAAAAGTCTCTCCAGTTCCTTGCCAGGATCCGGAGCGCGCATGAAGGCCTCCCCCACCAGAAAGGCGTGGATGCCGGCCTGTCGCATTACCGCAACGTCCTCGGGCCGGAGGATCCCGCTCTCGGTCACCACCCGCCGGCCGGCGGGAATGCGGGGAAGCAGGTCGAGGGTGGTCCGGAGCGTCGTCTCGAAGGTCCGCAGATTGCGGTTGTTGATGCCGAGCAGGGGCGTCCGCAAGGCCAGCGCGCGATCCAGTTCCGCGGCGTCGTGAACCTCGACCAGGACCTGCAGCCCGATGGAAGCTGCCACCGCCTCGAGCTCCAGCATCCGCGCCTGTTCGAGCGCGGCCACGATGAGCAGGATGCAGTCGGCGTGCAGGGCGCGGGCCTCGTACACTTGGTATGGATCGACGATGAAATCCTTGCGCAGGCAGGGGAGCCCGGAGGCGTCGCGGGCCTCGCGCAGGTACTCGGGCGCGCCCTGGAAGAACTGCACGTCGGTCAGGACGGAGAGACACGCAGCGCCGCCGGCGGCGTAGCTGGCGCCGATCGCGGCCGGATCGAAGTGCTCGCGCAGCACGCCCTTGCTGGGGCTGGCCTTCTTGACCTCGGCGATCACTGCCGCGGCGCCGGCGGCCACCTTGGCCTCCAGCGCGCGATGAAAGTCGCGGACCGGCGGCGCCGACTCCGCCGCCCGCCGGACTTCCGCCAGCGGCATGCGTGCGCGCGCGGCCGCGATCTCCTCCGCCTTCACCCCCAGGATGCGGTCGAGCACGTCGGACATCAGGCCTTCGCCTTCTGGACCGTCGTCCCGCCGGTCACCACCTCCTCGGCCAGCCCGCCGGCGGGGGCCGGCACCGCGAGCCGCACTTCGTAGCGCACCCCGGGATGACGCGCCGCTGCGCGCTCGAACTCCCGGCACCACCACTTCACCGGCTTCACCGTGCAATGCGCGTTCTGGCCGTTGGGCAGCCGCTTGCCCGCGGGAAAGCACGCCACGTTGGCGAACACGAACAGGTGCGCGTAACCGAACAGCTCGTCGACCACCCAGGGAACGTCCTCCTCGGGCACGTGCTCCAGCACGTCGGTGCAGATGACGCCGTCGAAGCGGCCCTCGGGCAGCGTGCTGCAAGGCGTGTAGGCCGGGTCGTAGCAATGCACCGGCACGCCCCAGTACGCCTGCACGTTGGGATGGTTGTTGCCCTCGGCATCTCGATACGGCCAGTAGCGGTACTGCTGGCCCTTGCCGCTGCCGTAGTCGAGCAGCCCCTGGGCGCCAGTCTCTGCCAGCAGCCGGCGAATGTGATGGGCCTGCGGCGGCAGGCTCTTGCCCGGGAAGGTGTGCTCCGGGCTGAGGCCGAGGAAGCGCTCCCCCTCGGTATGCATGCCGCGATAGAGCTCGACCAGCCGCTGATAGCGCGGGCTCGGTTGCTTGCGGGAATAGGTCTTCATGGGGAGGCTGTGCGGATGTCCAATGATAGCGCCATGGCCGGCCTACCCCTCCAGCGAGGCGCGCAGCGAGGCCGCGGCCGCATCCCACTTCCGCGCGCGATCCTGGCGATGCACCCGGCACCCGGGAAACCACGGCGAGGCCGGGCCCGCGAGCATCCAGCGCCACTCGGGCGGATATGGCACCAGCACGTCGCTCGGCCGGCCCGCGCCTGAGCGCAGGTGCACGTTGGTGTTGCTCACGGCGACGTAGCGGTCGAGCACCGCGAGCAGGGCAAGTGCGTCCTCGAGATCGTCGTTGGCACCGGAGGCATCCATCACTGGACGCTGCGCCGCCGCCGCGAACGCCTCGATCTCGCCTGGTCGCGGCTGGCGCTGCGCCACCACCAGCGTCCCGCCGAAGCCGCGCAATGCGCGTCCGAGCGTCGCGGGCGGGATGTCCTTGGACAGCGCGAAACCCTGTTTGGCGAACTCCGGGCCGGCGCCGCCGGAGCCCGCGCGCCACGTGACGCCCACGTGCGGCGCGGGACCGCAAGACCTGAGCCACTCCGACCACGCGTTCGCGCGCTGCGGATCGGGAGCCAGGGGGAGCGGCGGACATGGCTCTCCGCCGGCGAGATACGGCAGGTCGCCCACGGGGATGCGCTCGCGTGACGCCAGCGCTGCCGGCAGCGGCTCGCCAGCCGCAACGACGGCATCGAACGGCGCGGCCCGCGCCAGCAGCGCGACGAGGCGCGCGTCCGCCTGCGCCGCGACGTGCGCGCCCCGCGCGGCCAGTGCCGGAGCGAAGCGCAGGAAGAACAGCACGTCGCCCAGCCCCTGCTCGGGTTCCAGGAGGAAGGCGCGGCCCGCAAGCGCGTCCGGAAACGGCGACGGCAGCCCGATCCGCGACTCGGGTCCGGAGAGATCGCGGCGGACATAGTGGCCCCAGCCGTCGGCATAGCGCGCATCGGCGAGCAGCGCGACCCCGAGCGTGCGGTGCAGCCGTCCCGCGGCAGGCCATCGGGCGAGGCCGCTTCGATAGTGATCGACCAGCGCGTCGAGGCCCTCGGCCTCGCCCAGCGCGCCGCCGAGCTGCAGGAACGCGTCGAGGTCGTCGGGCGAGGCCACGGCGAGCTCGCGGAAAACGCGCAGCGCCTCCGCGGTGCGTCCCTCACGTTGCAGCACCAGGCCGAGCATGTAGGCGGCCGAGGGATGGGGCGGATCGAGCGTGGCGGCGCGGCGGAAGGACTCGCGCGCGCCGGATAGATCCTCGCGCTTCAGCAGTGCCTTGCCGAGGTTGTAATGACACTCGGCGTGTGCGGGGCGGCGCTTCAGCGCGCGGCGGAACGCCGCCGCCGCGTCGTCGATCCGCCCCAGCTCGCCGAGGGCGACACCGCGCAGATTCAGGTAATCCGGGTTGTCTCGATCCAGTCCGAGCGCGCGATCGGCGTGCGCGAGCGCGGTCTCCGGCTGCGCACGGCGCACGTGGACGAGGCCCAGAAGCGCCCACGCGAACGCCTCGCGCGGGTTGGACCGGACGATGGCGTGCAGGGCGGGCTCGGCCTCGTCGAGCCTGCCGGCGGCGAGTGCCGCCTGCGCCTGCCCGACGAGCGCCGCGTACTCCGCCGCCACGCTACTTCGGCAGACCCTGGGTGAACTTCACGAACGCGTCCAGCTTCGCGCGCGCCGCGCCGCTCCTGATGGTCTCCATGGCGAGCTCCACGCCGTCCTGGATGGTCGGAGCCTTGTCGGCGGCGTAGATGGCCGCGCCGGCGTTGAGGGCCACGATGTCGCGCGCCGGGCCGGCCTTGTTCTCCAGCGCCTTGAGCACCATGTCGCGCGATTCCTCGACCGTGGTCACGCGCAGCGTGCGCGGATCGTGCACCGGCAGGCCGAACTGCTCGGGATGCACGCGGTATTCCGTGATGCGCCCGTCCTTGAGCTCACCGACCTGGGTGTGCCCGCTGATGGAGATCTCGTCCAGGTTCTCCTCGCCCCACACGGTGAGGGCATGGCGTGCGCCGAGGCGCTGCAGCACGCGGATCTGGATGCCGACGAGGTCCGGGTGGAACACGCCCATGAGCGTGGTCGGCGCGAGTGCGGGATTGGTGAGCGGCCCGAGGATGTTGAAGATGGTGCGCACGCCGAGTTCGCGGCGCACCGGCGCGGCGTGCTTCATCGCGCTGTGGTGCGCCGGCGCGAACATGAAGCCGACGCCGATCTCGTCGATCGCCCGCGCCACGTCCTGCGGCTTGACGTTGATGTTCGCGCCCAGGGCCTCCAGCACGTCCGCCGCGCCGGAGCGGCTGGAGACCGCCCGCCCCATGTGCTTGGCAACGCGCGCCCCGGCGGCGGCGCAGACGAAGCTCGCTGCCGTGGAGATGTTGAACGTGTGCGCACCGTCGCCGCCGGTGCCGACCACGTCCACCAGGTTCTCGGGATCCTTCACCACCACCTTGGTCGCCAGCTCGCGCATCACCTGCGCCGCGGCGGCGATCTCGCCGATGGTCTCCTTCTTGACGCGCAATCCGATGGTGATCGCCGCGATCATGACCGGCGACATCTCGCCGCTCATGATCTGGCGCATGAGGTCCAGCATCTCGTCGTGGAAAATCTCGCGGTGCTCGATGCAGCGGGTCAGCGCTTCCTGCGCGGTCATGGCCATGAGGGTTCCTCCCACGTCGTCGGGTTTCATTCTGAGCCTTTCAGGAAATTCCTGAGCATGGCGTGGCCGTGCTCGGTCAACACGGATTCGGGATGGAACTGCACGCCCTCGACCGCCAGGGTGCGGTGGCGCAGCCCCATGATCTCTCCGTCGGCGGTCCAAGCGGTGACCTCGAGGCAATCGGGCAGCGACTCGCGCTCCACCGCGAGCGAGTGGTAGCGCGTGGCCGAGAAGGGCGCCGGCAGCCCGCCGAACACCCCGCGCCCTTCGTGCTCGATCGGCGATACCTTGCCGTGCATCAGCGTCCTGGCGTGTACCACCTTGCCGCCGAACGCCTGCCCGAGCGCCTGGTGCCCCAGGCACACGCCGAGGATCGGCACCTTGCCGGCGAAATGCGCGATGGCGGCGAGGGAGATCCCCGCCTCGCTCGGCGAGCAGGGACCGGGCGACACGACGATGTGCTCAGGGCGCAGGCGCTCGATCTCCTCGAGCGCGACTTCGTCGTTGCGCACCACGCGCACATCCGCGCCCAGCTCGCCGAAGTACTGGACCAGGTTGTAGGTGAACGAATCGTAGTTGTCGATCATGAGCAGCATGTCTTCCCCAATCCCATGAGTGTTTTAGATCGCTGCGGTCGGCTGGCCTGCCACCCGCGCCGCACTGACTACGCGCAATCGAGCGGGGTGCAGACTTGGCTTGTGCCCCGCGAGGCGGGGCGCCGAAAGCAGAAAGGCGTCAGGCGGCAGGCGTACGCCAGCGCCAGCAACGGGAGATATGCGGGAGGGAAATTGCGCCCACGCACCATTATGGCGCGAGCCTAGCTTGGGATGCAACCGCTTGGCAGCCATCCGCTCGCGGCGGCCATAAGGAAAAACGGCACCCGAAGGTGCCGTTTTTCCTGTTGCAGGTGCCGGGCTAGCCGCGCTTGCGACGCGCCATGAAGCCGAGCAGGCCGAGGCCGGCGAGCATGAGCGCGTAGGTGGACGGCTCGGGAATCTGGCCCGGGGGAGTGGTGATCTCCTGGACCTTGATGTCGACAAAGGCCGCAGTGAAGGACGTCGCTGTGGAGCCTCCCGCACGCAACAGATTGAGGTTCCACGCGGCCCCGCCCGAGGCGAGCGCGAGGTTGACATAGTCGGCAATCCCGCTACCCGAAACGGCGACTCCGTTGGCTCCCGTGGTGTAGCCGCCTGCGCCGTCGGCCACGTAGCAGGTCCCGTCCGAATCGATACCGAGCACGTTGGCGGTGACACTTCCGCAGCGGAAAGTGGCATCCACGATGGCGTTGAGGAGCGTGCCGGTGCTGGTCAGGCTCGCCAGGACGCCCGCGTACGTGAGCGTATTGCTGGTCGAAGTGGAATCGCGGTTCTCATCGCTGACCAGAATATAGTTGCGGCCTGCGCCCGCACGGAACGACAACGCGTTTGCGGCATTGATGGCGGCCCACCCGTCCTCGGTACTGCCGCTGGTCGTGTAGCCCAGCGTCTGGAAGTCGGCAGCCGTGCCGAACGGGCGCGTCAATCCCGCGACGTTGGGACTCGTGCCCGGACCCGGAACATTGAAGTACCGGGTGAGACCGGGACCCGTAGCCGCGCTGGCGCCGAAGCCGACCGACGCGTACTGATTGGGCGTCAGACCGGCCGTCACCAGCTTGCCGTCAAGCGTCGTGATGGTCGGCTTGATCCAGGCCTGCTCGCCCGCCATCGAGCCCGACTCGTCCATGAGGACGACCACATCCGCAAACGGTACGGTGACGGCCGCTTGGGCGGCGCCGGCGCCCATGATACCCAGCGCGGCAACCGCCGCGTGAACCAGCTTCTTGTCCATATTGGTTCTCCCGAGGTTCCACTTCTGGCGCCGCGACTGGTGGCGTCGGCGAACGGATTGGTCAGTCGAGGCTACACCCCGACCTCCGCGGGCACCATCTAGGAAAGGAAAACTTTTGTAAATTCGCGCGCCGTGAGCGGCCGGCGCAGCGGCAGGCCGCTCCACGGAACCATCGCCACGCGGCCGACCAGGAGATCGCGCTAGGCCAAACGGCTGATCGTTCCGATCTTGGATGGCGTAGCGCGCGGCGCCGAGAGGCACGCCTCGGTCTTCAATGAGGCGTGGTATCGAGCCCGGCAGTGGCCATCTCCGCCGCCCGCAGCAGCGCGCGCGCCTTGATGTTCGTCTCCTGCCACTCGCTCTCGGGGATGGAGTCGGCCACGATGCCGGCCGCGGCCTGCACGTGCAGGGTC
>Ga0209254_10007237_pt1 | contig 10231 bp, 9 predicted proteins | sample FrelakmetDIP11DI_FD_187148 | JGI IMG/M metagenome (GOLD analysis project Ga0209254, IMG submission 187148) | Freshwater lake sediment microbial communities from the University of Notre Dame, USA, for methane emissions studies - DIP11 DI (SPAdes)... | ecosystem: Environmental > Aquatic >...
CCCCGCCAAGGCCCGCCGCATGGGCGAGCCAAGCGTTAACAGGCCCTAGGAACAATGATGGCCAGTGACTTCCGGATCGTGGTTCTGCCCGGCGACGGCATCGGCCGCGAAGTGATGGACGCCTGCCTGGCGGTGCTGGCGGCGCTCGAGAAAGCGCACGGCGGCTTCCGGCTGCGTTACGAGGCGCACGATGGCGGCGCGCAGTGCTATGCCGATACCGGCACCGCGTTTCCCGAATCGTCGATGCGCGCCTCGCGCGCGGCCGACGCGATCCTGTTCGGCGCCATGGGCCTGCCGCACGTCCGTTACCCGGACGGCACCGAGATCGCGCCGCAGCTCGACCTGCGCGACGTCCTCGATCTCTATGCCGGCGTGCGGCCGATCCGCGCCATTCCCGGTGCGCCGCTGCCGCTGGCCGATCCGCGCGCGGCGGCGATCGACTTCGTCATCGTGCGCGAGCAGACCGAGGGCTGGTTCTACGGCCGCCTGCATCCGGATGCCGTGCCGCAGGCGACCGAGGACGAAGCCTACGACCTCGGCCGCATCACCCGCGAGGGCTCGCGGCGGCTGTTCGAGTTCTCCTTTGCGCTGGCCGCCCGCAGACGGGCGCGCGACCCGTTCAAGGGCCGCGTCACCTGTGTGGACAAGGCCAACGTGCACCGCGCCCTGGCGCTGATGAACAAGGTGTTCTGGGAGATCGCCGCTCGCCACCCGACGCTGCCGGCCGACCACTGCTATGTCGATGCGATGGCGCTGAACCTGGTGCGAAGGCCGTGGGACTACGATGTCATCGCCACCGAAAACCAGTTCGGCGACATCCTGTCCGACCTCGGTGCAGCGCTGGTCGGCGGCATGGGCATGGCGCCGTCGGCCGACATCGGCGATGAGCACGCGCTGTTCCAGCCGTCGCACGGCTCGGCGCCCGACATCGCCGGCCAGGGCAAGGCCAACCCGACGGCGATGCTGCTGTCAGCGGCGATGATGCTCGACTGGCTCGGCACCCGGCACCGCGTGGCCGCGCTCGGCGAGGCGGCGACGAGGCTCGAGGCCGCCATCGACCGCGTCTACTCGGGGCACCGCATCCGTCCGGTCGAATTCGGCGGCGCCGACGGCACCGCCGCCATCGCCGGCGCGGTGATCGCCGCGCTCACCGAAACCGAGGTGGCCGCATGAACCGCCTGCCGCTGCGTGTGGCCACCGTCGGCGCCGGCTACTTCAGCCAGTTCCAGTACCACGGCTGGCACCGCATGGCGGCCGACGGCCTGGTCGACATGGCCGGCCTGGCCAATCGCGACCGCGGCCGCGGCGAGGCCATGGCGGCGCGCTTCGGCATCCCGCGCCTGTTCGGCGACCTGGCCGAGATGATCGACGCGCTGCGCCCCGACCTGCTCGACATCATCACGCCGCCGCCGACGCACAGCGCATTCGTGCGCACCGCCGTCGAGCGCGGCGTGCCGGTGATCTGCCAGAAACCGTTCGGCGTCGATTACGCCGATGCGCTGGCGATCACCGAACTCGCCGAGGCCGCCGGCGTGCCGCTGATCGTGCACGAGAACTACCGCTGGGAGCCGTGGTACCGCGAGGCGAAGCGGATCATCGAGCGTGGCGATCTCGGCACGCTGCACGCGATCGCCTTCCGCCTTCGCCCGGGCGACGGCCAGGGGCCGCGCGCCTACCTCGACCGGCAGCCGTACTTCCAGACCATGCCGCGGCTGCTCGTGGTCGAGACCGCGATCCACTGGATCGACACCTTCCGCTACCTGATGGGCGAGGTGCAGGCGGTGTACGCGCAGCTTCGGCGGATCAACCCGGCGATCGCCGGCGAGGACGCCGGCACTGTGCTGTTCGAGTTCGACGGCGGCGCGACAGGGCTCTTCGACGGCAACCGCTGCAACGACCATCCCGCCGCCGATCCGCGCCGCACGATGGGCGAGTGCTGGATCGAAGGCAGCGGCGGCGTGCTGCGGCTCGACGGCGAGGCGCGGCTGCACTTCAAGCCGCACCGGGGCACCGAGCGGGAGCACGAGTACGACCGCGGCCGCGACGACACCTGGGGCGGTGGCGCCTGCGAGTGGCTGCAGCGCCACGTCGTCGCCCACCTGGCGCAGGGGGCGCCCGTGGAGAACACGGCGCGCGCCTACCTCGCCAACCTGGAAGTGCAAGAGGCGGTCTACCGTTCGCACGCCGATGGCCGCCGCATCGTCATGGACGAGTTCGATCCGCTCGAACGTCCGATCACCGCGACCTTCGGGCCGCCCGTTTCGGCCGCCGCCGGCGACCATCATTAGAGAGAAGGGAGAAGCCATGTTCCGTCGATTCATCCGTCACGGCATCGTCGCGGCAGTCGCCGCAGCCTTCGCCGCCGCCGCCGGCGCCCAGACCGTGCTGAAGTTCAGCCATACCGACCAGCAGGCCGGCGCCCGGCAGGCCGCGGCGCAGCTGTTCGCCAAGAAGGTCGAGGAGCTGACCCAGGGCCGCTACCGGGTGCAGGTGTTCTGCTGCAGCCAGCTCGGCAACGACCCGAAGAACATCGAGCAGCTCGCCCTCGGCGGCATCGACTTTACGGTGTCGTCGACTGGTTCTTATGCGCCGCACGTGCCGACGCTGAACCTGACGATGATGCCGTTCATGGTCGACAGCTACGAGCAAGGCTGGAAGCTCTACGACTCCAGCCCGTGGCTGAAGGCGCAGTTCGACAAGGCGCCGGCCAAGGGCTTCCGCTTCCTGGCCACATGGGAGGCGGGCTTTCGCAGCATGACGACCAGGGAGCCGCTGAACTCGCCCGACGACGCCAAGGGCAAGAAGCTGCGCACCTTCCCGAACGAGATGATGCGCTGGACGCTCGAAGCGATGGGTTTCAATATCCAGATCATGCCGCTGCCCGAGGTCTTCCTGGCGATCCAGCAGGGCACTGTCAGCGGCCAGGAAAACCCGATCGACACGATCTACTCGAACAAGTTCTACGAAGTCGCGCCGCACGTCACGCTGACGAACCACGTCTACAGCCCCATCCCGCTCACCATCTCCGAGAAGACCTGGCAGAAACTCTCGCCGGCCGACCAGAAGGCGGTGACCGAGGCGGCTCAGACCGCCGCCAAGTACAGCCGCGAGTTCATCGCCGGCAACGACGCCAACCAGCTCAAGGAGATGGCGTCCCGTGGCGCGAAGATCAACGCCAAGCCCAACGTGGCCGCGTTCCGCACCTCGGTGCAACCGGTCTACGGCAAGGCGCGCGAAAAGTACGGCGCCGACGTCGACGCATTCCTGAAGGACGCCGAGACCGTGCGCAAGACGACGAAGTAAGACGATGGCGCCGCTGCTCGCCCCGGTGGCCGCCGCGCCGCTGCCGATCCGCCTGCTCGGCCGTGCGGTCGACTGGGCCGTGATCGTCATCGGCGCCGGCATGACGGCGCTGGTGTTCACCAACGTCAGCCTGCACGTCGTGCACAAGGATCTGGCCTGGGTCACCGAACTCGGCGAGTTGCTGATGGTCTGGGTCACCTTCCTCGGCGGCGCGTGCGCGGCGCAGCGCGGCGCGCACATGACGATCACCGAGTTCATCGACAAGCTCGGCCCGGCGCGCCGGCGCTGGGCCGACGTCGCCGTGCAGGGGCTGTGCCTGGCGATGCTGCTGGTGCTGACGCGCTTCGGCTGGTCGCTGGTGGATCGCAACTGGGGCAACCAGCTCACCGTGCTGGAGTGGCCGATGGCGATCCAGTACATGGGCATGGCGGTGGGCTGCACGCTGATGGCCGTGTTCGTGGCGTTCGACCTCTGGCAGACGGCGCGCGGCGTGCCGCGCGAACAGCGCTACCCCGGCAGCGCAACCTAGGACCCCGCCATGCTCGCCCTGTCGCTGTTCGGCGTCTTCTTCGTCATCGCCCTGGCGGGCGTGCCGCTGCTTTACGCGATCCTCGTCACCACGGTGGGCACGATCTGGTACCAGGGCCTGACGCACCCGATGGAGACGATCTTCCTGACCTTCATCAGCGGCGTGGAGCCCTTCATCCTGCTCGCCGTGCCGCTGTTCATCTTTGCCGGCGAACTGCTCGCGCAGGGCGGCGTGGGCAAGCGCATCGTCGAATTTGCCCGTGTGCTGTTCGGCTGGCTGCCGGGCGGCCTGGGTGTGGCCACGGTCGTAAGCTGCACGCTGTTTGGCGGCGTCTCGGGCTCGGCCATCGCCGACACGGCGGCCATCGGCTCGCTGGTCATCCCGGCGATGGTCGCGCGCGGCTACTCGCGTGGCTTCGCCGCAGCGCTGCTCGCGGTGGCCGGCACGATCGCGCTGCTGATGCCGCTGTCGATCCCGTTTCTCGTCTACGCCTTCATCTCGGGCGTGTCGATGCGCACCCTGTCGATGGCCGGGCTGTTGCCGGCTCTGGCCTCGGCGCTGGCCCTGGTGGTGGTGTGCATCTGGCATGGCAGGAAGAGTGGCTGCGACAACGGCGAAGTGCGCTCGACGCCCGCGCAGATCTGGGCCGCCACGCGCGACGCCGGACCGGCGCTGTTGATGCCGATCATCATCGTCGGCGGCATCTGGAGCGGTGTCTTCACGCCCAGCGAGTCGGCGGCGGTGGCGGTGGTGTACGGGCTGCTGGTTTCGCTGTTCTATTACAAGGACCTGAGCTGGGAGCGCATCCCGCAGCTGTTGCTCAACTCCTTCATGACCAGCGCCACCGTGATGCTGGTGATCGGCGCTACCGGTGCAATGGCCTGGCTGATCACGGTGGAACAGGTGGCCGTGCAGATGGCCGAGTGGATCCAACTGGTGGCCACCGAGCCCTGGATGTTCCTGATCCTGTTCAACATCTGCCTGCTGCTGCTGGGCATCTTCATCGAACCGCTGCCGGCGATGCTGCTGTCGGCGCCGCTGTTTCTGCCGCTGGCCAAGCACTTCAACATGGACATGGTGCACATCGGTGTGGTGATGACGGCCAACCTGGCGATCGCGCTGTATACACCCCCGGTGGGCGGCACGCTGTTCGTTGCCGCCAAGCTCGCCAAGGCCGGCATCGGCGAGATCACGCGAGCGCTATGGCCCCTGCTGGCCGCCACCTTCGCCGTGGTCCTGCTCGTCACCTACATCCCGCAGCTGTCGCTGTGGCTGCCGCGGCTGATCCAGTCGCTGTAGTGCCCATGCTCGCTCGCAACTGCGCACCGCGCGACGCAGCGGCGATCCGGGCCTGTTCGGCGGGGCCACCTTTCACCGATACTGGCCAAGACCACACGGCTGGGTGTTGCACGACTCGGCCGGGCAAGGAAACAGGGTGGCACCATGAGCGTACTGATCGGCTGCATCGCCGATGACCTGACCGGCGCCACCGACGTCGCGGTGACCTTCAGTCGCGAAGGGCTGTCGGCGATCCAGGTCAACGGCGTTCCCGATGCCACGCTCGAGGTCGCCGACGCCGACGTGATCGTGGTGGCGCTCAAGTCGCGCACTATCGCCGCCACCGAGGCGGTGGCGCAGTCGCTGGCGGCGCTGTCGTGGCTGCGCCAGCGCGGTGCGGCGCGGATCTACTTCAAGGTCTGCTCGACCTTCGACTCGACGCCGGCCGGCAACATCGGCCCGGTGGCCGACGCGCTCGCCGACGCCACCGGCGCATCCCTGAACGTGGTGACGCCCGCCTATCCGCGCAATGCGCGCACCGTCTACCAGGGGCACCTGTTCGTCGGCGATGCGCTGCTGTCCGACACCGGCATGCGCAACCACCCGCTGACGCCGATGACCGACAGCAACCTGATCCGCGTGCTGCAGGCGCAGACGCCGCATCGCGTCGGCCTGCTGCCCTGCGAGGTGGTGGCGAAGGGCGAAGTCGCGTTGCGGCAGCGGCTCGAGGCGCTGGCGGCCGAAGGTGTGCGGCATGTGATCGCCGACGCGATCGACGATGCGCACCTGCGCTCGCTGGGCCGCGCGATGAGGCCGCAGTGGCTGGCCACCGGCGGCGCCGGCCTCGCCGCCGGGCTGGCCGCCGCGCTGCGCGGGCAGGCGCGGACGACGGCGGCCACGGCGATCGATTGGCCGCAGGGCCCGGGCGCCATCCTTGCCGGCAGCTGTTCGGCGGCGACGCTGGGGCAACTGGCCGCGCTCGGCGACGCGCTCCCGCGCCGCAGGCTCGACCCTCTGCAGCTCGCCGGCGACCCGAACGAGGTCGGCGCGGTGATCGAATGGGCGCGCCGCCACCTGGGCGCGCAGCCGGTGCTGATCTACGCCTCGGCGCCGCCGGATCAGGTGGCGGCGGCGCAGGCCGCGCTCGGTCGCGAACGCGCCGCCCAGCTGGTCGAGGACGCGCTGCGCGCGATCGCCACCGCACTCGCCCGCGCCGGAGTGAACCGCTTCGTCGTCGCCGGCGGCGAAACCTCCGGCGCGGTGGTCGAGGCGCTCGGCGTGCGGGCGCTGGCGATCGGCCCCGAGATCGCGCCCGGCGTGCCCTGGACCCGCGCCGCCGACGGCCGGCCCTATGCGCTGGCGCTGAAATCCGGCAACTTCGGCGGGCCCGACTTCTTCACGCGCGCCTTCGAGGTCGCGCCCTGAAACGCCGCCAGCGATGAACGAGTCCGCCGCCCGCGACGCAATCGTGCGCATCGCCCGCTCGATGTTCGAGCGCGGCCTGACGCACGGCTCGAGCGGCAACATCAGCGTTCGCCTGGACGACGGCTGGCTGATGACACCGACCGGATCGAGCTTCGGCGACCTCGACCCGGCGCGGCTGTCGCGGCTCGACGCCGCCGGCGTACATATCGGCGGCGACGCGCCGACCAAGGAGGCGTTCCTGCACCGGGCGATGTATGACGAACAGCCGCGTTTCGCCGCCGTGGTGCACCTGCACTCGGTGCATTCCGTCGCCGTCAGCGTGCTCGCCGACGTCGATCCGGCCGACGTGCTGCCGCCGCTGACCGCGTACTACGTGATGCGCGTCGGCGGCCTGCCGCTGGTGCCGTACTTCGCACCCGGCGACGCGGCGCTCGCCGAGGCCGTGCGCGGCCTTGCCGGACGGCACCACGCGCTGCTGCTCGCCAACCACGGCCCGGTGGTCGCCGGCACCTCGCTGGCGGCGGCCGCCGACGCGATCGAAGAACTCGAGGCCACTGCCCGCCTGTACCTACTGCTGCGACACGAGTCAACGCGCCCGCTCACCGCCGAGCAGGTGGCCGAACTGCGGCGCCGCTACCCGAGTTGAGTGGCCGCCGATGGAATACGTGGTGACGGTCGAGTTCGAGATCCACCCGCAGCAGTTCGCCGCCTTCCTGCCGCTGGTGTGCGAGAACGCGCGCCTGTCGCGCGAACTGGAGCCGGGCTGCCGGCAGTTCGACGTCTGCACCGATCCGGCGCGGCCGGACGCCGTGTTCCTGTATGAGCGCTATGGCGACCGCGCCGCCTTCGAGGCGCACCTGGCCAGCGGGCACTTCCTTGCCTTCGACGCCGCCGTGCGCGGGATGATCGCCGCCAAGTCGGTGCGGACGCTGCAGCGGGTCGATCCCGGATGACGCGTGCGTCCCGACGTGATCAGCCTTTGGCCAGGGCGGCCTGCGGTTGCGGCGCGGGCAGGCGCTTGCGCACTTCTTCGACCACCGCCTGCGGAGTGATCCCGAAGTGCCGCAACAGCTCGCTTTCCGCCCCGGAGGCGCCGAAAGTGCTCATGCCGACGAAGCCGCCGTCCTCGCCGACGAAGCGCTCCCAGCCGAGCTTGACCGCCGCCTCGACGGCGACGCGCACCGTCCCGTTGCCGAGGATGTCGGCCCGGTAGCCCGGCTCCTGCTGCTCGAACAGTTCCCAGCACGGCACCGAGACGACCGCGGTCGGCACGCCCTGCGCGTGCAGCAGTTGCCGCGCCTGCAACGCGATCGACACCTCGGAGCCCGAAGCGAACAGCGTGACCCGCCGCGCGCCACCGGTGGGTTCGGCGAGCACGTAGGCGCCGCGCGCGCACAGGTTCTCGTCGGCGCCGGCGCCGCGCGCCGGTGGCAGCGGCTGCCGCGAGTTGACGATGGCCGTCGGCGCATGCCGGTTGGCCAGCGCCAGTTGCCAGCACTCGGCCGCCTCGACCGTGTCGCAGGGGCGCATCACGGCGAGATTCGGCATGGCGCGCAGCGAGGCCAGGTGCTCGACCGGCTGGTGCGTCGGCCCGTTGCGGCCGATGCCGATCGAGTCGTGGCTGAAGACCCAGATCACCGGCAGCGACATCATCGCCGACAGCCGCATCGCGTGCCGCATGTAGTCGGAGAAGACGAGGAAGGTCGCCCCGTACGGCACCACGCCACCGTGCGCGGCCATGCCGTTCATCATCGCCCCCATGGCGTGCTCGCGCACGCCGTAGTGGATGTATCGGCCGTTGCGGTCCTCGGCGGTGAACGGCCGCATGTCGCGCTTGTGCTGGGTGGCCGCCTCCAGGTCGGGCGCGCCGCCAACGAGTTCCGGGATCGCCTGCGACAGCACCCGCGTGATCTCGCCTGAGGAACGCACGGTCGGCTGCGTCAGCGCGTTCTTCGCCGCCTGGCGCTTGTACTCGAGCAGCCCCTCGTTCCAGCCCGGCGGCAGTTCGCCGCGCATCAGCTGCTCGAACTTCGCCCGCTGCTGCGGCGCCAGCGCCTCGACCCGCGCCTGCCATGCGCACCGCGCCTGCGCGCCGCGTTGCCCGGCCCGCCGCCACTCGGCGACGATCGCCGGCGGGATCTCGAACGGCGCGTGCGGCCAGCCCAGGTAAGTGCGCGCGGCGGCGCAGTCGTCGGCGGTGATCTTGCCACCGTGCGCGACGCGCTGGCCCTGGATGCGCGGCACGCCGAAGCCGATCGTCGTGTTGCACTGGATCATCGACGGCCGCGGATCCGCCTTGGCGGCGGCGATCGCCGCAGCCACCGCGTCCTGGTCGTGGCCGTCGCACTCCTGCACGTGCCAGCCGGCGCAGGCGAAGCGGGTGCGGTAGTCCTCGGACACCGTCTGCGCCACCGCGCCGTCGTCGGTCATGCCGTTGGCGTCGTACAGGACGATCAGGCGACCGAGGCGCAGGTGGCCGGCCAGCGAAACGATCTCGTGGCCGATGCCCTCCATCAGGCAGCCGTCGCCCACGAGCGCGTACGTGTGATGGTGGACGATGTCGTCGCCGAACTCGGCGTTGAGCATCGCCTCGGCCACCGCCATGCCGGCGGCGTTGGCAATGCCCTGGCCGAGCGGTCCAGTGGTCGTCTCGACGCCGTGCTCCGGTGCGTACTCCGGATGTCCCGGCGTGTGCGAGCCGAGTTCGCGGAAGCTCTTGATCTGTTCGATCGGGAACGCGTCGTAGCCGGCCAGGTGCAACAGGGAGTAGATCAATGTCGAGCCGTGGCCGTTGGACTGCACGAAGCGGTCGCGGTCCGGCCAGCGCGGTTCGGCCGGGTCGAACTTCAGGTGGCGCGTGAACAGCGCCGTGCAGATGTCGGCCGCCCCGAGCGGCGTGCCGGGGTGGCCATCGCCGACGCGGGTGATCGCGTCCATCGCCAGGAAGCGGATCGCATTGGCCAGTTCGCGGGGGGTGGGGGTCATGGTGAGGTCTCCGTGGGTGCCGTGCCTTCAGAGCAGCGAATCCAGGTAGGCGAGCGTGCGCGCGGCGTTCTTCTGCTGACGCAGGTCGGCCAGCCGCGCCGGGTCGATGCGCCGGCCGATCTCCTCCAGCCGGCGCGTCAGCCGCGCGGCGGTGGCGAAGAACTCGACCGGTTCAAGCTCCTTCGGCACGATGTCGAAAGTGAACCAGTCGTCGTAGCCGAGTGCGCGCAGCGTGTGCAGCACCTCGACCGTCTCCCAGGTGTGCACCGCGCCGGGCAGCAGGTCCCAGTCGGCGCGGCCGTCGTTGTCGTTCAGGTGGACGTAGAACAGCCGCTTCGCCTTCGCCAGCAGCGCCGCCGACTGCGCCGCGTTCTCGTTGGCGAAAAGCGCGTGGCCGACGTCGAGGGTGACGCCGAGGTTGTCGCGGCCGACCATCTGGCAGAACGCCGCGGTCTCGCCGGCGGTGCCGAGCAGCGAGCGCATCCGCGGCTCGCTGATCTTGTATTCGATGCACACCGGGAAGCGCGGGTTGTGGTCGGCGACCTGCGCATAGCACTCGGCGGCGGTGTCGTAGGCGCGCGCGAAGTCGAGCTCGAACGGGTAGTCGATGCCGTCATTCAGCGGGCAGTTGGTCACCCGCGGCGCGCCGATCTCGACCGCCACGTCGATGCAGCGGCGGAAGTCGTCGACCGCCGCCTGCCGCTCGGCGCT
>Ga0209254_10007239_pt1 | contig 10230 bp, 10 predicted proteins | sample FrelakmetDIP11DI_FD_187148 | JGI IMG/M metagenome (GOLD analysis project Ga0209254, IMG submission 187148) | Freshwater lake sediment microbial communities from the University of Notre Dame, USA, for methane emissions studies - DIP11 DI (SPAdes)... | ecosystem: Environmental > Aquatic >...
CCCCGCTGTGTGGGATCGCTAACGATGATCAGGTGTTGAACATCGCGGGTAGTGCGGCGACTAAGATGTTCCATGCCGGCTTCATTATCGATCACAATGTAACGGTAATTTTTACTTATTGAATCTACGACTTCTCGAAGATTGTGGTTTACCGCGCAATAACAGCCGGGTCCTTCTGATCGACCCATCGCAATTAGATCGACCTCATCACCTTCAGAAAGCGATGAACGAATTTGATAATCCAGGTAATCGCGTTTAGCCATTCCTCCCTGCAAAGCACCCATGGCTGCTCCTTCAGCGGTGAGAGAGCTCTTTACTTGTTGAAGCAAGTCTTCTCGAATATCACCTACTGTCCATTCAAGCTCCAATCCCAGCACCATATTCAAATTGCTGCTAGGATCAGCATCAATTGCCAAAACAGGTCCATTCTTAGTAATGAGCAGATACTTAATCACCATGGCTGCTATAGTTGTTTTACCCACTCCGCCTTTTCCGGCTAGTGCAATTGTTATCGGCATAGCTAAGTAATTCTCCAAAAATCCTATTAAAATATTCTTCTGATATCGTAATTATCTATTAGCCTATCTGCGTGGATAGAGCTTCACAGACCTCCCAGGCTTTTTGGTGTAAGGCAGGCACATGATCATAAACTGCGATCCCGAGCCTATCAGCTTCTTGGACTGCCAGGTCTACTGGTAATAATCCTAACACAGGTAAACCAGGTGTCTCATTAAGTAGAAATGTTGCTTCTTCTTCATTCCTTATCTTGTTTCCTATCAACCACAGACGAGATAGACCAATGTCATTTGCGAGTTTCTTGATTTGTGCTGCGGTACCCAAACTTCTGCGTGTTGGTTCAACAAGGATAAGCATCGCATCCACAAAATCCACTGTAGCCCGTCCTAAATGCTCAACTCCTGCATACATATCCATGATCAAAATATCTTCATCTCTGAACATTAGATGTGTAAACAGTGATTTTAACATAGCACTTTCTGGGCATATACAACCTGAACCGCCAGTGTCCACCGACCCCATTTCAAGTAGGTGAACTCCCCGATGGACGACACTGAATCTTTCAGGAATATCATCGACTCGAGGGTTAATAGTAAAGAATCCACCTATTGTTCCTGGCTTTGCTCCTGTGCGTTCTTCAATCAGTTCATCCATTTCCGAGATTGGGTGGAGCCTCGCTCGTAAATCTTCTGGAAAACCTAACGCTCCTGCTAAACATGGAGATGGATCTGCATCCACAGCTAAGACTTTTCGTCCTTGATCCGCAAAGGCTTGTGCGAGCATCGCTGACAATGTTGTTTTACCAACCCCACCTTTCCCCGTGATTGCAATTTTCATTCTGAACTCCTTTTTATATCAACTCTTGGTCCAAACGGGGTGTCTTCAATTTCAAAACCAGCCTCAAGGACCTGCTTTCTCAGTGAATCAGCTTCAGCCCAGCGTTTGTCACTCCGTGCCAATTGGCGTTTTTGAACAAGGTCAGCTATCTCATCTGGTATTTCCACCTTTGGAGGCTCCCATTCAGACAGCCTTAAGCCTAATATTCGATCAAACAGGGAGATTGTTGCCTTCTTGGTGGAAACTGGAAGGTCACTCCTGGTAAGCTCCCAAGCAACTGCCATTGCTCTTGGCATATTAAGGTCATCGTTGACCTGACTCAGGAATTCGTTAGAAAATGATTCATCCACTTGACCAGGTTCTCCCCAGTCGTAGACTTGTGAGCGTAATCGATTTAACGAGGTTGTCGCACTATCTAATCCTTCCCAGGTGAAATTTAGCTTAGCTCGATAATGGGCATTCAGGCAGAAGAAGCGGTAAGAAAGTGGTTCATATCTCCGATCAATAAGGTTCTGTAGCCGTAAGAATTCCCCAGAGGATTTTGCCATGCGTGACTCTTCAATTTGTAGAAAATATCCGTGCATCCAGAAATTAGCTAATCGGGTCCCATAACAAGCCATCGTTTGAGCTATTTCATTCGAATGATGTACCGAGATATGATCTTCACCTCCGCAATGTATATCGAAAAATGTCCCAAGATATTTTATGGACATTGCAGAACATTCAATATGCCATCCAGGGAAACCCATCCCCCAAGGACTATCCCATTCCATCTGCCGCTTTTGATTCTGAGGGCTGAACTTCCAAAGGGCAAAATCTGTAGGATGGTGTTTTTCTCCGAGGTCGATACGCGATCCAGCTTGCAATCCTTCAATATCTAAACGTGCCAGGTAGCCATAATTTGGGAGCTTGGATGAATCAAAATAGATACCATCAGATAATTGGTAGGTGAATCCCTTTTCTTGGATACAAGCTATCATATCGATTTGTTCTTGGATGTGGTCGGTGGCTTTACACCAGATATGCGGTTCCAGAATATTCAGGGCTTGCATATCTGATTTAAATGCTAGCGTGTAGAAATTTGCAATTTCCCATGCTGATTTTCCCATCCGCCTTGATCCTTTTTCCATCTTATCTTCACCAGTGTCAGCATCGGATGTTAAATGTCCCACGTCAGTAATATTGATCACATGTCTGACATCATAACCATTGTATTCTAGGGTACGGCGGAGAATATCCTCAAAGATATAAGTGCGAAGATTTCCAATATGCGCATAATCGTAAACGGTTGGACCACATGCATATAACCCAATACTATTTCTATCTAATGGATTTAATTCACGTAAACTGCGTGTATAAGTATCGTATAACCTTAATTTCATTGATTACTACAAGCTCCTTCATTCTTTTAGGGTTCCCACTACAGTGATTAGATTCTATCTCAGATGATTCCGGTTGATCCAAACACCCAAAATAACCACCAGGACAATAAGAATCCCAGCGCCAATAATGATCCTTGCGAGGTTTGGATCTGCTGGAGGGATTTCTGGCACCATCGACGTTGAAAGGGGAGTACTTATTTGGGTTTTCTTACGAGTAGAAAGAGAATTTTCGAGTGTTGATTTTAGAGTTGGAAGAGGTTCTTTCGCTGTTTTCGTAACTTGAATTATAGTCTGGTTCTCCAACAATCTGCCTTGAGAGAATTTGGTTTGAATTGATATTTCTTTTAGAAATCCTATGAATAAGATGAAATTAATTACTAGGATCAAGCTTGATTTCATATTTCAATACCTGGTTATTTATTAAAACTTAATTATTCGATCCTAAGTATGTGTGTGATGATAGTTGTACCACTGCCCCCAATATTTTGGGCCATACCAATATGTGCATCCGGAACTTGTGAAGGACCAGCTTCTCCGCGTAATTGTTGAATCACCTCATTGATTTGATAAATCCCTGTTGCTCCAACAGGATGTCCACGAGCTTTTAATCCACCAAGAGTCGAGATTGGAATACTTCCCAAAGGTCTAATTTCACCCTCCAATCCCAATCTTGGTCCTTGACCAGGTTCGATAAAACCACACGCCTCTAATGATAGGGCTGACAAAATTGAAAATGCGTCATGAAGTTCGAATAAGTCAATATCGTCTGGTCCAACCCTCGCTTGTGAATACGCAAACCGGGCAGATTTCTCAGCAGCAGAAAGCCATAGGGGATGTCGCCTCGAGTGCACTGCCAGGGTGTCGGTGGATGCGGCTGAACCTACAATGAGAATCCTGGGACGGCCATTCTTTTTGGTCAGTCTTTTAAGGCTTTCAACTGGAACCAAGACTACAGCAGCAGCCCCATCTCCAATTGGCGAGGCATCTAATAAGTTGATAGGTTCGGCTACCATTCTAGACCGTTTGTAATCTTCTTTTGTAATTCTCTCTTGAAGACGCGCATAAGGATTACGTAATGCATTCTCATGTGCATTAATCGAGAAAGGCGCGAAATCTGTATGCCTCCACTTATATTCATGCATATATCTCTGCATAATTAGTGCGTTAATCGCTACAAATGAAAGCCCTTGGACAACTTCATAATCAGCATCTGCAGCTGTTGCCAAAGACTCGGTTACTTCCACACCTTTTTTCTCGGTCATCTTCTCTACACCAACAGCAATCACACTATCTAGCTCTCCTGAACCGATCGCCATGATTGCCACGCGGAGTGCAGCCGCACCTGAACTGCATGCAGCTTCAACTTTAAATGCTTCTTTATCTCTCAAACCACTCCAGTTGGCTATCATTGCTCCTAAGTTTTCTTGACCACTAAGAATTCCGGAAAGCATGTTCCCAACGAATATCCCGTCTACCGTATTTCGATTCGCATCTTTCAAAGCGTTTAGAACAGCTTGGCTGGCTAATTCTCGAATGGATTGTTTCCAGTTCTCACTTATTGGCGTTTGTCCGATACCAATGACAGCTATTTCTCGCATCAAGTATTATCCCCATTCTTTTGTTCAATAGTGAAGTTTTCGATCAATTTATGACGGGCAGACAATTCTTTTGTAGCTTTTGCTAAGAATGTTTCGTCTGGGCGTGCGTCCCATGCGTAAACCACAAAGGTATTTGCGATTTTATCATGCCAACCCATACGTTTATCGTCTACCAAAATCCAAAAGAAGCCAAGTCCGAGGAATAAACCAGAAATTATGTATCCAAAGTATCGGAGTACTGCCTTCCAGAAAGGGAGACGATTTCCCTCAATGGTCACAATTCGAATGCCTACCAATGCTTTACCCGGGGTCTGGCCAACTGTAAACCAGAAGAATACAAAGTAGCTGATTACAAAAATAAGAGAAACGAAACTGGTTGTGATTGATCGAAAGAAAATACTCTCATCAAAACTCTTTCCAAAGAGATTGTAAAAAATCACATTGAGAAATGGTTTTATATGTAAAGTTTCTAATGAGGCGCTAATTAACCAGGATGTAAACATGATTGTAACGCTGATAATGACTAAATCAAAAATAAAGGCAATGCTTCGGCTTGTGAAACCAGCGTAGTGCCCTTTCAGATTGATTGCATTCTTAAGTTCTTCTACATCGGACGTTCTCAATTAGTACCTCTCCTCTTTACAATTCTGGTAGTGATCAGGAGTCTCTTTAGCTCTAATGGAGGCGTTGGAAGTTCTGCACGTAACGGACGTCGGAAAATCATTCGTAAAAAATCTTCAATAAGATAATCAGCGCTAACTGTACGTTCGCGAACTTCTTCTATAATTTCGTCTAGGATGGATACACTTTGTGATTGTATTAATTCCTCTATTTTTGGCTCACTTGCTAGATAATCTAAAGAGCTATCCAATCTTTCGTGGAATGCTTCCTTTGCTAATGTCCGGCTGTAGGCGTCTTCGGTTTGTCCTTCTTTTACCAATCGGTTTACTTCTGCCTCACCGCGTGCCACAAGATTATCGAAACCCGTTCGAAATGGTTTGAGGAATCTGCTGGAATAAATCGGTTTTAAAATAGGTTTTGCTAGATTTTCAACATTCCCAGACATCTTTTCAGCTTTCCTTACACCATTATCAATGTTTTCTTGTAATTTGAAGGCTAATCCGATTAGCAGATAGCTCAGGTCACTTCTTTCATCTAGTCGAGTATTGAATTCGATCCCTGGTGAAACATTATTTTCTTCATCATCAAAAGTCGGCTCTTGTTCTGGAACACTATCGGATCCCTGGGCATAATAATCCCATTCCTTAATCTTATTTTCTAATCCGTCCTTGCCTAAAAGAACACTACCAATAAGAAGTCGAGTGATCGATCGAAGGGAAGAAGGCATCTGGTAAAATCCTATTGGGTTTAAATTTATTCACCAAATTCTAATTCAAAATACGGATCATCCTGTAGGGGAGCACTGACTTCGATCTCAATCTGACCAAATATCCTCTCTTGTTGAGCATAGATCATTTGTCGTTTGATCAGTTCCAGTATGGCCAGGAAGGTAATTACAATTTCTATACGCCTATAGCTGGGTAATATCAAGTCTTGGAAAGTACCTTTTCTATGCACTCTAAGGAAATTATTGATGAGAATAATTTTTTCCCTGATCGTGGTTCTCGGTGGGGTAATTAATGAATTGAGAGAAGAATCGGGTATTTTTTGAGAGAATAGAATTTTCGCAATTTCCAATAGATTATTTAAAGATATGCTGTCTGGATCTAATTTAGTTTCTACTTTTACAGGACTTGATTGACGCGGGTAGCTGTGCCAACCATTACGATTTCTTTCCATTAAAAATTCAGCTATTTTTCTGAATTGTTTGTAGATAATTAATTGTTGAACTAACGAATCACCTAAATCCTCTTCACCGGGTTCTCTTGCTGGAGGGCGAGGCAACAATACTTCGGATTTTATTTGGATCAGTTTTGCAGCAATTACCAGGAAAGATGAAACATCCGCAGCAATAATATATGGGAAATTATGAAGATATTCTAAATATTGATTAGTTACCTCTGCAAGAGCAAGTTTAGTTATATCAAGTTCTGCTCTCTCAATAAGTTGGAGGAGTAAGTCAAGCGGTCCTTCGTAGACTTCGGTGATTACTGAATATGGTGTAGGTATGGAAGTTATTACATCCATAATTGAGATTATACCTGACTGTGGAGGCTAATGCTATAATCAATGTTGTAACCAAACATAAGATTATGCATCAAAGAAAAAGAAAAATTAATAATGGAGAAATTGATGATAAACGAGCCGATCCATGTGAATGATGCTGCATTTGAGAAAGTAATTATTAAATCTGAAATTCCAGTAATTGTGGATTTTTGGGCTCCTTGGTGTGGACCATGCAAAATGGTAGCACCAATCTTGGACAAGTTGGCTAGTGAGTATTCGGGAAAACTTCTGATCGCCAAAGTTAATACTGATGAGAATCAAGAATGGGCTGGGAAATTTGGCGTCCAGGGGATTCCAACCATTCTCTTCATGTCAAAAGGAAAGATGATTCACCGCCAAGTGGGTGCGTTACCCGAGCCTTTGTTCAGAGACGTTGTAACTCAATTTTTCGAAGTAGTCCAATCACCTAAAAATTCTACACAAAAAACATAATTGTAGAATCATTCGAAATTATTGAACGAAATTTTCAGACTTTTACCCGCTCAATATTTGCTCCAAGGGCTTGAAGTTTCTTATCGACATTTTCATATCCTCGGTCTATCTGTCCTACGTTTCTTATTTCTGAAGTTCCCTTAGCGGCTAATGCTGCTAATAATAACGACATCCCAGCCCGGATATCTGGACTCTCCATTTTTTCGCAGAACAATGTGGTTGGGCCTTGCACGATACAGCGATGTGGGTCACAAAGGACAATGTGTGCACCCATCCCTACTAATTTATCGATAAAGAACATTCGACTTGGGTACATCCAATCGTGAAAAAGTACACTACCATTGGATTGGGTTGCTACAACAATTGCTATTGACATCAAATCCGTCGGAAAACCAGGCCACGGCATGACACTGATCTCAGGAATGGCGTCTCCAAGGTCTGGTTCTATTTTAAGTGGCTGATCTGAAGGAACGATTACATCATTTTCTTCGGACTCCCAATTCACTCCTAACTTATCGAATACAACTGAAATCAAATCCAAGTATTCGGGAGCCGCCTTGTGGATTCGGATGCTTCCTCGAGTGACAATAGTTGCTCCAATGAAGCTGACCACTTCCAGATAATCAGGACCGATGGTGAAAGAACCTCCATGCAAACGAGGTACACCATCAATGTGAAGGGTATTTGATCCGATGTTGTCAATTTTCGCACCTAGTTTATTAAGAAAATGACATAACTCCTGGACATGAGGTTCAGATGCAGCATTGCGAATTACGGTCATACCCGAGGCTGTTACAGCAGCCATGATTGAGTTTTCGGTAGCTGTGACACTTGCTTCGTCAAGCAATATGCTTGTACCGCTCAATTTTCTTGCATTGAAATTAAATACTTGTTGTGTTCGATCATAATCCACCCGGGCTCCCAATCTTTGGAGCGCCAGTATATGGGTATCAACTCGTCTTCTTCCTATCACATCTCCACCAGGAGGAGGCAAGGTCAAATATCCAGCTCGGGCGACCATTGGCCCTGCAAGAAGAATCGACGCGCGAATTCCACGGCAAAGGTCAGGGTCCAAGTCTGAAGGGCAAACCTCAGAAGCCTGAATCTTTAAAGTGTGTTCTTCCAGAGCTTCGATGCGTACCCCGAGGCTCTGTAAAAGAGCACACATATACTCAACATCTCGGATTTTCGGTACATTTTCAAGAATAATTGGCTCTTCAGTAAGAAGACTGGCAGCTAAGAGGGGTAGTGCTGCATTCTTATTTCCAGCGGGTGTTATCTCACCTGATAATGGGATTCCCCCTTTTATAATAAACTTCTCCATTTCTTCCTCCAGATTACAACCTCTTCACAAAATTTTGATATTCATGAATCATTTCGAGCGGGTTATGTAACCGAGTAATCTCGGTATCCGAGTAATCTCGGTATCCGAGTAATCTCGGTATCCGAGTAATCTCGGTATCCGAGTAATCTCGGTAACTCATCCAATAATCCTGCTATAATAACTTCTTCTATGAGAGATTTACTCTTGATCGATAAAATTGATTTCTATATTGTCTTGCCTGTAATTATACTTTCTGGCTGGCTGTTAGGAATGGTTGTAAATTATTTGGCTGATGTGTTGCCTCGAGAAAGGCGTTTTGTAAGACCTTCATGTTTCTATTGTAATGAAACTCTGGGCTGGATAAATTACTTGTTCTTACCCAGACAATGTAAGAAGTGTGGAAGACATCGCCGTCCAAGAGCAATACTCGTCGAAGTATTCTTCATACTTATTTGTATTTACTTGTGGATGTATCCTCCAGAAAGGTTGGGTTTTCCAGTATCAATATTATTACTCGTATATTTCATTCTAGTCACCATTATTGATATTGAGCATCGCCTGATCATGCATTCCATAAGCTTTTTGGGAGCTCTGCTCTGTTTGGTAACAGGTATCTGGCTGCATGGTGTTAGAGTGACTTTTTTGGGAGGGGTAATTGGTTTTGGAATCATGCTAGGAGTATATCTTCTGGGGCTTGGATTCACTCAGCTCTTAATGAGGTGGCATAAATACGCGATCATTGAAGAAGAGGCTTTGGGGTTTGGAGACGTGACTCTGAGTGGAGTGATTGGATTGCTATTAGGTTGGCCTGGTGTCTTAGCAGCGATAATTCTGGGGATTATTATTGCTGGTTTAGTTAGTGTACTCTATGTCTTAGTTAAAGCCATACGACATGAATACCGTGTAGGTCTATCGCTACCTTATGGACCATTTCTGGTTGCAGCGACTTTCGGCTTGCTTGTTCTGAAGGAGATATCCCTGAAATAATCCAAAATTTTGTTTCAAATCAAAACTAATTTAAGAACAAGGGATTCCGGAATTTCTTACCCGGAATCCCTTCGAGTCACATTATTTATAACTTATTGCACGGTAGCCTGACTGTGCTTCCCTCCTCGAAACCAATTCTTCCATTCACGATTTTCCCATACGACCAGGATTGGTGCGGCAATAAAAATCGATGAGTAGGTACCACAGAGCAGACCAACAAGTAGGATCAGAGAAAACTCACGGAGAGTCACGCCGCCGAAGAGAGCTAATGAAAGGAGCATAAATTCCACAGTCATTAATTGAGTGTTGATGGATCTTTGTAGGGTTTGAACAATTGAGTGGTTTACCAATGTTTCAAATTGTAACCTGCGGTATTTCCCGGTGTTCTCCCGAATTCTATCGAATACCACGACTTTATCTTGAACTGAGAAGCCGATAACGGTCAAGAGGGCGGTAAGAAATAAGGAATCAATCTGCCAACCCCATAATAATCCTCCTACAGCTACTAAACTAAAAACGATGGCTACATCATGGATCATGGCAATGATCGCGCAGATTCCATATCTTATCGCGTGCGGAATCCCGCGAAACGCAAAAGTCATGTAAATCACCACGATAAATGCGGCAACAGCAGCAGCTTGTGCAGCTCTACTCGTTACTTCAGCACCGATGGTGGGTCCAACACTTTCAAAACGTAATACAACCACATCCGTATCGAATTGGTCTTTCAATGCTTGAACGACCTGTGAGCGAATATCATCAGCTAATACAGATGATCGAATAACATAACTCCCAGAGCTGGTAGTTTGAACTTTTACATCCTCAACACCCATTTTTGTATAAAGCGAAATGATTTCAGCAGGTAATGGAGTTGCAGAGGTAAATTCTACTTCTAGCAGACTACCCCCCGTGAAGTCAATGGCAAGTGGTAAGGTTTGGTTGTTGATCATTACTCCTAACAGAATCA
>Ga0209254_10007240_pt1 | contig 10230 bp, 7 predicted proteins | sample FrelakmetDIP11DI_FD_187148 | JGI IMG/M metagenome (GOLD analysis project Ga0209254, IMG submission 187148) | Freshwater lake sediment microbial communities from the University of Notre Dame, USA, for methane emissions studies - DIP11 DI (SPAdes)... | ecosystem: Environmental > Aquatic >...
CGGTCGACCATCCAGCGCCAGCTGCCGTCGGCGTGGCGGACCCGATACTGCGCGTTGAACGACTCGATCCGGCCTTCCACCAGCTCGTGCTCGGCCGCGAGCACGCGTTCGCGGTCCTCGGGGTGCGCCCGGTCGCTCCAGAAGGTGCGCTGCTGCCGGCCTTCCGCCGGCGACACGCCGTGCAGCTCGTAGTAGGCGTCGTTGTAGCGCGCCTGCGCGATGTCCCACTCCCAGAGGCAGCCCTGCGCGCTCTCGAGCGCGAGCTCCAGGCGACGGCGCGATTCCTCGGCCGCGAACTCGACGCGCCGCCGCGAGTCGATGTCCATGCAGGTGCCGACCAGTCGCAGGGGCGCGCCCGCTGCGTCTCGCTCGGTGACTCGGCCGCGCTCGAAGATCCAGCGCCAGGCGCCACTGCGCGTGCGGATGCGGTACTCGGCGTCGTAGTACTCCTCGCGGCCTTCGAGATGGCCGGAGAAGCAGGCGCGCGCGGCGGGCAGGTCCTCGGGATGGATGTTCGAATCCCAGCGGTCGACGTGCCCGGCGCCGGCGCAGCCGTCGATGTCGTGGCGCTCGCACCAGTCGTTGAGCCAGCGCGTCACGCCGCTGGCGCAGTCGATTTCGTAGAGCCCGACGCCCGCGCCCCAGATCGCGGTGTCGAGCCGCGCCTCGCTCGACTGCAGCGCGAGCTCGGCGCGCTTCTGCGCGTCGATGTCCATCGACACGCCGATCGCCGCGATCGGCTTGCCGTCGAAGTCCCATTCGACGACGCGGCCGCGGTCCATCATCCATTTCCAGCTGCCGTCCGCGCAGCGCGTGCGGTAGCGCAGCTCGAGCGACTGCGTGCGCCCCTCGAAGTGCTCGCTGATCAGCCGCTCGACGCCGGGGCGGTCCTCCGGGTGCAGGCGCATCGACCAGGGCGAGGCCAGGCTGTTCCAGCTCTCCTGCGTGTAGCCGGTCATCGCGAACCACAGCGGGCTGTGGGTCGCGGTGTCGCTCGGGATGTGCAGCTGCCAGAACGCGGCCTGCGCGCCCCACAACGCCGTCGCGAGCCGTGACTCGTTCTCGTGCACCTCGACCTCGGCGCGCTTGCGGGCGTCGATGTCGATGCAGATGCCAGCGGCTTCGAGCGGCGCGTCACTGCGCGGGTCGCGACGGCACACCCGGCCACGCTGCAGCACCCACAGCCAGCGCGAGTCGGCGGTGAGTATCCGGTACTCGACGTCGAAGTCCGGCGCGTCGCCCGCCGCGTTCGCGAGCTGCGCGCCGGCGCGCCGGAAACGCCCGACGTCGTCCGGATGGATGCGCCGCGACCAGCGCTCGAGGTGGCCGGGCCCCTCGCAGGGATCGAGTCCGAGCGAATAGCACCACAGCGGGTCGACACGCGCGGCGCCATCGCCGAAGTGGCGGCTCCAGGAGCCGACCTGCGCAGCCGCCAGCGCCCTGCGGCGCTGCGAATCGCTCAGCGACTGGCTGTCGTCCTCGAGGTGTTCGTCGATCCAGGCGAGCACCAGCGGCGGCGCGGCCGTGCGCGGCAACGGCGAGAGCCGCGCATGACAGCGCCGCACCACGCCGTCCGCGCCCACCAGCGTGTCGGCCGGCAGCCGCAGCGTCTCGCCGGCGCAGACGCTCGCGAGCTGCACGGCGGTTACCGCCCAGGGCAGCGACAGCGTCGCGAGGGTGGGCAGTTTCGCCAGCGGCTGCTGTGCGTCGTCGCCGGCGAGCTCGACGCGGCCGGTCGTGCCGAGCCATTCGGATGCGCGGCTGTTGGCCCAGCGCACGTGCCCCTGGGCGTCGCACACCAGCACGACGCCCCCCAGATGTTCGACGATGCCCTGGAACAGCCCGACCTCGTCGCTTTCGAGGGGCGCTGCGGCAGCAAGCGGGCGGTCTGGAGAGCGCATGACGTACTGTCAAATCTGACAGAACCGCCGGCGGTGTGGTGTGACCGCTGCGGCGAAATAAACTCTTTGCGAATCAGGGTCTCCCGTACTGGACTTACACACAGGTGCGAAGTTCGGGAGCCGGAGCGTAGAGTGACATAAGACGGTCGTCCACGGCCGCAAAAAAGTTGTCGGAACAAGAACAAAGCGGGGATTCCGATGGTCGATTCAAGCAATGGCGCGCCGCTGGTGGCGGATTACGCCGAGTGGCAGGCGCGCGACTACTACAAGACCTATTACAGCGAGGTCGTGCTGCCCGACGAGCAGGCCGTACTGCGCTATCAGCTCCAGGTCATGGCGGCCGCGCCGGCGCGTTTCGGCCGCGCGCTCGAGTACGGCTGCGGCCCGACGCTGCACCGCGCGATCGCCGCGACGCCCTACGCGTTCCGGCTCGACATGGCGGACTGGCTCGCCGACAACCTGGTGCACGTGCGCGACTGGCTGACCGCCGCGCCGGAGAACGAGGACTGGTCGCGCTTCACGCGCTTCATCATGGCCGCCGAGGGGCACAAGCGGCTCGAGGCGGCGCGCCTGCGCCAGCGCGAGCAGAAGACGCGAAAGGTGGTGCGCGGCCTCTACGTCAGCGACGCGCGCTGGCGCCACCCGCTCGGGCGCGACCGCGAGGGCTTCTACGACCTGCTGGTCTCGGGCTTCTGCCTGGACGCGATCTCCAGCGACAAGCGCGTCTGGCGTCGCTGCATGCGCAACGTGCTGTCGATGGTGGCGCCGGGTGGCACGGTGATCGTGCATTTCCTGCACGAGTGCCGCGCATACAAGGTGGGCGCGCGCATGTTCCCGGGCTCGAACCTCTCGGTCGACGACGTGACCGGCACCTTCGAGGACCTCGGCTTCGCGCGCGACACGGTCGACGCGCAGGTGATCCCCTGCCCCGACAGCGCGCAGTACGGCTACGCGGGCATCCTCACCGCCTCGGCGCGCCGCGCCCGCCTCGTCGATTGAGCGCGCGGGCGGCGCTCGCGATCCCGGCGCCCGCGTCCATCCTGAGGTCAGGTTGCCCGATCCCCACGGCGGGCGGCCCCGCTGCACACTAAACAGGGTGCATCCAGGACCGCCGAGGATCCACTGATGGGCTCCAGTTCCAATGCTTTTGCCGCAGTGCCGCAGGCACGTCACGCGATGCTGGTCGAACCCGAGCGCGACGAGCTCGCGCGCCAGGAGTTCGTCCGCAGCTTCAAGGCCTACATCCAGAGCGGCATCGTGCCGGGGGTACACGCCACCTATCACGGCGAGGTGAAGCCGTCGTTCGCGATGCGCGAGGGGCGCGAGCCGCGCGATCGTCACGAGATCCGCCAGCTGATGGTCCCGCACCCCGTGTTCCGCACCTATGCCTCGATGCAGCGCGTCAGCCAGGAGCTGCTCTGGGACACGGTGCTCGACTCGGTAGAGCGCGAACTGCCCGCGCTCGTCGACAAGGGACGCGCGGCGGCCGCGCGTCGCGGCGACGGCGCGCCGCTCGGGTCGCTGGTGCTCGACCCGTCGCTGACGCCGCCGAAGTACGTCACCGGCGTCGACATTCACTGCATGCCGGGTGGCTACTGCGGCGAACGCGGCACCGACGACGTGGCCGTGGGCGCGCTCTACGACCGTGGCGTCTACCTCTACGCCCTCGGCATGATGGGCCCGATGAACGACGACATCGGCGGCTCGGCGGCGAAGTACCTGCGCGACGCCTTCCCCGATTTCCGCCCGCGACGGATCCTCGATCTGGGCTGCACCGTCGGCCACAGCACGCTGCCGTTCGTCGACGCCTTCCCCGACGCCGAGGTCCACGCGATCGACGTCGGCGCGCCGCTGCTGCGCTACGCGCATGCGCGCGCCGAGTCGCTCGGCCGGCGCGTGCACTTCTCGCAGCAGGACGCGACCCGCACGAACTTCCCCGACGGCCACTTCGACCTGGTCTGCTCGAGCATCCTGTTCCACGAGACCTCGGCGAAGGCGCTGCCCGCGATCGTGCGCGAGGCTTTCCGGCTGCTCGCCCCCGGAGGCATCGCGGTTCACGGCGACCTGCCGCCGTTCTGGGCGATGGACGAGTTCAACCAGTTCATGCTCGATTGCGAGACCTGGTACAACAACGAGCCCTACTGGGGCGCGATGCGCGAGGTGAACCAGGTGGAGGTCGCGGTCGCGGCCGGGTTCGCGCGCGAGAACGTGCGATTCATGATGGCGCCCTCGGCCTATCGCGCAGCGGCCGGCCACGAGCGCGGCTTCGAAGCCGGTGAGTTCGCGCCCGGCAACGCCTGGCAAGTGCTGGTGACGCGCAAATGAGCGACCATGACGTCAAGCGGACCATCAAGGGGCGGCGCCCGCAGTTCTTCGACGACCCCGCCGTCGACCAGTTGCATGGCATGGTGATGGCGATGGCCACCGAGATGGCGGTGCTCTACGAGCGCATCGACACGATGGAGCGCATCGCCGGCGCGAAGGGCGTGATGATGCGCGAGGAGCTCGCCCGGTACCGGCCCGACGAGCAGGCCCAGGCGGAGCGCGAGGCGTGGCGGCAGCGCTTCCTCGGGCGCCTCTTCTACCTGTATCGTGAAGACCTCGACGATCGGCTGGGCCAGGAGAACGAAGCCCAGTACCAGCGGTTCCTGAAGGACATTTCTTGAAAAGACTGATTTCCGGCCCCGGGCGCCTGCCCCGGGGTCTCGCCCGGCGCGCCGCGTCAGGCCCGCTCTCCCTCGTCGCGGCCACGCTCGGCGCCGCCCTCGCACTCGCTGCGGCCCCGGTCCCGGCCCAGCGCGACGGCACGCCGGTCGAGGTCAGCCTGCTGCCTGCAGCCGTCGTGCAGGCCGCGCCGACCACCGCACCGAACCCGGTCGTCGAGGCAATCCGCGATCGCATCGACGCGATGCGCGCCAGCGAGGGTGAAATCGAGGCCGCGGGCGACGCGCTGCGCGCCACGCGCTCGCTGCCGCAGCTCTACCAGATGAACGGCTTCCTGCCGCTGTGGGACTCGCGCCGGCTGCGCTTGCTGACCGAGCTGCTGAAGGACATCGAGGACGACGGGCTGCGCGCCTCCGACTACCACCTCGCCTCACTGCAGCAGCTGATCGGCCGTGGCGGCGCGCTGAGTCCGCTCGAGCGCGCGACGCTCGACCTGCTGGCCAGCGACGCGTACACGCTGATCCTCTATCACCTTTACTTCGGCAAGGTCGACCCCGTGTCGCTCGACTCGCGCTGGAACTTCGAGCTGCGCGAGATCGGCGAGGCCGACCCGGTGAAGTTCGTGCACGAGGCGATCACGCAGGATCGTGTGCGCGCCAGCGTCGAGCAGGTGCGCCCCGACCACTGGATGTATGCCGCCGGCCGCGCCGCGCTGTCGGCCTATCGCGGCATCGGCGCGCTCGGCGGCTGGCGGCCGCTGCCGGACGGCCCGACGCTGAAACCCGGCATGCTCGATGCGCGCGTGCCGCTGCTGCGCGAGCGCCTGGCGCTGACCGGCGACCTCGTTGCTACCGGGCTGCCGCCGAATTCCGGCGCTCCGCCGCCGACCTCGCCACCCGCCGCCCCGACCGCAGCCACCGCCGCGGACACGCCCGAACCACAGCTCTTCGACGCGACGCTCGAGGCGGCCGTACGCCACTTCCAGCGTCGCCACCTGCTGACGCCCGACGGGGCGATCGGCCCGGCGACGCTGCGCGAGCTGAACGTGCCGGTGCAGGCGCGCATCGACCAGATCCGCCTGAACCTGGAGCGCGGCCGCTGGGTGCTGCACGAGGTGCGCAAGGACGGCGACCTGGTGATCGTCGACATCGCCGGCTTCGGCGTGCGCTTCATCCGCGATCGCAAGACGATCTGGCAGACCAGGGCCGTGGTCGGCAAGCCCTATCGCCAGACACCGATCTTCAAGTCGGCCATCGACCACGTGGTGCTGAACCCGACCTGGACGGTGCCGCCGACGATCCTCGAGAAGGACATCCTGCCGGCGGTGCGCCGTGATCGCGGGTATCTCGCCAAGCGCGGGCTCGAGGTCATCGACCGCAATGGCAGGCCGATCCCGACCTCGTCGATCGACTTCTCGCGCTACTCGGGTCGCAACTTCCCCTACATGATCCGCCAGGCCGCAGGCGACGATAACGCGCTCGGACAGGTCAAGATCATGTTCCCGAATCCCTATCTCGTGTACCTGCACGACACGCCGAGCAAGTCGCTGTTCGAGGCTGACCAGCGCGCGTTCAGTTCCGGCTGCATCCGCACCGAGCGGCCGTTCGAGCTGGTCGAGCTGCTGCTGGCGGATCCGGTCCGCTGGAACCGCGCCGCCATCGACGCGGCGGTCGCCACTCGCGTCACGCGCACGGTGCGGCTGGCCCGGCCCGTGCCGGTGCTGATCCTCTACTGGACCGTCGACCGGGGCGACGACGGCAGCATCATCTTCAAGCCGGACCCCTACCAGCGCGATGCGCGCGAACTGGCCGCGCTCGATCGTCCTTTCGAGGTCGGCAGGCGCATCGGCATCTAGGGGCGCCGGCCGTCGCCCGTTGCGCAGGGCCGCCTGAGCGTCGGCCGGCCGTCTACCCGCGGTCGCCGACGGCGCCTCCGGCGGCACGTCGATCTCCGCGCTGTCCGGTCTGCGGCGTCCGTCGGGCGGCCGGGCCCTCCCGCCCCCCCGATTTGCTAGGCTCCGGCACAAACAACGACATCTTCCCGGTCGGGGGTCTCAAGTGGTCGAAGAACTCAGCCTGGCGCACGGCATCGCGCGCTACGTGCACATCCTGCTGTTCGTGTACTGGCTCGGCGGCGACGCCGGGGTGTTCTACTCCGCCGGCTTCGTCACCAACACCAGGCTCAGTCGCGACCAGCGCCTGACCGCGTTCAAGATCTTCGTCAACCTCGACATGCTGCCGCGCTACTGCCTCGCGCTGATGCTGACCGTCGGCGGCATCCTCGCGCACTACGTCGGCTACGAGCACTCGACCTGGCAGACCGTGCTGATCCTCGCGCTCGGCCCGATCTGGGTCTGGGTCGTGCACACCATCCACGTCAAGGAAGGCACCGAGTTCGGCCGCAAACTCGCCAACCTGGACAAGCAGTTCCGCCTGTTCATGATCGCCGCGATCATCGCCTCCGTGGCGTACCACTGGACCACCGGGCCACTGCGTCCCTATCCCTGGCTCGCCGCAAAGCTGCTGATCTTCGCGTTCCTGATCTTCTGCGGCTTCATGATCCGCGTGACGATCCCGCCGTTCGTGCAGGGATTCAAGGTGCTCGCGTCCACCGGCCCGACGCCCGAGAGCGACAAGCTGATGACCGACGGCATGGCTGCCAGCAAGCCCTACGTGCTGCTGATCTGGGCCGGTGTCGCGATCTCCGCGCTGATCGGCATCCTCAAGCCCGGCCAGGGCCCGATCGGCTGAGACCACCCCGCGGCGCGCCGCCGGGCGCGCTGCCTCGGCGGATGTCCGTGAAACATCGGGGGCCGAGAGTGACGGCCCTCACGGTTCGGGGCCAGCCGGCGTCAAGGCACGCCCGGCCCGGGCCGATACAGCGTCGAACCGGCTCCCTGCCGGCGCAGCGACGAGTGCCCGCATGCCCCGGCTGATCGCCATCGACGACGAACCCCACGTGCTGCGCGAGCTGCAGCGCGCGCTGCACGACCCGGCACTGCAACTGACCACGGAATCCAACCCCGCCGCCGCCCTGGCACGCCTGGGCGACGAGGAGTTCGACGTCGTGCTGGCCGACTGCCGCATGCCGGGGCTCGGCGGCGTGGCGCTGCTGACCGAGGCGCGCAAGCGCCATCCGCGCACCATGCGACTGCTGATGATCGGCCATGCCGACATGCGCGGCAGCGCCGCGTCGCTCAACGAGGCGGGAATCTTCCGTTTCGTCGCCAAGCCCTGGGGCGCGCCGGAGCTGCGCCAGGCCATCGCGGATGCGCTGGTGCAGCGTGCCCGGCTGCTCGACACCGAACGCGCGCTGCGGGCCGACGCGGGCGCGGACGATCTCAGCATCCGCCGCCGCCTGAGCGGCGACGACCTGCGGAAACTCGCGACAGCCTGACCTCGGCCGTTCCCTAGAATAGGGAACATGAAGTACCTCCCGCGGGTCCTGATCCTCGTGGCGCTGGCCGCCGCGGCCGGCTGGTTCGGCTGGCAGCGGTTCCAGCCGACGCGCGTCGCGCTCGCCGCGCCGACCCGCGGCCCCGCCGTCGACGCGATCTATGCCACGGGCCTGGTCGAACCCTCGCTCGAAATCCGCATCGCGCCCCGCACCGCCGGCCGCATCGTCGAGCTGCTCGTGGACGAGGGCGACAGCGTGCGTGCAGGCCAGCTGCTGGCGCGCCTCGAGGACAACGACCTGCGCGCCTCGGTCGCGGAGCTGGAGTCGCGTGTCGAGTACGCGCAGTCGCAGTTCCAGCGCAACACCGAGCTGCGCCGCACCAGCCTGATCTCCCAGGACGCGCTGGACCGCGCGCGCACCGACCTCGGGGCAGCGCGGGCCACTCTGAAGCGCGCCCGCGAACAGGTCGCCTACATGCGCCTGGTCGCGCCGTCGGCCGGACGGATCATCCGCCGCGACGGCGAGATCGGCGAGTTCGTGCCGGTCAACCAGGTGATGTTCTACATGGCCGGCCCGGCGCCGCTGCGCATCACGGCCGACGTGGACGAGGAAGACGTGCCGCGGGTACAGCGCGGCCAGCGGGTCCTGATCCGCACCGACGCCTTTCCGGACCGGGTGTTCGAGGGCCGCGTCGCCGAGATCACGCCGCGCGGCGACCCGGTGGCCCGCGCCTACCGCGTGCGCATCTCGCTGGTCGACGACCCGCCGCTGCAGATCGGCATGAGCGCCGAGACCAACATCGTGATCGAGCAGCGCGAGAACGCGCTGCTGGTGCCGGCCGGCGCCGTCCTCGGCGACGCGGTCTGGCTGGTCGACGACGGGCGCGCCGTGCGTCGCCCGGTGTCGGTCGGCGTGCGCGCCCCGGACCGGGTGGAGATCCGTGGCGGCCTCGGCGACGGCGACCGCGTGATCGCCGCGCCGCCCGAGGACATCGAGGAAGGCCAACGCGTCGCGGTGCCGCCGGCGAATCCTTGAACCGCCCCGAAGGCTGCGCCCGTGAACCTGCACCTCGACATCGCGTTCTCGCACCTGCGCAGCCGGCGCCGGCAGACCATCGTCTCGCTGCTCGGCGTGGTGCTCGGCGTGGCCTTCTTCCTCGCCGTCTCGTCGCTGATGCGCGGCTCGGAGCGCGACCTGATCGAGCGCCTCGTCGACACCGCCCCGCACATCACGGTGTACGACGAGTACCGCGACCCGCGACCGCAGCCGGCGCGCATGCTGTTCCCGGCAGGCGCGGTGCAGATCCGCGGCGTCAAGCCGCGCGCCGAACGCCGCGGCATCCGCCAGTATCGCCAGAAGCTGCAGACCATCGATGCGATCCGCGGAACGCAGGCCGCGCCGGTGCTCGCCGCCCAGGCGATCTTCAGCTTCGCCGGGCGCGACGAGGCGGTTACGCTCTCGGGGATCGTGCCGGCGCGGATGAAGAACGTCAGCCAGATCGACGACGACATCGTCGCCGGCAGCCTCGAAGCGATCGACGTGAACCCGAGCGGCATCATCATCGGCCGCGCGCTCGCCAGGAAGCTGAGCCTGTCGATGGGCGACACCGTCTCGGTGGTCTCGCCCGCCGGCAACCTGCGGGCGATGAAGATCGTCGCGCTGTTCGAAACCGGCAATGCCGGCTATGACGAGAGCCAGACCTTCGCGCAGCTGACGCGCGTCCAGGCGCTGATGAACCGGCCGAACGTCGCCAACCTGATCGTCGTCAAGATGGACGACGCGTTCTCCGCCCGCCAGGCCGCCGCGTTCATCGAGCGCGCCACCGGCTACAAGTCGGTGTCCTGGCAGGAGGCGAGCAAGGACCTGCTGGATGCGCTGACGATCCGCAACGTCATCATGTACACCGTCGTGGGCGCGATCCTGCTGGTCGCGTGCTTCGGCATCTACAACGTGATATCGACCGTGGTCCTGGAGAAGACCCGCGACATCGCGATCCTGAAGTCCATGGGCTTCCACGCGCGCGACATCCGCCTGATCTTCGTGATCGAGGGCGCGGCGATCGGCATCGGCGGGAGCCTGCTCGGCATGGCAATGGGCAGCGCGATGATGCGCGCGGTCGAGCGCGTCGAGATCAAGCCGCCCGGCTCCACCGAGTCGATCAACCTGCCCGTCTACTGGGGCTGGGACCAGTTCGCGCTCGCCGCTTCTTTCGCGATCCTGTCGGCCGTGATCGCTGCCTACCTGCCGGCGCGCAAGGGCGGGCGCGTCG
>Ga0209254_10007241_pt1 | contig 10230 bp, 10 predicted proteins | sample FrelakmetDIP11DI_FD_187148 | JGI IMG/M metagenome (GOLD analysis project Ga0209254, IMG submission 187148) | Freshwater lake sediment microbial communities from the University of Notre Dame, USA, for methane emissions studies - DIP11 DI (SPAdes)... | ecosystem: Environmental > Aquatic >...
GCCGGGAAGGTCACGGTCTTTGGGATCCTGGAACGAGGAGGCAAGGGAAGGTCGAAGTTGTTGGTGACCTGAAGGGAGATACTCTGTTGGAATTGGCTATCAAGAAGGTTAAGAGAGGCAGTCTGATCTACACCGAACGGTTCAGAAGCTATAACGGACTCGTCTCATATGGATTCAAACACCGGCGCATTGATCATGGTAAAAAGTCCGCTAATGGTAAAGTTTCCATCAATGGTATCGAAGGGTTCTGGTCCTTTGCTAAAGAACGGCTGATGAAATATCATGGCGTGGATCCCATGAAATTTCCCCTCTATTTGAAAGAACTCGAATTCAGATACAACTACTGAGACCGCGATTTATTTAACGATCTGCTCCAAGTCTTAGTTGGTTATAGTCTCGGTGCTTGTACTGAGTAATCACCAGTATCAATTGTTCTGAACACAATTAATTGAATCAATGGATTATAACTCTCCGTTACATAAGGTGCGATTGGTTGATGCATTATTTTGATTATTTGGCGATTATCTTCTCCAAGCATAACTACTGGAGAGTAGATTTTATTTGGGGGATAGTCCCAATTTAACCACGAAAATAAAATTGATTTAAGATGTGAAAAAATGAAAAATATAAGGTACTAAATTCAAGACAGAAAAAGTGTTTCATTTTTTGACAAATGGATTTTCGGATCCTATTGGGATTATCGGTTCTATCGCATCTTGGGGGTCGCCACAGCGGCGGGGGTGGAGGCAAAAGCCGAAGTCCCCAGGAGCGTCATCAACAAGTATTTTTTTTTATTAAATCGTGAAGAAAAGTTATTCGTTAGAATGTGACTATACCCTTATTTGTCTTTTTACTTTCGATTTCTCACCAAATCAATTGCTGCAAAAAGTGCCTGTATTTAATACTTCCGGATAAGACATTCCGAGAATCTCACTCGGGCTACTCGCATATTATAAGTCTCTCTCGTATATCCCGCCGTCGTATCGTCATCCTTTGTTGTATATTCAAGTATTTCATTTCTGAACTGTTTCGCGCATGTGCCTGTTGGGATAGGAGTATGTTGCATGCATATCGTAAATTCCAAATTCGTTTTGGTATCTTTGATAACCGGCGTACTGTTATAGCATATTTCTACCGCATCAAAAAAATTTCTGTCATCTGTAGTATCCTGTATGGGCTTTTCGGTTAATGTTAGTACAATTGACACGGGAAGAATGGGGGTCTGGGTAACTGTTACAGCAGGGGTAACAGCAATACTTTTATTCTCGTTAGAACATCCTGCGGTCAATAGAACTGCTACAAGCAAAAGGACAAATAAGAATGATTTCATATCCCCCCTTTTAATCTGACTGACGAAATATTTTCTCATTTGACATGATTCATGGCGTTCAAATTCGGTTTCTGTTGGCAGATAATGAGGGTGGGGGTATGATTAACCCTATATTAAGGATTTTTCACAATTTTGTAGAGTTCCATTTTATAACGGAAGATTGCTTCTTTAAGTGCTATTACTTCTTTTAATTTGAAATATGCCCAGACAACTGCTGACAAAACCATAATTAATCCAAAAAGAAAAAATTCAACTCCAAAACCCATAACAGGACTAAAAAAAAATGAATATAATACCAACAAATGCTTTCACAAAAGGACTATTCTGATCTGCTGTTTTAAGCTTATTCTCCAGATCCGACTAATTTGTAATCCTCTTTTTCGATCGTCACTCACCTTTTCTTCCTACGTTTTTAGACGACAAAAGGTAAACGATTCCAATCACCCCGAATCGACCTTTACTGCATGGACTTTCCGTTTTCCCTGAATCTGGCAAATGTATAACCCTCTCGTCCTTTTATATTATCAATACCGGTGACCCAGGCCTGATCAAGAAATCTTTCGGTCGGGTTTGACTGCCTGAATGAATGCAGATGAAATATATAAATCGCTATCTTCAAAAAAATGGATCAAACCTTTATTTATCTGATCTTTTTTAAGACCTAATTCAAATTTAACATACTCATCGCAGAGTATCTCGAACCCGCATTTTTTAATTTCTCTCATGTGGAAACTGTGCGGGAGTCTGTTAATTAAATATTCTGCTCTACCTTTCACTAATTTCCACATCCAATCTGAATAACCCCAATGTCCATTCCACGTTATCGCAGTATTATGGCTTTTAAAGTCGATTTCATGAGAAATAATACCCCCCGGTTGTAACCACCTGTACATTAATGGATATACCTTGTCAAGCTCATCTACACATTCCATTACAGCTTGAGATAAGATCATGTCAATTGAGTTGGGTGTTATATCAGCTGTGGTGCTCCAGGGTGCAATATACCGTATAAAAGTATTATCAGCATTATCGATATTCTGCAATTCCTTTCGAATTTGATTGAGTCTTGAGTCACTCAAATTAAATTGAATGAGCTCTTCGGTTAATATTGTTGATGGAAAATCGTATGAGTCTAATTTTGGATAAATGAGAGGAAATTCTCTATTGCCCGGAATACTTGCCTTAATTTCAAATAATTTAATAATTTCTTCAAATAACACCTTATTCTTTACGAGGTCAACATGTTTGACAGCATCTAATGCACGATACTCTTTTGTCCCGGATAATAGTGCACATAATCCTATTCCTAAGGAGTCGCCTGGGCCAAATTCTATTACTTTTTCAGGAATATTGGTAATCCCATTTCGATACAACCAATGTAAATGCCTTAACCATACAGAATAACAATATCGTGCCGAATTAGTTCCTCCAGTTCCTTTCCATGTTCCGATAGTATTCCGTAATGCAATCCCGCCAATAAATTTTATTGCTGATATAAAAGAAGCCATACTCTGTGGATAGAACTTTAGGATGAATTCTACATAACGGTTCCGGTTTAAATTTTTGGTAATACGATAATGGACAGTGTCCGGACAGGCTGAAGTGGTCCCGCATGAACACGATATTTTCAGGGTTCACACTGTGCTGAGAAAGCCAGCTGCCTGCCACGGTAATAGTGATGGTGCACTGGCTGATGGATTCACGCCGACCGGTTTTATCGTTTGCCTATAGTAGCTGATCTTAAGAGTGATCCTGACATTTAATAAACCTGTTGCTTGATGATCAACTCATTAACGTAATAAAAAACACGACCAAATCATTTCTTATACCCTTTTCCTTGAATACCTTTTTCTTGAAAGCCTGATTATATATACCCACGAATTATTGAAGGCGTGTGTACAATGGAATCAAAAAAAATCCTCAATGAAACCGTTTGCATTGTCGGTCTCGGGTATGTTGGTCTGCCCCTTGCAGAAGATTTTTCGCATCATATCCGGACGATTGGGTATCGCCGGGATCAGAAAAAAGTTGATGAACTGAATAAAATTTCCGGAAACAGGATCGAAGCAACCACCGATCCCAAACGAATAAAAGAGGCGGATTTTGTAATTATTGCAGTACCAACTCCAGTCACCAAGGCAAAAGACCCTGACCTGGAACCGGTGATTTCTGCTTCAAAAGTTGTTGGTCAAAACTTGAAAAAAGGGGCAATTGTTGTTCTGGAATCGACGGTATTTCCCGGGGTAACCGAGGAGATCATGAAACCGATTCTCGAAAGAGAATCCGGATTACACTGTGGAAAAGATTTCAGGATCGGTTATTCCCCCGAACGGATCAATCCCGGTGATGAAGCACACATCCTGAAAAATATCACCAAAATTGTGTCAGCTATGGACAAACAGTCTCTTGATCAATTATCAGCGCTGTACGGGTTGATTACCCATGTCTACCAGGCACCGGATATCAAGACCGCAGAAGCGGCAAAGGTGATTGAAAATATCCAGCGTGACCTGAATATTGCGCTCATGAACGAGCTTTCCATGATCTTTGCCCGGCTTGGCATCGATACTGAAGAAGTCCTTAAAGCCGCCGGCACCAAATGGAACTTTCACACCTACCGGCCAGGCATGGTCGGCGGTCACTGTATCCCCGTAGATCCGTATTACCTTGTTCAGAAAGCCAAGGAAGTCGGTTATCATCCGCAGGTTATTCTTGCCGGGCGTTCCATCAATGATTCCATGCCCAAGTATGTCGCTGAGATGGCAGTCAAGGGTTTGAACAAAGTGGGAAAAACGATCAAGGGATCCAATGTCCTTATCATGGGCCTGACGTACAAGGAGGATGTCGCGGATATCCGGGAATCTCCTGTCGAGAACATGGTGCACGAGCTCAAGGAGTATGAAGTTAACGTCTATGGGTATGATCCTCTCCTTCCCGATTCCGTGATCGCACATTTTGGCACGAAACCGCTTCCAAAGCTGGACAAGAAGATGGATGCAGTGATCATTTCAGTTGCTCACCGACAGTTCAGGGATATGTCTATGAAACAGATCCTGGACCTGATGAATAAGAACCCGGTTCTGATAGACGTCCGGGGCATGGTTGACCGGGATGAAGCGGGAAAGGTGGGGATATATTACCGGAAATTGTGAATGACAGACAACAATCATTGTACCAGGAAATTTTTGGTGAAAGAGAGAAGAATAGTACAGGAACGGGCATGAAACTATACGTGTTCACCCGAACCATGAAAATCGGATAATCCGGATAAGGGTTGAAACCTTTATACTCCCCGTTACGATGAACGCCGCCGCTCCTGACGGGAAGCCCCTGCAGCAGATCGGTGACTAAAAATGCAAAATACCGTATTGCCCCGCCGTGTCTCTGAGAGGCCCAGACGGGGAATTCCTCGTAAAATTGTGAGATTTACTATGAGAATGCAATCATTTTTTTCATTCTCTATAGTTGTATCCCAAGGGAAATCATGTCCTTTTTCATAGGAAATCAAAAAAAATTAAGCTGAAATGAATTGCTCTTTCAGTTCATGTATTTTTCAAAGAATGAAGATTCATTTTTCTTATATCAGGATGCAAAAAAGGGATTGGCAAATTTATCAGAAAAAGGATCGATTTTTTCATAACAGATTTTTGATAAAATGGATCTCCTGTTTGGAAAAACCCCTGAGGACGAATAATATTGAAAAATACACCAATATACCTATAATTATACAAAAAATAATTGACAACCACGAAGTTGGGGCTATGTATAATATTGGAATGACCATAATGGATGATGCAAAAATACTTTTACAGAAGAATGGCCAAGACATATTGAACCGAATGAATCGCGATTCAAGATAACAAATAAAAACAAGGAAAAAATATGCAATAACTGTTGTTAAGGCAGCACTTACAATGCCGAATTTTGGTATCAATATTATATTCAAAATAATATTAATAAGTACTGAAATACCAGCAGCTACGAGAATAGTGTGACTTTTTTTCCGTATCGTCAGTATTCCCACATAAATAGCATATAATGCCACAATGATATTGGTAACACTCACAACGGGAATTATGTAAATCCCCTCTGGAATAAATTCCGGAGTGGTTAATAGAGCTAACAGAGAACCAGATAACACTGATAAACCAAATGTTGCAGGAATTAATAAGACGAGTAAATACTTCCAACTATACTGTAAAAACACTTTTAATTTTTCTATTTCATTGTTTTCATAAAGTTTATAAATCGTTGGATAGAGGATATACATCACAATTGCAGCAATAAATCCCGGGATAACCGCAATTCCATATGCAGCGCTATAAATTCCAACCGCTGATGCTCCTAAATAATATCCAATAAAAAATCTATCACTTGATTGAATCAATAATTCGAATAAGCCAACAAATATCAAAGGAATTCCGTATCTCAGATAATCCTTCAGACAAGAAAAGTTCGGAATGCTTACGCCTACTTTCAAATAAATATCTGTCAGAATAATCATGACAATTGCACTTCTGACTAACAGTATCGAGAGTAATGCTCCTTGAATACCGTAACCAAAGAAAAGACTTCCCGTTATTAAAAGCATTTCCGATAACGCTTGAAATAAATTTATTATCGATATAGTTAAAAAAGAATGAGTAACCCTATAAAAATTTGAAGTTACGTCAATTAATGCACCGAGCAAAATTAATGGAGCTGATAATTGGATTAGAAAAACTGCTGAAGGATCTTGCAAGAGATAGATGGCTAATTCCGAAGAAAATGCAATTTGGAAACATATAAAAATCAAACCAATAATTATTACCGACACTACCACCGTACACATTCCGACAGATAATTCATTCTTGTTTTTGTTTGTCAGGAATCGTAATACTGAATTTCCCAGGCCTAATTGAACGAAAGGTTGGAGTAGTGCGGTCAATAAAATTATTTGAGTCCACATACCGTATCCTTCAGCTCCGGCGAGTTTTGTAAAAAGCGGGAGGTAAAAGATACCAATAGCCATTATTACAATTCTTGAAAAGCCAATTACTCCAATCTGGCTGATAAAAGTTTTAAATTCATGCATATAAATCTCATTAATGTAAGGTAAATCATTCAGATTTAATCATTACCCTCTTTTAATCCCAACAAAACTGTTTTTTTCATATTTCCTATAATTTATTAAATATTTTACATAAATAAATCAATTTTTGTTTCGATAAAATATAAGATAAAATATAAAAAATTAATAACTTTATCGAAAAATGATATCGCATACTCAATAAAATATTTTCTCTCGCGTTATCTTTTTGTCCATTCAGCAATTGTTCATATCCCAGCGTAGACAAATGGTTTGCATAATTACCTGGACAAACGGTTTTTAAATCATCTCCGAATTCCTCTAAATATATAGTTTCACCTAAAATAGATTGCGGGAGATGGAGTAAAATACTTGTATTACAAATTCTTACCCCATGATTTCGGTACGCTTTCATAATAACTCTCGGGAAATAATAACCATGATGCTGTTTATGCAATTTAAGCCATAATAATGATTCAAATCCCCACAATCTCTCATCAAATCTGTTAGCCCCAAGTCCTTCACGATTATGAACTAGTGTATAATCCCCACTGATTTTCCCACATAATAGATCAAGATATTCAACGTTTTTTTCAACATTACGAAGGCCAGCTCCACTTAATGTATTGATTTCAGCATTAACACAATCAAACCAAAAAACCTTAACATCTTTCAAAGGAAAGTTTTCAACAAGGGGAAATATTAATTCCAATGCACCTTGGGTTAATTCATCGTCATCATCTAAAAAAAGGAGATATTTTCCCGTTGCCATATCCAAACCAAGATTTTTTGAACTTGTTACCCCACAATTTCTCTCTTGAATACGGTATCGAATTCTTGCATCATGATTTGAATTTACAACCTGATTTGTGGTATCTGTTGATCCATCATTGATAATAAGCAATTCAAAATTGCTATAGGATTGAGATAAGACACTAGTAATGGCTCTTTGAACTAAATGTGCCCGGTTATATGTGGTAAGGATTATCGAAAAAGTCGGAGGATTTTTCATTAATATTTATAAATCCTCAAGTTAATAAAAATTTTTCTTTGATATATGACAACGGAACCCCAAAGCTTCGTTTATAGAGGTAAGAGAAAGAAGGAAATATCATGTTAATTTTTACCAATAAATCAGGGAAGGAAAATTATCGGGGACATCAGCCAATTTTCTTTCATACCCCAAAACTGATGAGAGATTTTCCCTAAGCATTGATACGAGGACCTGGTCAGCCCAGAGAATAAATTTCATGGAATGAAATGTGGGAGAGTATAAAATAAAAAATAGGGTGGAATATCCATAACTCATCGGGTTCAATACATCGGAGGACTCTTGTTCGATTCCCATTAAGGGTTTGTATAGACCGTATCAACGTCTCAAGCGGGCACATGCCCGGAAGCATCCCGTTGCTTGCCAAACCAATCAGAACCAATCCCCCTTCTTAGATCTTTCCTTCGGAACAACGTGAGGAAGTCTAACTATTTTAAAGGTGATTACTTAACAAAGGCCACCATAAACTAGTACTCTCAAGAGAACTAATGCAAAGAATCTCGTTAATTTTTCAATTTGAAAAAGTTCTTGGGGGCTTAGCCCCGGCCACCAGAGCAGCCCCCTAATCTGATAACGCTGTATTACCTAATCTCATAACATAATTTGAATCTTCTTGATCAGTCTGTAATTCCATGCGGAATATCCTGTACATGAAATAAAGCGGTGGCACTACATGATGAATCAACCTTTTACCCATTGAAAAGAAGATCCTTATATAACAAAATTTTAAAGATTATAAGGGATAAGGTAAGTAATATCCTCTCAACACAGATTTGCAGTTTCCATCTGATTGTACTGCAGCGAATCTTGAATTCAGTATCACGTGACTTTCGGACAGGGTCGGATGCTTCCCTCTCATAGTAACCAAGGATAAGAAAATGAAAATCGCGATAATAGTCTCACTTTTCCCGCCCAAATGGACTTCCGGGGGGACAGAGATTGCATCATATTTCATGGCAGAGCACCTTGCACGACGAGGGCATGAGGTACATGTGATCACCTCTTATGACGAAGGTCTGCCAAAGGAAAGCTGTGAGAAAGGATTTTATATCCACAGAATTCGCCTGGCTAAAATCCGTATTTTTGGAGTGCTTGTCTTCTGGCGTGCAATCATTGAGACAATACGGAAGATTGACCCTGACCTGGTTCATGCCCAGAGTCTTAGTTCCGGAATACCTGCTCTTATTTCGAAGAAATTGTTGAAAATTCCCTATGCGGTCTGGGGACAGGGGTCTGATGTCTACCACCCTGACTGGTTCATCCAATTGACCTCAAAAATGATCGTAAAAAATGCAGACTCTGCAATAGCCTTGACTGAGGACATGAAGAGAGTCATGCAGGATTTATACGATCGCAACATTGCGGTTGTGCCAAATGGTTTCAATATCGCGGATTATCCGGATGAACCTAGTTTTGAAGATAAGGCGACTCATGGAAAGGGGATTCTGTTTGTTGGCCGCCTTAAGCCAGTCAAAGGGGTTCAGTACCTGATCACTTCCATGAAAAAGGTCCATGAAGAGATGCCGGATGCGAGGCTGTTTCTTGTTGGGGATGGTGAAGAAAGAGAACGTTTAGCAGCACTGTCAACCCAATTGGGATTAGAAAAATATGTGCAATTTACCGGAATAGTACCGCATGAGAAGGTGAAAATTTTTATGCAACAAGCTGATGTTTTTGTTCTTCCAAGTCTATCCGAGGGCTTTCCAAATGTAATTTTGGAAGCTATGGCTTGTGGATTGCCTATTATCGCCTCCCGCGTCGGCGGAATACCCGATATTCTTACAAATGATACGAATGGATATCTGGTCGAAGTTAAAGATACCAATGATTTGGCAAATAAGATACTCTTACTTTTATCGGATGGTGTGTTACGAAAAAAAATATCTGATAACAATAGACAGCTTGTCAAAAAATATTCCTGGGAGAATGTTATCTCTGAATTAGAAAAAATATACGAATTAACAATTTCGTGAGGGGAAATTATCGTTGATGAGCGATTGAATATTTCATAAAGAGGTATTGTTCAATTTTCTGAATTATTATCCCGCACAGGATCGCTCCAACAAATCCAAATGTCAATATAATCACATCCTGGAGGATTATATTTCGAACAAATACATCAGTTATGAGCGCAAAAACCGCTAAAAATTGATGCTGGAATAAGTATATTGCATAAGTCGCAAAAGCAATGAGAGATAGGAATACCATAATTTTTCCCGGTATTTTTATAAATAAATGAGTGAAAATAAGATACACAATGCATAATGAGATCATTGCACATATCAATAATAAATCAGGTAAAAATTGTAAATTTAATTGATAGAATTTTCTCACTACAAGAACCAGAAAAATTATAAAAATCAGAATTACGTTGGAAAATAAAATTTTTTTTAAGAAATTTTTATCAACAATTTTTTTTGAAGAATAGACGATCTGATTAACAAAAATTCCCGATATAAAAAGTGGGTAATACTGTAAAGCACCTGTTGCGATCAATCCGAGAAAAAAATGAAGGATTAGTAATAAAATTAAAATAACTGATGACACTACAAATATCTCGAACAGGTTTTTTGATAAATATACTATGATCGGATATAATAAATAAAATAATACGATTACTCCAACGAACCACATTGATTGTATATCATTGTAGGGAAAAATCCCTTGAAGTCCAAAGAAATAAAGAAGTAAATTGTCCAGACTAAAATTATATGGACTGACATGTCCAGGATTTATCTGCAATAACCCAAAAATAATTATCAAACTTGCCAAAGCAACCCA
>Ga0209254_10007242_pt1 | contig 10230 bp, 8 predicted proteins | sample FrelakmetDIP11DI_FD_187148 | JGI IMG/M metagenome (GOLD analysis project Ga0209254, IMG submission 187148) | Freshwater lake sediment microbial communities from the University of Notre Dame, USA, for methane emissions studies - DIP11 DI (SPAdes)... | ecosystem: Environmental > Aquatic >...
TGCTATCCCGAATGACTGACCTTCCCCCAAGTTGTCATCCTGACGAAGGAAGGATCTTTTTGATAAAAATATTAAATCTTATAGGATTTAATTTAATAGTACAACACGTTAATAAAATAATCTTTCCGAAGATGAAAATACTTGTAACCGGTGCAAATGGATTATTGGGCACATTCCTGGTGCCCGATTTGGGGCGTCATAAAAATGAAGTTTTGGCTACAGGTCTCGGTCCCAATCGCCTGGTAATTAAACCTGATTGGGGGAATGTAAGCTACCAAACCCTTGATATTACAAACGCTTCCAGTGTATATAGCCTGATTGATTCATTTCTTCCAGAAGTCATTATCCATGCAGCAGCACATACACAGGCTGATTTTTGTGAGCTGAATAAAGTTGCCTGCTGGGAGGTCAATGTAACTGCAACGCGATTCCTGATTGATGCCGCAGAAAGAGTGGGCGCTTTTTTTGTATATGTATCTACTGACTTTGTATTTGATGGAAAAGATGGTCCATACAGAGAGATGGATGAACCTGCTCCGGTAAATTATTATGGATGCAGTAAGCGGGTGGCCGAAAAAGCGGTTATGGAAAGCAGCCTCTCCTGGTCTATTGCCAGAACTGTTTTGGTTTACGGGAATGCAGATGACTTAACCCGGACAAATATAGTTTCCTGGGCAGTTGAAAAATTGCAAAAAGGAGAACCTATTAGGGTTGTCAGTGATCAGTACAGAACACCTACATATGCTGGCGACCTGGCAAAAGGGCTGCGTCTCATTGCGGAGAAAAAGGCGACAGGTATTTTTCATTTGTCTGGTAAAGACTTGCTCACACCTTACGATATGGTTATGCAAACAGTTGAATACCTTGGCCTCGATAAAAGCCTGGTGGAAAAAGTGAATGCTTCCGTCTTTTCCCAGCCGGCAACAAGGCCTTTGAAAACAGGGCTTATAATTGATAAAGCCCAAAAAGAATTGGGTTACGAACCTATTCACTTCAGCCAGGGACTTGCCCTGATGCTGACTAATACAAATGGCTGATGATAGTTTTAAATTCCCATGACTTTTTTGAGCACCAATATCAAAAAGTGGTACAGGGATTGAATTATATATATGAAGATCCGGATCAGGAAATTGTACACGATTTCCGGGTGGATTTAAAAAAAATGCGTTCAGTATTTTTCCTGATGGAAAAGGTTTCCGGGGAAAAGAAAATTAAAGCAATGCATCACCAGATAAGAGATATTTTCAGGAAAGCCGGCCATATCAGGGAAATGCAAATGGAAATAGAATGGCTGGCCAGGCATCGCAAATTTGATTTGATCAGACATATGCAGTATTATTCAAAGCTTAAAAAGTCAGATAAATCATTTATCCGCGATATCCCTGAAATCTTGCATACATTCAGAAACATTCATCGAAAAATGAATCAAAGCATGTTGTCCCTGACACAGGAACAATCCAACAACTACGTGAAAGAAACCTGGCAGCAAATATTACGTGTTGTAATACAGGTAAATGAAGAATCTGACTGGCATCCGACAAGAAAAAAAATAAAGCAACTCCTTTACTTACGAAATTGGGTACCAAAAGTTGCATTAAGTTCTCGTCCGGTAAGAAATATTTTCAAATCCCTTAGTAATCTTGAGCAACTAATTGGTCATTGGCATGATCTTGAAATACTGTCAACCAAACTGAATAAGTTTGACAATGATATAAGTGGCCATATCATCCTGTCGCGTGAACTTCAAATGGCGAAAGGGAAAATTAATATGGAAAGGGAAAATCTTTCAATGCTTATTCATAAGGCATTTAAAGAATTGACCGGAATTATAAAGGCCTATCGTTGAACATTGCTCTTTCTTGCCCTGTGGTGAATACACCTAATTCATCATCAAAATATTCACACTCCGCTGCAAGATATTAAACGCAATCTCAGCCATCAGGTTTTCTTTATCAAGTGTTGGGTTTACCTCTGAAATTTCAAAGCAGCATATTTTTCGGTTTTGCATGAATTTAGAAATCAGGTCCTCCATTTCTCTTTCCTTTAATCCATTGCTGACGGGCGTCCCAGTTCCTTTGGAAATGGATGAATCAAGGCTGTCCACATCAAAACTTACATAAATATCCGTACAGTCGCTTAGGTACCTTGTTACAGCACGCACTACATTTTCCGGTCCTTTTCTCCTAACTTCGTTGGTAGTGATCACTTTTATTCCATGTTTTTCTATCAGGAGGCGTTCTTCTTTTTCATAGTCACGGAGTGATATGAATACGATATCCTCTGGCAAAACTTTTGGGCAGATCTTGCCAATATTTTTCAAACCCTGCCAGAGTTTTTCTGTTTTTTCATCCAGTTCATGCACTTTGCATTCTTCATTATCCTCATCAATGGAAATAGACAATGGCATACCGTGCATATTGCCTGAAGGTGTAGTGTATGGCGTATGCAGGTCGGCATGTGCATCAATCCAGATTACACCAAGTTTGCTTTTTGGTTTGGCAATTTTTATGCCGGCTATAGTGGCGCCTGCAATGCTGTGATCGCCACTAAGAATCACCGGAAAAAAACCCTGTTTTATGGAATCAGAAACAGCTTTGCTAACCCTTTCATACATCAGGGTTACTCCCTGGATTCTTTTTGCATAGGGTGATTCAATAGGTTCAAAAAGCAGTTTATTTTCGTGTGGAATTTTTTCGGAAGGGAAGTGGATGAAAAAATTACTCATAAAATCCAGGGCGGCAATTTTAATCGCATCGATGCCCATACTGGCACCCCTGGTACCTGCACCTATTTCTGATGCTACTTCAATTAATTTAATATTTTTCATATACAGAAAACTTGGGTCAACAATCGTTTTAAAAAAAAGTAATTCCCGGAACTTATTCCGGAATATAGTAATTCACCGGCAACAGGATCGAGCCGAAGGAGTGATAGTGTATTGTATACCGTGAGATGGCCATAGCAGGAAACAGGATCAAAATTAGTGTTTTCCGGTAAAAAGTCCAATTCAATTAGCTTTTCCCCGGGTAGTTCATTGGAAATGGATTTTTTCCATTAAGAGTTCCTTCTGAGTAAAGTGGTTTGAACCGAAGGAACATATCTTCACTATACCATTTTTCCGCTCGTGTTTTTTTGATGACATCGCGGTGATCCTGCATAGAATAAGCGAAGGCTTTCATCTCATCCAAACTTTCCCAGATACTGAAAGTGGCCTGCCTGATCAGGGGCAATTCACCAATGCCGATCGATGTGATCAATCCACTTGCATTTTTCAACTGAGCTGACACTGGCCCGGCATTTTTCCAGAATTCGCGGAGCTTACTTAAGCGAATAGTAGCCCGGGTGAGAACCGCAACAGGTCCTTCGCCCAGATTCTTGTTTTTATTGACAGGGGTCAATTTCTCTCCATCCCAACTGCCATGTCCTTCCATCAATTCTAAAACAACGGTCCATGTTTCACAATTGAATCTTTTCCACCAGTTTGTGATAAATGTACCAAAATGTGATTTGTGGATTTGATGTATACTTTCTTTACTGTTTTGTATCTCAGGCAGACTTTTCGTGAAAACCATGATAGCCCATTGGTTCCAGTCTGGGTGAATATCAAAACTGCCTTTTTTGCCGCAACCCATGAGTTTATGGAAGTGGATATTTTTGTTCCGATATAGTGGAATCCGGAACAATGCCATTGCGCAAATGGCAAAATAGATAAACCTGGAAGGATAACGGACAACAGTTAGGACTGCATACATATTTTAAAGATAAGCTTTCAACAAATGTCAGCTTCAACTTGCAGTACTACGTTTAATGTTAAAAATGGTTCGAACAGGAAATGAATTCTTATTGATTACCTCCGCCGCCATTACGCATAAAATTCCTTCCTTTACTACTCTGCATTTCTTTTAAAGGTTTAATATCATATCCTTCGGGAACTTCAAATATTTTGTCCTCAATGACCGCGTTGAGTGTCACATTTGTGACTGTCATGCTCATCTTCATGCCATTATTTCTTTCCATTTGGTATTCCATTGGAAATCCTGCGAGTAGGTCCAATCCATTTACGCCGGCCATTGCCAAAATGCCTCTTCCACTGTTGCCACCGAAAGAGAATCCGTTTGCTAATTTGAAATCAGGGCAATACCAAACGGTTGTGTTGTTGGCTTCGCCACTTTGATTTTTTGATTTGATGATGGCTTTTTTGCAGGTATAACCGGCAATTTTTTTAGTTTCATTGATGTATTCAATTTCAGGTTTGGAAGGCCTGGGTGTAGGAATTCCAACTTTTTCTAAGGAATCTATGCGGGCATTTCTTATTGAATCATTCCTGGCGCGAATGGCCAGTTCATCATCTATTGTTGAGAAAAAACCGAACTTCTTGCCCATTGCTTCAATCAGTGTTATGGTTTTTTTACTTTTATGATCGGTGATTATTATATTATTTCCAAAATCGCTGATACTTTCAACTTTCGTAAAATCTTCCTTGCAATAAATCGTAGTATTGGCTTCAATTCCATTTGCACCCCCCATCATCAGCCTGTCGCCTTCGCCTGGAACGTTTCCACCCATACTTTCCGGGAAACTGATTTCTGTTTTCATTTTGATTATGGCTTTGTCATTGGTTTTTACTTGTGCCATGGCCGAAAGTCCGCATAAGGTTCCAAAGGCAATGAATAGAAATTTCATTTTGAAGAAATGATTGGGTAAATGTTTAGATGCTTCAAGCCCGCAATTCCTTTCGGCCGGCAAATTGCCTTATTTATGCTTTTTTATGCGACCTTAAAATGAATAGCGGTTGGGTTTAATGGTAACGTAGAGCTAACCACTATATTTTATTCTTGTACAGCCAGTATTGGAATGTGGCTGTGATAAGCCAGTTTTTGGGTATGGCTGGTCTTAAATAGGCCGGAAAGAAACCCGTGTTTTTTAGGAACAGTAATGATAAGATCGGCCTTTCGGTCTTCCGCAAAAAGGTTGATGGTTTCAACAAAGTCATACAGGCGAATGAATGAATATTCGGGGTTATACCCCTCGAGTATTTTATCCATTTTTGCTCTCTCTGTTTTATATTCAGTAGTAAGTTCTATAAAATGTTCATGGTTAACATTTACAACATAGAGTTTTGGTGAAAAGATCTCCAATAATTTGCGGATAGTATTTTTGGGAGTTGTTGTCTCAACATCTTTAAAGTCACTTGCAAAAACAACAGTTTTAATCTTATGGTATTCGGCATCCGGAGGAATAATCATAACAGGGCATATATCCTGCTCTATAACATTGAGCGTATTGCTGCCAATTAGGATCTGGTCGAGCCTGGTGGCCCCGGTGATACCCATAATAACCAGGTCCAATTCGTAGTGGTGATATAACTTTTCAAGATTGCTGACAAGTTTACCTTCTTCTGCAAGGCAAATTATGGGTGCGGATGAAATGTAATTGAGTTCTGTTTTCAAATTCATCAATGCTGCTTCGGATACCCGTTTCCTTGAATCTATATCACTTAAAATTGGAGTTCCGTCTGCTCCGGAGGTGATTGGATCAATGGAGTTATATAAAATTACTGAACTATCTTCAATATCATTTGCCATTTGTACCGCAAAACGTGCAGCATTTTTAGATGTTTCTGAGAAATCGGTTGGAACGATGAATTTTTTCATTGTTGGAATTTACATAAAAAATATGGTTGCTTCCAAATGGAAGCAGAACAATTCCCAAGTTTATTAAAAGGATGGGGCCTGATTAGCAGGTATTTTTGTTTTACTTTATTCAGGATTTTAATTCTAAAAGCAGTCCGAAACAAATGATTTGTTAATTTGAGGCATTAATTTAATGTCATGAAAAAATTATTTTTTGTTTCGACTTGCCTCCTTTTTATTTTTTTGGGCCATGCGCAACCAAAAATTTCCATTATTCCCGAGCCGGTGGAAGTCAAAGCAGGGGATGGATTCTTCGTGCTTAATACTTCTTCCTCCATTTCTATCGCATCTGCAAATGAAGAATTAAAGCTGCTGGCGGAAAAACTATCGGGCACATTGTCCAAAGCTACCGGGTTTACAATGCCCGTTCGGATTGGGGGAGCTATGACCAGCAACATGGGAAATATCCTTCTTCAATTAAACAAAGAAACTGAGACCGTTTTAGGTAATGAAGGGTATCGGCTTAAGATCGAACAGACATTTATAACAATTATCGCCAATAAACCTGCGGGATTGTTTTATGGAATTCAGTCACTATTGCAGTTACTGCCCGTTGAAATTGACCAAAAACAGCCAGCAGTGAATGTCAACTGGCAGGTTCCAGTAGCTGATATCGTGGACTATCCCCGCTTTGCCTGGCGTGGTTTGATGTTTGACGTATCCCGGCATTTTTTTACAAAACAGGAATTGAAAGACTTCATAGACGAAATGGTAAGGTATAAATATAATTTGCTCCATATGCACCTGACTGATGACGAAGGTTGGCGGATCGAAATCAAGAGCTATCCCAAATTAACGGAGAAAGGTGCCTGGAATGTTAAGCGTGTTGGAACGTTTGGAAATTTCACGCCACCCGCATCCGACGAACCGCGTGATTATGGTGGGTTCTATACACAGGCGGATATCCGCGAACTTGTAAAATATGCAAAGGAAAGGTATGTTGATATACTTCCTGAAATAGACGTGCCGGGTCATAGCCTTGCAACCATTGTTTCCTATCCAGATTTGTCGTGTACACCGGGAGTCGATAAATATGTTGTTCGTTCTGGCGAAAAAATCATGAACTGGAACTCAGGCGGATTTACCGCTTTGGTTGATAATACACTTTGTCCTGCGAATGAAAAAGTTTACATTTTTCTTGATAAGGTCTTTGGGGAGCTTGCTGAACTATTTCCATTTGAGTATATCCACATGGGCGGAGATGAGTGTGCCAAAAACTTTTGGGAAAAAAATCCTGAGATACTTGCGCTCATGAAAAAAGAAGACCTGAAAAACATGCATGAAGTGCAAAGCTATTTTGTGAAAAGGGTTTCTAAAATTGTAGGTTCTAAAGGAAAGAAATTGATTGGCTGGGATGAAATTCTCGAAGGTGGCCTTGCTTCCAATGCAGCGGTGATGAGCTGGCGGGGGATGAAGGGTGGGATTGAAGCAGCAAAAATGGGGCATGAGGTAGTGATGACTCCTTCAAATTTCGTTTACCTCGATTTTATGCAAAGTGATGTGGTCATTGAAGCGCCGGTTTATTCAACTCTTCGTTTAAAAACCGCGTATACCTTTGAACCTGTTCCTGAAGGTATAAATTCAAAACTTATCAAAGGGGGGCAGGGTAATTTATGGACTGAGCAGATCTACAATACCCGCCATATGCAATATATGACCTGGCCAAGGGGAATGGCTTTAGCAGAATGTTTATGGTCGCCAAAATCTCTGCGAAACTGGAATAAGTTTGCGGGAAAAGTGGAAGACAATTTTGTGAGAATGGATAAGCGACAGATAAAATATTCAAGAGCCATGTTTGACCCAATCTTCACCGTAAAAAAAGATATTCAGGATTCAATTTTGATAGAACTTAGTACAGAGGTGGAAGGTTTGGATATTCATTATAGTTTTGATAATTCTCACCCTGATAATTTCTATCCCATGTATTTGAAACCGCTTTATATACCTAAAGAAGCATTGATGTTGAAAGTGGTAACATATCGCGATGGAAACGTTATGAGCAGGCAGATTGACATGCCGGTGAAGGAACTTCGGAGAAGAGCAGAAAATTTAAAAAAATAATTCGTCAGTGTATATGTCATTTTTTTTAGCTATCAATGAATTTGAAAAAGTATGCAAACCAGTTTGAAATAAAACTGAAAAGGGCAGATATATCCTTGGTTAGAAAATATCCTTATTTTTGGCGTTATGGTAAAATTAGCCGGGAAAGTGGTTTGGATCACTGGCGCTTCATCTGGCATTGGAGAAGAATTGTCTATTTCCTTTTGGAAAGAAGGCGCACATTTGGTTTTATCTGCCCGGCGTTTGAATGAGCTTGAAAGGGTTAAAAAGAGGTTGGCACCATCAGATAATCAAAGAGTAATTATTTTGCCAATTGATGTGGCTGATACATCAGCCAGTCAAAAATGGGCAGATGAAGTGATCCGCCAGTTCGGACAGATAGATATTTTAGTCAACAACGCAGGGTTAAGTCAGCGATCCTATACAATTGAAACGCCTCTTGATATTGACCGCAAGATCATGGAAGTAAATTTTTTTGGTACGGTAGCCTTGACAAAAGCAGTTCTGCCATCTATGATAAGGCAAAAATCTGGTCTCATTATTGTGATCAGTAGCATTTCTGGGAAATTTGGATTCTACCTTCGATCTGCATATTCTGCATCCAAGCATGCTTTGCATGGATTTTTTGAATCACTCAGGATGGAAGTGTATAAAGACAATGTTAAGGTGATGCTAGTTTGCCCCGGTAAGATCAGTACTTCCCTTTCCATGCACGCTCTAATGGCCGATGGCCAGGCTCATAATCGCATGGACAAGGCTATTTCTGATGGGATACCAGCCGCGGAGTGTGCGAAAAGGATTCTAAGCGGTGTCATGCGAAGCGAAGAAGAAATATATGTTGGGGGTAAGGAATTACGTGCTGTGTGGATTAAAAGATTTTTTCCTGGTTTATTTTCGAGATTGATCAGAAAACAAAAAGTGGAATAAAAAAAGTTTTTTTATAATTCATCCATCGGATAATTCGTCCTTTAAAAATAAGAGCAGGCATGATTAGTTTACCAACAATAGCAGGGATACAACAAATTGGAATAGGGATACCAGATGTGCAGAAAGCCTTTAATTGGTATCGCGAACATTTTGGTATGGATATTCCCATTTTTGAAGAAGCGGCCGAGGCAAACCTTATGCTCAGATATACGGGCGGGAAACCACACCAGCGCCATGCCATCCTTGCATTGAATATGCGGGGCGGCGGAGGTTTTGAAATCTGGCAATATACCAGCCGGACACCCGAAGAGAGCACATTTCAGGTTCATCTCGGTGATCTTGGTTTTTATTGTGCCCGGATAAAAACAATCGATGTCAAAGGGAGTTTTGAATTTCTGAAATCTAAAGCAGTTAACCTTATCTCCGGACTTACAAAAGATGCCGGGGGAAATGAAACATTTTATCTCCGTGATCCCTGGAATAATCTTTTCCAGGTTGTGAAGAGTGATTCCTGGTTTGGGAAAGGGTTCAGGCTTACAGGCGGACAGGCCGGATGCATGATTGGAGTCTCAGATATGGAAAAGTCGAAGAAATTTTATGCCGATATACTTGGGTATGATACGGTTATATATGACCGTGAGGGTGTTTTTGAAGACCTGAAAAATTTGCCAAGTGGTGAACATCGTGTACGCCGGGTATTATTAAAGCACAGTAAACCCCGCATAGGCCCTTTTTCCAGGTGGCTTGGCAGCAGTGAAATGGAATTAGTTAAAGTATTCGACCGTACACCCAGGAAGATATTCGAAAACAGATTCTGGGGAGACTGGGGTTTTATCCATCTTTGTTTTGATATAAGCAATCAGGCAGCAATGAAAAAATTATGTGAAGAAAGCGGCTATCCTTATACGGTAGACAGTGGTCCGGTTTTTGATATGGGCGCAGCGGCGGGTCATTTTAGTTATATTGAGGATCCGGATGGCGCGCTGATTGAATTTGTTGAGACCAAAAGGATTCCTATTCTCAAAAAAATTGGTTGGTATCTTGACCTTACAAAGAGGGATTCAACTAAGCCGTTGCCTGACTGGATGTTGAAAGCTTTGAGGTTTAGCCGGGTCAAATGAGCAGGATTTTTGGGATTTGATGGATTAGCAGGATGGATTGGGAATGATTTTTATAGGCATAATTTGTTTCCAAAACCCCTATAGGTTTCCAAAACCTCCATCGGTTTCAAAACCCCTATAGGTTTCCAAAACCCCTATAGGTTTCCAAAACCCCTATAGGTTTCCAAAACCCATATAGGTTTCCAAAACCCCTATAGGTTTCCAAAACCCCTATAAGTTTCCAAAACTCCCATAGGTTTCCAAAACCTCAATCGGTTTCCAAAACCTCCATAAGTTTCCCAAACCCCTATAAGTTTCCAAAACCCCCATAGGTTTCCAAAACCTCCATCGGTTTCCAAAATCTCCGCCGGTTTCCAAAACCTCTTATTTTTCGAAAGCCACTTTGCCTAAAAGAGTTCATTTTGACCTAAAAGAGAACTCCAATACTC
>Ga0209254_10007243_pt1 | contig 10230 bp, 8 predicted proteins | sample FrelakmetDIP11DI_FD_187148 | JGI IMG/M metagenome (GOLD analysis project Ga0209254, IMG submission 187148) | Freshwater lake sediment microbial communities from the University of Notre Dame, USA, for methane emissions studies - DIP11 DI (SPAdes)... | ecosystem: Environmental > Aquatic >...
GGAGGCATTGTACAATAGTGCTTTAGGGGGAGGACATCCTTAGTTAAATTCATGCATTAGATTTACAGGTATCTCCGTATCATGAAAGTGAAACACTGCAAAAATTTCAATTTAATAAGAGAATCTATTTCATTTATTTCTATCTTATAAAAAATAATTTAATCAAGTGTGATTAAATATAAGTGGGGTTTGTGTCTAACCAACCCTACAGCAACATTGCAAATGCGACCTAAATGGGTAATCCAATAAGTTTAATAGCACAACATGTTAAGTAATAATTAATACAAACCATTCTGGTGTAAAACAAAAAAAACAAAAGGGACCGGAATTAAATCCCGATCCCTTTTTTGAAATTTAAGTCAATACATCAGAGTTTTTTAATCTTAATATTCCTAAACCATACCAGGTCGCCGTGATCCTGGAGCCCAATATGCCCTGATTTAAACGTGGCAAAATCCGGCATCGATTTGAATTTACTTCCGGCAACTAATGCTTTCCAGCTATCATCCCAAAGTTGTGTAGAAACAATATTTATTCCATTCAGGTATAAATCCAGTTTCCCTTTATTCACTTTGATTTCAGCTTTGTTCCATTCTCCAACCGGCTTAACCGGCTCTGAAGATGCCGCAATCAGGTCATATAGGTTGCCAGCACGGTGTTTTAAAATTTTTCCATCACCATGACCATCATTATCAAGTATCTGCATTTCCATGCCGGTATGCCAGCTGTGTTCATACTTTGGCAAATCCTGGATTCCGAAAATGATACCACTGTTACCCTTAGGCGAAATTTTCCATTCCAGGCTTAAGTGGTAATTTTCATATGCTGCGTCGGTGATAATGTCTCCGCCACCGATCGTTTGCCAATCCTTTTTTTCTTTGGGATCCAGCATGAGCATACCTTCTGAAACAGTCCAGGCGGAGCCATCGCTTTTGCCCTGGTATATATGCCAGCCTTTTTTAGAAGTACCGTCAAATAATAATTGCCAGCCCTCTTTTTTTTCTGCTTTTGTGAGGGTATTCATGGCTGAATATGAATCACTGGCATTTGAGGCACCTGGCTTCATTTTTTGAGAACATGAAACCATGATGGCACAGATCACCAAAAGCGCCCCGGCTTTTTTCATGTTTTATTATTTAATGGTAAGGATATACTTCACCATCGCTTCCGCATCTTCCAGGCTCAGGTTTGGATGACCTGCCATTGGAATTTCACCCCAGACACCCTGTCCGCCTTTCAATATTTTTTCGCCGAGCATCTTGATGTTCTTTTCATTGCTCTCATATTTTTTGGCGACATCTTTATAAGCCGGCCCAATCAGTTTTGCATCATCTTTATGACAAGTGCGGCAGTCGGAGCCTTCTATCAGGGCTTTCCCGTCCTTGCCAGCAGCTGCAACAGGCGCCGGAGCAGGGGTTGCTGCAGCATCAGCAGGTGGTGCAGTGGTGGTAGCAGGCGCGGCTGCATCTCCGCCAATTTGGGAGTTCTTATTGTCCTCATTGGTGCTTACTGGTTTTGAATCTCCTTCAGTTGCGCCGCCGCAAGCATAAATACCTGCTGCAATAAATAATACTAATAATACTTTTTTCATAATGCTTCTTATTGGGGGTTTAATGTTTCGATTTGCAAAGTTCGTAATGTTTTATTCCAGTCCAAGCACTTTGCGATTAAATTTTTCATCGCTGCCTGTTCCGGCAAAGTCGTCAAATGCTTTTTCGGTGACCCGGATGATATGGTTTCTTATGAATACAGCTCCTTCTGCAGCTCCGTCCTCAGGGTGTTTCAAGGCACATTCCCATTCCATAACTGCCCATCCGGCGTAATCATATGCAGCAAGTTTGCTGAAAATACCTTTAAAATCTACCTGCCCATCCCCAAGAGAACGGAACCGTCCCGCCCGGTCAACCCAGCCCTGGTATCCTCCATAAACACCTTGCTTACCGGTTGGATTGAATTCCGCGTCTTTAACATGGAACATCCGGATCCTTTCATGGTAATGATCGATATAAGTCAGATAATCGAGGCATTGTAAAACAAAGTGGCTTGGATCATACAACAAACAGGCGCGGGGATGGTTGTTCACTTTTTCGAGAAACATTTCATAAGAAACACCATCATGCAGGTCTTCGCCCGGATGTATTTCATAACAGAGGTCAACCCCGTTTTCGTCAAACTCATTCAGGATCGGCATCCATCGTTTGGCAAGTTCTGTAAACCCGGTTTCCACCAGGCCTGCGGGGCGTTGTGGCCAGGGGTAGACAGTATGCCATAATAATGCGCCGCTGAAAGTTGCATGCGCATTCAGTCCCAGGTTTTGTGAGGCTTTGGCGGCATATTTCAATTGTTGTACCGCCCATTCGGTACGGGCCTTGCTGTTACCCCTAACCGATTCAGGGGCAAACCCGTCAAATAATTCATTGTATGCAGGATGAACTGCTACCAGTTGACCCTGCAGGTGGGTTGACAATTCCGTTATTTTCAACCCGCAATCTTCCACCGTTCCACGAACCTCATCGGCATAGGTTTTACTTTCCGCCGCTTTCTGTAAATCTATGCAACGGGGATCCCACGAAGGGAGTTGAACTCCTCTAAAACCGAGGGCTTCCGCCCATAAACAGATCGATTTTAAATCATTGAATGGTGCCTTATCACCCATAAATTGGGCGAGAAATATACCAGGGCCTTTAACTGTTTTCATATAAAAAAATTAATGAATTAGTGAATTAGCGAATTGGCGGATTAACGGATTGGCGGATTAGCGAATTAGCGAATTAAACAGCCGGATGTTGCTATTTATAATGATCTCCAGAATTTAAGAATTCGCTAATCCGCTAATTCACTAATCCGTTAATAGTATGGTCTGTCCACTTTTCCGATGAAGCAGCAGAAGCCACTACATTATCTATAAAAGCCATTCCCCTGATGCCCTCATCCACTTGCGGGAAATCGAGCATTTCTTTCGTTGGCGTCGTGCCGTCAATTCTTGCGGAAAGTGTAAGTGCGAAATTCCGGTAGATATTGCCAAAGGCTTCGAGGTATCCTTCCGGGTGGCCGCCTGGTGTGCGACAATTGTGTGTTGCAAATGTTGATAGCCTGTCGCCATAATTTCCACCTGCCCTTAAAATTTGTGTGGGCTGATCCAGCCATTTAACCAGCAGGGTATTGGGTTCCTGCTGTGCCCATTCGATCCCGCCTTTTTCTCCATAGACCCTGATCTTTAAGGCATTCTCTTCTCCTGCTGCAACCTGCGATGCCATGAGCACACCTGCTGCGCCATTATCAAATTTCAATAAAACATTGCCATCATCATCCAGTGCGCGGCCCTCAACCATAATATTTAAATCTGCACAGATCTTACTGATCTTTGCCCCCGTAATATATTCCGCCAGGTGCGCCGCATGGGTTCCAATATCCCCCATACATCCACTTTTCCCGGATTTTTTTGGATCTGTTCTCCATGCTGCCTGTGCATTGCCTTCCCTTTCTGATAACTTACTTAGCCAGCCTTGAGGATATTCAACCCAAACTTTACGGATCTTGCCCAGCACGCCATTTTGCGCCATATATTTTGCCTGTTTTACCATGGGATATCCGGAGTAAGTATGCGTAAGACAAAGGATCAATCCTGTTTCTTCCACTTTCTTTTTAAGCTGCCTTGCTTCGTCCAGGGTAAAGGCAATGGGCTTCTCAATCACCACATGAAATCCATGGTCCAGAGCCATCATTGCTGGAGCAAAATGCGCAAAGTTGGGCGTAACAATCGTTACGAAATCCATTCTTTTATCTGCCGGCAACTGGCTTTCTTTGGTGATCATTTCATCAAAAGTGAGGTAGGTCCTGTCTTCCGGAAGGAAAAGCGAGCGGCCTGAGTCCCGGGCGATATCCGGATTTATACTAAGTGCCCCGCAGGCCAGTTCAATAAGGCCATCCATATTGGCGGCAAGTCGATGAATGGCTCCGATAAAGGCATCTTTGCCCCCACCTACCATACCCATCCTGAGTTTTCTGTTCATGGCGTTGATTTTGAAGAATTGTAAAACTAAATCGATTTAAAAATATAAAAATTTAGATTTAAGAATTATTTTAGAGCGATATCTGTTTGCTAAATATACGAGATCGCAGCTAACACCATCAAAGATACCCGTCTCCTTTTTTCAACACAACAACCAAAATCAACTTGCTATGTCATCAGGACCCATCAACCGTAGTCAATTATTCTGGGCAAGCTGCCTTGCGCTGCTTGTCACTTCACTTTCTTTTGGGATCAGGGCAGGAATACTCAACAGGCTTGGCGTTGAATTCCATTTAAATGCTGCTCAGCTTGGAACTATTGCAGCTACCGCTTTCTGGGGGTTTCCGCTGGCTGTTATTATTGGTGGAATGATTGTAGATAGTATCGGCATGAAAAGATTGCTTGTACTGGCCTTCATTTTCCACCTGGCCGGGATCCTGCTCACAGTTTTCTCTAATGGTTTCTGGAGCCTCTTTGTTTCAACTTTATTGATTGGCATAGCAAACGGTACCGTTGAAGCAGCTTGTAATCCGCTGGTTGCCTCCCTATACCCGGACAATAAAACGACCAAGCTCAATCACTTTCATCTATGGTTCCCGGGCGGTATCTTTATCGGCACCCTGCTGGTATTCATGCTTGATAAAGTAGGAGTAAGCTGGCAGGTACAGGTTGGGCTGATGCTTATCCCTACCATTATTTATGGTTACCTTTTTTCCAAACTCAGTTTTCCGGTTACGGAAAGAGTGGCGGCTGGTGTTTCAACCGGCGAAATGTACAAATCGCTGCTGAATCCATTATTCCTTTTTATGATCCTCTGTATGTTCGGCACGGCTATTACTGAATTATTTACCGGCCAGTGGATCGATGTACTGCTGAGGAATGTAACAGATAACGCCATTCTTATATTGACAGTTACTACCGGAGTTATGGTTATTGGCAGGGGCCTGGCAGAACCTGTTGTACACAGGTTATCGCCGCAGGGGGTATTGCTGATATCTGCTATCCTTTCTGCTTTGGGGCTTTATTTGCTGGGGCATTCAAGTGGTAATATGATATTCTTTGGCGCATTGATATTTGGAATGGGTGTTTGTTATTTCTGGCCTACGATGATTGGCTTTGTTGCAGAAAACCTGCCTAAAACCGGTGCTGTTGGCTTGAACCTGATGGGTGGCGCAGGCATGTTCGCTGTTTCTGTTTACATGATGTTCATGGGGGGATTCTACGACAGAAAATTAATCAGTAAATTACCTGAAGGCTCCAGCCTGAAAGAATATGCGGATGCCGCTCCGGGTACTGAAATGGCTAATGCCCTTACTGCCGCTAAAACTGCGGCCGGTCCGGAAATAATTAATGCAACACTAACTATACCGATCATATTGATTGTAGCTTTTGCCGGCTTGTACATCTTTATGCGCGGCCGCAAAAAACCAGAATTGCTGAAGGCTGTCAATGTCTGATCTGTGTCCGGGCGCTGACCGTTGATATAAAAAAAACATCAACGGTCATTTTTTTGCCTCTCTTTTTATAACAATCCGTAAATTACAGGTCAACATATTCCCAATGCCCAAAAAAGAATCTCGTCGCCGTGCCATTAAAAACCTTATGATGGGCTCTATTACTGTTGGCGGTCTTTCCTCATTTGGTACTGCTTCAGAAAATAAAAATGAAAAAAATACCCCGTTGAAAGGAAACATCAATCACGCTGTTTGCAGGTGGTGTTATGATTCGATTCCGTTGGATGAATTGTGCATTGGCGCAAAAGAGATTGGCATCAAGGCCATAGATCTGGTTGGACCAAAGGATTGGCCAGTTCTTAAAAAGTTCGGACTGAATTCCTCCATGTGCAATGGCGCTGAAATAAACCTGGTTGACGGCTGGAACGAAAAAAAATTCCATCAACAGCTCATCCGCAATTATTCGGAAATGATTCCACTGGTTGCTTCAGCAGGGTATACCAACCTGATTTGCTTTTCGGGTAACCGCCGGGGCATGGATGACGAAACGGGATTAAAAAATTGTACTGAGGGATTGAAACAGATCATGGCCATGGCAGAGAAAAATAAAGTAATGGTAATTATGGAACTGCTGAACAGCAGGGTGGATCACAAAGATTACCAGTGCGATAAAACTTCATGGGGTGTTGAACTGGTTAAAAGAGTAGGCTCGCCAAATTTTAAATTGCTTTACGATATCTATCATATGCAGATCGATGAAGGTGATGTTATCCGCACCATCCTCGATAACCATCAATATATAGCCCATTATCATACCGGTGGCGTTCCTGGCCGGAATGAAATTGACGAGACCCAGGAATTATATTACCCTGCCATTATGCAGGCGATTGTAAAAACAGGGCATAAAGGATATGTAGCGCAGGAATTCATTCCCACCTGGACAGATAAGCTTGGTGCTTTGAGACAAGGTGTTCAGATATGTGATGTATAAAAATTAGCGGATTGTCGGATTCGTGAATTAATGAATTAAAATACACGCCCGATGCACTGCAGATACTAACTGATTCTTGTCTTTAATTCGATAATTCGTTAATCCGCAAATTCGTTAATTGAGTATTTATGCCAGAAACAAATGTCTTTGATGCCATCGTTGTAGGTTCCGGAATCAGCGGCGGGTGGGCCGCAAAAGAGCTGACAGAAAAAGGATTGAAAGTGATTATGCTGGAGAGGGGCCGGGACATTAAACACGGTACCGGCTACACGAACACAAATAAACATCCCTGGGAATTCCCGCATCGCGGTGGCCGCACCCAGGAAATGGTTAAAGATTACCCGGTACTGAAAAGGGATTATCCACTTAATGAAATGAATCTGGATTTCTGGGTGAAGGACAGCGAATGCCCTTATACCGAAATAAAACGTTTCGATTGGTTCCGCGGGTATCATGTAGGTGGCCGATCACTCATGTGGGGAAGGCAGAGTTACCGCTGGTGTGAAGATGATTTTACAGCCAATGCCAAAGATGGCTTTGGGGTTGACTGGCCAATACGATACAAAGACCTGGCTCCCTGGTATGATTATGCAGAAAAATTTGCCGGCATCAGCGGCTCCAAAGAAGGGCTAAATGTTCTTCCGGATGGATATTTTATGCCCCCAATGGAAATGACCTGTGTGGAAAAAGACGTTGCCGCCAGGATCAAAGAACATTATAAAGGACAAAGGCATATGATCATCGGCCGTACGGCCAATATAACACAGCCATTGCCTGGCCGAACCAATTGCCAGTACAGAAATAAATGCTGGCTGGGCTGTCCTTTCGGGGCCTATTTCAGCACACAGTCGTCTACTCTGCCTGCAGCAGTTAAAACCGGCAACCTCACATTAAGACCCTTTTCAATCGTAACAAAAGTTCTCTACGATAAGGATACCAAAAAAGCAACCGGTGTTGAAGTGCTGGATGCAGAAACAAACAAAACCTACGAATACAAAGCCAAAATCGTTTTCCTGAATGCTTCTACATTGAATTCAACCTGGATACTGATGAATTCTGCGACCGATATTTGGTCTGAAGGACTGGGCAGCAGCAGCAATGCACTCGGCCACAACCTGATGGATCACCACCTTGGGGTTTATGCCGGAGGAACAATGGATGGTTACGAAGACCAATATTATTACGGAAGACGTGCGAATGGTATTTATATTCCCCGCTTCAGAAATATCAATGGGGACAAAAGAGATTACGTCCGAGGTTTTGGCTACCAGGGCGGAGGAAGCAGACAGGGATGGAGCAGGAATGTGGCAGAATTCAATATAGGTGCAGAATTGAAAGAAGCACTTACCGAACCAGGACAATGGACCATGGGCATGGGCGGATTCGGTGAAATTTTACCTTACCCCGAAAACAAAGTAACACTGGATAAAACTAAAAAAGATAAGTGGGGATTGAATGTTCTTGCGATCGATTGTGAATTAAAAGAAAATGAAATGAAAATGCGCAAGGATATGTTTACAGATGCGATAGAAATGCTTGAAGCAGCCGGGGTTAAAAATGTCAAAGGCCGCGAAGGCGATGGCACACCTGGCAGAGGCATTCATGAAATGGGTACAGCACGTATGGGTAATGATTCCAAGACATCTGTCCTAAACAAATGGAACCAGGTTTGGGACGCGCAAAACGTTTTCGTTACCGATGGTGCTTGCATGACTTCCGCATCCTGTGTAAACCCTTCGCTTACTTATATGGCGCTTACAGCGCGCGCAGCGGATCACGCAGTGAGTGAGTTGAAAAAAGGGAACTTATAAGATTTCATTAATTACCTTCCATGACATAAAAGTTGCTTGTAAGATTTTACAAGCAACTTTTTTTAATTCGTCATTTTATCAAACGAATATGAAATATTTTATTTTGCTTTTTTTAATTTGTTTCGGAATTACTTCCTGTAAACAATCCGATACAGTTAAAACGACAAATTCCGCTACACCGAAATTGTCGGATTTTCTTCACAACTATTATAGTGAATCATCCAGGCTTTTTCCGCTTATGGCAACCCTTTTTGGAAATAATGAATATAATGATAAGCTTCCGGCAGATTTTACAGACAGCTATCGCGATACGCTTAGAAATTTTTACAAAAAAACCCTGGCAGGAATTCAGGTATTCGACCGGGATAAGTTGATTATAAACGACAGAATAAGCTTTGATATTTTGAAGCGGGATTTGGAAATGAATTTGGAAGGGCTAACCTTTTCTGATAACCTAATCCCCTCCAACCAGTTCAGCGCCTTGCCCCTCTCCTTCGGCCAGGCAGGCAGTGGAAGCGGTTTTCAGCCATTCAAAACAGTTAAAGATTATGAGAACTGGCTGGGGCGAATTGATGGATTTTCTATATGGGCCGACAGCGCGATTTTTTACTTTCGTAAAGGTATAGCCGCAAATTATGTGTTACCCGCGTCATTGGTAAAAAAGATGATTCCTCAAATGGAGTCCATGGTAACTTCGGACCCGGCCAAAAGCCTTTTTTACGGACCCATAAAAAATATGCCATCATCATTTAGTAGTGAGGATTCTGTAAGACTGAAGGCGCTTTATGAAAAAGCCATTCTTGAACAAATTATTCCGGCCTATAAAAAACTGGGCCTGTTTCTAAAGGAAGAATACCTGCCAAAGGCAAGGACCAGCTCGGGAATCAACGCCGTACCAGGCGGCGAAAAGTATTATGCATACCTGGTACGCCTGGAAACAACAACGAATAAAAACCCGGAAGAGATTTATCAGATCGGTTTGTCTGAAGTTGCCCGTATTAAACATTTAATGGATAGCGTTAAAAATGCAGTTGGTTTTAAAGGTGATCTTAAAGCTTTTTTCGCATATTTAAAGACCGATAAAAAATTTACCCCTTTTAAAACGCCCCAGGAGGTTCTTGATGCTTTTGAAAAGATTCACCAAACAATGAAGCCTCAACTCGGCCAAATGTTCCGCCTTGTGCCCTCCACCCGCTTTGAAATAAGGCAAACAGAAGCTTTCAGGGCTGCTTCCGCGAGCGCTGAATATAGTCCGGGTACCGTTGATGGAAGCAGACCCGGCGTCTTTTATGTTCCCATCATCGATGCTACCAAATTTAATCTCACCTCCGGCATGGAAAGCCTTTTTTTACATGAGGCCATCCCAGGGCATCACTACCAGATTTCCCTGCAAATGGAAGATACTACGCTGCCGGAATTCAGGCGTTTTGGCGGTAATAATGCCTATGTTGAAGGTTGGGCCTTGTATACGGAATCTTTGGGTAAAGAATTGGGCTTATATACGGACCCTTACCAGTACATGGGCGCTTTGGGCGATGAAATGCACCGGGCAATTCGTTTAGTGGTTGACGTGGGTTTGCATACCAAAAACCTTAGCCGGGAAGAAGCTATTAAGTACATGATGGATAATGAAGCCATAGGCCAACAGGGAGCAACGGCAGAAATAGAAAGATATATGGTAATACCCGCGCAGGCTTTGGGGTATAAGATTGGGGCTTTAAAAATCAGGGAATTGCGCAATAAATATGCGATTTCAATGGGTAGTAGATTCAGCCTTTCCGCTTTTCACGACCAGGTCCTGAAATATGGTTCCATGCCGCTGGATGTATTGGAAAGTATGATGGATGAATGGGCCGCAAATTTCAAGTAATTGGTAACCTGTTGTGCTATTGAGATGTTCAAAAAAATACCAATTAATCAATAATAGAACCTAAATGAGACTGAATATCTTACAGTCACTTA
>Ga0209254_10007244_pt1 | contig 10229 bp, 7 predicted proteins | sample FrelakmetDIP11DI_FD_187148 | JGI IMG/M metagenome (GOLD analysis project Ga0209254, IMG submission 187148) | Freshwater lake sediment microbial communities from the University of Notre Dame, USA, for methane emissions studies - DIP11 DI (SPAdes)... | ecosystem: Environmental > Aquatic >...
CTGCCGCGAGCGCCGCAAGCTGGCGCGCCTCAGGCACGTCACCTCCGCCGAGGTCGACCGCTGGTTCCGGGACTACCGCATGTCGGCCCGCGAGATTTCGCTGAAGGACTAACGCCATCCGGCGAGGCCCCGAATCCCCTCAATGTTAGGCATCGCGCAGTTTTCCCTTGAAAGCGCCGAGCAGCTCTGGTAAGCTAGTAGGGATGAAAAGATCGCCGAACATAAACAACTGGTGGCGCACCTCTTCGTAGGTGTGCCCGCCATAATGTAGGGTAAGAAGAGGCGGGGACGCCGAGGCGTTTCCCGCCTCTTCTTTTTATTGGGGGTCGCGGAAGCGCAGCGGCCCTTTTTCTTTATGGCCCGAGAAAGGACGTGATTGGAGTTGAGGGAAGATCGGCTGAGGCTCGAGATTGGGAAACTCCCGAGGATCCGGATAATCGAGCTGGATTCGCTGCTGCTGCACGAAGACCCCGATCCCAGGCGGTCCGCGGCGCTCGCCAAGCGCCTGGCGTCCGAGGGCCGGCTCCGGAGTCCGGTGATTGCCGCCCGGGACCACGGCACAGTCTCCCACATCTTGCTGGATGGCGCGAACCGGGTTGAGGCTCTCCGGCGGCTGGGGGCGCGCCACGTCCTCATCCAGGAAGTCGACCTTGCCGACAAGCACCTGGCCCTTTCGACCTGGCACCATGTTCTCGAGGGACTTGATACCCGTAGGCTCGTGGCAAGGCTGGGCGCCCTGGCCAAGGTTCGCCCGGGTGGGGCCAGATTCACGAGCGACGGCGATTTCATTCCGGCGTACACCGATGATGTGGCCTGTCTCGTTGTGCTTACCACCAAGCGGGTCTTTGCCGTCCTGGACGGCGGGTCGGCGGCAAGCCGGCTTGAAGTGTCACGGCAGGTCGTGGCCGAGACGGCTTCGGCATCCAACATCGACAGGGTGAGCTACACCAACATCGCCGATCTCAAGCGGCACTACCCTGAATTCTCGGCCCTGATCTGTTACCGGGGTTTCTCCAAACCCGACGTGCTCCGGCTTGCGCTTCGCGGCAAGAGGTTCCCGAGCGGGGTCACCCGGTTCGGCGTACCCAAGCGGGCCCTGGCGGTGTCTGTACCGTTGGGGCTCCTCACGGGGCGTGGTTCCGCAGCGGCGAAGCAGGCCGAATTGGACGCCATGGTTAGAAAGGCGATTGAGACTAAGAGGATTCGGTTCTACCAGGAGCCGACCTTCTATTTCGACGACTAGGAAACCCTTGAAGAGAGGAGGAAACGACATGGAAACCACCAAGTTTCTGCTGGAGGAGAAAGACATCCCAAGGAAGTGGTACAACATCGTTGCCGACCTGGGTGGGGCCCTGCTGCCCATTCTCCATCCCGGAACCGGCAAACCCGTAGGTCCTGCCGACCTTGCGCCTCTCTTCCCCATGGCGCTGATCGAGCAGGAGGTCTCTCAGGAGCGGTTCATCGAGATACCCGAGGCGGTGCTCGAGGCCTATATGCTCTGGAGGCCGACGCCGCTTTGCCGGGCACGTCGGCTGGAGCGGGCGCTGGGTACCCCGGCCAGGATCTACTACAAGCACGAGGGCGTGAGCCCGGCGGGCAGCCACAAGCCCAACACGGCCGTGGCCCAGGCCTACTACAACAAGCGCGAAGGCACCAAGCGCCTGGCGACCGAGACCGGCGCGGGCCAGTGGGGCAGCGCCCTGAGTCTCGCCTGCAACATCTTTGGCCTGGAGTGCAAGGTCTACATGGTAAAGGTGAGTTACGAGCAGAAGCCTTACCGGCGGATAATGATGGAAACCTGGGGGGCCAAAGTGGTGCCGAGTCCGACCCGGGACACGATTGCGGGACGCAAAGTGCTCGAGCAGGATCCCGACTCGCCCGGAAGCCTCGGCATTGCCATAAGTGAAGCCGTAGAGGATGCCGCCTCGAACGAGACGACCAAGTACTCATTGGGCAGCGTTCTGAATCATGTCTTGCTTCACCAAACCATCATCGGGCTCGAAGCCGAAAAGCAGATGCAGATGACGGGGGACTATCCCGACGTCGTCATAGGCTGCGTCGGAGGCGGCTCCAATTTCTCGGGGCTCGCCAATCCCTTCATCAGGGACAAGATAGCCGGCAAGCCGCTGCGTGCGGTGGCGGTGGAGCCCACGGCCTGCCCGACCTTGACCAAGGGCGTTTTCGCCTATGATTTCGGAGACACCGCGGAGCTCACGCCTCTGCTCCCCATGTTCACCCTCGGGCACAAGTTCGTGCCGCCGAGGATCCATGCCGGTGGCTTGAGGTACCACGGGGATAGTCCGCTGCTCTCCGAGCTGGTGAGGCGCAGCCTGGTTGAGGCCAGGGCCTACGGACAGATCGAGGTCTTCAAGGCAGCGCTCACCTTTGCGCGGACCGAGGGCCTGATACCTGCCCCTGAGACGGCGCATGCCATCAAGGCCGTGATCGACGAGGCGCTCGAGGCCAAGAAGGCCGGTGAGCCGCGGGTGATCCTGTTTAATCTGAGCGGCCATGGCCACTTTGACCTCGCAGCGTATGAAGCCTTCCTGAGGGGCGATCTTGGGGACTACGAACTGCCTGAGGGTGCCATCAGGGACGCAATCGCCGATCTCAAGGGGCTACCGAAGGCCGAGTGAGGTCAGTGCGGCAGCCGGATGAGCATCAGCCTGGGGGGGATGGCGCGGCCTGCCTGTAGGCCTCGATGCCTTTGGCCAGAGTGCGCATCGCCCGTCTCAGGTCATCGACGTTCAAGACGTAGGCGATCCTGGCCTCGTCGTTACCCTTGCCCGGCGTGGCGTAGAACCCGGGGCCGGGTGCGACCATGGTGGTCGCGCCTTCCAGGCTGAAATCGGTGAGCATCCACCGGGCGAAGTCCTCGATGTCCGCCACCGGCAACTTGGCCATAATGTAGAAAGCGCCCTTGGGCTTGAGGCAGACCACTCCGGGGATCTTCATCAACTCATCGTATACCGTGTCCCGCCGCAGCCGGTATTCCTCGATCATCTGCTCGAAGTAGCCGTCTTTGATCTTCAGGGTCTGGGCTGCCGCGAACTGCTCTATCGACGGCGAACACAGCCTGGCCTGGCCCATCTTGAGGGCGGCTTCCATCACCTGGTGGTTCTTGGATACCAGGCAGCCGATGCGGGCGCCGCATGCGCTGTAGCGCTTGGAGATGGAATCCAAGAGGATCGCCCGGTCAGCGATGCCGTCGATGTCCATGATGCTGGTGTGTTTGCCCTCATAGACGAACTCGCGATAGACCTCGTCCGAGAGCACAAAGAGGTTGTGGGCCTTGGCGATCGAGGCGATGGCCTCCATCTCCTCCCGGGTGTAGACCGTGCCTGTGGGATTGTTGGGGCTGCACACCAGGATGGCGCGCGTCGAGGGTGTGATGGCGGCCTCAATTGTGGCGCGCGGCGGAAGGTGAAAGCCGGTCTCGGCCGCCAGCGTCAGGGGCACCAGCTTGACGTCGGCCATCGCCGCGAAGCCGTTGTAGTTGGTGTAGAAAGGCTCGAACACGACGATCTCGTCGCCCACGTTGGCCACACAGATCATGGCGAAGATGATGGCCTCACTGCCGCCGGTCGTTACCTGCACGTCCTTGGCCTCGACCTCTATCCCGCGGTGTTTGTAATACGCTACAAGGGTCTTGATATAGGCGGCATCGCCCTTGGAATTGCCGTACGCCAGCACCTGCTGGTCGTAACTGCGGAGGGCGTCCATGAACTCATGAGGGGTCGGAATATCCGGCTGGCCGATGTTGAGATGGTAGACCTTGATGCCCTTGGCCTTGGCCTGGTCGGCAAGGGGCACAAGTTTCCTTATGGGCGAGGCCTGCATCTCAAGAGCGCGCTTGGAAAGCCGAGCGTGCGTCATGCCCTCTCCTTCCCGCCGGTAGCGCCGGCGCCTGCAACCTTCCAATATTAACCTGCCGGCGGCGGGTTGTCAAAAGGGGAAAACGGTGCTCGGAGGTGCCCGGCGGGCGTAATAAACTGCCAGCTTGACATAACTTCCGCAAGGGTATAGGGTCGTCGGTGGCGAGAGACGACCTCTCGCATGAGCGCCGGGTCCAAATGGGCCCGGCCGAAGCGTTTCAGCAAGCTAAGGGTCAGGAGAGTAGATGAGAATCTTATTGGTTAATCCGCCGGCCGGCTTCTCGTACGGAGTCCTGGGCATTAGTCGCCCACCCCTTGGGCTGGCTTATCTCGCAGCCGTTTTGCGTGACCGCCACGAGGTTAAGATAGTTGATTTCAACGTTGAAAGACCGCCCTGGTCCAAGTATTTCTACGGGGGGTTCGACATCGTCGGCATATCGGTTGACACCTCGCGCTTCGTGGGGGCTTTGAAGATAGCCCGGCTTGCCAAGAAGCAAGGGGCCACGGTGGTGATGGGAGGACCTCACGTGAGCTTCCTCGACGGGGAGGCCCTTGAGAGCAGGGCGGTTGACTATGTTGTCCGCAATGAAGGCGAGCGTTCCTTCCTTTCCCTGGTCGAGTATCTGAGCAAGACGCGACCCTTCGAAGAGGTGCGGGGAGTCTCCTATCTGGAAGACGGCAGCGTGCGCCGGACGCCCAACGCGCCGTTCATCGATGATCTGGATGCTGTCCCCTTCCCGGCGAGAGACCTGCTGCCGCTCAAGCTCTACAAGGAGAAGATGAACGGCCGGCTCATGACCACCGTAGTGACCTCCCGCGGCTGTCCCTACAATTGCGAGTTCTGCTCATCCTCCGAGTTCTTCGGAGTTCGCTGGCGGGCCAGGTCGGCCGGGAACATCGTTGATGAAGTAGGGGTGCTATACGAGAAGTACGGCTACCGGGCTATCTCCTTCGTGGACGACAACTTCACCCTGAATCCCGCCCGTGCCATCAAGGTCTCGGAGATGATAATCGCCAAGGGCTGGGATGTCATTTGGGCCGCGATGACCCGCGTGGATACCATAGTGAAGCATCCTGAAATGATCCGGACCATGGCCCGTGCCGGCTTCCGATGGACTTTCATCGGTTTTGAGAGCGGCAGCCAGGAGGCTCTGGATGCTTACGGCAAGAAGGCGCAGGTCGGGGATGCCCTGCTCGCGATGGAGATCCTGAGAGAGAATAACGTGGAAGTCACCGGGGCTTTCATTCTCGGGGCCCCGGGCGAGACCAAGGCCATGATGAGGCAGACCATACGGTTCGCCAGGCGCCTCAACCCACGCCGGGCCCAGTTCTCAGTCCTGACGCCTTACCCGGGCAGCAAGCTCTATACCGACGTGCAGGACCGTCTGCTTACCCGCAACTGGGAGCTGTACTCGGGGATGCACCCTACCATGAGACTCGATCACATATCCTCGGCGGGGATGAGAGGGATTCAGTTCGAAGCCTATTCTACCTTCTACCTGCGGCCCTCAAAGGCCGTCGAGAATGTTTCCTACATCTTCAAGGGCGTGCCGGGCCTATCGGGGCAGTTGGCTCTCAAGTTTATGCTTACACCGGCTGCCAGGGTTACTACCTACGCCATGCTGGGAGCCTGGCGATGGTTTGCAGGCCCGCCAAGGTCCTTTAGCTAGAGGGCATGGGCTAGATAACCGATGGATTTTTGACGTTACCAATCATAAGTCCTTTTGGAGAAATCAGCTAGCTCTTAAATTGGTGTATTTTTTTACTTGACTACTGCACAAATGTGCAGTAGAATCAGACAGTAGCGATGGAGTGAAGATGGTAATAAGAAGGTCAGCAAGGTTCTTGGGGCACGTGGGTTACTGGGGAGAGTTGGCGAGGAAGGCGGGTGAGGAGCATGGACAAGAAGGGGCGGATTTACCGGTTCATCCGGTCGGAGATTTCATCGAAGGGCCTCCCTCCTACCATTCGAGAGATCGGTAGGCGCTTTGATATCTCATCCACAAACGGGGTGAGGTATTTCTTGGGTAAGCTCGAGGCTGAGGGCAAGATCGAGCGGCGGAATTGGACCGCCAGGGGGATCAAAGTCGCAAGAGCTTACCGCGATGATGCGGCCCCCGCCGAGTATACCAACGTCCGGAGCATTCCCATCTTGGGCAGGGTCCCCGCAGGTAAGCCGGTTGTCTCCGAAGAGAACATTGAGGGGACTATCCTGCTCGATGACAAGTTGGCCCGGGGCTATGAGGTCTTTGCGGTGAAGGTGCGAGGAGACAGCATGATCGGGGCTGGGATCAACGATGGGGACATCGCGGTGGTAAAGCAGAATCTCGCGCCCACGCCCGGAGACATAGTGGTGGCGCTCTTGGATGACGAGGTGACGCTGAAGCGGCTCGTCAAGCGCGACAAGAGCCTCATACTCAAGCCCGAAAACGATCAGTACCCCGAGATCAACCTCTCGGAGTTAAGTCACAAGGAAATCCGGATGCTGGGCACCGTGATCTCTATCGTGAGACAATATTGATCGGAGGTCCCAATGGACCAGCGAGTCATCTTCCATCTCGACATGGATGCCTTCTTTTCCTCGGTGGAGCAGCTATCCAATCCAAGTCTCGTCGGCAAGCCGGTGATCGTCTGCGGCGACCCTTACCGGCGGAGCGTGGTATCAACCGCATCCTATGAGGCTAGGAAATTTGGGCTCAAGTCCGGGATGCCGATCGGGCAGGCCAGGCAGCTCTGTCCCCAGGGGATTTACGTCACGGGCAATCCTCAGAAGTATGTTTACACGTCGATCAAGATCCTTCAGACCCTCAAGGAATATACGCCACTGGTTGAGCCTTTCAGCGTCGACGAGGCCTTCCTGGAGTTCAGGGAATTGAGTCTTGAGCAGGCCGTGGCTGTGGCGAAGAAGATAAAGGAGAGGATAAGCCGGGACTTTGGGCTAGCCTGCTCAATCGGTATCGGCCTGAATAAGTATGTGGCCAAGATGGCCTCGGGCCTGGAGAAGCCGGATGGGCTTACGGTGATAAGACCGGACCAGTTTCTGGCGATATTCGGGGAGAAAGAGGTTAGGGAACTCTGGGGCGTCGGCGAGAAGACCTCCGCAAAACTCAAATCCCTTGGTATCTCCAGGGTGAGAGAGCTTGCTGCATTTCCCGAGTCGACCCTTACGAGAATCTTCGGGGTCTATGGAACCTATCTCAAACTGGCCGCCAACGGCATCGACGAGTCTCCTCTTGTCCCCTATTACCAGGGGGTCGATCCCAAATCGGTCGGCCACGAGTACACTTTGGGGGAAGACACCTCGGACAGGGGTCTTATTCTCTCCACGCTCTCCAGGCTGTGTGAACAAGTCGGGCGCAGGATGCGTAAGGAAGGATTCTCGTGCAGCACCGTGACAGTCAAAATCCGCTTTGAGGGTTTCAAGACAATTACCCGGCAGCGGAAGCTTGATACCCACTTCGAGAGGGATGACCTCATTTTTGAGGTTGCCAGGAATCTGTTTGATGCCAATTATAAGGGAGAGAGGATAAGGCTCATCGGGGTGAGCGCCTCAGGTCTCGTAAAGAAGGCCGAAAGTGACGCTGACCCCATCTTCGATATCGACAAGCGCCACAAGATCTTTGTTGGGGTCGTTGATTCAATTCGAGACAAATTCGGAGATGATTCAATAAAGAGAGGCGGCAGCCTAAGGATTTCGTGGCCTGCGTTCTGAGTGCCGTCCCGGCGCTGCCAAGCCTCGGACCGAGGTTCCCAGATGGCCAAGGCTCATCCGCAACACCCAGATAGGCACCGGTCCTCCGGGGGTGATCTCGACGAGGGCGCATCCCGGCGCATCTCCAATTTCCTCGACGGTGTCAAGGCATCTCCCGGATACCGGGGTCAGATGGTCCACGTCGAGGAGATGCCCAGCCGCGAGCCCACTTACCTTGTGCCCAAGACCGCGCTCTCCCCGGCCGTCACATCCGCAATTGCATCGATGGGCATCACTTCCCTTTACTCGCATCAGGCGCAGGCCATCGATCACATCTCGAGCGGCAGGAACGTCGCGATTGTGACCTCGACCGCCAGCGGCAAGACCATCTGCTACAACATACCCGTACTGGAGGCTTTGCTTCGCGATCGGGAATCCACCGCCCTCTTCCTCTTCCCCACCAAGGCCCTTGCCCAGGACCAGCTCCGGGTGCTCGGCAACTTCTGCATGTCGGAACCCGCGTTCAAGGACCTGGTCCACGCCGGCACATATGATGGCGACACCCCGGCCGAGACCAGGCGCAAACTCCGGAATGAAGCCAACGTGATTCTCACCAACCCCGACATGCTGCACCAGGGGATTCTCCCCTATCACTCGCGCTGGAGCCGCTTCTTCGCGCGGCTCAAGTACGTCGTCGTGGATGAGATGCACACCTATCGCGGCATCTTTGGCTCCAACGTGGCCAACGTGCTGCGGCGGCTCGGGCGGGTGGTCCGGCACTATGGCGGCAATCCGGTCTTCGTGCTGTGCTCGGCCACCATCGCCAATCCCGGCGAGCTCGCCGAGAGTTTGATCGGCGGGCCCTGCGAGGTGGTCTCGGAAGACGGCTCGCCCCGGGGCCCCAAGCTCTTCGTCCTGTGGAACCCGACGCTACTGGACACTTACAAGATGGAGCGCAAGAGCTCCAATGTCGAGGCTCATGAACTCATGGTGGGGCTCATGGAGGCCGGCATCCAGACCATCACCTTCACCAAGGCCAGGGTTGTGGCGGAGCTCATCTTGCGCTACGTGCGCGAGTCCTTGGGCAGGCGCAGCCCCCACCTGGTGAGCAAGGTGAGTGCCTATCGCGCCGGCTATCTGCCCGAGGAACGGCGCAAGATCGAGAAGGCTCTCTTTTCGGGCGAGCTCTTGGGCGTGGCAAGCACCAACGCCCTGGAGCTGGGGATCGACGTGGGCAGCCTCGATGCATCCATAATCGTGGGTTTCCCCGGCACCATCGCTTCCACCTGGCAGCAAGCCGGGCGGGCTGGCCGGAAGACCGACGAGGCGTTGGTCATCTTCATAGGCTACAACGACCCAATAGACCAGTACCTTATGCGCCATCCCTCCTATTTCTTCGGCCAGACCCCCGAGAATGCCGTGATCGATCCCCTGAACCCCTACATTCTTGCCGGTCACCTGAGTGCCGCCGCTTTTGAGCTGCCGCTTTCGGCGGAAGACGAGAGAATCTTCGGTCCCCTGACCGGGCCCATGGTCTCCATTCTCGAGGAAGTCAAGAAGGTCAAGACCATCGAGGGGCAGACCTACTGGGCGACGACCGAGTTTCCCGCCGCGGGTGTGAGCTTGAGGACCATCTCCGATGATACCTTCACCATAGTCGATAGGACCGGCGGTGAGAGGGTGATCGGCGTTGTGGACGCCATAAGCGCTCCGGAGCTTGTCTATCCCGAGGGGGTGTATATCCACGATGGCGCGACCTACCTGGTGCGGAAGCTCGATCTCGAGGGCAAGGTCGCCTATGTCGAGCGTCAGGAGGTAGACTACTACACCCAGCCCATCCTGGACTCTTCGATTCGCGCCGGCGCCGCGCGCAAGACTGCGACCTGGCAGGACCTCAACATATCCTATGGCGATGCCACGGTCAGCTGGATGACTACCGCGTTCAAGAAGATCAAGTTCTACAGCCTTGACTCCATAGGCTACGGCCGGCTCGATCTGCCGCCGCAGCACCTGGAGACGGTCTCCCTGTGGATGTACATGGACGATGGCGTGGCGGCCTACCTCAAGCAGCAGGGCAAGAATCCGGTGGAGGGCTTGGTGGGGCTCAAGAATGTCCTGATCAATATCCTGCCTCTGTTTGTAATGTGCGACCGCCAGGACATAGGCGGCATTGTGGAGTCAAGCAACACCGGGCGGCCCACCATCTTCCTCTACGATAGGTTCAAGGGCGGCCTGGGTTTCTGCGAGAAGGCCTACTCGCTTGTGCCCGAGATCCTGCGGGGGGCCCTCGAGTTGATCGAAGAATGTCCTTGTGCCGAGGGTTGTCCGTCCTGCGTCGGGCTGCCCATTTTGAGGCCTGCCCAACACCAGGATCCCGATCCGGGGCACGGCTATCCTATCCCTGACAAGGAAGCATCCAAGATGCTCTTGAGGCGAATCCTTGGGATCGCGTAACCCCTACCCGGGAAGGTTCTCTGACCGGAGCCCGAGCCCGGCCGACAGCGAAGAGATCCGGCGGAAGATAGAGAGTCTGCGGCTGGCAATGATTGGGGCGGCAGATCGTGGGAGCGAGGGCGCTGAGCGTGGGGGTGGCGCGTGTGGCCGAGTGGGGCGTGGCCGGGTCGAGCGTGAGGCGGGCCAGTTGGGTGCGGCTGCGGCGGATT
>Ga0209254_10007245_pt1 | contig 10228 bp, 9 predicted proteins | sample FrelakmetDIP11DI_FD_187148 | JGI IMG/M metagenome (GOLD analysis project Ga0209254, IMG submission 187148) | Freshwater lake sediment microbial communities from the University of Notre Dame, USA, for methane emissions studies - DIP11 DI (SPAdes)... | ecosystem: Environmental > Aquatic >...
TCCTTGATCTGATCATTGATCTCAATGGCTGCCTTGCGCATATCAGGAGCACGCGAGATGCCGCGTGAGACCGGAATAATCAATCCCATCCCATCACTCCAAAGACCAGCCTGAAGCGTGGCGGAAAGATCCCCGCCCTGGAAACCAACACCGGGTGCCAGAATCCACAAATCCGGCGCTACCTTGCGGACATTGCGGATTGCCGCCGGATCTGTAGCACCCACCACCAGGCCGAGATTGTTATTGGCATTCCAGCGCTGGGCCAGCATGGCTACTTTCTCATACAGGGTAAAATGGCGCACCTCACCTGCCAATGGCAGGTCCTGCAGATCTCCGGCGCCAGGATTGGATGTTTTACAAAGTAAAAAGACTCCACGAGCTGGATTTTCGAGGAATGGCCGCATGGTCGTGTAACCGAGATACGGATTGAGCGTGATGGCATTCGCCCCGAGCACTTCAAAGGTTGAGGTGGCATATGCACGTGCCGTTGAATCAATATCTCCACGCTTTGCATCCAGGATCACTGCCACGTTTGTAGGGATGGCCTCAATTACATCCAGTAAAGCATCCCATCCTTTGGATCCCATGGCTTCAAAAAAAGCCGCATTGGGCTTGTAGGCAACCGCCAGGTCCTTGGTATCATCAATCAGGTTTAAACTGAAATCACGGGCTGAACGGGCGGTCATGCGTGCAAGGTCTTCCGGGTGAGGGTCAAGGCCTACACAAAGCAGGGATTCGGTTTCCCGGATGCGTTCCTCGATCAGTTCAAAAAAGCTCTTCTTTTTTCTGCTCTCATCCATCATGATACCCACTCTCCTTAACTTGAATTGTTGATTGTCTTTTTAGTCCATGCGGCATTTTATCGGACTTGAGCCAGCTACAGGCAAAAAAAAGAGAGCCTCTCAGGCTCTCCACTTTAATAAACAAATGCCCGCTGGAAGCGGCACTTCCGGGGCATATTTTCTTTGTGGTATGGGCTGTTCATTTGCATTGCGTATAAATTTTACGCTTTTTGTTTATCCTGTCAAGGAAAATTTATCTATTATAGGAAATATTAAGATTTCTGCGTTATGAAACACACGTCACTTAATTTCTAACCGTTCCTGCCGCCTTTGCCAGCCTTTCAAACAGTTCCCCTTCAATGGGTGTGTGCAGCACCTGTCCCACTACCTGGGTCCAGCCGTGCAGGAAGTACAGCCAGCCGTCCTCTACAACCAGACCCCTGCTCTGCCGCTGGGCTAGCGCCTGGTGCAGGAAATCCAGCTCCCCGCGATAATTGAACTCCCAGGCGATGCCATTAAGCGGGAAAACTCCCTGGTCCGTTATGGGGGAGCCGGGCGTATCCTTGCCCATCCCGGTGGCATTGATCACAATGCTGTGCGGCGGCAATCCTGCCATGAATTTATCATTCCGAAGGGGGTCCTGATTGTGGACAAATTCCACATGAATATCCGTATCCTGCCCGGCAACCATTTCCTGCATGTGGTCCAACCGCCCCTGGGAGCGGTTGATTACTACAAAACGCCCCGGCCGGTCTGCAGCATCTTTCTTATTGATCAGGTGCAGCAGGGTCGCCAGGGCGGAACCGCCTGCCCCGAAACACAGAACTTCGCCGCCTGTACGGCCGAAATATCCCGCACCAGTAATGGCATCCATGCTTAATCCAGCCGATATCGGGTCTTTTGCATGCCCTTCCAGTTTCCCTTCCAGCTTGGAAATGCTGGATATTTCTCCCAGGGTAAGGGCATAGGGATCAAAATAATCAAACATATCTCTTGCAGCGCTGTAAAGGTCCAGCTTATGGGTGGTAACAAGAGCTCCCAGCGATAAGCGATCGTATTTAATTTGAGCAACGGAACGACGGTAGGCATCCGTCTGGTCATGGATGGGGTGATCCATCCCTTCAATCTTAATCTCCGGCCTGCCCAGTTCCTTCATCCACAGGGGAAAGACTTTCATGATCGACGATTTTCCGGTTGTTACTCCAACAAAATAAAAAGTGGGTTGATTCTTCTCAATAACCTTATACCCGTGCGCTTCACTGGTCTTCATAAATTTTTTCCTTGTCCGCAATCTAATTGTTCAACGTTTACCCCTGTTTGACAGGGTATTTCGGCACTTCGCCGCGCAGCACCCGCAGGCATTCATCCATGGACATTCTGCCCATGGCATTCATGGCACCATCTGTATGCGATGAGCCGTGTGGGGTAACAACGAACTGCGGCAGATGCAGGAATGGGCTGTCGGGATCCGGCGGTTCCTTGCAAAAAACATCCAATCCAGCCCCGGCAATATGACCGGACTGAACAGCCTGTAAGAGTGCATCCTCATCAACCAACTCACCGCGCGATGTATTAATCAGGTAGGATCCCTGTTTCATCTTGGCCAGCGTTTCCGGATTGATCAGCTGCCTGGTTTCAGGCAGCAGGGGTAAATGGAGGGTAATGATGTCTGCACCTGCCAGGACATCATCCCGACTCACCAATTGCACCCCGTAAAGGCTGGCGGTCTCATTATCCGGGTATGGGTCAAATGCCAGCAGATTACAATCAAAATTCGATAAGCGCCTGGCAACCTGCTTGCCGATAGCACCGAAACCCAGTATGCCAACCGTTTTTCCCTGGAGGGTCATACCATGAATGCGAGGCCAACCCCCGGAGCGGGTAGCGGACACTGATTCGGGAAGTTTGCGCATGAGCGCCAGGATCAGGGTGATGGTTTGTTCTGCAACTGAAACGGTATTGGCGCCGGGTGTATTGGTGACCACAATTCCGCGGGCACGTGCCTCATCCAGGTCAACATTATCAATCCCAACCCCATAACGTGCAATCACTTTCAGGCTGTCTGCACTGCGCAGGGCATTCCTGTCAATGACATCGTTCCCGGCGATTAATCCATCCATACCCGGCAGCATCACTGCCAGTTCGTCGGACAGCAAACGCCGTCCGGAAGTATTAATCACCACCTCGCCGGCGAGTTCTTTCAACTCCGTTATCATGCTGGGATCGCCCTTCCCAAAAGAGGTGGGTGTTACCAGAATTTTGCATTCTTTTAATGGTTTCATTGGCGCTCTCCGGGGGTTTGCCACCGCGGATTATCTATTACTTCGGGTACTCCATTTTCTTCCATAACCAGTTTTCGAAAACCCTGGAGTTCAATTGTTTTGTAATCATGCCCGGCATTGGCCGGATAGACAAAATAGGTGACAAGGTCATTTCCGCTTCCAGTGTTTACCGAACGGTGAGCCCAGCGGGGCGGGACATATAAAACCTTCCCCGGGGAAAGTACCTCTACTGCCCATTCCCCTTCCGGTGTTTCCATTACCATGCAGCCGCTGCCTTGCAGGCAGTAATATACTTCGGCTGTTTCTATCACGGTATGGAAGTGACCCTTGGTCATATAATATTCTTTGCCTACTTTACCGGGATGGACAATAGAAATTCCATACAGCAGTTCCCCCTCCACTTGCGGCCTTTTAAATTCATACACTTCATAAAGAACAGGATCACCTTCTGTAATCATTTTTGCATAGGTTTCCTGTTCAAAAAATTGCCCTTTCATACTGGAAAGCTTGCGGACAAGGTAATTATCATAACGGCTCGGTATTCCACCGGGGAGGTTCAGGTCAAAGCTGACAGGTAGTTCCATTATTCTCCTTATGGCTTTCTATCATTTTGAATATTAGCAGTATAAAAAATCTTGGTTAGAGAATTTCGCTCAACATGACCGGGCGGTTCTCCAGGAAAGAACGGGTTCCAGCCAGGACACCAGCAACAGCCCAGCGCCCATCTTCTCCTGAGGCGCCCACCGGAACATTTGTCAGGATGGACTGTACAAAACCCTTCATTTCTTCTATATATGCCCACGCAAAACGTTCCGGCCAGGTGCGGAAGATCGGAGTCACCAGGCCTTTGTCACGATCGACGCCAACCACGACTGATTTTCCCTGCAGGGTGCCTATCTGTAAAATCCCTTTTTCACCAACAATTTCCACCCTGGAATCATACCCGTAATCACAAGGGCATATACCTGAAATCATACCCAGGCCGCCCGACTCAAATTTCACATTAACCAGCACATTATCATAGAAGTTGGGAGTGTCCACATTACGGCTGGCACCTTTGAAATTGGCAACTTCGGTGTAAACCCGCTGGTAATTGGAGCCCATCAACCAGCGGATGGTATCCCAGTCATGGCTGTTGACTTCTGCCAGCATTCCATTGGAGGTACTTAAGTCGCGTGCCCACGGTGGGGGCAAACCCGGCCCGTGGGTGAGTGATTTCACCATCATCGGTGTACCAATTTCACCCGATTCGATCTTGTGTGCAGCCAGGACAAAATCCGGGTCGAACCGGCGCATGAAACCTAGCTGTAAATGAACCCCGTTTCGCCTTGTGGTTTCCAAAATCGCATCACATTCTCCCAGGGTCAGGGCCATCGGTTTCTCAAGGAATATATGCTTGCCATGATCTGCAGCCAGGATTGCCAGATCTTTGTGGGTAAATGTGGGCGTGGTGATTACCACTGCATCGAAATCGCTGCCATTAATTGCTTCACTCAGGGTCGCAAAACGCAGATCAATTCCAAAATCATTTGCCGTGGTATTAAGAACGCTCTCTGCCGGATCCACGATTGCAACTACTTCTGCTTCACCCAAAGATTGGTTGATAGTTTGGGAATGCAATTTTCCAACCCTTCCGGCGCCAACCATGCAAATTTTGACAGTTTTCCTCATATGAATTCCTCTGTATTATTCCTTGATGTCTTTATAAAAATCCGAACTTCCGGGGTATGCATCAGCGCCTGTCTGATCTTTATTCTGGTCTGGGGAGGAGCGGACAAGCTCCACTTCAAACCGGGAGCGGTCTCCACGATGAAAAGCCCGATAATATTCGACAGGCTGGCCATTATCAAGATAACTGATGCTGTCAAGTTGAATCAGTGCAGCCCCATTCTTCACCCGCAGCCAACGGGCAGTGTCTTTGTCTGCAGAAACGGCTTCAATGAACCGGCGTCCCCTTGAAATTTGCAGGTGGCAGTCTTTTTCGAGATATTCGTACAATGACCTTTGAGCCAGATCCACCTCCGCCACCCCGGGGCAAAGGTCATGGGGAATGAATGAATTTACCAGTTGGATCGGTTCGTCATTGATGAACCTTAATCTGAGCAAATCCACTACTTCCCTTCCGGGCTGAATCTGCAGGTAACTGGCAATCCGGTCATCAGCTGGCATGATGCACTGCCGGAGAACAAGTGTCATTGGTTCAAAGCCGCGTTCCACCATATCCTGGTAAAAACCGGTCAGTTTTTGGACAAGGCTTTCATTGATTTTTGGTTCGGAAACGAAGGTTCCTTTACCTTTTTGCCTGCGGATAACTCCCTGGAGTTCCAGTTCACGCAGCGCCTGGCGAACTACCGTCCGGCTAACCTTGTACTGGATACATAGATCCTGTTCCCCTGGGATTTTCTCACCAACCTTCCAACTACCCTGGTTAATTTTTTCTCTCAGGAGTTGAACGAGCTGGGCATAATAAGGCACGGGGCTTTGAAAATCGATTCTATCGGGTTTGTAATTCACGAATCCTCTAAATTCCTGTTATGTTGTAATTACATTATAACAGGATATCAGGATATTAACCTTAAAAAAACAATTTAATGAAGATCCGGTTGCCTGAATCCTTTGAGATGGCATCCAACCGCTTCCAGGCTTTGCCAGTCGAAGACCTCATCCACCAGTTTCCACGTCTCATAATTCTGGATGCTTTCACCGGGTTGGACAGTCTGTTGTGCACCATAGCTCTCCATCTCAACCGTAAAATTACCGCTGCCAATATATATGGCCAGGTTGCATCCCAGGGGATACTGACCCCATGAATGAAAACGTGACTGCTTGATAAATGATATCCCTTGCTGCGGACATGTCATAATAATTGCTCCCTGGAGGGACGCCAGCATTCTTTTGGATTGGACACCCTCAGGATGGATCACCAGGAAGTCTTCTGTCCATGTAAACTGGGGATCATCCACCTTGCAGACATTTCCACCCCACTGCCGCGGGATTACAATTTTTATCATGTCCCATGCCCGGCTGCGGTCTCCCAATGGGATTGCATAGGTGGTCCCTGCCAATGGATGGGTACATGTTACCGCCCAGACTCCGCCTGAGTAGAGCAAAGCCCCATCATTTCGGAGGAAATTTGTCACCTGGAAAGTGTCTTCACCCACCTTCTTTATGCGTAAACCACGGCTTATTTTTAATAAAGGATGAACCCCTCCTGTGATGATCCATTCTTCCCCGGCCGTTTCTACTTTACAGGGGGAATTATCCGCTGCATAGGTGTCCTCTGATTCATCTGCATCCGGGCGGTTGATCCAAACCCGGTGGCCGCCGAGCAGCTTCCAATCTCCGCGCCCAATATCATCCGGAAACCAGGAGAATAAGTTCTCTCCGCCAGGCTTACCAAAGAAGGCAACCCGGGGCCCTGTCCCCGTGACAACCACCATCCTTACCTTGCTGGTGACCATTTCGATTGCGTCAAATCCACCATATGAAATTTGCTTCATCTCCATGGGATCCTTCCTCTCCGCCTTTCCGGATGAGTTCGATCTCCGGAAATGGTACGCTGTCATATAAATGATACAATCACTGATGGATGTATTTTACACTTTATCCTCAGTATAGATCGAAGCGATGAACGATACCCAAGGCACCCCCCAGGAAATGACCGCCATGGTCCTCGAGGAAAGCGGAAATCCTCTGGTTTACAAAAAGGTTCCCATTCCGCAGCCGCTTGAAGGGCAGATATTATTGCGAATACTCGCCTGTGGGATTTGCCGCACAGATCTCCATATCCTTGATGGAGAACTCACTCATCCCAGCCTGCCCCTGATCATGGGACATGAAATTGTTGGATCGGTAGTGAAGAAAGGCATTCATGCTGACCGTTTCGCCCTGGATCAGGTTGTTGGTGTCCCATGGCTGGGGTATACCGACGGAACTTGCACGTACTGCCGCAAGGGAGCTGAAAACCTGTGTGATAATCCTGGATTTACCGGCTATACCCTGAATGGAGGCTATGCGCAGTATGCTGTAGCGGATGAGCGCTTCTGTTTTGCTTTGCCTCAAAATATCCCCGCTGCGAATGCCGCACCCTTGCTTTGTGCCGGATTGATCGGCTACCGCTCTTACCGCATGGCAGGTGAAAATTGCCTCCGCCTGGGTTTATTTGGCTTTGGGGCAGCTGCCCATATTCTTTGCCAGATAGCGGTACACCAGCAAAAAGAAGTATATGCCTTCACCCGCCCTGGAGATACTCTCTCCCAGCAATTTGCTAGAGAATTGGGTGCATGCTGGGCAGGAGATTCTGATACCCTGCCACCCAAAAAACTGGATGCCGCTATTATTTTCGCCCCGATAGGGGATTTAATTCCACAGGCGCTGCTGGTTGTTGATAAGGGAGGCGTGGTGGTTACCGGCGGTATCCATATGAGCCGCATCCCGGCATTCCCTTATGAATATTTGTGGGAGGAACGGGTTATCCGCTCGGTAGCCAACCTGACCCGCCAGGATGGGCTTGAATTTTTTGAACTCCTTTCCATGATCGGGGTCAATACGCACATCCAGACCTTTAAATTGGAGGAGGCAAATCTGGCTCTTACGAGTCTTCGTAAAAGCCAGGTGAAGGGTGCCGCGGTGCTCATCCCATCTTAACGGTAAGAGGATTATGATTTAATGGACACACAGCTTTCAAGATCCCTGCATACCCTTCATTCAGATATACCCCTGCCCGCCTACCTTCCAGATGCAACTTTCGGAGTTGTCCGGGCTGTTGATTCACAGGACCTGCACATTGCTGGTGTGGATGCCCTGGTTATGAACACCTTGCATCTGATGCAGAAACCGGGTTCGTCCACCATTCAATCGCTGGGAGGGCTGCATTCCATGAGCGCCTGGCATAAAACAATCATGACCGATTCTGGAGGATTTCAGGCGTTTTCACTCATCCGCCAAAATCCCAAAAATGGCAAACTGGACGATAGGGGCCTCACCATTTATCCCGAGGGAGCCAAGCGTAAATTCTTACTCACCCCGGAAAAAAGTATTCAGCTGCAAATCAGCTACGGCAGTGATATTGTTATCTGCCTGGATGACTGCACATCACCCGAGGACAGCCCTGCCGAACAGCGGATTTCGGTTCAACGTACGATTTCCTGGGCAAAGCGATGCAAACAATCCTTTCTCCAGCTGATGGATCAGAAAAAGCTGGATAAGGATCAGCAACCATTAATATTCGCTGTTGTCCAGGGTGGAAAAATACCCGAATTAAGAAAAGAATGTGCCGAAGCGCTGCTTGAAATTGGATTTGATGGATATGGCTATGGAGGCTGGCCAATAGACGCCCAGGGCATCCTGGTGGCGGATATGTTCGCATTGCTGCGCGAACTCATTCCGTCAGTATATCCATTGCATGCCCTTGGTGTGGGTCACCCTGAGAATATCGTTGCCAGTTTTTCCCTGGGTTTTGACTTATTTGACAGCGCCATGCCCACCCGGGATGCCCGCCATGGGAGATTGTACACATTTAATCAAACCAAAAGCAATCTGATAACAACCAGCTCCCGTCAATGGTTCTCCTACCTGTACATTCATGATAAACGTCATATAAAGAGCAGCCAGGCTGTATCCCAGCTGTGTGACTGCCATTGCTGCCAGAATTACTCGCTAGCGTACCTTCATCACCTCTTCAAAATGGATGATGCGCTATATCTCAGGCTGGCGACCATCCACAACCTGCGCTTCATGACTCAATTGATGGAAAGGCTTCGCAGCCAATGCCGTTGAACCAGAATGACCCCCTGGCGCAGACACTTGATGTAATCAGCCGCAGTAAACGGTATGATCAGATCCATCCTGCCCTGGTCCACAGGATCGCCATCCAGGAACTGGAAAAAAGAAAAAATGTCAGGGAAGCAGCCCGGCATACCAAAGCGAAACTCCATCAAATTGCCGGTGCTTTTATCGCAGAACCAATTGATTTCTTAAAATGGAAAGAAGAACTTCATCAAATTTCTAACACATCTGATCCTGCAGCCCTTAAGGAATTTTGTTTAAGGATGATGGCTGTCCACATTTCCACCCACGAGCGAATGCCATTTCTGGAGGCTTTTTATGGAGAGGTTTTCAAAGGGATTGGAATAATCCATTCCGTTTTAGACCTGGGATGTGGGTTAAACCCGCTCAGTATTCCCTGGATGCCGCTGGCACCGGAAAGTATTTACCATGGTTATGATATTTTCCTCGACCTGGTTGCGTTTAACCAGTATTTCTTGAACCAAATAAAAGTTAATGGCAATTCCTTTGCATGCGATGTGAGCCAGGAAGAAAATTTTCCCCCGGTTGATCTGGCTTTATTATTAAAGACATTGCCTCTTATTGAACAAATCGAAAAAAAGTCAGTGCTGCCGTTATTAGAAAGGATTCCTGCAGATATACTCATCGTATCCTATCCTACGCGCAGTATCGGCGGTAAATCAAAAGGTATGTCATCCTATTACAGGGATCATTTTGAAAAACTGATCTCAAAAAAAAACTGGCAGGTGTTTGAGTATCAATTTCCCAATGAGCTGGTATTCCGCATCCACAAATAATTTGCCATTAAACGAATTACCAGCCAGCAATGATAAAAAAATGAAACAGGTCAAAAAATCTATACCTCCCCTGGATAAAATGGTGAAATTCCAGCATCTGCTCTCTGACGGCGATTTCCAGCTGCTCGAGCAAGAATTGGATAAACCACTCAATCCTGGGATTCGCCTGAACCGCATCAAATGTCACCCGGTGACGATTGATGAACTGGTTTCCAGATACAATTGGGAGATTAAACCGGTTCCCTACTGTGCAAGCGGTTGGAAAGTATGTAAATCGGATAAGCCGGTCAGCCAGTCTGTGGAGCAGCGCTTCGGGTATTATTACATCCAGGATACTGCATCCATGCTGCCCCCGGAATTGTTCAATTTCTCAGGAAATCCCTCTCCCCTGATCCTGGATATGGCTGCTTCACCCGGGGGAAAAACCACCCATCTGGCTGACCGGAGCGGTGATTTCGGATTAATTGTCGCTAATGACAACAGCCGGGAGAGAATCACGGCATTGAAACTCATCCTGCAAAACTGGGGGGTTCTCAACCACGCCATCACCCAATTTCCGGGTGAGATGTTCGGTGAATGG
>Ga0209254_10007246_pt1 | contig 10228 bp, 6 predicted proteins | sample FrelakmetDIP11DI_FD_187148 | JGI IMG/M metagenome (GOLD analysis project Ga0209254, IMG submission 187148) | Freshwater lake sediment microbial communities from the University of Notre Dame, USA, for methane emissions studies - DIP11 DI (SPAdes)... | ecosystem: Environmental > Aquatic >...
AAAGCAGGTCAAGGTGAGCTTCGGATCCTCGGGCAACTTCGCGCGCCAGATCGAGCAGGGCGCGCCGTTCCAGCTCTTTCTGTCCGCCGACGAGGCGTATGTCGTCCGGCTCGCCGACCAGGGTCTGACGCTGGACGCCGGCACGCTCTACGCGATCGGGCGGATCGTGATCTTCGCGCCGTCGGGGTCGCCAGTGCGGGCCGATGCCGCGCTCGACGACGTGCGGGCGGCGCTCGCCGACGGTCGTCTCAAGCGGCTCGCCATCGCCAATCCGGACCACGCACCCTATGGCCGCGCGGCCCGCGAGGCGCTCGAGCAGGCGGGCCTCTGGCAGCAGGCCGCCGCGCGGCTCGTGCTCGGCGAGAACGCCGCGCAGGCGGCGCAGTTCGCGACTTCGGGATCAGCGCAGGCGGGCATCATTCCCTATTCCCTCGCGCTGGCGCCGGCCGTGTCATCGCGCGGCTCCTATGCGCTGCTCCCCGAAGCGTGGCACCGCCCGCTGCGCCAGCGCATGGTGCTGCTCAAGGGCGCAGGGGATACGGCCCGTCGGTTCCGCGATTTTCTGCAGCAACCCGAGGCGCGCGCGATCCTCGAACGCTACGGCTTCGTCCTGCCGGCCCGCTGACCGGACCGCGATGGACTGGACCGCGCTCACCCTTTCGCTGCGGCTTGCGGCCTGGACCGTCGTGCTGCTCCTGCCGCTCGGCGTGATCGTCGCGCGTGCGCTCGCGTGGCGGCGCTTTCCGGGCAAGGGATTCGTGGAGGGGCTGATCGCGTTGCCCCTCGTGTTGCCCCCGACCGTGCTGGGGTTCTACCTGCTGATCACGTTCGGCAGCGGGTCTCCGGTCGGACGCGCATTCGAGTCCGCCTTTGGCAGCTCCCTCGTCTTCACGTTCGCGGGGCTCTTGCTCGCTTCGATCGTCTTCAACCTGCCGTTCGCGATCCAACCGATCCAGCGTGCCTTCGAGGGCATCCCGGCGGATCTGCGCGAAGCGGCGTGGGTGAGCGGGCTCTCGCGCTGGGAGACGTTCTGGCGCATCGAGCTGCCGCTTGCCTGGCCGGGCGTGCTCTCCGCGCTGGTGCTGACCTTCGCCCACACGCTCGGCGAGTTCGGTGTGGTGCTCATGGTGGGCGGGAACATCGCCGGCGAGACGCGCACCATCGCCATCTCCATCTACGACCGCGTGCAGGCGTTCGACGACCGGTCGGCCGCGACGATGTCGGCCTTCCTGCTCGCGTTCTCCTTCATCGGCATCGGGCTCGTGAGCCACCTCACGCGCCGCATCGGATCGCGCCATGGGTGAAGCGCCAGGCCCCGGGCTCACCGTGAAGCTCGCTCAGGACGCGCCGATTCCGCTCGACGCGGCGCTTGCGTGCGAGCCGGGCGAGCTGCTGGCCTTGGTGGGGCCGTCGGGCAGCGGCAAGTCGACCATCCTGCGTGTGATCGCGGGCTTGGTCCGTCCGCGGGGTGGCGTCGTAAGCTGCAATGGCGAGGCGTGGCTCGATACCGGGCGTGGGGTCGACCTGCCGCCGCAGCGGCGGGCGGTGGGCCTCGTGTTCCAGCACTACGCCCTGTTTCCCCACCTCACCGCGCTCGAGAACATCACGCTCGCGCTCCGGTCGCTGCCGCGAGCGGCGCAACACGAGCGTGCGCGGGCGCTGCTCGAGCTCGTCAACCTTACGGGCTTCGAGGCACGCCGCCCCGCCGAGCTCTCGGGGGGGCAACAGCAGCGCATCGCCGTCGCCCGGGCCCTGGCGCGCGACCCGCGGGTACTGCTGATGGACGAACCGTTCTCGGCGGTGGACCAGGTTACCCGGCGCAAGCTCCAGCGCGAGCTCGTGCAACTGCGGCGTACCCTGCAGATTCCCCTCGTGCTCGTCACCCATGACCTCGAGGAGGCGCGCATGCTCGCGGATCAGCTCTCGATCCTGCATCGCGGGCAGACGGTGCGGCGCGGACCGCCGGCGGAGGTGATGAGCCGTCCCGGAGAGGCCCAGGTGGCGCGCATGATCGGCCTCACCAATCTGTTCGACAGTGTCGTCCGGGATCAGCGACCGGAGGCGGACCAGACGCTGCTCGAGTGGCGCGGGCGCCTGCTGGAAGCGCGTCACGATGGCGCCTTCGCCCCCGGAACACGCGTGACCTGGGTGATTCCGCCGGAGAACGTGATCCTGCACCGACGCGACCGGCCCTCGCGCGGCGAGCGCGAGAATCCCGTGTCCGGCGTGGTCGACGAATTCGTGCCGCTCGGCGAGCTGGCGAGCGTGCGGGTGCTGGTGGATGGTGCCGACGCGCTGCCGTTGTCGTTTGTCGTTCCGAGCCACGTCGCGCGGCGAAACGGCGTGGCGCCTGGGGTGACGGTCACCGTGTCGCTGCTGGCCGAGGGCATTCATCTGATGCCAGCCGAGGACCGCCGAGGGCAGGGCGGGTCGTAGCGGTTTTGCCGGCGCGCAGCAGAACCTATATCCTTTCCGCGCGACGAAGGGGGGTGGCGCTTGGGCTGGAGCGGGTTCGTGGCAGTTGGCGTGGGGGGGATGGTGGGCGCTTGGCTACGTTGGGCGCTCGGAATGGCCTTGAACCCGGTCTTCCCGACGCTGCCCCTGGGTACGCTCACCGCGAATGTCGTGGGTGGCTTCATCATCGGTGTGGCGATCGAGTACTTCGCACACCACGGCTCCGTGCCGGCGGAGGTGCGCCTGCTGGTCATCACGGGGTTCCTCGGCGCGCTGACAACCTTTTCGACGTTTTCGGCCGAGGCGGTATTGCTGCTCGCTCGCGCGCAGTACGGTTGGGCGTTTGCCCACATCGGCGCTCACCTGCTGGGCTCGCTGGCGGCGACGGTAGCCGGCATCGAGGCGGTCCGCTGGTTTCATGCATAAGGGAGATTCATGAGAGGAGCTTGTCTGCGCGTCTATGTCAGCGAGCGTGAGAAGCACCGGGGCGAGCTGCTCTACGAATGGATTCTGGAGCAGGCGCGCGGGCTCGGGATTCGTGGGGGGTCGGCGTTTCGCGCCATCGCGGGCTATGGACGCCACGGCAGCATCAAGGAGGAGGGCTTCTTCGAGCTCGCCGGCGATGTGCCGGTAATGGTCGAGTTCATCGCGACCGAGGTTCAGGCCGAGCGCCTGCTGGCACTGCTGAAGGACGAAAACCTATCGCTATTCCACGTCAAGTCGACCGCGGTATTCGGCACGACTTGAGGCGCCTGCTTCCGGACGGTTGAAGAGCGCCCGCGCGGCATCGCTCACTTCGGTTGCGGTGAGACCGACCGGTCCGGTGCCTCGCGCCACACACAGATCGGCGGCCGCCCCGTGCAGATAGACCCCACAGAGGGTCGCGGATCGAAGGTCCGCCCCCTGCGTGAGCAGGCCCCCGATCAGCCCCGACAGCACGTCTCCCATGCCTGCCGCGGCCATGCCCGGATTGCCGCTCGGGTTGACATACCACGTGCCGTCCGGCAACGCGCAGACGGTGCCCGCACCCTTCAGCACGCAGGCCGATGCGAAACGCGCGGCGAGCTCGATCGCTGCCGCGACACGGTTCGCCTGCACCTGCCCGGTGCTACGGCCCAGCAGGCGCGCCGCTTCGGCCGGATGCGGCGTGAGCACGGTCGGCGCACCCCGGGCGGCCAGCTTTCCCTGTAACGCGGCGTCCTGGGCGACGAGGTTAAGGGCATCCGCATCGAGCAGCAGTGGCAGAGTCGTCTCCAGCGCGCGCTGGACGAGATCGGCGGCACTCGATGAGTTACCGAGGCCAGGTCCGGCGACCAGAACGCTCGCGTGGCCAGGTTCCAGCAGGAAGTCAGCGCTGCGCAACATGAGCTCCGGCTGCGCGAAATCGACCCGCGGCGCATCGGCGGCGAGCAGTCCGCAGTAGACGCGGCCTGCGCCAATCCTGAGCGCTGCGCGACCCGCGAGGAGGGCTGCGCCCACCATGCCCTCGGCGCCGCCGATGATGCCCACGTCGCCGAAGAGCCCCTTGTGGCTGTTGCGGGGTCGCGGCGGCAGCGTCGAGCGGAGGATGGACTCGTCGACCAGCCATGCCGACGGTGGTCGCATCGCGACCGTATCGAGACCGAGGCTTCGCACGTGCAGCGTGCCGCAGCAATCGGGGCCGTCGCGGGTGAGGAGCCCGGGCTTGAGGCCGATGAAGGTGACGGTGTGCGTCGCCAGCACCGCACCGCCAAGGATGCAGCCGGTGTCGGATTCGAGGCCGCTCGGGATATCCACCGCGAGCACCGGCGCCGACTGCGCGTTCACGAACCGAACTGCCTCGAGGAAGACGCCACCCAGGTCGCGTTGCAAACCGATGCCGAATAGACCATCGATCACGAGGTCCCAGCGCCCGCCTTGCGGGATGGCTGTTGCGGTGGCGCCGCCAGCGTCGCGCCAAGCGTTGAAGGCGCTTGTCGCATCGGCGGATAGCTTCTCGGCATCGCCGATGAAGACCACGGTCACGTCGAACCATGCGCTTTGCAGATGGCGTGCGATGACGAAAGCATCGCCACCGTTATTGCCGGGACCGGCGAGCACGAGCACCGAGAATCCGGCGCCAGGAATCAGGTCACGCGCGAGCTCTGCCGCCGCGAGGCCGGCGCGTTCCATGAGCGCTGGCGGGTTGGGCAGTGCCGCCGCGGCTTGCTCGATCTCGCGCACCTCGCGGGTGAGATAAACGGGCGTGAAAGCGTGACCGGGCGTTGCATCCATGGTGGTGACGAAGTGTATCCGGAAATCGGCGCGCTCTCCATGCGGGTATAATTCCGGCTCACTGTGCTGCCCGCCATGTCCCCGCTCCTCCAGTTGCCCGGCCGCAAGGCGCTCTCCGACTTCCGTCTCGAAAAACTCGCTTCCGCCGTCTGCGCCGCGGTCCCTGACGTGGTCGGGATCGACGCCAGATTCTGGCATTTCGTGCAGGTATCGCGACCGCTTTCGACCGAAGAGAAGGGAATTCTCGCGCGCATCCTGACCTACGGGCCGCGCACGGACGACGCGGCGCGCGACGGCGACCTGCTGCTGATCGTCCCACGGGTCGGCACGCTCTCACCGTGGTCTTCGAAGGCGACCGACATCGCCCGACACTGCGGCCTCGATGCGGTGATGCGCATCGAACGGGGCATCTCCTACAAGTTCCAGACGGCTGATGGCCTGCGCCTTGATTCCGCGCGTCGGCGCACGATCGTCCCATTGCTGCATGACCGTATGACGGAGACCGTCCTCCATCGCTACGAGGAGGCAGCGCAGCTCTTCCACGGCATCGCGCCCGCTCCGCTCGCAACGGTCGACGTGATCGACGGCGGGCGTGATGCGCTCGTGCACGCGAATCGGGAGATGGGCCTCGCGCTGTCCGACGACGAGATCGACTATCTGCTCGAGAACTTCCGCAAGGTCGGGCGCAATCCGACGGATGCCGAGCTCATGATGTTCGCGCAGGCGAACTCCGAGCACTGTCGCCACAAGATCTTCAACGCCGACTGGATCATCGACGGTGTGCCGCAGGCGCGATCGCTCTTCGGCATGATCCGGGAGACCCATCGGCTGCATCCGCAGGGCACCGTGATCGCCTACGCCGACAACGCGGCGGTGATGGAAGGTCCGACGATCGAACGCTTCTATCCGCGCGGCGATGGCGAGTATGCCTATGGCGCAGAGCGGACGCACATCCTGATGAAGGTGGAGACGCACAACCATCCGACCGCGATCTCGCCGTTTCCGGGTGCCGCAACCGGCGCGGGCGGCGAAATCCGCGACGAAGGCGCGACCGGCCGCGGGGCCAAGCCGAAGGCGGGGCTCACCGGTTTCTCGGTTTCGAATCTGCGCATCCCGGGCTTCATCCAACCGTGGGAGGGCAGTGAAGCGCACGGCTACGGGCGTCCGAACCGGATTTCGTCGGCGCTGCAGATCATGCTCGACGGCCCGCTCGGCGCCGCCGCGTTCAACAACGAGTTCGGTCGCCCCAACCTCGCAGGGTACTTTCGCACTTTCGAGGAGGAGGTCGCGGGCGAGGTACGCGGCTACCACAAACCGATCATGCTCGCGGGCGGCATCGGCAACATCGCTGGCATCCATTCCCACAAGTGCGACATTCCGGCCGCCGCGCTGCTGATCCAGGTCGGCGGTCCCGGACTCCTCATCGGCATGGGAGGCGGCGCGGCGTCCAGCATGGGGGCGGGATCGAACAAGGCGGACCTCGATTTCGACTCCGTGCAGCGAGGCAACGCGGAGATCCAGCGGCGCGCGCAGGAGGTGATCGACCGCTGCTGGGCGCTGGGCGAGGCGAATCCGATCTTGTCCATCCACGATGTCGGCGCCGGCGGACTCTCGAACGCGCTTCCGGAGCTCGCCCACGGTGCAGGTCGCGGCGCACGCATCGATCTGCGCAGGGTGCCGTCCGAGGAGCCGGGCATGAGTCCGGTGCAGATCTGGTGCAACGAAGCGCAAGAGCGCTACGTGCTCGCCATCATGCCGGAGAGCCTGCCTGCCTTCGATGCACTGTGCGTGCGCGAGCGCTGCCCCTATGCGGTGGTGGGCGAGGCGACCGACGATGGCCGGCTGATCGTTGCCGATCCCTTGTTCGGGAATCGCCCGGTGGACATGGGGCTCGACGTCCTGCTCGGCAAACCGCCGCGGATGACGCGCGACGTGCGCCGCGTCGCGCCGGTGCTGCCGCCCTTCGAATGGGCGGAACTCGACGTGAAGGACGCCGCACACCGCGTATTGCGCCTGCCTGGGGTCGCGGACAAGACCTTTCTCATCAGCATTGGCGATCGCACCGTGGGCGGACTGTCAGCGCGCGATCAGATGGTCGGTCCGTGGCAGGTGCCGGTGGCGGATGTCGCCGTCACCCTCATGGGCTACCGCACCCATCGCGGCGAGGCGATGGCCATCGGCGAAAAGGCGCCGCTGGCGCTGGTCAATGGCCCCGCATCCGGGCGGATGGCGGTGGGCGAGGCGATTACCAACCTCGCTGCGGCGGCGATTCGGGACATTGGCGACGTGAAACTGTCCGCGAACTGGATGGCGGCGGCGGGTCACGGCGGAGAAGATGCCGCGCTGTTCGATACGGTCGCGGCGGTGGCGATCGAGCTTTGTACCAAGCTTGGCCTTAGCATCCCGGTCGGGAAAGACTCGATGTCGATGCGCACGGCGTGGCGCGAAGGCGACGCGGAGAAGGCGGTGACGGCGCCGCTCTCGCTCGTGGTGTCGGCGTTCGCACCGGTGGAAGACGCGCGCCTCACGCTCACCCCTTGCCTGCGCCTCGACCAGGGTGCCACGCGCCTGCTGCTCGTGGACCTCGGTTTTGGCCGCAATCGTCTCGGTGGCTCGGCGCTCGCGCAAGCCTACCGGCAGGTGGGCGACACCGCGCCCGACCTGGACGAGGCAACTGCGCTCAGTGCCTTTTTCGCCGTGATTCAGCAGTTGAATCGCGGCGGCCGGCTCCTGGCTTACCACGATCGCTCCGACGGCGGCCTGTTCGTGACGCTGTGCGAGATGCTTTTCGCCGCGCGCTGCGGGGCCGTGATCGATCTCGAACCGATCGCACGCTCGCGCAAGGAGGCAACCGCGGCGCTCTTCGCGGAAGAGTTGGGCGCGGTGATTCAGGTGCGGGAGGATGAGGTGCAGCAGGTGCGGGACGTCTTCGCGAAAGCCGGTCTCGGCGCAGCGTTTCGGGATCTGGGCGCGGTGAATGCCGGCGCAACGCTGGACATCCGGCTCGCTGGCAAATCTTTCTTCTCGGAGCGGCGCCGCGATCTGCAACGGATCTGGTCGGCAACCACGTATCACATGCAGCGACTGCGGGACAATCCCGCCTGCGCGCAGGCAGAGCATGACCTGATTCTCGACGAGGCAGACCCGGGCATCCAGGCGCGGCTCACCTTCGACCCGATGGAGGATGTCGCCGCGCCCTTCATCGCCTCGAGCGCGCGGCCTCGCATCGCGATCCTGCGCGAGCAGGGTGTGAACGGGCAGGTCGAGATGGCGGCGGCATTCAGTTGCGCCGGCTTTGCCGCCGTCGACGTGCACATGAGCGACATCATCGCAGGTCGTCTATCGCTCGAGGATTTCGTCGCGTTCGCGGCGTGCGGCGGATTTTCCTACGGTGACGTGCTCGGAGCAGGGGAGGGCTGGGCGAAGTCGATCCTCTTCAACCCGCGGGCGCGGGACGAGTTCGAGGCGTTCTTCACGCGCGACGACACCTTCGCGCTCGGCGTCTGCAACGGCTGCCAGATGATGAGCAATCTGCACGAGATCATCCCCGGCGCCCAAGCGTGGCCGCACTTCGTGCGCAACCGTTCCGAGCAGTTCGAGGCACGCTTCGTCACCGTGGAAGTGCAGGACTCGCCGTCGCTTTTCTTTGCCGGGATGGCGGGCAGTCGGCTGGCCGTGCCGGTCGCCCACGGTGAAGGCTACGCCGAGTTCGAAACTGCGAACCAGATGGCACAGGCGTTGGTGGCGCTGCGCTTCGTCGACAACCGGGGTGCTGCCACCGAGACCTATCCGCTGAATCCCAACGGGTCGCCGCACGGGATCACGGGACTCACCACGGTGGACGGACGTTTCACCATCCTGATGCCGCACCCCGAACGGGTGTTCCTGACGGTCCAGCATTCCTGGCATCCGCAGGGCTCGGGCGAGGACGGACCGTGGCTCAGGATGTTCAGGAACGCGAGAAAGTGGGTGGGGTGAAGAAAGGACAGAAAAGCGGGGCACCGTGAAGGCGGATGCAGGTGGAGGGCACGGAGGAGTTCCGCTGAAGTTGGCGCCGGACCGGCGGCTCAACGGCTCACACGAGGTTGGCGTTTGGCGTCGGCGACCCGGTACGCCTCGAAGTACAGCCGCACTTCGTCTACTTCGCGCGCCGGCTGGTCCCCCAGCGTGAGATCGGCGACCAACGCCACGTTCTTCTCCCATTTCGCGGGGTCGAGACCGAGCTCGCGCGCGTAAGTCTGCAGCGTCCGAAGTTGCTCGGGCCCAACGCGATAGGCGGCCAGTGCCAGGTCGACACTCGCTCGATCGTCGGCACCCGTTTCCCGCGCGTATTGGTCGCGCAGCCTGGCAAGATAGTGCACACCCGCCTCGATGTTCCGGTCCGGCTTGTCGATGTCGGTCACGCCTACGGCAGTCGCCATCTCTTGGGTGACCTGCATCACGCCGATTGCGCCGTTGGGTCCGCGGCGCGACGGGTCGAGGCCCGACTCGGCCGCGGCGTGCGCGAGCACCAGCCGCCAGTCGAGCCGGTCGCCCGCGCTGTACTTCTTGATGGCGTCGATCACCGATGCCTGGCGGCGGAGCATCGGTCGCGAGGCCGGGTTGCTGATCCAGCGTGTATCGCGGAAGTAGCGGTCGAAGAGAATGCGATTCCTCGCGCTCCGGTCGCCGTCCTGCTGGATGAATGCGTCGAGCGCTGCCAGCAGCTCGCGGCTCTCGGGGCGAACCGCCCAGGCGATATTGCCGCCGCCGTTCACGATGACCGTCTCGAGCACCGCGATATCGGGGAGGACCTGCGCCCAGAGCCGTGCGCGGTGCGAGTCGACCACCGTGTAGTCGACGACCCCGGCGTTGACCAGCTCGAGGATGTCCTCGGACTCGAGGCCCGGTTCGGCCTCGATCACTTCGACCGGCGTCTTTCCGGCCTCCCGCTGCGCCCGCGCGAGGCCCTTGAGATGCTCGGCGTAGCTGGACCCGCCCGGAACGAGGAAGCGCTTGCCGCCCAGGGCATCGAGCGAGGCGGGCGGTGGCACGTTTCGATGCGTGACCACCAACTCGTCGACGTTGGTCAGATAGGGCAGCGAGAAATCGACCTTCTGGTCCCGCAGAGGGGTGATGGTGAGGCTCGCCGCCGCAATGTCGCCGCGTCCTTCGGTCAAGTCGGACAGTATGCGATCGAGATCCGTGATCACGAACTCGAAGCGAATCGGGTCGTCGGTGCGGCGCAGGCGCTGATTCAGGAAGCGCTCGAAGTCGCGGAGATACTCGTACTCGAAACCCCGCGGCTCGTTCTCGTTGACGAAGAAATTCGTGCGCGTGTAGTTCACGAGCACGCGCAGGGTCTCGATATTCTGGAGCGGAACGCCATCCAAGCGGCGGTCGACGCTGCTTCGGAAAGCGAGAAAGGATCCGTCGGCGAGGAGCACGGGCTCGCGCGACTTCGGGGTACGCGCTTCCGCCATCGGCCCAAGGGCCGATGAGCGCGCGCTCGCACCCGTGGCGGGCGCGGCGGCAGCTGGCG
>Ga0209254_10007248_pt1 | contig 10227 bp, 8 predicted proteins | sample FrelakmetDIP11DI_FD_187148 | JGI IMG/M metagenome (GOLD analysis project Ga0209254, IMG submission 187148) | Freshwater lake sediment microbial communities from the University of Notre Dame, USA, for methane emissions studies - DIP11 DI (SPAdes)... | ecosystem: Environmental > Aquatic >...
CAAGGGTTTGGCTGTTCGCCAATTAAAGTGGTACGTGAGCTGGGTTTAAAACGTCGTGAGACAGTTTGGTCCCTATCTTTCGCGGGCGTAGGATATTTGCGGGGAGCTGTCCCTAGTACGAGAGGACCGGGATGGACGAACCTCTGGTGTTCCAGTTGTCGCGCCAGCGGCAGCGCTGGGTAGCTAAGTTCGGAAAGGATAACCGCTGAAAGCATCTAAGCGGGAAACCTACCTCAAGATCAGATATCCCTTCTCAGGGGAAACCCTGAGAACTAAAGGCCCCTTGAAGAACACAAGGTTGATAGGCCAGATGTGTAAGTGCGGTAACGCATTAAGCTTACTGGTACTAATCGGCCGTGAGGCTTGGCCACAAAATAACTTACACGACCGCAAAAACGTTTACCGGCTGAATTGCATATAAATTGTCTTTCATTTGAATCACCGTTTTTCGGTGGCTATAGCGAAGAGGCAACACCCGTTCCCATCCCGAACACGGAAGTTAAGCTCTTCAGCGCCGATGGTACTGCACGGGGTCCTGTGTGGGAGAGTAGGTCGCCGCCGAAATTTATATTAAAAAGCCCGGATCGTAAGCGATCTGGGCTTTTTTTATTCTCAAAAAGAATCGCCCTGCAGCCGGTTGCAGGGCGATTCTTTTATTGGCACTATAATTGCTTAAAATATTTTTATAAAATTTTTTTATATCGGTCCAACTGCACATCCTTTCTCAGGGCTCGACGCTGCGAACGGCCTCAAAGTGCATTGAATGACATAAATATAATAGATTGCAGATAGATAACAACCTGTTGATCGAGGACGATGGCTGCCAGGGGTCTCAAAACAAAGATTGCCATCAACATCACGCTTTTCCTGTTGCTCGGGATGGTTTCGATAGATTTCGTCACGTTGATGACGGCCCAACGCAATCTTATCCGTGCGGAGGTTGCAAAAGCCAAAGCCGTCAGCAGGCTGCTCGGCGATTACCTGATCGTCCACGCCATCTGGGACGACCTGTCCCAGTATCCGGGTTCCAGGGCGCACCTGGGAATCACTTTGGAGGAGGCCGGCGTCGCCTGCTTTTTTCTGCAGGCCCGAGCGCAGCAGCAGATCGGATTCGGCGATAGCCGTTGCTCCAACGCGGAAGAAATTGTCGCCCTCACGCAGAAGGCGGTCTCAAGCGATATGCAAAGCATCCATTTTATCGGAAGTATTTTCGGGCTGTTTTGGATGCAGCCGGAGTATCTGGTCGTCGCGGCGCCCCTGCACGTGAACGGCGATGTGGTCGCGGGGTACAGCCTGGTATTTCCCCTGGAGGCCATATACCGCTCTCTGAGGCAATCCCAGCAACTCATGTTCCTGTTCATATTTGTTAACACCGGCATCCTCGCGTTTCTGGGAATTTACCGCGTTTTCAAACTCTACCTTCAACCACTGAGCCGGCTGGCCAAGCGGGCCGAAGACTACAAAGAAGACGAGCAGGTCCTGTTTTCCGTGCGCAAGGAGGACAATGAGCTGCAGCGGCTTTCCGCGGCTTTAAACGGCCTTCTGCGCAGGCTTTCCGCTGAAAAGGAAAAACTCCGCGCCACGGTGGCGTCGCTGGAAGCGGCCAACACCGAGCTGAAAAAAGCCCAGACGGAAATCATCCGCGCGGAGAAACTGGCCTCGGTCGGCCGACTCTCGGCCGGCATCGCACATGAAATCGGGAACCCGATCGGCATTGTGACCGGGTATCTGGAGCTTTTGAAGCCGACGGACATCGCCGAGGCAGAACGGATCGAATACCTGGATCGGGCCGAAAAAGAAATTGAGCGCATCAGCGTCATCATCCGGCAGCTGTTGGAGATTTCGCGACCTTCCCAGGCCGGGCCTCAGCAGGTGTCGGTGCACGCGATCATCGGGGAGATGGCCCACGTGTTGGATGTGCAGCCCTTTATGTCCCACGTGCGGGTGGCGACCGACTTGAGTGCCGGCAGCGACCTGGTCTCGGCCGATCCCAGTCAGCTGCGCCAGGTATTTCTCAACCTTATCATCAACGCTGCGGACGCCATTTCCGCCAAAGGCCCCGGGGCCGTGGGAGATCTGATCATCGCCACCGACTGCTCAATGGGCGTCGGTTCGGCGGCCGAATCGACCGGACCCTGGCTTCGCATTCGCTTCAGCGACAACGGCTCCGGCATCCCGGGAGAGAATCTGACGAACATCTTCGATCCCTTTTTCACCACCAAGGAGCCGGGGAAGGGAACGGGCCTGGGTCTTTCGGTCAGCTTCATGATCATCGAGAGTTTCGGCGGCCGCATGCAGGTTGAAAGCGTGGTCGGCCAAGGCACCTGCATGACGGTGTCCCTGCCGGTAGGCCATTCACGAGAGGGGATCGGCAATGATGCGGACTGAACCATCGGGGCAGAGGATTCTGGTGATCGACGACGAAGCCAACATGCGGCACATGCTGGCCGCCGTTCTCACGAAAGCCGGCTACGAGGTGGAATCGGCCCCCGACGGGGAGTCCGCGCTTCGGAAAGTGGAGCTCACGGCCTACGATTTCATTTTGTGCGACATCAAAATGCCGGTGATGAGCGGCATGGATTTCCTCAGGGCCGGAGGGGAGCGGATCGGGCAGAGCACGGTGATCATGATGTCTGCCTATGGAAACATCGACACCGCCATCGATGCCATGAAACGGGGGGCGTACGATTACATTTCGAAGCCGTTCAAACCCGACGAGGTGCTGCTGACCCTTAAAAAGGCCGAGGAGCGCGAGAGCTTGCGAAGGGAGAATCGTCAGCTCAAGGCCCGCATTGAGGAAATCGAAAAATATTACCGGTTCGGGAACATGGTGGCCAAGAGCCGGGCCATGATCTCCGTCTTTCAACTGGCTCAGAAAGCGGCGCGCTATTCCACGACGGTGCTCATTCTCGGCGAGAGCGGAACCGGCAAGGAGCTGATCGCCCGCGGGATTCACTTTGAAGGCGAACGCGCCAACCGGCCCCTGGTGCCGGTCAACTGCGGCGGCATCCCGGAAAACCTGCTTGAAAGCGAGTTGTTCGGCTACAAGAAAGGCGCCTTCACCGGCGCCGACCGCAACAAGAAGGGCCTGTTCCAGGAGGCGGACGGGGGCACTATTTTTCTGGACGAAATCGGCGAGCTGCCGCTGTCTCTGCAGGTTAAGCTGCTGCGGGTGCTCCAGGAAAGCGAGATTCGTCCGGTGGGGGATTCAAAGCCGACACAGGTCGACGTCCGGGTGATTGCCGCTACGGCCAGGAACCTGGAGGAAGAGGTCAAGCGCGGTCTGTTCCGTGAAGATCTTTTTTACCGGCTGAACGTTCTGGCCATCCCGCTGCCGCCGCTGCGGGACCGGACGGAAGACATCCCCCATCTGTGCCGGCACTTCCTGGAGCGCTTCAACACCAAGATGAAAAAGGCGATCCAGGACCTGAGCCCTGCCGCGATGGGGTTGCTGCTCGATTACGGCTGGCCCGGCAACGTGCGCGAACTGGAGAACGTGATGGAACGCGCCGTCCTCCTGTCGGAAGAGGCTATTCTGCTGCCCGAGCATCTGCCGGCGGAGATCGGTGCGGGCGGCAAGGTCGAACGAGCGGATGAACCGAGAGCAGGTCTTTCGCTGAAGGAGGCCCAGCGAGCCATCGAAAAAAGGCTGATCACACAGGCCCTGCAGGAAACCGGCGGCAACCGGACGCAGGCCTCGCGGCTGCTGGAGATCAGCCACCCCTCCTTGCTGAGCAAGATCAAAACTTACGGAATAGGGCTGTGAGGCGGGCAGCCGCTGCGGCGGTCAACCGGTATATTCCGGGCGGGTGTTTATTTTGTTGCGGAGCTTCCCGGAACACTTGAAGGTGATCACGCGGCGCTCCCGCAGCATGAGATCTTGACCGGTGGCGGGGTTGCGGCCGCGCCGCTGATTTTTCCCCTTGACGCAGAATTTCCCGAAGCCGGAGATGAGGACATCATCGCCTTTCTCAAGGTTGGCCTTGATGATCTCGATGAGGGCTTCGACAAGATCTACGGCCTGCTTCTTGGAAAACCCATCCTCATGAATCCGCGCGACGATATCATCCTTCGTCACCGCCATAGTTCCTCCTGAGAACCAATACCCAGAACCGGATCATCCGGTAGTGCGTTGTTCCTCGATGGAGCCCGGCGCCGGTGATTTCGGCGGAAGGGCGGACTCGATCTTTTTCATAATGGCCTCGACACTGCGCATGATTTCATCAATTTCCGATTTTAGCTCAATATCTTCAAGATCTTTCATGATGGCCCCTGCTCAGCCGCTCTTGATTGGCGCGTGTTGCAGCGCCGCGCGAACAATTACACGAAGATTATCCGGATTTCCTGGGCATGTCAAGCGGCTTGTTAAATATTCGTTGATTTTTCAGATGATTACTGTGTGATGACCGCCTTCGGGCCGCCGAGGCGGTTGCCTTGCGCTTCAAATTGATTTACATTCATAAATTTAAGCAACTGCCGCTTGATTTCGCAGGCATGAGGGTCAACCGGAATCAGGACCGAACCGGCCGCCGGCGGCGGTGGCGTCGCGTGGGGTGCAACCATGGAGGTGACGGGCGGACGGGAACCGGTCATCGGCTGATTTGCGGGAGTTTGATGGAGCCGCACCACGGACTTGAACCGTGAACCTACGCATTACGAATGCGTTGCTCTGCCATTGAGCTAGTGCGGCTTGTCATCCTTTGCTGACTCGTGCGTTCGTTGATGAAGTGCTAAGCTTATTAGTCGCTTGCGAATCAGTTGCCCGGCCGATTGAGCACCGTCGGCTTAATTTTTAATATTTACTTCGTTCATGGATCAAAATCAAGACATAATTAATGCTTCCGCCGTAGCAGAGGCCGTCGCCGCCCGCGACCGCGCCGTGGAGGTCTGCGGTGTTGCCGGCAGTGAGCGCGCGCTGATCATCACCGCCATTTACGCACGGCGGCGAACATCGATGCTGGTGGTGGCGCCCTCCGTGGAGGAGGGCCAGCGGCTGGTCGAAGACCTGCGCTTTTTCAGTCATCACCAGGCCGTTCCGGTGCTGTTTTTCCCTTCCTACCACCAGCTTCCGTTCAAGTTTCTTTCCTACCACAACGAGACGGCCTCCGAACGCATCCGGGTTCTTTACCGGATGCTGACCGACGAGGTGCCGCCCGTCGTGGTGGTTCCGGTCCAGGCGCTGCTGCAGCGGCTGGTTCCGCGGCAGGAGATCAGCCGGTACGCCGAACTGATCCTGACCGGTGAGGAGGTCGACCGCGAGCAGCTGGTTTCGAAGCTGATCGCCGGCGGCTACCTGCGGACCGCCATCGTGGAAGAGCCGGGCGACTTCTCCGTGCGCGGGGGCATCGTGGACGTGTTCTCGCCGCTTTACCCGGACCCCCTGCGGATCGAGCTCTTCGGCGACCGGGTGGAGTCCCTGCGGTTCTTCTCCGCCGGCGACCAGCGTCACATCGGCACGGTGACCGAGGCGGTGCTTCTGCCGGCGCGCGAAGCGATCCTGAAACCGGACGCGCTGCCGGAGATCCTCAACCGCATCCGGCTGCAGGCCGCCGACCTCAACCTGCCGCCCACCCAGGTGCGCAAGATCACGACGAGTCTATCCCAGCAGGAGACATTTTCGGGGATCGAGAGCCTGCTGCCGCTGATTTACCCCGGGCTCGAGTGCCTCTTCGACTATCTGCCCACGGATGCGCTTTGCGTGGCCGCCGGCCCCGAACAGCTGGAGAGCGCCGCCACGGAGTTCGAAGAACTGGCGCGCACCACCTACGCCGCTGCGGTCGACCACCGCAGCTTCTGTGTGCCTCCCGAAAGCCTCTATGTGCCGTGGGAAGAGGTCCGCAGACGGCTTGAGCAGCGCCGCCCGGTGGCCTTAAAGCTCCTGGAGGTAGTCCAGGGCGGGGACCACCTCGATGCGCCGGGGGCCCGGGTGGTGACGGTCGGCGTTCAGTCCAACAGCGAGTTGACGGCCGGGCTTCGCCAGCACCGGGACAAGGAGCAGCTCCTGATGCCGCTGGCGGACTGGATCGGCGACCAGCAGCGCCTGGGCCGCCGGGTACGGGTCGTGTGCCGGAGCAAGTCCCAGGCCGAGCGCCTGATGTCCCTGCTGGCGCCCTACGGTCTGCATTTCCAGCGATCCGAGGGCTTCCCGGCATCGGCGGTGGAACCTTTAAAGGCGGTGGTCTGCCTGGGTCAGCTGACCAACGGCTTCGTGTGGCCGGCCGAGCGCCTGGCGGTGGTGAGCGAGGACGAGATTTTCGGCGTTCGGCACATTCGCCGGGCGAAGCCGGACGCCAAGGCCCGCATCCGGCTCTTCGACCTGCAGGAGCTGAAGCAGGGAGATCTGATCGTGCACACCGAACACGGAATCGGCCGATACGAGGGACTCCAGAAGCTCTCGGTCGAGGGGGTGCGCAACGATTTTCTGGCCCTGACCTACCACGGCGGCGACAAGCTCTACCTCCCGGTCGACCGCATGGGCATGGTCCAGAAGTACATGGGGGTCGAGGGCCACACGCCCGCGTTGGACAAGCTCGGCGGCAAATCCTGGGAGCGGGTGATGGCGCGGGTCAAGCGCTCGGCGGAGAAGATGGCCGGCGAGCTCCTGAAGCTTTACGCGCAGCGCAAGGTCGAGACCGGGTTCTCCTTCGGCGCGGCGGACGGCTATTTCCGGGATTTCGAAACCGGGTTCGCCTACGAAGAAACGCCGGATCAGCTCAAGGCCATCGACCAGGTGCTGGAGGACATGCAGCAGACGGCCCCCATGGACCGGCTGGTCTGCGGGGACGTCGGCTACGGCAAGACCGAGGTGGCCTTGCGGGCCTCCTTCCTGGCGGTCAACAACGGCAAGCAGGTCGCCGTGCTGGTGCCCACGACGATCCTGGCGGAGCAGCACTACGCCACCTTCCGCGGCCGGTTCCAACGCTACCCGGTGAACATCGCCTGCCTCAGCCGCTTCCGTTCGCGCAAGGAGCAGCAGGCCATTGTGGAGGGCTTGAAATCCGGCGGCGTGGACATCGTGATCGGGACCCACCGCCTGATCCAGAAGGACATCGTCTTCAAGGACCTGGGGCTGCTCGTGCTGGACGAGGAGCAGCGCTTCGGCGTCAAGCACAAGGAAAAGCTCAAACGCCTGCGCGCCACGGTGGACGTGCTGGCGCTCACGGCGACCCCGATCCCGCGGACATTGCACATGTCGCTCATGGGCGTCCGGGACATCAGCCTGATCCAGACGCCCCCGGAGTACCGCAAGGCCATCATCACCTACATCTCCGAGTTCGACCCCGATGTCGTCGCCGAGGCCGTCCGCCGCGAGCTGCGCCGCGGGGGGCAGGTCTACTTCGTCCACAACGCCATCCACAGCATCCATGCCATGGCGCGCAAGCTCCAGGATCTGGTCCCGGAGGTTCGGCTCGACGTGGCCCACGGCCAAATGGCGGAGGAGGATCTGGAGCGCGTCATGATCCGGTTCCTCAACCGGGACATCGATCTGCTGGTGTGCACCACCATCATTGAATCCGGCCTCGACATTCCGTCCGCCAACACGATCATCGTCAACCGGGCGGACTGCTTCGGCCTGTCCCAGATGTACCAGCTGCGCGGCCGTGTGGGTCGAGCCGACGAGCAGGCTTACGCCTACCTGCTCATTCCCGGCGAGAGCCTGCTCACCGCGGACGCCCGCAAACGCCTGAAGGTTCTCATGGAGCACAGCGATCTGGGCTCAGGCTTCAATATCGCGATGAACGACCTGGAAATCCGCGGCGGCGGTACCATTCTGGGGGCGTCTCAATCGGGCCACATTGCCGCGGTCGGCTACGACATGTTCCTCAAGCTGATGGAGGATGCGGTCGCGGACCTGAAAGGCGAGCCGGCGGCCCAGCCGTTGGATCCCGAAATCAATATCCCGCTGTCGGCCTATTTTGCCGAATCCTACATCCCCGACATCGACCAGCGGATGATGCTTTACCGGCGCTTGGCGCGGATGACCGGATTGCAGGAGATCGGCGACATGCGCGCGGAATTGACCGACCGCTTCGGTCCCCCGCCGGATGAGGCGACCCAGCTGTTGTTCAAAATCATGCTCAAGGTCCTGGCGCGCAACGCCGGGGTGTCGCGTTTGGACGTGAACGATCAGAAACTGGTTCTGTATTTTTCCGACATCCACCCGAAAAATGTCGATGCCGTGGTGAAAATGGTTCTCGACGATCCGGAGCGCTTCGAAATGTCTCCCGGCGGAGTGGTCAAGGCGCGGCTGACCCAACACGGCGCCGTGGGGCAGCTGGCCCAAGCCAAAAACATCTTGCAAGCCATCGGGCAACGTGTTAATAGTGAAGAAAATTAAATTCTTATCCGCTATGACGGCCCGGGTGCAGCAGCCCCGGCAAAGCGGGGTGGGTCGTGTGGGTGATGTGGGCTAACGGGCGGCGGGCGGCCCTCTGGGTCCGGTTGGCAATGGGGGTTCTGGCCCTGATGGGCTGCGGCCCATCCGACTCCGAGCGCACCGACGCTTACCTGCTCAGGGTCGGCAACCGGAAGATCACGGTACGGGATTTCCTGCAGGCGTTTGAACTGGCGAAAACCGCACATCCCGACAGTGCGGATCAAAGCTCATCCGCGCTTCAGGACGCCCGCCGGCAGTTGCTGAACGAGATCACGACCGAGCTGGTCATCCTCAATCGTGCGGAAGAGGTGGGTGTTTCCGTTTCAGATGCGGAGCTCGATTCGGCCATCGCCGCCATCCAGGCGGATTATCCACCGGGGGTCTTCGATCAGACGCTGAGCGAGGCCGCCGTGCCGTTCGAGGCCTGGAAGCAGCGGATGCGGTCGCGCCTGCTGCTGGAAAAGCTTGTCCAGGCGGAGCTGGGCGAGCGCATCGTGATCACCCGGGAGGAGGTGGCCGACTATTACGACCAACACTACCGGGGGAAAGCCGGGGCGGCCGACTCGGAAGAAAAGTTTCAGCGGTTGAAGGAAACGATCGTTGCCGACCTCCGGCGGAAAAAACTGGAAGAGGCGTTTGTCGATTGGATCGACCGGCTGAAAGAAAAATACACGGTAGAGGTGAACTCGCCGCTGTGGGCGGAACTTTCGGGCCGCGGCCCGGATCCGTCTCCACCGCCGCCCACCCCGCTGCCGGCGGGGAAGTGACCATGGCGCGACGGGGGGCCCGAGCGCGATAGGGTTGAGATCATGAGATTCTGGTTGCCAGTTATCCTGTGGGCCGTCGGCGTCGGAGGCTGGCTCGCACCGGCGGAGGCCGCGGCGGCGGAGGTGGCCGTTGTCGATCGCATTGTGGCGGTCGTCAACGAGGATATCGTCACGCTGTACGACATCGATATGCTCCTGCGTCCCATGGCTCAGGACCTCAAGCGCCAAGGCCTGCCTCCGGAGCGCGAACGCCAGACGCTCGCCCGTTTGCGCGAGGAGATCCTCGATAATCTGATCAACACCAAGCTGACCGAGCAGGAAGTCAAGCGCTACAAGATCGCGGTTACGGACGAGGAGATCGAAAATCACATCCGCCAGGTCAAGCAGCGCAGATCCCTCACGGATGAAAACCTCAAGGCCGGGCTGGCCCAGGAGGGCTTGACCCTGGAGGAATACCGCAAGGAGGTCAAGCTCCAGATCCAGCGATCCAAGCTGGTCAACCGCGAGGTCCGATCCAAGGTGGTCATCACCCAGGCGGATATCAAAGACTACTACGAAAAGAACAAATCGAAATACGGCGGCGGAAAGCAGTATTACCTCTGGAACCTTTTCGTGAAGCTGCCGCCCCGGCCGGCCCCGGAAGACCGGCAGGCGGCAAAGTCGCTGCTGCAGGAGGCGCTTGCGGAGGTGAACCGGGGCCGATCGTTCGAGGAACAGGTGCGTCTCACCGCCGATGGCGCCAAGGGCATTCAGGGCTCGGAGCTCGGCTTGTTTCGCATCGACGAGCTCACCCCCCAGCTGCGGGATGCGGTCCAGGGCATGACGGCCGGTCAGGTTTCGGCGATCGTGGAGTCCGACTTCGGCTATCAGGTCGTCTACCTTCAGCAGATCAACGAAACCGCCGGAAAGCCCATGGCCCAGGTCGAGGCGGAGATCCAGGAAACACTTTTCCGAGAACGCGTCGACAGCCGATTCGCCTCCTGGCTGGCAGATCTGCGCAAACACTCGCACATCAAAATCGTGGGTGCGCCGTGACCATCGGTGCCGGCGCATGAATCAGGGATCCGGAAGCGAGGCGGCATG
>Ga0209254_10007249_pt1 | contig 10227 bp, 8 predicted proteins | sample FrelakmetDIP11DI_FD_187148 | JGI IMG/M metagenome (GOLD analysis project Ga0209254, IMG submission 187148) | Freshwater lake sediment microbial communities from the University of Notre Dame, USA, for methane emissions studies - DIP11 DI (SPAdes)... | ecosystem: Environmental > Aquatic >...
GTTTGGGCTGCAGTCAATCAGCCTATTGTCTCGGATGCACTTACTCTTGTGAGTGCAGCGCCAGGGACAAGCCGCCTGCTTTAGCTGGCGGTTGTTGACTTGGATCTCCTCTTGACGAGAACCCACAGCCTCACCACAATCCCGGGAGCAGCCGCCAGCGCACCTGGCTGGCGTAATCCGCGTAACCGCCGAGCAGGCGCTCCTCCCAGAAGATGCGCATCCAAACAGTAGCCAGCAAGACCGCCCAGATCGCGGCATTCCAGGCCGACCAGCAGCCCCAGACCGCTCCCAGCAAAGCCAACAGCTCGCCGGCGTACATCGGATGGCGCAGCACCCGGTACGGACCTCGCCGGACTAAACCGCGGTCAGCTGGGGCAATGCCAAAGGAGCTGCCCAGGCTGGACAGACTCCAGACTGCAAATGCCAGCCCTGCCAGGGCGATCCCAACCGCCAGCCTCGCAGGCGCCTCCTGCACCTGCAAGGCAAGAGGCAACAGAGCGGACAGCCAGGCCACTGCTTTCTGGAAAAACGGCGCTTCCACTCTCTCGCCCTGCCTTCCTGTAAGCCAGTAGGCGACCAGGCCAGTCTGGAGCGTGAGCAGCAAGGCTAGCGGGGACTTGTATTGCCAGGCCTGTGCCAAACGTAATCCAGCCATGAATAACCAGAACGATAAAGCCAATAGATTGAATATTCTTGAACTCCTTCGCATAGCGCCATTCACCTGATCGACTGAGCCCTGCTCTTTAGAACATCTGCAGGATGGGCAGCATGAAGGAGCCCAGGATCACGACCACAAAGGGGATGAAGAAGAACAGCGCCGTAGCCAGCACCAGGCGCGAGTCCAGCTTCTTGGTTTCGCTCATCAAGCGCTGGCGGTATTCCTGCGCCATCGCCTGGGCGATGCGGGACATCTGCGCTGCTCCAGCCACACCCTTCTCTGAAACGCGATCCAGCTGGGCGGCGAAAGAGCGCACGGCTGGAACGTTCGCAGCCGTAAAGGTGTCGAAGAGCGACCCGTGCAGCTTCTGGCCTCCATCGCGCCGTGAAAAGAGCGGTTGCCCGGTCCGCTGCGAGCGGGCGATGGCCTCGGCGATCAGCAGCGGCACAGGGCCAGGCAGAGAGGCGCTGCGGCTGAGAGCCTGTTCCGGCGGGACTCCAGCGGCCAGCTCGGCGGCTACCAGCGAGGCGATTTCGGGCAGACCGCGCCCGGCCTGCCGGCGCACGCGGTTGGCTTTCGAGCGTGCCGCCAGGAAGGGGTACGTGAAACCCAGGACAGGCGCAAACAGGCTGATCGGGGCCGGGTTGACCAGCAGCAAGGCTGAAGCCCCCAGCGCGTAGAGCAGGGCAGTAAACACCAGCCGCCCGACCCCCCAACCCGGATAGTTCTCGCCGCGCTGCGCCCAGCGCAGATGGTCCTCCCAGGTTTCGATGGAGATGGGCAATTTCTTCGCCAGCTTCTCACCCAACTCGTCGCCGCGCGTGTGCAGGCGCCGCTCTCCCTGGAAGTCCGACAGCTGGCGGCTGGCGCCGCGTTCGATGCGCACGGTCTTCAACAGCCAGTAGACGATCCCAGATAATGAAATGGCGGCCAGGATTGGCCCGATAAAACGAATCACATGTGCCATGAACAACTCCTCAATACAAATCACTGTAGGCTGTGGGCTGACAACTGATGGCTGTTATTCCACCGCTTCGCGAATGGTATTACCGATGTACCAGAAACCGACGCCTGCCCACAGGATGGCGAAAAGCATCCCGACCTGCACGAGCGGGTTCTGAGAAATGGCTGTCGAGGCCGGGTTGAGCAGCACCGAACCCAGAGCGGCGCCCAGCGCCAGGGCAATGATCCGTACCGTCCCCCAGGCGCCGTCGGCCACGGCGTTTGCCTCGGCGCGCGTTTCAAGCAAGCCGGACAGGTTGTCCGCCGTCATCTGGAAGGCTTCCACATAACCCTGGCCGCCTGTCTCATACAGCCTCTCGACCTGCACAGCAAAGAGCAACAAGGCGGGCGAGATGTCTTTCGCCTCTTCCTGGATGGATGTCAGGCCGGAGGCGCCCTGCGACTGGATGCGCTGGACGAGCCTGACCAGCCAGGCTTGCAACGGCCCACCCGGCTCCAGGTTCTCGGCTTCTTCCGAGAGCACAGCCAGTATATTGGAGCTGGACTGCAGCGCGCCGGACAGGCGGGTGAGCAGAAGCGGAATTTCCTTCTCGATCTGCTGGCGCAGCTTGCTCCATTTGCTTTCCACCAGGCCATTCACCAGGAAAAAACTCAAGACAGGCGCTGCCAGCCACAGCAGCGTGGGTAGTCTGAACATAATCAGCGGAAGCAGGAAAACCATCGCTCCTGAGATGTAGGCCAGGATCAGGGCGCTTTGCTCCCAACCGGTTACATCCAGCCCATAGACACAGAAAGCTACACGCAGTTTATAGATCTTCGAACCCATCGGGGGGGAAGATTGGTCTTTCGGACTGCCCGGATCTACCTCAGGCTGCTGGAAATCGGCCAGCGCCCGCCGCGCGCCCCACTGCCAGGCCAGCAGCCCGTTCAGCAGGAAATACAAGCAGACAGCCAGCGCTCCGGCTGCCAGCAAGGGAAAAATGAAACGCAATATCTGCATCGCTACTCCTCTTTTCTATCGGCGCGTCATGGGCAGCAGGTCCTGGTCGCCTGGTTGATAGAGTGAGTGGAACTGCACTCGCTCAGCCTGCAGCATCCGTTCTACTTCCCACACACCCAACAACTGGCGGCGGCCATCCAGCCAGCCGACCTGCACCACCAGGTCGATTGCTTCAGCAAAGATTGCTTTAGCAGCTGCCATCTCGACTCCCACATCGGAAAACATGATCACCGCCATACGGAAGACTGCCTGTTCCGGTCCTTCGGCGTGAAAAGTAGACAACCCCGGATGGTCGGACATTTGGGCGCGGAAGAGCGACATGGCTGCGTCGCCTTTGCGCACCTCACCCACGATCAGCCAGCGCGGCGACATGCGCATGGCGTCATCCACCCCATCGCGCAGCGTGTAGGGCGGAACGGACGAGCCGGGCGGGGCCGGCCTGGCTTCGATCGTCACGGCATGCGGATGATCGAGCCAGATCTCTTCCGGATCCTCGATCTTGACCACCCGGGCGCCCTTGGGGATACCGGAACACAGGGCTGACAGGATGGTTGTCTTGCCAGTGGCGGTGCCGCCAATGACCAGCAGCCGTGCCTGGCGGCTCACTGCTTCAACCAAGCCGCGGATCACCGCCTGTGGGGCCATCCCCCAGCTGACCAGCTGTTCGGGGAGCACCGGTTTTGGCTCGAACAGGCGGATGTTTATTGACGGAAAGCCGGCGCCGGGCACCAGGATAGGATGCAGGATCTTCACGCGCGCCCCACCCATACCTTCTGATCGGGGCAGCTTGGCATCCACCGATGGCGTGGCTTCCGAGACCGAGCGTCCTAATGGCGCTAAAAGCGTTTCCACTGCGCGCCACACTTCAGACACTGGCGGGGCCAGGTCGAGCTTCTCGAAGTCCGGCGCCTCCTTGCGCCGCGCCCATACCGAACCGTCGGGAGTGAGTGTAACTTCCGAAAAACCCGGATCACGGCCCTGGCCGGGCAAGAGCTGGTTCAGAAAACCCAACCCGCCGGCCTGGGCCACCACCTGCTGCACCAACGAAGCCTGCAGTGCGGGCGAGGCGACCAGGCCCAACCGGGCGATCACGGTCACCACGGCTGGCTGGGCTTTGGCTGTCAGTTGGGCAGCGTCACGCAAAGCAGACAGCGTCAGCCCCTGGCGCTGCAGCAGTTCCACCGCCTGCGCCACAACCTGGGCCTGCTCCTGTGGCGAGATGCTCTGGGCAAGTCCTGCCCAGGATGATGGCATATTTACCATATTAATCACACCTTGATCTTGAGCGGTCCAATGCGGATGACCTTCTTCTGCGGGCCGCTGTAGCTCCCGTCCTTGACCGACAGCAGCGTATCAGCCAGCGGTTTGAGCGCCCGGGCGAACTCGTCGCTGGCCACCAGCGGCAACGCCCGGTTGTCCTGGGCTGCCCCAACGCGCGGATCGTCCGGGATCTGTGCCACAATCGGCGGGAAAGAACGGCCCAGCAGCTGGCTGGCCGAGCGATGCCACTCGTTGCTGTCCAGCCGGCTGCCCACCCGGTTGAGCACCACATAGACGCCGTTGTGTGGAATGGTATGCTGCCCGGCCAGCCGCTCGACCACCGTGCGGTAAGCCTCCACCGAGCGCATCACGCCTTCCAGGGACGGGCGCGCCACCAGCACCAGGGTGTTGGCAGCTGCGATGGCGTTGGCAGCCAGGGCGGTGGGCGGCGCGTCCAGTACGATCACGGCGTACTCGCTGCGGATGGCCTGGTTGACCAGCCGCTCGAGCGAGTTGGGGGCGTCCACCGGTGTGTTGATAGCCTGGGCTTCGGAGAGCACATCCGGGAACCCGGCCAGCACATCCAGGTGATCCTTCTTCTGGATGGCAGCCTTCAGCCCATCCGGGGTGGGGTTGGCGCGCCAGTGGGACAGGTTGGGTTCCTTTTTCAAGCTGAGGATCAGGGGCAGATCGTCGGGAGAGCCCAGGCCGATCAGCAGGGTCGGCAGCCCACGGCGGGCCGACTCGTAGGCCAGGTTGGTGGAGACGGTCGTCTTACCCACCCCGCCGGTCTGGTTCCAGACCGCAATGATACGCATCTGCACCGGCAGGATCCCGCTGCGCGCGGACATCTCCCAGACCCCACCCATCCCGGGGTGCGAGAACGAGCGCATGGCAGAAACATCCCCATACATCCGGCCGTTCAACTCCGCCAGCGGCGTATCGCCGCGGTAGACGCCCTTCACACAGGGCACCTTTCCAATTGCTTCCAGCTCTTCCGGGGTAGCCTGCAGCGGCAGCAGGATATAGGCGGCGCCCTGCAGGCGGGTCAGGAAATTGACCAGCTCCTCTGGACCTGGGAAGATCGAGGCGTCCAGCAGCAGCGCCTCGGGGCGGCTGGCAATTTTGAGCGACAGGTCTGGCAGGTCGTTGGCCCAGCTCGTGACGCGAAAACGGGCATCAGCCTGCAAGGCGGCGTACCAGGCAGAAGTACGCAGCGAGGGGCCGGCGAGCAGGATTGTGACAGCTTCGCTCACTGGAGCGGTTGAGATGGTTGGATCGGACCAGGTAGCATGCATTCAGATTAGCCCTTGGGTTTGGTCGGGATCGAGGTAGCCGTTGGGAGCGGCAAGGGTGTTGTCTCTACCGCAGTTGTTCCACTGGGATAGCCGGTCGGCGTCTCGGTGGGGGTCGGTGAGGGTCCTGGTGTGCGCACCAGGTCAGGCAGGTAGACGCCTGAGGAGATAAAAGCCTGCGGCTGCTGTGGTTCCAGGTACAGGGACAGTTTGGCATTCCCGGCCTGGTCAAGTGCCGGGAGCAAATCCACGGCATAGATCAGCCGCGTGTCGTTGGGCACACCGAAGGCTGTGAAGTCGTAGCTCAGCACGCGCGCCGTGATCGGCACCGCCAGCACCACGGTGCCGGCCTCCTGGCGCTGGGCAGTGTTGAGGTTGTTCGTTGACGAGCCCAGCGCTCCCGCGCTGCTCTCAGTCGGGCTGGCTCCCTGGGCGGTCGAAGGTGGTTCAGCCGGTGGGTCCTCGGCCAGGAAAGATGGCGAGATATACAGCACACGCAAGCCACCGGTGACCGCCTTGCCAAAAGTCCCGGAACCGGAGATATCCGGTAAGATGGCCGTCACACCAACCAGGTCACCGGGTTTGAGCAGCCCGGCCAGGCCGCCCGAATCGGTGACATGAATAGCGATGGCGCGCTCATCCGCTTTCAAGACGATGGTCTCACCGCCCAGATGAGCCGGGTAGATCAGGTCGCCAGCGGTGCGCGCCATGCGCAGGCGCTGGCCAACCAGCGCATTTGGATCGCTGAAAGCGCCGGCCGGCGCCAGGCTCTTGGGCAGCTCGAGTACCTGCAGGTCAGCCGCCTGCAGGACATGCCCGGCGGGCAGGTCAGCCGCAGCCGCTACCAGCGCTACGGTATCTTCGGGCTGCATCAAGACCAGCGCGAAGATGAAAACGAGGGCTGCAATAAGGATAGGTAGAAAACGTTTCATAATCTCTCTCCATGAGGGGGTGAATTGGGATCCTGGACAGTCAGCGCGGCGGCCAGCTCGGAAAACGGGCGCAGCTCGCAATCCAGGATGGTCTGCTGGTCGCTGGCCAGCACCAGCACAGCTACCGGCGGGTCGCCGGGATTGATCTGAGCCTGCAGCCTGCCCTGGGCGACCAGGTTGGCAAGTTTGTTGGGAAGATCAGTCAAGGGTGTCGTCATAGGTTGAGAAATTAGTCCTTCTGGGATTAGTGGGTAGGAGTAGGGCTGGCCGATAAGTTCACCGCGGTCGGCATGCTGTTCCACCAGCCTGGAACGGGCGATGGCGTGGGGGACGAGGTAGCCAGAACAGGCGCTCCCCATTGGCCTGAGCTGCGCTGGAACACAATCTGAGAGACGCCACTCAATAACAGGATCAGCGCCAGCGCCAGAGCCAGTAGCAGAATGGTTCTGTGTGTATCGTTCAACTTGGAAGATGGTTTGAACTGTTTCAAAGCAGGATACTTCCCAGCTTCTGCTCGATCTCGGCATCCGTTGGCTCGCGCACGTCCAGCAAGAGCGGGCGGAACAGGATGGCGCGCTGCAGCTCACGCAGGCTGGTGTAGGGGAAACGCCCGATAGCCAGGCCGATCGGGATGTCCGAGACAAAACGCCGCCACTCTTCATCCCGGAAACCTTTCTCCGAACGGGCCAGCGACGAGAGCACCAGGTCCTTGTCTTTGGGATTCTTCAAAAATGCGACCACCAGGTTGTTGCAGGAGGAGACGATATCGGCCGGGAGCATATGCGGCGCCTGGGTGATGACGTGCAGCCGGGCTTTATACTTCCTGGCATCGCGGAACATATCGCCAAAGCGCTGCGAAGCGGAGACGCCGCTCGATTCGTCCTCATCCCCGCCGCCCGAGTCCGCCCCGGCGAAGATTTTATTGGCTTCTTCGAAGAAGATCTGCAGGATCGGTTCGCCTTCATTCACTTCGTGGACGCGCCGGGCGACCATATCGGTGTACAGGTGCCAGCCAACCCAACCCAGCAAGAATGCCTTCCCAAAATCGTCCAGGAACATACCGCCTTCGATGATCGAGATACCCCAGGGTTTGCCCAGGTCTTCGATGGCAATCACCTCTTCACCCGGCGCGAACTGGGCTGCGGCAGCCCCCTGCACCAGCGGATTCAAACGGAACAGGATGCCTTCCAACACACCTGACAGCATGGTGTCGCGCGGCGGGACCCCTTTCAGCTTCTCTTCTACATCCTGGTACAGATCTTCCAGCCCCACGCAGGTTGAACGCCGCACGGCCAGTTTCTGCCGTTTCTCGGCCGTCAATGCGGCCAGCGGCTTTCCCAGGGGTTCATCGATCAGCTCGGCTTCAGACTGATCACACACAAATCCCCACTTTGGGCTGACCTGCACTTTGGGGTCATCAACCAATACCCCATTCGCAATATAAAGCCGGCGCAGGGCCTCGAGCAGCTCTTGTTTCTGGCGCTTGACGCCCAGGCGGGCGATCGAACCAAAGATGTCGGCAAAGGCGCGCCACTGGGTCTCGGGGTCGATGTTGCGCCCGATCTGCAGCGGGTTCCAGCGCAGCGGGCGAGCGGCGTTCGGCCACAGCTGCAGGATATCGACATGCCCGCCCAATCCCTGAGCGTTGAGCAGCTGCCGCCAGCCGGCGCCGAAGTCGAGCACCACGGTGCGCAGCTTCCACTTCAAGGTCGTTTCGTAAGCCATGCGGATGGCAGCCACCGATTTGCCAAAGCCGGTGTCGCCGGCGAACAGCGTGTGCATCAGGCGGCCTGGATCCAGCCTGACCGTCGCGGCGGTCAGGTCGCGCGTGGTGGGAGAGATCTGGTGGCCGAGCACCACCTCACCCGGCATTTGCGGGATGAAACCCATCTCAGCCGGGATGGGCGGCATGACCGTCACGGCGGTGCCTTCTTCGATCAAAGCTGGCGCGGTGTAGGCGGAGACCATCGGGCAGTTCTGCAGTGTGGAATACTTTTCACCCAGCATGCCCTGGAACAGCGTGTCATTCGGATCGGGGATGCGAGCGGGCAGGAAAGCCCAGGCATGTTCGCGCAGTTGCTCCCGCTCAATGCCCTGCGGCCGGATGGTCAGCACCGGTGTCGGCACGTTGGGACCGTGGAAAGCCTGCGGGACGAGCGCTTCAGCGGCGGTCGCGCCGGCTTCACTGGCGGTGAAGAGCAGGGCGCTGGTCATGAAACCGCCCTCGGCGCTGGCTGCATTGAGCAGCGCTTCGAGCTGGCGCAGGACCTCCGTGGCGCGGTCGGCTACGTCATCTTCAGTCTGCCAGGTGCGGTTGAGCGATATGCTCGGGACCAGCCCGGTAGAGAAGCCGCCCGAAACAGCCTGCGCCCCCGAACGGGAAAGGGCTGTGCCGAGCGATTGCCCCTGTGCTATCGACTCGCCCCAGTTCTCGGAGACGCCATCCGCCTGGCCGCGCGTATCCGCTGTTCCAACCGAATCCGCCCAGGATTTGCTCTCCGAACGAGATTTTGTCACGCCATCGCTGAAGCCCTGCGAGTGCGCTCCACCCACCGAATCGGCAGATCCAACCGTGTCGGCGCTGCCGACCGTGTCGGCGGATCCCTGCGAGACGGCTGTTCCGCTGGTCTGGGTGTTGGTTGTCCCGCTAGAGGCAAACGAGCCGCCTCCCACGCTATTGGTTACCCCGCCACCAACAGAAGAATTGACTCCGCCGCCTAATGAGGACGATTCGGACGTACCTGTGCCTTGCGAAGCCGACTCTCCCCAGCTATGCCCTGCGCCCAGCGAGCCGCCCACGTTGACGCCGCCGGACAGCTTCCCGGCCAGGGGCGAAATTTCGCCCAGGCCTCCGCTCAAACCTGCGTTGGCGCCTGCGTTCAGCCCGGCCTCGACCGAGTTAGATTGGCTCTGGCCTGTGGACTGGTTGGTGGATTGTCCTTCACTTTGCGACCAGTTGGCCGATTGCCCTTGCCCCCAGTTCGCCGACTGGCTCTGCGACCAGTTTGAGGCGTTGCCCTGGCTGGCGGATTGGCTGTTCGAGACGCTGCTGGATTGGGTCACCGATTGGCTTTGCGTGTGCGCCTGGCTATCGGTGTGCGCGCGGCTGTCAGTATGGCCCCAGCTGGCAGAATCGGCCTGGCTATCCACATGGGAATCAGCCACGCCCTTGGTTTCGCTGCCGCCGGTTGTGTGGCTGCGGCTGTCGGTGTGGGCCAGGCTATCGGTATGCGATTGCCCCCAGCCGTGCGAAGCGCCTTCGGCCGTACTCTGCGCCTGGCTATCCGAGCGTGAGTAGCCCCCGCCCTGCGAGTTTGAGATCGCCGCCAGCAGCGGGATGCCGACGCTAAAGCCGATGCCGATTGAGCCGCGCCGGCGGGAGGCGACATTAGAAGCCGCCTGCGCCACCCGCACCAGCGCTTCGGTCAATCTGCGGCGTCCAAGGTGTTCAGCCGTGACCTGGAAGATAAAATCTTCGCGCAGTTTAGCCAGGCCGCGGAAGAGCAGCTCGTTTTGCTCGGCGGCCAGGTCTTCCGGGGTGTCATTGGGTAGCTCGCCTTCTTTGCCCAGTCCGCGGCGCGTCTCGCGCGGGTCGGGATGGCCCAGAAGAGCCAGCACATCCTGGCTGCGCCGGGTGATGAACTCGACGTACCACTCGACCCATTTCAGGGCTGGCGGGCGCGTGATCGATTGGGGATAGCTGGCTGCCAGCGTCGCCACCACGGCGGCAATCTGGGTCTGGGCTCGGCTGGCCGCGACCTGCAAGGACAGGTCTTCTGCGGCTGCGCCATAGTACTGCACGATGCCGATGTGTTCGGGGGTGAAGATGCCCGCCGCCGAATACAGGAAATGCACTCCGGCGTTATACAGGCCGCGCACAGCCGCCCACTGCTTACCGAGCAGGTCGTAGTCTTCGCGCACGGCGATCGGGATGCTCGACAGCTCGCGCAGGACGATACAGCGGTAGCGCTCACCATCCGGCGTCCCCAGGCGGAACCAGGCATACTGCAGCATGCCGTCCGGTGCGTACAGCCCATTATCCAGCACTTGCACCGGCATTGACTGCCTCCTCCTGCGTGATAACCAGACCGGTTGGTTCGCCCTTGGGAGAGAGTGAGG
>Ga0209254_10007250_pt1 | contig 10227 bp, 7 predicted proteins | sample FrelakmetDIP11DI_FD_187148 | JGI IMG/M metagenome (GOLD analysis project Ga0209254, IMG submission 187148) | Freshwater lake sediment microbial communities from the University of Notre Dame, USA, for methane emissions studies - DIP11 DI (SPAdes)... | ecosystem: Environmental > Aquatic >...
ATCTGGTTCACCTTCGCCTACCTGCCGTTTTCGAAACTGGCCCACCTGGTTTACCGCACGGCGGCCATGACGTATGCGGAGTACGCCGGACGAAAATAAGAAATCAGCCCTTCCGCGAACGCGGAAGGGCTGATACAAGCAAGCCCCCACCTCCATTCTACCAGCGCTGTATTTTAATGTTTGGCGTGGCCGTTGATGATAAGCGGAATCGTATCTTAAATATCAAGTGCGGATACGGCCGCACGGTTAAGATAGCCTTCCCCGCGCTGCCGGCCGGATCTTCCGCGCGGCTGAAGCCATCGAGTGCGGCGTCATCGGTGTCAACCCCGGTTGCATCTTTCGGAGTGCCCGGTCAAGGCTGTCCGGGGCTTTCTCCGCGAGAATCGCGCGTCTCTTCAAATTCCCGCCCGAAAAATTATTCCTAACGAATATAGTAAATTGGACGTTACCCCCCCCGGCTCTTTTGCAGCGGAGCCCGTAACTCCGTCCCGCGTTTTCAACCCGCATGAGCGCCTGGAACGGGGCTTGCTCTGCCTAGTGGCCAAAACCCATCGACCTGGAGAACATCAATGAAAATATGCACCGTCATGCCGAAGCGAATTTCCGAGGAAAGAAATGAGCGCAACCCGGGGCGAAAGGCTCCACGAAAGCAGAGTGCCTGCATCGCTCGACTCGTCCGCGGAGCCCCGCGGAGTGCAGAGCAAGGCACCCAGGCGCTCTGGCGCCGCCTCAAGGCTCCCCGGGCCGCACAGGCCGAGATCGCCGACCCCGTCAGTGTCAACCGCTACGAGGCCTATCACCGGAGCATTGAAAATTATGTCGGTACAGTGAAGGTGCCGGTCGGAATTGTCGGCCCTTTGAGAGTCAACGGGAGGTTTGCCCAGGGCGATTACATGATCCCGCTCGCTACCACCGAGGCGGCGCTGGTGGCATCCTACAACCGCGGGGCAAAAATCCTGAGCGGTGCTGGCGGCTGCAACGTTCGGATTCTCGATCAGGCTGTCAGCCGGGTACCGGGATTTGTCTTCGCGTCCCAGAAGGATGCTGTCGACTTTGCCCGCTGGTTCGAGTCACAGACAGATGCCATCCGACGGGCGGCCGAATCGACGACCCGCTTCGGCAGACTGATCCGCATCACCTGCATCCCCGAGGGCAGTTATGTTTTTCTCAAGCTCGACTTTTTCACCCGGGATGCCTCCGGCCAGAACATGGTGACCATCGCGGCTCAAGCCGTGTGCGAGTACATCCGCACCTGCAGCCCGGTCCAGCCACTCTCCGTTTACGTCGAGTCCAACTTCTCCGGGGACAAGAAAGCCAGCCGGCTGGCGCTGAATTCGGTCCGCGGTCGTAAGGTCGCTGCCGAAGCGGTCCTGCCGGAAACGGAGGTCCGCACCGGCCTGCACACCACCCCGGCGGAGATGGTGCGCTATTTCCGCATGGCCGTCGTCGCCTGCTCCATGGCCGGCACCCTCGGCAGCCAGGGTCAGTTCGCCAACGGTCTGGCCGGGCTTTACCTGGCCTGCGGTCAGGACGTGGCCTGCGTGGCCGAATCAGCCATCGGCCATACTTGCTTTGAAGTGCTGCCCAGCGGGGATCTCTACTGCTCGGTCAGCCTGCCCGGTCTGATGGTGGCCACCGTCGGCGGCGGCACCGGGCTGCCCAGCCAGAAAGCCTGCCTGGACATCCTCGGGCTTCACGGTCCGGGCAAGGCCCAGGCCCTGGCTGAGGTTGCCGGCGGGCTGTGTTTGGCCGGTGAAATCTCCATTGTCGGCGCCATCTGTGCCGGTGAATTCACCCGGGCCCATCAACATATGGCCCGCGCATCCTGAGGCCCGTGGAAAGGGGGATTTAAATGGCTGCGAACCGTTGGTGGGTCTATCAACGCGAGCGTTTCCCGGTCTTCCGGCACGGCCTGCTGATCGGAGGCGTCTGTTTCGGGACGCTGGTGTTTTCCATGCCGGCCGGCGAAAGACTCGGCCGGTCGACTCTCATCCGTTTTGCCGCTGCTTTTGCCACGGTCTTTCTTTTTTTCCTGCAGCTGCGAATTGCCGACGAATTCAAGGATTGCGAGGATGACCGCCGCTGCCGCCCTCACCGCCCGGTGCCCCGCGGCCTGGTGGCGCTTGGAGAGTTGAAGGTTGTCGCGGCGGCTGGTGCGGCCGCGCAGCTCGGCCTGGCGCTGCTGGTGAGCCCGCGTCTGCTGCTACCGCTCGCCGCCGTGTGGGTCTATATGCTGCTGATGACCAAGGAGTTTTTCGCCGCGTCGTGGCTCAAACGCCACGCCGTGATCTACCTCTGCTCCCATACCCTCATCCTGCCGCTGATCTATTTTTATGTCTCGGCCTGCGGGTGGCTGGCTCTAGGGATGCCGCCGCCCCGGGGACTTAACTGGCTGCTGGCCTTCGGGTTCTTCAGCGGCCTGGTGGTCGAAATCGGCCGTAAAGTCTGGGCGCCGGCGGATGAAATTCCAGGGGTTCAAACCTACAGCCGCCTGTGGGGCTACCAAGCGGCAACCGGGATCTGGGCGGGGGCAGCGCTGGCGGCAGCCGTTTTCATGCTGCTCGCGGCCGCTGCGAGCGGATCCATCGCCCCGCTGCTCGGGTTGACCGTCGCCCTGGCCGCGGCGGGTTTTCCGTGTCTGCGCCGGTTCATCAAGCTGGCGCAGGCCGCCGACGCCGCACGGATCGAACGCATGTCCGGAATCTGGACTCTGGCGACCCACGTCGGGCTGGGCCTGGTGCTGATGGCCAACCGCTAAGCCGCCGGACTGGACGCCTGGCGCAAGGAGGCTTCCATGCAATACATCGTGCGGTCGTATGATTCGGATGAAGGCAATCGCTTGGGCGGCAAAGCCCGTGCATTGCTGCGGCTCACCCAGGCCGGGTTTCCCGTGCCGGAATGCGTTGTGCTGACCGCGCAGGCCTTTCACGACAGTCTCACCCCGGTTCAGCGCACGGCCCTTGAATCCAACGCCGATCCGGCCGATCTGCGATCGGTCCTGGACGATCTCGCACCGAGCAGCCCGGTCCGCCGCGAACTGGCTGCCGCCCTCCTCGGGCGCGATCGAAGGGGGGCCCTGTTTGCCGTTCGGTCTTCGGCCTTGGATGAAGATGGACCGGAGCATTCCTTCGCAGGCCAATTGAGGAGCTTTCTCGGCGTCCGGCCACGGGATGTCGAGCGGTGTATCGCCGAAGTCTGGAAATCCGGCTTCAGTGCGGCCGTTTGCTCCTATCGCGCGCAACATGGGCTGCCCCTGCCGCCGCCTGCTCCCGCCGTCATCGTCCAGGAGATGGTTGATCCGGAGGCCAGCGGGGTCGCCTTCAGCGCCGACCCGGTCACCGGTGATCGCTCCATCGCCGTCATCGCGTCGAATTACGGGCTGGCGACCTCAGTGGTCTCGGGTGAAGCCGACAGCGACCTGCATCACGTAGACCGCGCCGGCCGCATCGTCAAGCGGCAGATCGCGGTCAAGGTCCGTGTCGACCGGTTGTCAGCCGCAGCAGCCGGCGGCGTATCCCCGATCACCGCCACGCCCCAGCAGGCCCGCTTGGCTGCTCTGACGAATGCACAGGTACAACAGGTCGCCGGGGCCGTACGGCGGATCGAAAAACTTTTCGGCGCACCCCAGGATGTGGAGTGGGCTCTGGCGCGCGGGCGACTGGTCATCCTTCAGGCCCGGCCCATCACCGCGCTCTGCCCCGCCGCCAGCGCAAGGGGTGCGCGCCAGATCTGGGACAACAGCAACATCGTGGAAAGCTATGGCGGCGTGACCACTCCCCTCACGTTCAGCTTCGCCCGACGCGCTTACGAGGGGGTCTACCGGCAGTTCTGCCGGACCATGGGTGTCCCCCGCGCCGCCATGGAAACCACCGGCGCCATTTTCATCCGCATGATCGGTCAGATCCGCGGCCGGGTCTACTACAACCTGCTCAACTGGTACCGGCTGATTGCGATGCTGCCCGGTTACACCTTCAATCGCCGCTTCATGGAGCAGATGATGGGCGTCAAAGAGGGGGCGGAACTGGATGCGATCGCACCGGCCATGCCCGCCTTCCCCAGCCGCCTTCGGGACGCCCTGCGCCTGCTGATCGCCGTCCTCCGCCTGGCCGCCAACTACGTCCGGCTTAGGGCCAAGACCGCCGCTTTCCAGCGAAGGCTGGAGGCGGCGCTCCGGGTCCACGGGGAGGGTTATTCCGGCGCCACGCCGGACCAGCTGGTCGCGGCGTTCAGAGATCTTGAGCGGCGTCTGCTGACGCGCTGGGACGCCCCCCTGATCAACGATTTCTTCACCATGATCTTTTCCGGTGTGCTGGGCCGGCTGTGCGAGCGCTGGGGGCTGAACTCGGGCGAACCCGTGCATCAGACCCTGTTGTGCAGCGGCGGTCACATGATCAGTACCGAGCCCGCACTGCGCATCGCCGAGATGGCCCGGCTCGCCGCATCCGACACCGACCTGCTGCAGGTCCTGCGGCAGGCAGACGCCCGCGACCGCATGCGCCGCCTGGGGCGGTTTCCCGAATTCCGTCTGAAACTACGAAATTATTTAGAGCGCTTCGGCGAGCGCTGCACCGATGAGCTCAAGCTTGAAAGCGCCACCCTGGGCGAAAACCCCCAGCCGCTCTTGCGCGCGATCGCCGCACTGGCCGACACTCCCGCCGTAAAAACGCGCGAGGTTCAGGCCCAGGCTGCGGCCGGCGCGACATCCGTGAAAACCGCCGAGGCGCGAGTGCGGACAGCGCTCTCCGGCAGGCCGCTGCGGCGGTGGGCATTCGCCTGGGTGCTCAAGAACGCGCGCGAACGGGTGCGCACCCGCGAGGACTTGCGCTATGAGCGCACCCGCGTCTTCGGCCGGGTGCGGACCATCTTTGTTGAACTCGGCCGCCGGTTCCACGAAATCGATCTTCTGCAGGACCCGCGCGACATATTTTTCCTCGAGGTGGATGAGATTTTCGGATTCGTTCAAGGGTATGCCAGCAGCACCAACCTGAAAGGCCTGGTGTCCCTGCGCAGGCAGGAATACGACGGTTACGCGCGCCTGGAAAAGCCGGACAACCGGTTTGAAACCCGGGGCATCGTCTACCACGGCAACCGCTTCACCGACGGAAATGGCCGACAGGACGCGCAGAGCTCGGGAGACGAGCTGCGCAAGGGCATCGGCTGTGGCCCCGGGGTCGCTTCCGGCCGGGCGCGGGTGGTGACGGATCCGGCCGCGGCGCACATCGAGCCCGGAGAGGTTCTGGTGGCGGAACGCACCGACCCCGGCTGGGTCATGCTCTTTCCGCTGGCGGCCGGTCTGATCGTTGAGCGCGGCAGCCTGCTGTCCCACTCGGCTATCGTCGCCCGCGAATTGGGGCTTCCTACAGTGGTGGCCCTCGCGGGCGCCATGACCTGGCTCAAAACCGGCGACTCCGTTCAGGTGGACGGCAATGCCGGTTACGTGCGCAGAATCCACCCCGCCGCAACGGAGAACAGCCATGCCCAGCGAAATTGAGGCCAAAACCGGTTTCGCCGACATCCGCTATGCCCAGTGCTGGGAGGATGCCGATGTTTTGTTGGAGGCCCTGCAGGTGCGCCCGGGAGGCTCCTACCTGTCGATCGCCTCAGCCGGCGACAACGTCATGGCGCTCCTCAGCCGCGGGCCCGGCCGGGTGTTCGCCCTGGATGTGAGCCCGGCACAGATCGCCTGCGTGGCGCTGCGTGCGGCCGCATACCGGGAACTCGCGCATGACGAGCTGCTGGAGTTCATGGGCTCGGCGGCCAGCGTTCGCCGCCTGGCGTTGTACCAGCGCTGCTGTAAGCATCTCGCTCCCGACGCGCGGGCGTTCTGGGACCGCCGCCGACGCGAAGTTGCACAGGGTATCGGGGGCGCTGGCAAGCTTGAAAAGTTCCTCCGGCTCTATCGCCAGTACGTGCTGCCCCTGGTCCATCCGCGCTGCCGGGTCGAAAGGCTCTTCCGCACCCGCGATCCGCTGGGCCGACAGCAATTCTACGACAGCGCCTGGAACAACCGCCGCTGGCGCTGGACGGCCCGGCTCTTCTTCTCCCGCAGCGTTGTCGGCCGCCTGGGTCGGGACCCGCATTTTTTCGACTATGCCGAGGGCAGCATCTCCGAGCATCTGCTGCGACGCGCCGGCTACGCGGCGAGCGTACTAGACCCCGGCGCCAACCCTTACCTGCAGTGGCTGCTGCTGGGATGCCACCGGAGCGCGCTGCCCTATGCCCTGCGGCCTGAAAACTTCGAGCCGATCCGTGCCAACCTGAACCGGCTTGACTGCCGCGTGCAGTCCCTTGAAGACTTCCTGGAAACCCCGGACGCCGCGGATCAGGACGGCTTCAACCTGAGCGACATCTTCGAATACATGTCGGCGGATCATGCTCATCAGCTGCTGGAAAAGCTCATTGCATCCGGCCGCAAGGGGGCGCGACTGGTCTACTGGAACCTGCTGGCGCCGCGGCGGCGTCCGGAAAGGCTCGCGCACCGCCTGCGGCCGCTGGAAGACCTTTCTGCCGACCTGCAGCGCAGGGACAAAGCCTTTTTCTATAGCGCCCTGAACGTGGAGGAGATCCGATGACGTCGAATTCCTTTCTTTCCATCCTGATGGTGCTGATTCTGGCGGCGGTCTGGATGCTCGGCCTGGCGCTCCTGCAGAAGAAGCTGGCACTGCACCCGGAGGGGTGGCGGAAGCTGCTTCACATGGGAAGCGGGTTGCTGGCGCTCGGCCTGCCGGGCTGGTTTCAGAGCGCCGTGTCCGTGATGGCTCTTTCCGCCGCAAGCCTGTTGGGACTTCTGGCCCTGAAGCGCATTCCGGCCTTGCGCCATGGACCCGGCCGGGTCATCGACGGGGTTGAGCGCGATTCGCATGGCGATCTGTATTTTGTGGGGGCGACCGGCCTACTGTTCTTATTCTCCGGCGGCGACCGGCTGCTTTTCAGCGTGCCGATGGCAATCCTGACCTTTGCCGATTCAGCCGCCGCACTGGTGGGGCAGCGCTATGGCCGGCATCGGTTCCAATCCGCCGGCGGGACCAAGAGCCTGGAGGGTTCCGCGGCATTCTTCCTCACCGCTGTCGTCGGAGCCTATGTCGGGCTGCGGATCCTGGGGGACACGGGTGCTGCCGCGACTCTGCTGCTGGCGCTCCTGCTCGCCTTGCATCTGACCCTGGTCGAGGCCAGCGCCGGCCGCGGCCTCGACAATCTCCTGATCCCCCTCACGGGGTGTCTGCTTCTAAGGGTCTTCCTCGGTTCTCCGGCTTCGCTGCTGATGCTTCACCTTCTTGCCGCGGTGTCGGCCGGCGTTCTGGCCGTGCTCATGAGCCGTCATTTCCTTGGGTACCGATTGAATTCGCTCGGAGGTGCATAATGCCCAAGTCTTTGCCTATCCAGGCCGCAGAGGATTTGAGCGCATTTGTCGCCTTCTGCGGCAAGCCCGGGTTCACGGCCAACACCGTCGCCAGCCACCGGCCTGACGGTCATTGGGTGGTTCGCGACTCTGACGGCGGGATCATGGCGCGCTGCTCCCTGTGGTGGCGGTCCGCCCCGCCCTTGCATGGCCATCGGCCGGGGGTCATCGGCCATTATGCCGCCGTGTCGTCGGCGGCAGGCTCCGCATTGCTTGCGGCAGCCTGTCGGGACCTAACTGGCCGGGGTTGCACACTGGCGGTGGGCCCCATGGACGGCAGCACATGGCGCAGCCACCGGCTGATCACTTGCTCGAGCGCGCGGCCGGCCTTTTTCTTGGAGCCGGATTTACCGCAGCACTGGGCCGGCCACTTCGAGATATCCGGCTTTCAGCCGCTGGCCAGCTATTTTTCAGCGCTGAGCGGATGCTTGGGCGATCTGGCGCCGTCGGCGCCGGAACACAGCAGCCGACTGACCCGCCACGGCATCCGGTTGCGCCCACTGGAGCTGGAAAACTTCGACGGGGAAGTGCGCCGGATTTTCCCTTTGTCCCTTGAAAGCTTCAAAGACAACCTTCTCTTCAGCCCCATAACCGAAGAGGAGTTTCTATCGATCTATCGACCCCTGCGCCCTTACCTCGTCCCGGGGCTGTGTTGGGTGGCAGAGCATCGCCAGACGTCCATCGGCTTTGTGTTCGCTATCCCGGACATCCTGCAGGCGCAAAGAGGGGAAGATATAGATACGGTGGTCGTCAAGACCGTGGCCGTGGCCCCGGACTTTAGGGGTATCGGGCTGGGCCATGCGTTGGTGGCCGCCTGCCAGCAGTCGGCGCACGGACTCGGCTATCGCCATGTCATCCACGCCCTGATCCGTGCGGGAAACGTTTCCGCTAGGATTTCGGCGCACTATGCGCGGCCGATCAGGTCCTACGCGGTTTTTTCCAAGGAGCTCAGGTCAATATGAACATCTACGAACTCTTCGCACGACAGGTCAGGCAGAGGCCGGATGCGGCCGCGCTGGTGGAATGGAAGCGCGGCCGGCCGCACCCGATGAGCTTCCGAGGTTTGGATACCGCATCCGCCCGGACGGCCGCCATGCTGGCGACAATCGGGCTGCGGGCCGGGGACCCGGTCCTGGTGTTTGTCCCCATGTCGGTCGACCTCTATGTGGCGTTGCTGGCAATTCTCCGCCTCGGCCTGGTGGCCGTCTTCATCGATCCGTCCGCTGGCAGACAACACATCGAGCGCTGCTGCGCCGTCTTGCCGCCAAACGCCCTGATCGCAACCCCAAAGGCCCATCTGCTGCGCTGCATCAGCCCGGCCCTCCGCCGCATACCGGTCGGATTCACAACCGGAGCTTTGCCTTTGCCCGGAGCGCGCCGGTGGAGCGACTGGAGCCAGTATTCAGCCGGCGGGAAAGCCGCTGAGTGCACGCCGGAGGCACCGGCCCTGGTGACGTTCACCAGCGGCAGCACGGGGGCGCCGAAGGCCGTGGTGCGAAGCCACGGCTTGCTCGCGGCCCAGCAGCAAAGCCTATCTGCGGAATTGAAGATTTCGTCCGGCGACATGGTCCTGAGCGGTCTGCCGATTTTAGTGCTGTCGAATCTGGGTTCTGGGGCAGCCAACCTGCTGCCGGGGTGCGACCTGCACCATCCCGGCTCCGTAGACTCCGCATCTATCGTGTGCCGAATCCGCGCAATGGGGGTCACCTGTATCCAGGCATCGCCGGCCTTTCTGGAACGAGTGGCCGATCACTGCCTCCGGCGAAGCGTCACCCTTCCCGAAATCCGCCGAATCTGCACGGGCGGTGCGCCGATTTTCCCGCGCCTCCTGGATCAGGTCCAGTCAGCCGCCCCCCAGGCTGAGATCACGGCCATATATGGGGCCACGGAGGCCGAGCCGATCGCCTGCATGTCCCGCGCGGACCTCCGTCGGGCGGATCGGATGGCGATGGATTCCGGCTTCGGGCTGCTTGCCGGCCGTCCGATCCGCGATATAGAACTCCGCATCCTGCCGGACCTCTGGGGAACGCCGATCGGACCCTTCAGCGCATCCGATTTCAATGATCTGTGCCTCGGACGCGGGATGGCCGGCGAGATCGTGGTCTGTGGGTCTCATGTCGTTCAAAGCTACCTTCGCGGCGAGGGGGACAGGGCAACCAAGTTCAGCGTGGGAGGGAAAACATGGCACCGCACGGGGGATGCCGGGCGCATGGATGAAGAGGGAAACCTATGGCTGTTGGGGCGCTGTGCCGCGCGCATCAGCGATCGGCAGGGCGTCCTGTATCCCTTCACGGTCGAAACCGCCGCCGCCGGCCATGCGGCTGTCCGGCGCTCGGCCTGTGTCAGGACGGATGGGCGCCGTGTGCTGGTCGTAGAGCCGGCAGCCCGGGCAAGATCGAACCAGTGGGCCGCCCTTGAATCCGACCTGGCATGGGCGCATGTTGAACGAATTCTCGTCGTGCCCCACGTTCCCGTAGACCGACGCCACAACGCCAAAGTGGACTACCCGGCGTTAGCTCGACTCCTAAAAAGGGAAAGAAAAGGGTCGCCTCTTAAATATCAACCGCTGATAAGGCCGCACCGTTAAGATAGCCCACGGAAATCAATGGAAGGAGCATACAAAAAAGAATCGGGCACCCACGACTGCGGAGGCCCGACTCTTTTTGAAAAAGTAAATTAAGTCAAATACGCAAAGAAAAAAAACGGGGGCTTCGCCCCATTCTTACTTCTTGGTGTCGCCCGTAGCGGCGCCGTGCATCTTGATCTCGACCTTCTCGGTCAGGCCCTTGTAGTACTCACCCAGGATGGCGAGGACCTCGTCGCGGCCG